>OGDE01000119.1_pt1 | contig 68434 bp, 61 predicted proteins | sample 1570321 | NCBI WGS metagenome assembly OGDE01 (sample SAMEA2581976, study PRJEB24529) | metagenome | biome: Human gut stool | place: China | collected 2011 | reverse complement strand
GTCCACACGGCCGCCATCACCAGCATCGCGATCGGGAAGGTCGCATAGAAGCTCCCCTCGACGGGGTGGCGCAGCTGCTCCATCACGGCGTCCCCGTGACGGATGAGACGATAGACGGCGGCAATGCCAAGCACCGACATCATAGCAATTGCAAGCCAGTGCAGGGCGGAGGCCGCCAGAGCCACGGGGGCGGCGAGCGCGGGACCCGCGTCCGCGGCCGCGTGGGAGGCGAGGGTGAGGGCGAGGCTGGTGACGGCCGTGCCCATGACGGAGGCGAACCAGCCCGGGGCCATCGGGCGGATGAAGCGTTCCATGAGAAGACTCCAGAAAAGGGTTGTTGAAGGGCGTGCGGTCCTGTGGTTGCTGCCATTCTCTAAAAATGGTTGGAGTGAATCGTAGACGAAAAGGGCGTTGCTCGTCAAATTCATGGAACGTGATTTTGAAGGCTCCTGATGCTTCTCCTTTCAGAAACGCCTTTTAGAGGCGCGTTTGAAGCGGAAAACAAAAGGACGGAAACGTCGGCGCCGGCGTGGCGCGACGTTCGTCTTCTTCGCAGAAGGCGATCGAGACTAATGAGGCGATAATGCAAAACTAAAATGCTCTGAAAACGGAAGGTGCAAAAACATGAGTGAGTTAGCTACTAAAGCCGACGAAATCCGATACTTTGTGATTAGATCCCCTGAAAATGCCTGTGGCAGTTTCGTTTAGGAATCATTCTCTATTGGGGGCGTGGATGGATGAACGTTCTTGAAAAACGTTGACTTAGGGTTAACCCACAATGCGGCTGCGGATGAGGGAAACTACAATCGAATCAAGTCGGAGAGGGCGCTTTGCCTTGATTTTGCGAGTACCCCGGATCCCCAGGCCGAAGCGCAAGGGCGGGCGCGCCTCTCCAAAGCAATTAAAAACCATTTATGCAACAGGAGCTCGTCATGCTCGGACTCTATCCGACTTGGTTCGAACCCGGCGTGGGCAGCGGCTGGATCATCGGCTTCATCGCCACGATCCACGTCCTCTTCTCTCACGCCTCCGTCGGCGGCGCGGTGCTTTTCGCCTGGCTCGCCAACTTTGCGGTGAGGAGGGACAAGCCCGCCTACCTCGCCTTCATCCGCCGCTACGGCCTCTTCCTCCTCATCTTCAGCTACGTGCTCGGCTCCATCACGGGTCCGGGCATCTGGTTCGCCGCCACGATCGCGTCCCCCCGCGGGATCTCGGCGCTCATCCACTCCTTCGTCTGGCTCTGGGCGAGCGAATGGGTGTTCTTCGTCATTGAGGTGATCGGCGTCTACCTGCTCGTCTATCTGGCGGGCCGTGTGGATCCGCGCACCCACACCCGCATCTCGATCATCTTCGGGCTGGCGTCCGTCGCGACGCTCCTCGTGATCGTCGGCATCCTCTCCTTCATGCTCTGGCCGGGCCAGGGCGACTGGCACCAGACGGGCGGCGTGCTCAACGCCTTCTTCGGTGAGAACACCTTCGCCCAGATGACGGCCCGCTTCATGTTCATGCTCACCATCACGGGCGTCGTCGGCGGCATGGTCGCTGGCCGCATCGCCGACAGCGAGGAAAAGGCCATGATCGCCCGCGTCCTGTCGGGCGCCGGCATCCTCGGCGTCATCGGCGGCTGGCTCGCCTTCCGCTGGTACATGACCACGCTCCCCGACATCGCCTACGAGACGATGGCGACGAGGCTTCCCGAAAGCTTCGGCATGATGATGGCCGCCTCCATCGGCGTCTCCGTCCTCTACTTCCTCGTCACCGCGTGGAAGCCGCAGGTGCTCCGTCCCTGGCTCGCCGGCGTGATGACGGTCGTCATCCTCGTGCTCGGCCTCGCTCCCGAGGAGACCGCCCGCGAAATCGTGCGCAAGCCCTGGGTCGCCGGCCAGTACGTCTACGGCAACCAGCTCGTGGGCCGCGACGTCCCCGCGCTGGGCATCCGCTCCGAACTTCCGCTCATGGCCGAGAAGGGCGTTCTCGCCACGCACCCCTTCATGCCCGAGCACCTTCGCAAGGTGACGCCTGAAAACGAGGCCGAGGCCGGTCGTGCGCTTGCACTCACGCTCTGCAGCAACTGCCACTCGCTCACGTCCACCGGCATGCGCCCCCTCGAGCGCTTCTTCCCGGCCGATGCCGACCGCGCCTTCCTCGCCGACTACCTCGGTGCGGGCCTCTACCGCGGCCACTCGGTCTACATGCCGCCCGTCCCGCTTCCCGAAGCCGAGCGCGGCGCCCTTGCAGCCTACATTGAATCCATCCTTCCCAAGAAAGGAGCCGCCAAATGAATGACATGATGCTCATGGCTCTGACGGATCCCGCCGGCGCGCCCGCACACCCGCTCATCTTTCTGGTGCTCGGCGTCGTCACTTTCGCCCTTCACCTCACGGCCGTCAACGTGATGCTCGGCACCCTCGGGCTCGCCGCCTGGGGTGCCTTCTCGAAGAACCCGTACTGGCAGCGCCTCGCGGGCGCCCTCGGCACGACCGCCAAGGTCGCCGTCTCGGTCGCCATCGTGCTCGGCGTCGCGCCGCTCCTCTTCGTACAGGTCATCTACGACCCGTTCTGGTACACCTCGAACGTGATCTCGGCCTGGTGGCTCCTCGGCTTCCTCGCCATCCTTACGGTCGCCTACCTCGCCCTCTACCGCTTCTACGGTCTCAACCACCGCTATGAAGCCGACGGCAGGCCCGTGCACCTCGAGGGCGCCCCGAAGGGCGGCGTCTGGCTCGCCGGCAGCCTCGTGCTGATGCTCGTCTGCGGCCTCATCATGCACGCCGTCGTCAACCAGTCGCTCCTGCCTGCCGAATGGATGAACTGGTACGCCCCGAACGGTGAGATCGAGCCCTACGGCAGGTCGCTGCACTCCGTGACGCCCGCTCGCCTGCTCTTCTTCCTGCTCCTCTCGCTTCCCGTGACGGCAGGCTGGCTCTTCGGCATGCGCCGCTACCTCCTCTCCTCGGGCGAGACCGACTACGGCTACGTCGACTTCATCGAGGGCCTCGCCCACGGCATGGCCCGCGTGGGCTCCGTCCTGGTGCTCCTCGCCGGCGCCGCCTGGATGGCCACGCTGCCCGAGACGATGAGCTGGTTCGCGGGCTCCGTCTGGATGTGGATCGGCCTCGTTCCGCTCGCCTACTTCGGCGCGATGAGCTTCATCCAGAAGAAGCGCGTGCTCTGCATCTTCTGCAACTACATGGCCTTCGGCATGACCCTCGTCATGACGATCGTCCTCGCCGCGCTGCGCGAAGTGCTCCGCTTCGTGACGTTCCTCGAGGGTTCGGGCTACGACGCGCTCGCCTACAAGATCACCATGGACTGGCCGAGCACCGTGATCTTCTTCACGACCTTCCTCGTCGTCGGCGGCCTCAACCTGACGTACCTTCTCTCGCTCGCCTGGAAGAGCGGCCAGACCGAAGGCGTCTACCAGCCCTCCGCCGCGCTCTCGCGCGTGGGCGTCGCCGCCATCGCCTCGCTCGCCCTCTGGGTCGCAGGCTACTTCGCGATCGGCATCGCCGTCGTCAACGGTTAAGGAGTCACTGATCATGAACATCATCAAGACGACATGCGCCGCGGTCCTGATCCTCGCCGCTGCGGCCTCCCAGGCCGCGCCGGATCCCGCGAAGCTTTCGGGCAATCCCACGGGCGAGGCGCTCGCGCACACCTGCGCCGCCTGCCACGGGACGTACGGGGAACTGAAGGGCGAGCACTTCGTGCCGCTCGCAGGCATGGACGAAGGGGAGTTCATCACCTCCATGAAGGAGTTCCGCTCCCACAAGCGCCCGTCCTCGATCATGAGCCACATCGCCGAAGGGTACAGCGATGAGGAGTTCGAACGCATGGCCCGCTACTTCAACGGCATCCGCATCAAGGGAGACGTGAAATGAAAGCCATCAACATCCAACGCCGCCGGCTCATGACCTCGCTCGCGCTCTCCGCGCTCGCTGCGGCGCCCGGCGCCTCCTGGGCCCAGACTGCCGCCAAGGCCCTCGCACCCGCCCGCGGCGCGAGGATCGTCGTGGTGGGCGCAGGCGTGGGCGGCGCCACGGCCGCCAAGTACCTCAAGCTCTTCAACAAGAATCTTGACGTCACGCTCATCGACCGCAACCCGAACTTCATCCGCCACTACGGCTCGTCCGAGCTCATCACGGGCGCCGTCACGATGGAGGACCTCACGGTCTCCTACGACGCGCTCTCCGACCGCTACGGTGTGCGCGTGGTTCGGGACACGATCGTCGGCCTCGACGCGGACCGCAGGACCGTCATCGGCGAAAAGGGCCGCTATGCCTACGACAAGCTCATCGTCTCGCCCGGCATCGAGCTGCTTTACGAAGGCATCCCGGGCTACAGCGCCGAGCTCGCCGCGACGAAGATCCCGAGCGGCTGGATCGCGGGCCCGCAGACGCAGCTCCTCGCCGACCAGCTCAAGGCCATGCCCCAGGGCGGCACCTTCTGCCTCGTCGCACCGCCTAATCCGTACCGCTGCCCGCCCGGCCCCTACGAGCGCGCCGCGCTCGTGACCGAGTGGTGCGCGAAGCACAACCCGACCGCGAAGATCATCGTCACCGACCCGAAGAACAACTTCGTGACCGACGAGACGATGCTCCTCGGCTGGAACCGCCTCTACGGCTTCTCGATCCCCGCGGACTACAAGGCCAGGCTCGACAAGTACGCCTCGCCCGCACGTCCCGACTGCCGCCTCGAGTGGGTGCAGGAAAAGCAGGGCGGGCGCCCGCTCGCCATCGATGCGAGCGCCATGACCGTGACGACGGAGGCGGGCGTCATCAAGGCCGACGTCATCAACGTCATCCCGCCGATGCGCGCCGCCAACGTTGCGCTCGCGATGGGCCTTGCCGACAAGACGGGCTTCTGCCCGATCGACCGCCGTACGTTCGAGAGCACGATCATTCCTGATGTCTACGTGCTCGGCGACGCCTCGATCGCCGACGCGATGCCCAAGTCGGGCTTCTCGGCCAACACCCAGGCCAAGACTACCGCGCGCGCGATCGTCGAGGAGCTAGCCGGCCGCGAGATCACCGAGCCCGTCTGGTCCAACACCTGCTACGCGCTGGCGGGCGAGGACTACGGCCTCTTCGTCGCCGACGTCTTCCGCATCATGGACGGAAAGATCGGCCGCACCAACACGCGCGCCCGCTACCAGTACCTCAAGGCCCAGCCTGCCGAGCAGGCCCTTGCCGCCCAGTACCTGCACAGCTGGATGAACACGATCACCGCCGACAGTTTCGGCTGATCCCGGAGAAGAACAATGAAAGCAAGACTGATGATTTTGAGCGCGTTCGCCGCCCTCCCGATGCTCGCCTCGGCCGCAGCCTTCACGCCCGCCGAACTCGACAAGGCCGTGGCTTCGCTCCCGAAGGCCAACGTCATGGGCGGATTCGCCGTGCACAGCAAGCAGTTCTGCGGCTCCTGCCACGGTCCCAACGGCATTGCACCCACCGCCAACTGGCCGCACGTCGCGGGCCAGCCCTTCGAGGTCACCGCCAAGGCGCTCCTCGACTACCGCGACGGCCGACGCACGGGCGGCGCCCAGGCCGCGATCATGACGGCTGCCGCCAAGCGCCTCACCGACCAGCAGATCGCCGACGTCTCGGCGCTCTACGAGATGCTCCCCGGCCCCGACGGCAAAACGTTTGACGTGGGCAAGAAGGGTCGCACGCCCGTCGAGGGCGTCGACGTCGCAAGGCTCGTGCGCAAGGGTAATCCCGCCCGCGCGATCACGCCCTGCGCCGCCTGCCACGGCATGACCGGCAAGGGCCGCTCGAACGGCAAGGTGCCCGTCCTGCACGGACAGAACCCGACGTATCTCGCCGCACAGCTTCGCGACTTTCGCGACGGACGCCGCGACAACGACGTCCTGAAGGAAATGCGCTTCTTCGCGCAGAAGCTCACCGACGATGAAATCAACGCGCTCGCCGATTTCTACGCGGGCGAAACCGGTTGGCCGGGCGTCAAGCCCGCCAAGCCCGCGGCCAAGGCTGCGGCAAAGTAGGCGGGAGCCGAGAAGGGGTTTGAAGCCTCCGCCTGCTGACGACAATGCGAGGGCCGCCTGTTGGAGATGGACGACGGGCGGCCCTTCGCACATCCACGAACCGTGCGGGAAAACGCGGCGGCGAAAAGCCCCTCCGACGGTCTAGACTCTCTGCACCGGACCGAGGCGGATTTCATTGAGTCGCCGTCGGTTCCTGAGAATTATCAAACATGGGAGAGCCATCATGAAGCGAGCCGCCGTCATCGGCTGCGGTGCCTTGGGCACCATTCTTGTCACGAACTTTGCCAGGGCCGAGGGCTGGACGCTCACGGGCGTCATGGCCCGAACGAAGGCGCACGCCGAGGCGCTCGCCGCCAACGCGGGCTGCCGCGCAGCAACGACGCTTGAGGAGCTCCTCGCCGACAAGCCCGACCTCGTCGTCGAGATCGCGGGCATCGGCGCCGCAAAGGCCTATGGCGAAGCCGTGCTTGAAGCAGGCTGTGACTTCGTGCTCGTCTCCGCAGGCGCGCTCGCCGACGCCGACTGGAAGGCTCGCATGACCGAAACGGCGCTGCGCACGGGCCGCCGCATCCACGTCGCCTCGGGCGCCATCGGCGGCTTCGACGTGCTGCGCACGGCCGCCCTCATGGGCGTCGAGGAGGCGACCTTCGAGAGCACCAAGTCCCCGAAGAGCCTCTCGGGCGCGCCCGGCCTCATGGGCGTTGAGCTCCCCGCCGATCGCGAGACGCTCGCCTTCGAGGGCGGCGTCGAGGAGGCCGTCAGGGGCTTCCCGAAGAACATCAACGTCGCGGCCGCCACGGCTTCCGCCGCCGACGCTCCGAATGTCAGGGTGCGCCTCGTCGCCAGACCCGGCCTCACCGTCAACACCCATCACATCGACGTGAAGGCGGGCGAGATGCACTGCGAGCTCTTCTTCCACTCCGCCTACGATCCGAAGAACCCGCGCTCTAGCACGTCCACCGCCTGGAGCGTGCTCGCGCTTCTCAAGAACCTCGAGAGCCCGATCTCCTACTTCTGACGCGACTCCAAAACGCGCCCGCCGCCCTGCGCCGCAGCGCTTTCGGGGCGAAGCGCCCTTGAGGGCACGCAAATGGACGCCGTCTTTTGCATGGGAGCGTGCGCCGCATCGATTCAGGGTCTCGAATTGATGGTGAAACAAGTCGACATATGAGATGAGGCCGTGAAAAAAGGCGCCGGCCCGCGGAGGGGAGGCGCCTTTTTGGCTGATGTCAGACTGCGTCCGTAAGGGCGGAGCTTATTTCAGCAGCAGCTCGTTCATGAGCTTCACGAACCTGGCGGGGTCCTTGACCGTGCCCTGGTCGGCGAGGGCGGCCTGATCGAGCATCAGTTCGCACCACTTCTCGAAGCCCGCCTGGTCCTTTTCGGCCTCGGCCTTCTTGAGGAGCGGGTGGGACGGGTTGATCTCGAGGGTCACCTTGTCCTCGGGGACCTGCTGGCCTGCGGCCTCGAGCATGCGGCGCATCTGCGGCGTGAGGCGCTTGTCGGCGTCGGCCACGAGGCAGCTCGGGCTGTCGACGAGGCGGGAGGAGACGCGCACGCCTTCGACGCGGTCGCCGAGCGCCTGCTTGATGCGTTCGACGAGACCGGAGGATTCGCGAACGACTTCCTCGTGCTTCTTTTCCTCTTCGCTGTCGGCGAGCTCGCCGAGCTTGAGGTCGGAGGCGGTCACGGGGATGAACTCATGACCTTCGAACTCGGTCATGCCTTGCATCATCCACTCGTCGATGCGCTGCGTCATCAGGAGGACTTCGACGCCCTTGCGGCGGAAGGTCTCGAGGTACGGGGAGCTCACGGCGGTCTCGAAGTTGCCGGCGGTGAGGTAGTAGATGTGCTTCTGCTTCTCGGGCATGCGGGCAACGTAGTCGGCGAGGCTTACGTTCTCCTCGGGCGTGCCGGCCTTGGTGGAGGCAAAGCGCAGGAGCTTGAGGACGGCGTCGCGGTTGGCGTAGTCCTCGACGGGGCCTTCCTTCATGACGGCGCCGAAGTTCTTCCAGAAGACGGCATACTTTTCCTGATCGTCCTTCGCGAGCTTGCCGAGCATGTCGAGCGCACGCTTCGTGAGGGCGCGCTTGAGCTTCTGCGTCACGCGGCTTTCCTGGAGAAGCTCGCGGGAGACGTTGAGCGGCAGGTCGGCGGTGTCGACGAGGCCGCGGATGAAGCGCAGGTAGTTCGGCAGGAACTGCTCGGCGTCGTCCATGATGAAGACGCGCTGCACGAAGAGCTTGAGGCCGTGCTGCTTTTCACGCGAGTAGAGGTCCCACGGGGCTTCGGACGGCGTGTAGAGAAGGGACGTGTACTCGAGCTCGCCCTCGACGCGGTTGTGGGCCCAGCAGAGGGGATCGCCATAGTCGTGCGTGAGGTGTTTATAGAAGGCCTTGTACTGGTCTTCCGTCACGTCCTTCGGGGGAAGCGTCCAGAGGGCGCGGGCGTCGTTGACCTGCTCCCAGGAGCCCGTCACTTCAGCCTCGACGACGTCCTTGTCGTCCTCCTTCACGGGTTCCTTCTTCTCCCAGAGGAAGACGGGCGTGGAGATGTGGTCGGAGTACTTCGTGATCGCGTCGCGCAGGCGCCACTGGCCGAGGAACTCCTTCTCGTCCTCCTTGAGATGAAGGATGATCTCGGTGCCGCGGGCCTCGCGGGTGATGTTGCCGGAGGTGAAGGTGCCGTTGCCGTCGGACTCCCACTGCACGGCTTCCTCGGGACTCGCACCCGCCTTGCGTGAGATGACCGTCACGCGGTCGGCGACGATGAAGGAGGAGTAGAAGCCCACGCCGAACTGGCCGATGAGCTGGGAGTCCTTCTTCTCTTCGCCCGTGAGCTGGGCCATGAAGGCTTCGGTGCCGGACTTGGCGATGGTGCCGAGATGATCGTTGGCCTCGGCAAGCGTCATGCCGATGCCGTTGTCGATGACGGAGAGCGTGCCTGCTTCCGGATCGGCCTTGATGCGGATCGAGAAGATCGGATCATCGGCAGTCAGCTCAGGCTTCGTGAGCGAGAGAAAGCGCAGCTTGTCGACGGCGTCGGACGCATTGGAAACGAGTTCGCGGAGGAACACTTCCTTGTTCGAGTAAAGGGACTTGGCGAGAAGACCGAGAAGCTTGGTGACCTCGGTCTGAAAACCATGGACTTCCTGTGCCATTTTTGAATTTTTCTCCAATATCAACAGCGCAATTTCCATTGCGTGCGGGCGTCACGGCGCCCGATACACGTAAATATGGGGACGATGTGCGGATTTTCAAGGGCGCGATTGAAGGCGATCGTGCGCCGGAGGCGACCTGCGCTCGCGCGCGTCCCCGCAATCCTGTATAGTCGAAAATCATTTCCCTTGAAATCGAGTCATCATGATGCACCGCCTTTCTCTCATCGCCGCCCTGTCGGCCGCCGTTCTCACGGGCTGCCAGAGCGTGCCCACCGCCGACGAGATCGACCGCATGCAGGCCCCCGACGCGCACGCAAGCCACGCCAAGAACCTGATGAAGGTCTTTGCGTTCGACATGCACGACCGCGAGGACGCGGGTCGCGGACGCGCCGTGACGGTGACGCCCGAAGAGGCCGCCGCTCCCGGCGTCGACCTGCTCACGAGCGGCGGCAGCGGATTCTTCAACGGCATGCTCGAGAAGAGCGTGATGGCCGCGGATCCGCTCGAAACCGTCCACTACTTCGGCTTCGTGCCCGTGACCGAGGCCGCCGACGAGCGCGCCGTCGTGAGGCACGTCGCAGCGAAGACCGTGCAGGCCGTCGCTTCGCAGTTTGCGAAGGAGGGCTGGCGCTTTGCATGGACGAGCCCCAAGGCCGACCTGAGAAGCTTCGGCTACATGGTCACGCAGGACGTCTTCTTCGAGAAGGAGGACACGGTCTGCAGGATTCCCGCCGGGATCTCCACGCTTGAACCCGGTCGTGGCGAAGGCTGCGCCGTGACGGTCGTCGTGCGCAGCCGCGACGTCTCGAAAGGCGCCGAGCCCGACGCCACGGGCTTCGAGCCCGTGCCCGCCTGGCTTGATCCCGCCCGTCCGCACGCCTGGCGCGTGCGCTCCGCCGCGCTCGGCTCCAGAATGCCCGACGGCAGCGTCTTCCTCACGCCCGAGCGCCAGCGTTCGCTCGCGCTCGCCACGGGCAGGCACACGGGTCTTTACGCCTTTGACGACAACGGCGTGCCCTACGTCGGCTGGGAGGGTGCCGTCGAGCGCTTCGCCGTGAGCCCCGAGGCTCGTGCGATCATCGAGGCCCAGGCCCGCAGGGCGGCCGTCCCGATGACCGACAAGGTGATGGATACCGTCAAGGGCTGGTGGCCCTGGTAGGACCAAAAGTCCCTCAGGCTCATTTGACTTGAAGGCCGGCGCGCGAAGGCGTGTCGGCCTTCGTGCGTCATGGGAGGGAAGGTCGGTGCTTTTGTCCTCCTGCACAGGCCTTTTGTCGGCAATAGGCAAACCAAAATTTCGTTTGATCTCGATCATGCGGCCTAGGAGGAAGGAAGTCCTCCGCCCCGGATTCCGGGCAGAGGGCCACAGGTAGAATAACTTTCCACCAAGACGCCAGGCGGCGCCTTGAGCCTCTCGAAATCCGCACGGATTTTCGAAGATCATCCCGAAAGACAAGAAAAAACGGAGCAACCCGAAATGTTCATGAAGAAAGCCTTTGCCGCCGTCCTCGCCACCGCCGTCCTCGTCGCCGGCGCCGTTGAAGCCAAGGACCTGCGCGTCGCCTCCAACACCACCTTCCCGCCCTTTGAATTCGTCAACACGAAGACGCAGGAGATCACGGGCTTCGAAATGGATCTTATCCGCGCGATGGGCAAGCAGGCGGGCTACGAGGTCAAGATCACGAACATGGCCTTTGACGGCATCATCCCGGCAGTGCTCTCCGGCTCCGTCGACGTCGGCGCCTCCGGCTTCTCCGTCACCGAGGAGCGCAAGAAGCGCGTTCTCTTCACGGAACCGTTCTACAAGTCCGGCCTGACGGTGCTCGTCGCCAAGGGCAACGAGGACAAGATCCAGGGCTTCAAGGATCTTGACGGCAGGAAGCTCGCCGTGCAGATCGGCACGACGGCTGCCGCCAAGGCCAAGGACATCAAGGACGCCAAGGTCCAGACGTTCAACAATGCGGGCGATGCCATCCTCGAGCTCGCCAACGGCGGCTGCGAGGCCGTCATCAACGACAAGCCCGTGACGGACTACATCCTCACGCAGCAGCCGCGCCTTGCCAAGAAGGTCGTGCACCTGCCCGATATGCTCTCCGCCGACGACTTCGCCATGGTCGTCGCCAAGGATCGTCCCGAACTCGCCGCCGAACTCAACGCGGCCCTCAAGGCCCTCAAGGAAAACGGCGAATTCGACAAGCTCATGATGAAGTGGTTCGGCAAGGCGAAGTAAGGCGCGTCAATCGAACCATTCTCAGCCGCGGCGCAAGCCTGTACATGCGCCGCCCGGCGAAGCCGGTCGTCCCTCGCAGACGGCCGGCTTTGTCGGTTTCGGGTTCTGATGGCGGACTTTTCCCAAAACGTTTGTGCGGCGCCTAAAATAAGGGGCCAATGACCCAGATGAAGACCTTGCCTTCGCCGTGAAGGCGGATCTTTCGACCAGAAGGAGCCCGGCCGTGAGCGCCTCCGCCCAACCGACCTTTGCTGGCACCCGATGCCTTCCCATTGAAGACTACTTCCACCGCATTCCGCTCGTGCCGTGGATCTGCCCGCCGCTACATCCCGAGCTTCTGAGGCTTCTTGAGAACATCGGGCAGGAGGCCGTGCTCGCGCCCGGCGCGCAGATCTACCGCGAGGGTGAACCCGTGAGCCGTTTCGCGGTCGTCAAGAAGGGCCTCGTCGCGCGCAAGCTCGGCACCTACGGCGCAAAGTCCGACAATCAGATCGGCCTCGCGGGGCCCGGCAACATCGCCACGGGCAACCTCAACATCTTCTCGCACCGTCCCGCAGTCGGCGCCTACGAGGCCATCCTGCCCACCTCCATCGTCTGGTGCGAGCACCGGGAGTTCTTCGAAATCGCCAGACGCAATCCCGATCTCTTCATGCTGCTCGCCACTCAGTGCGAACTCTCAATGCTCTCCGACCGCCTTGCCTTCGCCTGTCTCACGCTCCTGAACTCCGAGCAGGCGATGAAGGTCGTACTCCTGAGCTGGACGAGCCATTTCGGGCACCTCGAAGGCGACGAGGTGATCGCGCCGCGAGTACTCACCCGCAGCATCATCCGCAGCGTGCTGGGCTGCTCCATGGGGTGGGTCGACCGCCTGGCGGCCGAGTGGAGGCGAAACGACGTGCGCCGCGTCGAGGGCGGCATCGTGCACTACAGGCTCGACATCCTGCAGGAGGCCAACGAGATCCTTTGCGATCTGGAGGAGAAGGTGAGCGGATTGCCGAGACCGCGCGACGTGAGACGATACTGGCAGCGCTCATGATCGTCCCGTGCGGCGAAAGTGCAGGGGAGGAGCGCGGAGAGGATCTGCGCTAAGCTAATCTCTTCAGACTTTTGCTTGCAGGAGAAGATCATGGCCGTCATCGTTACCCGAGACATAGAAACGCCGCTCGGCAAAATGAGAGTGGGCGCCTGCGAAGGCGCGCTGGTGTTTGCGCTCTGGCTCACGGGAGAGCCCGAAAGAGTGGAGCGCATCATCGCCCGTACGGCAGGGCGATGCGGCGCCGGGGCGGTCGTGCAGGGCAACTCGTCCCTCATCGATGAGGCCGAGGTGCAGATCATGGAGTACCTCGCGGGCCGGCGCACGATCTTCGAGCTTTCCATTCGTCTTCACGGCACCGACTTTCAGCGGCACGTCTGGCACGTGCTGACCGACATCAACTACGGCTACGCCACCACCTACGGCATGCTCGCCCTCATGGCGGGATGCGAGGGCGGCTCGCGTGCCGTCGGCTCGGCCGTCGGCGCCAATCCCCTGCACGTCATCATTCCATGCCACCGCGTGGTCGAGAAGTCCGGCAGGATAGGCGGCTATGCGGGCGGCGGGGCGGTGAAGTTCGAGCTCCTCGCGCGAGAGGGAAAGGTGGTGAGCGTCAATGCCGTGCCGGGGCGGGGTTTCACGAGACTCATCGCCGACGCCATCCCGAAGGTGATGGGGTGACGCCCGCCGCCTCTCTCCGAAGGAGGGGATGGCGCCGTTCTTAAGGCTAGCCTCAGACTGTGTTCACTAAGATCCCCTTTTTTCACAGGCGATCAGGAGAGATGCACATGACTGAGGCGAATTCTCGCATGGCAAGACTTGAGACCGATCCCGTCCTTCGCGAGGAGGCGGAGACGATCCGAATCATGACGGCGATGTATTGCAGGGACCGCCACGGCACGTCGGGGCGCCCCGACGGGCTCTGTCCCGAATGCAGCGCCTTCCTCGCGTATGCGCTCAAGCGCCTTGCGTGCTGTCCGTACGGTGCGTCGAAGCCCGTCTGCGCCAAGTGCCGCATCCATTGTTATCGCGCAAAGGAGAAGGCGCAGGCGCGTGAGGTCATGCGCCATGCGGGGCCGCGTCTTGCGGCATCGCATCCCGTGCTTTCCATCAGGCATCTTGTGAAGAGCTTCACGGTGAAGGCGCCCGAAAAGCCGAGGAACACTGCGGCGAAGAAGGAGATGGCATGATGAGGAAGGTGCTGCTCTCGATCCCGCCCGCGCTCTCGACGCTGCTCTTCTGCGCGCATCTTCTCTACCACGGCGTGCCGCTTGCGGCTGCGGCCGCGCCGCTTGGCGCACTCATCCTTCTGGCCGTGAAGGGTGCGGGCGCCACGCGCCTTCTCGCACTTCTTCACGTGCTCTTTGCCTGCGAATGGGCGAGAGCCGGCGGGAAGATCGTCATGCGAAGGCTCGAGACGGGCGGTTCGATTCATCCTGCGCTTGAGATCATGGCGGGCGTGACGCTCTTCACGATTCTCGCGGCCTGGTGCTCGCTCGCAAGGCATCGGGATTGAGGAGTTGAAAAAGGCGGTGCAGGAAGATGCACCGCCTTTTTTGACGAGCAGGTCGGACAGTCGCCAGGGAAAGTCTCAGCTCCTGACGGCGTCGGCCTCGTCGAGCCACTTCATGACGCCCTTGACGTCGCCGAGATCAAAGGCCATGGTCTGGGCGGGCGCGCCGAAGAGGTCGAGGCGGACGTAGAGCTTCCTTGCGGACGCAAGGTCCTTGAGGAAGGTCTTGTCCTGAAGAAGGACGGCGCTGCCGCCCATCAGGGCGCGGAGCGGCAGGGCGCGGGGCCTGCCCTCGTCGAACTGAACGAGGACGCGATCCGAGAAGGAGCCCACGACGGCGGGCTCGAGGTTGAGGAAGGCATGGACGTCGCCCTTCTTTTCCTTGGCGAGGACGAGAACGGGCTGCACGCGCTGGAAGAAGGCGGAGACGACGCTGCGGCTCAGGAGCTCGGCGCTGCGGGCCTGATCGCCCTCGGCGGCGTCGGGCCTGTCGTAGACCGTCCAGCCGCCTTCAAAGGCGGGAAGGCCGTCGGCCTGCGTCTTTTTGCCCGACTTTCCGGAATCGGTCGAAGGCGTCCCGGCCTTCGACTTCGAAGCGTCGCCCGAGGAAGCGCCGGGTGCGGTCTTCAGATCCGCGAGACATTCGTAGAGGCAGGTGATGAAGGCGGTGTCGTCCGGGGACTGCCTGCACTTGAGACAGGAGGCGGGAATGGCGTCGAGCGCCGAGGCGGCGCCCGGAAGAGCAAGAAGGCCCGCAAGGGCGGCGGGTGTGAAAAGCGTCCTGAAGTTCATGATGATGCGGAAAGTTGAGTCGTTCGCATTGCGAGTGAGGTCATTCTAAGCACGCGGCGTCGCGCCCGAGCGTGCGCGTAACGAATGCTGACAGACCTGACCGTTGGGAAACGCATGATGCGGCCGGCACGCCGCGGGGCATTCGGTGGCGGAGTTGCATATGGGTCATCTACAATATGAATGAATTTCTACTCCTGCAGGAGTAGAGGAGGCGCAAATGACCGTGAAACACAAGAATGAGGAAACGCACATGCTGAGGAAGACGGGGAGGCGTCTTGCCGTTGCGAGATGCCCGCTCTACGAGCAGGTGAGGAATGTGCTGGTCGAAAGGCTTCGGCATGGGGACTGGCATCCCGGCGACAGGCTTCCGACGGAGTCGGTGCTTGCTGAGGAGCTCGGCGTATCGCTCGGCACGCTCAGGCGAGCCGTGGAGCTTCTGGTTGAGGAAGGTGCGCTCATCCGCAGGCAGGGTGCGGGCACGTTTGCGGCGACCCTTGCGACGGTGGCCGAGGAGAACAGGTTCCAGCCCTTCGAGAGTTTGGACGGCAGCACGCGTTTCGACTTCAGGCGGCTCGTCTTGCTTGAGGAGGCGCCCTGTCCGGCGGAGGCTGCGGCGGGGCTCGGGATCCGGGCGGGCGACACGGTGATCCACATGGTGAGGCACATGGTCAAGCGCACGCCCGAGGGCGAGCGCATTGCGGCCTCGGACGAGATCTTCCTGCTGCCCGAATTCTTCCCCGGACTCACGGCCGAGCGCTACCGCAGGGGCTACAGGCCCGACGACTCGATCTACAGGTTCTATGCGCGCGAAATGGGCGTGGTGATCACGAGCCAGCGCTGCGCGGTGAGGTACGAGTGCGTGAAGGGGAGCGAGGCCGTGCGGCTCGCCGTTCCCGATCCGATGCCCGTGCTGAGGTTTGCGCGCATCTCGATGGCCTTCGGGCACCTGCCCGTCGAGTACCGCATCTACAGGCTCGATGCGGAGAATTCGCAGATCTGCTTCGCGCTGCCGTAGGAAGGCACGTTTCTGAAGGGGGGAATGGAAAACGGCCCGGACGCCATACAGGCGACAGGGCCGTTTCTCAATGTCGAAGGTCTTTTCGCGGCGGGGCCTTACGCGGCCTCGCCCTCAAGCTTTTCCTCAGGCTTCGCGGCCTTCGACGGGGCCGCGCACGCTTTTTTTGATTCGTCCTCCTTCTTGGCGGGGGACTTGCCGAAGACGTAGAGGGAGCACATCACGCCCACGAGCAGGATCGTGAAGCCGATGACCATCGTGATGGTGGGCCATTCGCCGCGCCAGATGAGGGCGTAGACGACGGCGGAGATGCTCTCGAAGACGATGAGCTGGCCGCCGAGGCCGGAGGGCAGGCGCTGGGACATCTGGTTCCAACAGAGCATGGCGACCCAGCTGCAGAGCAGGCCGATCATGAGGGCCACGCCGAGGAAGCGCAGCGGCGTTTCACCGAGAAGCGACACCGAGGTGTCCATCCAGCCGCACGGCCAGGCGAGGATCGCGAAGGCGATCATGACGACGGGGAGCACCGTGACGCCCTGCAGGGCCGTCCAGGCGGACGAGCTGTGCTTCGGGTGGGCGAGAAGCCATTCGCCGTTCATGATGGAGAACCAGGTCCAGGAGATCACGGCCGCGATGCCGAAAAGCACGCCGATCCAGAAGTCGAGGCCCGTGGAGCCCGAGGAGGTGATGTACTGGAATTCGGTCCAGTTGGCGATCACGAGGCCGAAGAAGATGAGCACGAGCGGCGGCGTGATGGAGCCCCACGAGAGGCCGCGGCCCTCGCGCTGATAGCGCACGTTCGCCACGATGGCGACGAGCACGGGAATGACGGCCATGAACATGCCGGCAAGCGGAGCGCCCGACATGCGGATGCAGACGGTGATCAGGCTGTAGAAGACGACGTTGCCGAAGAAGGGAAGCCGGAAGGCTTCGATGATGTCGGGCTTCGTGAATCGCTTGAGGTCCTCCTTCATGAAGAACATGAAGGGCAGCGACACGAGGCCGAAGGCGATGAATCGCCCGAGGGCGACGAGAACGGGGTTGTACTGCGGTAGAAGAAGGGGCGCAATGTAAATGAGGCCCCAGAGAGCACCCGCAGCGATGCCAAGCAGAACGCCGATGAGCATGGGTTGACGATTACCGGTTCTTGCGTCCGTCTTTCACCCGGACGCGGTCCGTAACGGGCGACTGGTGTGAAAGGGATGGCGCCGCCCGTGCTTGACCCGGGTGGGCGCGCCCGCGCTCCTTTCGGAACCCGCCTGACGCTTCCCCGCCGGGCTGCCGGGAAGGTATCTTTTCCCGGCGCGACCGCCTCAATCCGCAACAGCCTTCTTCTGGTCTGAACGGCTGTTCAATGCGCTTGTTTTGGTCAGCCTCATGCTAACAAAAATGCGGGAAATACGCGAGATGCATTTAGGGGAAGTCCTTAGGTACTTCGCGTAATCCCTAGGAACGAGGGGATTCTGCTGATTTTTGGCGGAAAAGCGCAAAGAAAAACTCAGTAAAAATACGCAATCATGAGTCGAAAATACAACTTTATTTCAAAGTGTAACGTCGGTTACCGTGAGGAAAGGGGCGTTGAGGGGCCAAAACGCCTGCGGCGTCCTCTTTCCATGTCTTGTCAAGAACTGTGGTAGTGACGTATAGGCCTGAACGGGAATTCAGTGGGAGGTGATTCGGATGCGGGTTTGTTCTCTCCCGCATTGCGCCTGTCGATAGTAGGATGATAACGAAGGGCGACAAAGTGCGCCCTATGCTCGCCCGCGTCCCGTCGGGGCGAAGGGCGGAATCTCCGGACGCGGCCTCAGGAGAAGTCGGCTCGTCTGGAGTCAGTTTGAGGAGGAATTTACCATGACCGATCTTTCCCGCCGTCATCTCATCCAGGGTGCAGTCGCCGCCGGTGCGGCTCTTGCAGGCTCCACCGTCGCCGTCGCCTCTCCGAAGCAGAAGTGGGACGAAGTCGTCGACGTGGTCGTCATCGGCTCGGGTTTTGCCGGTCTTGCCGCCGCCATTGAGGCGAAGAAGGCGGGCGCGAACGTCGTCGTTCTTGAAAAAATGGCCACGTTCGGCGGCAACTCGATCATCAACGGCGGCATTCTGACCGCCACGGGCTGCCCGCAGCAGAAGCTCCACAAGATCGAGGACTCGGTCGAGCTGCTTGAGAAGGACATTCTCACGGCCGGCAACTACATGAACTACTCGAGCAAGGTCCGCTATCTGGCCGAGCATGCGCTCTCCAACTATGAATGGACCGTCAAGGAACTCGGCGTGCAGTACCTGCCCGACGCCATCGGCCAGGAAGGCGGTCACTCCGTTCCGCGCTACGTCACGACGACGAACGGCTCGGGTTCGGGCATCGTTACGAAGGAACTCGACAAGTGCAAGGAACTCGGCATTCCGCTGCGCAACCGCGTGTTCGTCGAACACATCATCCGCGGTGACAACGGCGTCGAGGGCGTTCAGGTCCGCGAAGGCTACCGCTTCCCGAAGGCCGACTCTGGCAAGGTGAAGACGATCCGCGCGACGAAGGGCGTGGTGCTCTGCTACGGCGGCTTCTCCGCCGACGTGAAGTTCCGCATGTTCCAGGATCCGAAGCTCAACGAAACGCTCGATACGACGAACCAGCCGGGCGCCACGTCCGAAATGTGGCGTGAAACGTCCGCCATCGGCGCCCTCCAGGTCCAGAACGACTGGATCCAGTGTGGCCCGTGGGGTTGCCCGCGTGAAAAGGGCATGGGCATCGGCTGGCAGTTCAACCAGACGGCCGCCGCCGAATACGGCCTCTGGGTCAACGCCGAAGGCAAGCGCTTCGTCAACGAGCTCGCCAACCGCAAGGTCCGCGCCGACGCCATCATGGTCGAACAGGCCAACGGCAAGAAGTGCTTCGCCATCTGCAACGAACCCAACGTGCAGCCGCTCAAGAAGCAGCGCCCGGGCTTCCTTGAAAAAATGCTCGAACGCAAGATCGTCGAGAAGTACGACTCGCTCGAAGCCCTCGCCAAGGCCGCCGGCATCAAGGCCGACGCCCTCAAGGCACAGGTCGAGGAATTCAACAAGGTCGTGAAGGCCAAGGCCGACCCGGTCTGGAGCCGCTACATCAACAACGACCAGGTCCCGCTCGTCGAAGGTCCGTGGTACGTCTGCGAACTCCAGCCCAAGGTCCATCACTGCATGGGCGGCCTCGTCACGGACGACAACTGCGAAGTCCTCGACGTCCGCTCCGACAAGCCGATCGGCCATCTCTTCGCCGCCGGCGAAGCGACGGGCGGCGTGCACGGTGCAGTGCGCCTCGGCTCCGTGGCCATCCTTGACTGCCTCGTCTTCGGCCGCCTCGCCGGCCAGAAGGTCGCCGCCATCAAATAAGGCCTGACGCTCCGCCTCAGGGCGGAGCCCCCTGAACCCCGTCCTGCGCCGCAGCAGGACGCCTGAAGCGCCCGAAGGTCCCAGGCCTCCGGGCGCTCTTCATTTACGTCTCCCTGAACGCCTCCGAACGGTCCCGCCGAATCCGTCGTTCGAAAAATCAATAGTCTCTTGGGTGGGGCAGATATGCCTTGATTGAGGTAAACTATTGGGAAACATTCTCATGCAAGCGCGAAAAAAAGGAACGGCGGGGCGAAAGGCCCGCCGTGCGCAGGGAAATCCTGTGAAAAGCGAGGCGCGCCGCATGACGTCACAACAACAATGAGAAGACGACACAACATGACTGTGATGCACACCGAGGCCGAGCGCCTGGCGATGATCAGGGAGGCGCTCGAGCGCCTCACGGCGGCCGCGACGGGCCTTTTCGAGGACTGGCAGCAGGCGAGGAGCTTCCTCCCGTCGGGCTGCAGGAAGCTGATGGAGGACCTGACGTTCGAGCAGGCCTCCTGGCTTGGGCGCTTTGAGCGCGAGGCGGGCGAGGGCACGTCCTTTTCGGCGCTCGAGAGCTTCGAGGGCTTTGCCGCCAACGTGCGCAGGCTCGTCTCCGAGCACGCCGCGAGCCCGCTTGCGCTCGTGGGCGAAGTCTTTGAGAGCGACGACGAGGAGCGCCTCTTCTTCCGCCGCTGGAAGAACTTCCTTGACGCGGGCATCGGCACGATCGCGCGCAGCTTCGTGATCGACGACATCATCTTTGCGGGCCAGATCGCCGCGAGCATGCGTCTCGTGGGCCTGCTGCGCCGCATCACGGCCGAGTGGGCGCATCTCTCGCCCGAGCACCGTCACCAGCTCGGCATCGACTTCCGCGAAAACGCGCAGGCGCTGAGCGACGCCTACGGCACCGCCTCGAGCGCCGACTTCATCCTGATGAAGGAGCGCTTTGCCGATCGCCTCAAGGGCGAATTCGAGGGCTTTCTCGAGGCGGCCGATCACCCCGTCGACGAGGCCGACAGGGACGCCGTGATCTTCCGCGCCGCTTCCGAACGCTTCTCCAAGGGCGTCATCGCCACCGTCAAGAGCGTGGTCACGCAGTGCGAGCGAGGCGGCCCCGAGGCCGTGCGCGCCTTCGGGCTCACGCTCGACGCAGGCCGCATGTTTCTCGAGCTCCCGGGCGGCGACGAGACGGCAGAATACTGCTGCCGCACGCTCCTTCCGAGGCTCGAGCGACTCCTCGAGTCGGTCTGACCTCATCCCGGATCGGATAATATGACGCCCGCACGGACACGCGGTCCTGCGGGCGTTCGTGCATCTGCCTTTTCCTGATTCCGGTCTCAGCCCGTGATGGGCGAGAGGCCGATGAGGACCGTCGAGATCCAGAAGGGGAGGGTCGCCATGGCAGCGAGCGTCTGAGCGGTCGTGACGTTGGCGACCGACGGGGCGTCGCCCTTCATCGAGGCGGTCATCACGTAGCAGCTCTGCGCGGTGAGAAGCGCCGCAAAGAGGATCGCGACGCCCGCCTCCACGGGGTCGAGGCCCGCGAGCGTGACGACGCCCCAGGCGATGGCGGGGACCGCAAGCAGGCGGCGGACGACGGAGGTCGTTATGAGCGCGAGGTGGCCCCTGAAGTCATGGAGCCTGAGGCTCGCGTCGATGCAGAGGAGTCCCATCGCCAGCGAGTCGTTGCCCAGATGAGCGAGGAAGGTCGTGGCGGTCTGCGGGACCGTGAGGCCCGATGCCTTGACGAGCACGCCCACGGCGATCGTGTTGCTGATCGGCACCCAGAAGGCGATGAGGAGCGCGAGAAGCGCGAAGCCCTCCTCGTCGAAGAGCCTCAGACACACCGCGAATCCGATGTAGGTGTTGAAGCGGAAGCCGCACTGGAAGACCGAGGCGTGCGTGACGGGATCGTCGCGCAGAATCTTCATGACGACGGCGGCCAGAAGAACGGCGAGGAGCATCGCGCCCATGCCTGCCGTGAGGAACTGCGCGGCGCTTGCGATCGTCATCTTCGCGCCCGCGATCGAATTCCGCCTTCTGCGCAAGGACTGCGCCCAGAAGGATGATCAGGAAGTTGGGAAGGATGATGAGAAGGCTCTGCATGGCGCTGTTGAGGTACGGAAATAGGATGAGAAAAAGCGGCCTGAAGACATCATGGCCTTCAGGCCGCTGCATGGACAGGCGGGAAGCTACCGAACAGCGCTTATTCGGCGGCGGCCTCCTTCTTCCTCGGTGCGGCGGGCTCTTCCTTTACGGGATGCGCGGCGCGCCAGGCGGCGAGGTATTCGGCGATGCGGCTGATGGCCTCGCGCAACTGGGTCTCGTGCGGCAGGAACACGACGCGGAAGTGGTCGGGATGCGGCCAGTTGAAGCCCGTGCCCTGCACGAGCAGGACGCGCGTGGCCTCAAGGAGCTCCTTGAAGAACTGGCGGTCGTTCTCGATCGGGTAGATCTTCGGGTCGAGCCTCGGGAACATGTAGAGCGAGCCCTGAGGCTTGACGCAGGTGACGCCCGGAATCTGCGTGAGGAGCTCCCAGGCGAGGTCGCGCTGAACGCGCAGGCGGCCGCCCTCGCAGACAAGGTCGTTGATCGACTGGTAGCCGCCGAGCGCGGTCTGGATCGCCCACTGGCCCGGCACGTTGGCGCAGAGCTTCATGTTGGCGAGCATATTGAGGCCCTTGATGAAGTCGCGGGCGGGCAGCTTGTTGCCCGAGATGATCATCCAGCCCGCACGGTAGCCGCAGGCGCGGTAGGCCTTGGAGAGCGAATTGAACGTGATCGTGAGGACGTCGGTGGAGAGGCTCGCGATGGCGATGTGCTTCGCATCCTCGTAGAGGATCTTGTCGTAGACCTCGTCGGCGAAGATGATGAGGCCGAACTCGCGGGCGATGTCGACGAGCTTGAGAAGCGTCTCCTTCGGATAGACGGCGCCCGTCGGGTTGTTTGGGTTGATGATCACGATGCCGCGGGTCCTCGGGGTGATCTTGGCGCGGATGTCGTCAAGATCGGGCTGCCAGCCGTTCTCCTCGTCGCAGAGGTAGTGCACGGGCGTGCCGCCCGAGAGGCTCGTGGTGGCCGTCCAGAGCGGATAGTCGGGCATCGGGATGAGGAGTTCGTCCCCTTCGTCGAGCAGCGCGTTCGTCGCGAGCGAGATGAGGTCCGAGGCGCCGTTGCCGAGATAGATGTCGTCGAGCGTCACGCCCCTGATGCCGAGCTCCTGTGTGTAGTGCATCACGGCCTTGCGGGCGGCGAAGATGCCCTTGCTGTCGGAGTAGCCCGCGGAGTTGGGCAGGTTGAGGATCATGTCTCGCTGGATTTCCTCGGGGACCTGGAAGTCGAACGTAGCGAGATTGCCGATGTTGAGCTTGATGAGCTGCTGGCCCTGGGCCTCCATCTCCTTGGCGCGGTCGACGATCGGGCCGCGGATGTCGTAGAGGACGTTGTCGAGCTTCTTGGATTTCTTGATGAGCTTCATTGGGATTTCCGGCGGAGTTTCAGGCGGGGGAAGGCCGCGCATCAATGGCGGCGTTGAACTTCAAAGTGTACGCGCAAAGGCGACGCCGTGTGCGTGAAGTCGTCGTTTTGCTTGCATCCTGATGCAGTTCGGCCCGCCGTTTCGTCGAAAACGGCGGGCCGTCGTGAAGCCGGGAGGAGACGCGGTGCGTCTTGCGCTTCCGGAATTTAGGCGCGGGCGCGGATCCAGGCCTGGAGGTCCGCGATCGTGATGAAGGTCATGTCGTGCCTGCGGGCGAACTCGATGAGTTCGGGCGTGCGCATCATCGTGCCGTCGTCGGCCATGATCTCGCAGCACAGGCCGCAGGGCGCGAGGCCCGCGAGGCGGCACAGGTCGACGGTGGCTTCGGTGTGGCCGTTGCGCACGAGCACGCCGCCCGCCTTGGCGCGCAGCGGGAACATGTGGCCGGGACGGCGGAAGTCCTCGGGACGGGCGTCGAGGCGAAGGGCGGCGAGCGCCGTGTGGGAGCGCTCGAAGGCGGAGATGCCCGTCGTCGTCTCGACGTGGTCGATGCTCACCGTGAAGGCGGTCTCGTGGTTGTCGGTGTTCTTCGCGACCATCGGCGAAAGGCCGAGCCTGTCGCAGAGCTCGCCCGACATGGGCATGCAGATGAGGCCGCGGCCGTGGACGGCCATGAAGTTGATGTTCTCGGGCGTGGCGAACTCGCCCGCACAGATGAAGTCGCCTTCGTTTTCACGATCGGGATCGTCGGTGACGAGGATGATCTTGCCGGCGCGAAGGTCTTCAAGCGCCTTTTCAATGGTGTCGAACGCATGGGTCATGACGTGTCTTCCTTGTCCGAAGCCAAGGGCTTCGGTTCTCTAGAGGATTGAAGGCGGGATGGGGAGCTTCCGCTCAAGGAAGAGACGCATGCGCCCCAACCCCGATGTTGGCCGAACGTTCAGGGCGACGGCAAAGGGCGCAGGCGCGGGCACGCGCATGCCGGACGCAGGCACGCGTCCGCCTTTGACCTGCATCTTCTTTCATCCGGACTGTGACCGTCGGCTCAGGAGTTTCACCTGATCATGCGCTTCCCCTGAGGGAGAGGCGCTCGCGGGCTGTACCGCCGGTAGGGACTTTCACCCTGCCCTGAAGATTGCAGAGCGAATTTATACGGAAGGGAAGGGACGATGTCAAGAAAACGGGCGTTCGCCCGAAGGTGAACGCCCGTTTGAGGCTTGGATTCCGTTGTTCGAAACCGCGTGTTAGAACACGAGGCCGGCCATGAGGAAGCCGAACGGGATGGCGGCGACGAGGCCGAGGCAGCCCGGGAGGAAGAACGGATGGTTGATCACGTACGTGCCGGACCACTTGCCCATGAAGGAGCCCGTGTCGTCGCAGGAGATGGCGAAGGCGGAGGTCGGGTAGACGTTCGTGACGAAGATGCCCGAGACGGCCACGAAGCAGGCGAGGATCATCGGGGCGTCGCAGCCGAGGCTGGCGGCAACCGGGACGAGCAGGGCCGAGGTGGCACCCTGCGAGAAGAGCAGAGCGGACACGCAGAAGAAGGCGAGGGCGAGGAGGCCCGGGTACTGGCCGAGGAGGACAGTGGCCTGTTCCTTAATCGTCGGGATGTAGATGCCGATGACCGTGGAGGCGAGCCAGCAGATGCCGAGAATCACGACGAGGGATTCATAACCGCCCTTGAAGATCGAGGAGTTCTTGATCTTGGTGAGCTCGACGTCGCAGAACCAGTACATCAGCATCGAGATGAAGAGCATCGTGATGACGATGATGTCGCGGGAACCGAGGGTGTGGCCGATTTCCTTCTTGAAGAGGAGCATGGCAACGATGAACACCACGGAGAGGAGGAAGATCACGACGGAGAGCTTGGCGCCCTTCGGAAGCGGAGCTTCACGCTGTTCCTGAGAGGACATGGCGACGAGACCGGCCTTCATGCGGGCCTGGAAGATCGGGTCCTTTTCAAGGTCGACGCCCTGGAAGGCGGAGATGAGCGAAGCGACGGCGGCGCCGAAGAGGCCGGCCGGCAGAATCACGCAGAGGACCTGGCCGAAGGAGACGCCCATCGTTTCAACGACAACCCACATGGCGGCGGTGGCGGCCGAAATCGGGGAGGCGGAAATGGCGATCTGGGAGGCGACGACGGCGGAGGTCAGCGGCTGGGACGGACGAACGCCGTTCTGCTTGGCCACTTCCTGAATCACGTTCAGGATGGACATCGTCGTGAAGCCCGTGCCGGAGAGGATCGTCAGAAGGAAGGCGATCGCCGGAGCGAGGATGTTGATGTACTTCGGATTGGCGCGAAGAACGCGGGAGGCAACGCGAACCATGTAGTCCATGCCGCCGGCAACGTGCATGACGGAGCAGGCGAAGAGGACGGACATGATGATGAGGATCACGTCAAGGGGCATGGGACCCGGCGGGATGCCGAGGCAGAAGACGGCAATAGCCATGCCGAAGCCGCCGGCCATGCCGACGCCGATGCCGCCGAGCTTGGCGGCGTAGATGATGCACGCGAAGAGCAGTGCAAAGTGAATGTAGACCATACGATCTCCTTTGGCTGTGGAATCCCGCATCCCGGAGGACAGGGGAACCTGTAAATCTTTGTTATACGTGCGCACCTTATCCGACCCGTCGCCTTAAGTCAACGGGGCAAACGCGGATAAAACGGGTTGAAAGCGCTTCCTGAGGGTAAACGATCCATAGGGTTAACCCGCTGTCCAAGCAATTCGACGATCTTTGCAAAGCGCTCTGCGACAGTCGTTTCAGACGGAAAATCGGTCCGATTTTTCCGTGTTTTTCGTGTCGTTTCGAACTTCTGGGTATTTTCCCCTAAAAGAGACGCCGTGAGGCCTTTTGGAGACACCGGCGGGGCGTCGGGGAGGGGTTCCGGAAGGGGTGGGGAGGGCGTGTTTCGGGCGCGATTTCGACTCGGAATTGCGTAGTTTTCGGTAGTTTTTCGAGAGTCGTGAGGAATCGCGAAAATGTTTCAAGGCATTTCGGGAAAGGCGGGCGGACACAAAAAAGGCGCCGCGTCCACGCTTCGGGAGGCGGCGCCCATGATGGGAGGGGTGCGGGTCAGGCGGCTCTGGTCTCGGGCCAGCGCTCGTTCATCCAGGCGGTCATGATGTCGGCGCAGCGCACGGCGGCCTCCTCGATCTCCTCGGGCGTGACCTGCGTCTCGGGCGTGCAGAGGATGCGCATGAGAAGGGGCCCGCGGAGCATTTCGATGAAGCGGGCGGCGGCCTCCTCGAGCTCCTCGATCGGGGCGTCGACGTGGTTCTGCAGGACTCGGGCAAAGCACTGGTAGCTCTTCTTCACGCCCTCGCGGTAGAAGAACTCGCCGATGTCGCGGCGGGCGAAGGACTGTGCGAAGACGAGGCGGCAGGCGCCGACGGCGCGTTCGGTGAACATGCCCGTGAGGAAGATGCGGCCGAAGGCCTCGAACTCCTCGCGCAGGCTGCGGCCGGGATGATAGTCGCTCACGTAGGCCTGATAGACGTCGTCGGCCATCATGCCGAGGGCGGCGAGGAAGAGCCCCTCCTTGTTGCCGTAGACCTGGTAGATCACGGTGCGCGAGCCGCCCGAGCGTTCGATGATGCGGGAGAGGGACGCGCCCTCGTAGCCGTACTCGATGAATACGTCGATGGCGCAGCGAAGGAGCTCGACCGCACGGTTGCGGCCTCTGGGGGTTTTCGGAAGTCTGTCGGTCATGTCTTGTTGCGGGTCCTGGTCGGCGGATACCGGTTGAATCGGTTGAGGCCCGGATTCCGTGCATTGTACCCGAGCGGCGCCATGCGGGAATAGCGGCGGAATTCGGGATGCCTCTAAAATGGTGTGATCCTCACCGACCGTCCGAGAGACCGCATGCGCCCGCTTCATTCCGTTCGAGAGCTTCTTCTCCTCGCCGCAGCCTTCCTGCTGCACGCGGGCGCGACGTCCGCGGGCGTCATCCTCACGCCCGAGCAGCTCGAGGCGCAGCCGCACAAGCCCGGCGTCGTGCGCTTCGGCTTCCTCAAGCCGATGAAGGCCTACGGCGACAACAACTACCAGCCCGGTGAAGCCGACATCCGCAGGCCGCTGATGGAGCATCTCGAAAGGACGATGCCCGACGTCACCTTCCAGTTCGTCGAATATCATCTTCCCGAGCTCTACGCGTCCGCAAGGTCCCAGAGGATCGACTTCGGGCTCATGAGCGCGGGCCACTACGTGGAGCTTCGCCCCTACGGCGCCTATGCGCTCGGCACCGTCTTCACGAATCGCTTTCCCGATCCGAACCGCTTTGCGGGGGCGCTCTTCGTGACGACCGACAGGCATCCCGAGATCAGGACGATCGCCGATATGAAGGGCCGCCGCGCGGTGCTCAACTCGAAGGCCAACTTTATCAATTTTCAGATTCCGATGGCCGCGGTCGCCGACGCGGGCTTTGATCCCGACGACTTCTTCAAGTCCGAGATCATCACGCACGACCAGCCTCAGCTCACCGTCGAGAAGCTTTTGAAGGGCGAGGCCGACGTCTCGGCCTTCCGCATCTGCGAGTATGAGGCGCTCCTCGAGAAGTGGCCCGAACTTGAGGGCCGGCTGCGTCCCGTCGCCCCCGTGCACGAGAACACGCGCGCCTGCCTGCGCTCGACGTCGCTCTTTCCTGGCTGGACCGTTGCGCGCACCTCGAGCCTCGTCGAGCCCGCCATGACGAAGCGCATGGTCGAGGCATTGATGTCGATGCCCGTCGATCCGAAGAGCGGCATGGGCTTCAGCGTCGCGACCGAGTTCGACCGCGTCGACCGGGTCTTCAAGACGCTCCGCATCGGCCCCTACGCCTACCTGCGCGAATGGACGCTCGAGCGCATCTGGCAGAAGTATTCGGCCGTCGTCGTGGCGGTCGTGCTCCTGCTCCTTGGCGGCTTCGTGCATCTTCGCACCGTCGAGCGTCAGGCGCAGGCCCGTGCGCGCGAGCTCAACGAGGCCTACGTGTGCCAGCGCGAGATCGAGACCAAGGCGATCGAGACCGAGGAGAGGCTGCGCGCCATGTCGAGGCTCGGCGTCGTGAGCCAGCTCTCCTCCATCTTCGCCCACGAGATGGGGCAGCCGCTTTCGGCCATCCGCTACCGCACCCGCGCCATGCAGGCCCTGCTGAGGCTTCCCGAGCTCAAGAAGAGCATGATGGAGGACTGCCTCAGGACCATCGAGGAGCAGAGCGAGCGCGCCGCAGGCATCCTGCAGAAGGTGCGCGCCTACGCCAAGGGCGAGACCTCGAGGCTCGCGCCCGTAAGGCTCGACCTGCTTGTCGAGGCGACGATCGCCGATCTGAGGCAGTCGGGCAGGATCGCGTGTCCAGTCGAGGTCTCGACCGTCAGGGCCGTCGTCACGGGCGACGAGCTCGAGCTCGGGCTTGCCGTGCTCAACATCCTCAAGAATGCGGCCGAGGCGGTCGGCATCGACACCGATCCCGGCATCGCCGTCGCCATGCGGGTCTCGGAGAGGAGCGTCGTCCTCGAGGTGAGGAACCGAGGTGCCGTGGTCGATCCCGCCGAATTCCAGAAGCACCTCACGGGCGCGCCGAGCAGCAAGACGGGCGGCACCGGACTCGGCCTCATCATCATTCACTCGATTGCGGAGGCCCACGGCGGCAGCTTCGCGATCAGGCCGCTGCCCGAAGGCGGCGCGCAGGTCCGCCTCGAGCTTCCGCTCGAGGCGAAACGGGACGGGATCGAAGGAAAGAAGGGAGACAATTCATGAAAAAGGCAGCCGACGAGCCGCTCATCCGCATCGTGGACGACGAGGACGAGGTCCGCGAATCGCTCGGATTCATGCTTGAGTGCGAGGGCTTCAGAACGGCGTCCTACGCCTCGGGCGCCGAGTTTCTGCGGGACTTCGATTCGGGAAGGCCCGGCGTCGTGCTTCTCGACGTGCGCATGCCCGAACTTTCGGGCCCCGAGCTTCAGCAGCGCCTCAACGCCTTGCACTCAAAGGTTCCCGTCGTCTTCATCACGAGCTACTCGGACATCCAGGCGGCGATCGACACGCTCAAGGCGGGCGCGGCGGACTTCCTGCTCAAGCCCGTGGATCCCGAGAAGCTCATCACGCTCGTGAGGAGCCTCACGGAGCGCTCGACCCTCGCGGCCGAAGGCGCAGAGGTGCCCTCGAGCCTCGCCTCGGCCGTCGCGTCGCTCACCGACCGTCCCAGGCGCGTGCTCGAACTCATGATGCAGGGCCTCGACAATGCGGCCATCGCCGAGCATCTCGGTCTGTCCGTGAGGACCGTCGAGGTGCACCGCGCCGCCGTCTACAAGGCGCTCGGCGTGCACAGCGTCAGGCAGTTTCAGAAGCTCATGCCCGACCTAGGGAAAATACTCGGTGAGGCGGGCCCGACCTCTTGACGGCGCCAAAAGTACTTAAGCAAAACGCCGAATAATCTTTGGGTCATGGAGAGGGACGCCGTCTCGAGCTCCCCTCCCGACCGATTTCCCTGACCAAAGGAGAACTGATTATGAAGCGTGTCATTCTTGCCGCCGCCGTTGCGATGTGCTTTGCTCCGGCCTACGCCGCCAACCAGACCTACAACGTCGACCTCGTCGTGGTCGGCGCCGGTGCGGGCGGTTCCGTCGCAGCTCTTTCCGCCGTTGAAGGCGGCCTCAAGACCCTCCTTCTCGAAAAGAACGCCTTCGCGGGCGGCGCCGGCAACTTCATGGAAGGCTCGTTTGCCGCCGAATCCTTCATGCAGAAGGAAGCGGGCGTCAAGCTCACGAAGATCCAGGCCTTCAACGACATGGCCGCCTACCATCACTGGACCATCAACGCGCCGCTCGTCAAGGCCTTTGTCGATGAATCCGCCGAAACGATCCAGTGGGTCTGGGACCACGGCGTGCACTGGAAGGAAGTGAAGACCGCCTGGCGTGAAAAGGCCGACAAGACCTGGCACATCTATCCGAGCGCCGGCTCCCTGCCCAAGGCCATGATCGAGCAGTTCAAGGCCAAGGGCGGCCAGCTGCTTCTCCAGACGCCGGCCGAAAAGCTGATCTTCAAGGACGGCAAGGTCACGGGCGTCATCGCCAAGAACAAGAAGGGCGACACGATCACCGTCAACGCCAAGAACGTCATTCTGGCCACGGGCGGCTACTCCTTCAACACCGAGATGGTGAAGAAGTACTCCGGCATCGACTCCGTTCCGGTCGGCGCTCCGGGCCGCACGGGCGACGGCATCAACATGGCGTTTGAAGTCGGCGCCGTCGGCGACAACATGGGCCCGATGATGCTCAACGGCGCGTTCATGCCCGCCGAAGGCGAAGCCATCTGCAACGGCGCCAACAAGGAAGTCCGCGCGCTCTTCCGCCAGGGCCTCCTCTATGTGGACGGCGTGGGCAACCGCTTCTTCAACGAAGAACTGACGATCGACTGGCCGATGTCCTCCAACGCCATCGCCCGCACCGGCGAATGGACCTACATTGTGTTCGACGAGGCCACGAAGCGTGAAATCTCCACGGAAGGCAAGGGCTATCCGAATCCGTGCGGCAACTTCATTCTCCGCCATCAGGCCGCCACGCAGCTCGACGAGCTCCTGAAGGCCAACGAAGCCAAGGGCAACGTCTTCATCGGCAACACGATCGAAGAAGTCGCCAAGAAGGCCGGCATGGATCCGAAGGTCCTCAAGGCCACGTGCGAAAAGATGACGAAGTACGCCAAGCAGGGCAAGGACGAGCAGTTCGGCAAGGATCCGTACTACCTGCGCGGCATCTCCGAAGGTCCGTTCTACATCGTCCGCGGCAAGCTCAACACGCTCACTAGCCTCAACGGCGTCAAGGTCAACGCGGGCCTGCAGGTTCTCGACAAGAACGACCACGTCATTCCGGGCCTCTATGCCATCGGTCATGACGCGGGCGGCGTGTATGGCGAAGCCTATGACCTGAAGATCGGCGAAGGCACCGCCTCCGCATTCGCCATCAACTCGGGCCGCATGGCCGTCAAGACCATCCTCGGCAACAAGTAACCGCGGTTCATCGGTGACATGAGGCAGGCCGTTCTCCTGGGCCTGCCGCTCCCAAAAGGACCTTCCTGCGCAAGCGAGAAGGTCCTTTCGACTTCTCGGGCGGCGTACAATCGTCAGACACCAAGACCATTGTTCAAAAAAAGGAGGACCCCAAATGGCTCTGCTTCTTCAAGACCGTCTTCTGCCCGGCGTCGCCGAACTCGTGCCCGAGCTCGAGGAGATCCGCCACGACATTCATGCACACCCCGAGCTCGGCTTCGAGACCGAGCGCACCGTGGGCCTGATCTGCGACTATCACAGGAAGAGCGGCATCGTCGAGATCGACACGGAGCTCGTCAAGGGCTGTGTCATCGCCGTGATCGAGGGCAGCCGTCCCGGTCACACCATCGCCATCCGTGCCGACATGGACGCCCTGCCGATGAACGACGGCTGCGGCAAGCCCTGGGCGAGCACGGTTGCCGGCCGCGGCCACTGCTGCGGTCATGACGGCCACACGACGTGGCTTCTCGGCGCCGCCCGCTGGCTCGCCGCCCACAACGACTTCCCCGGCCGCATCGTGCTCGTGCACCAGGCCGCCGAAGAGGCCGGCACGGGTGCGAAGGCCCTCGTCGAGGCGGGCCTCATCGAGAAATACGGCATCGAGGAGATCTACGGCGGCCACACCGAGCCCAATCTTCCCAAGGGCGTGATCGGCTTCAAGCCGGGTCCCCTCCAGGCCGCGAGCGACAGCGTCTACATCACGCTGCGCGGCAAGGGCACGCACGGCGGCCGTCCGCACCTCGGCGTCGACCCGATTCCCGTCGCCGCCCAGATCGTGACGGCGCTCCAGACGATCGTCTCCCGCAAGGTCGACCCGATCGAGTCCGCCGTCGTCTCCATCTGTTCGATCAACTGCGGCAACTTCAAGGCCAACAACGTCGTGCAGAGCGAACTGACGATGAGCGGCACGGTGCGCACCTTCCTGCCCGAGATCCGCGACCTCGCCGAGGAGAACATCCGCGCGATGGTGACGGGCATCGCCGCCGCCAACGGCTGCACGGTCGAGCTCGTCTACGACCGCATGATCGGCTCCGTCATCAACGGCGAGGAGCAGACGATCGCCGCCCACGAGGTCACGAAGGCCCTGCTCGGCGAGGACAACGTCCGCATCATCCGTCCGTTCATGTCGAGCGAGGACTTCTCCGAGTACCTCAACCGCATCCCCGGCGCGATCATCCGCGTGGGCATCCGCGACGAGGAGCACCAGGTGTCGCTCCACAACCAGCAGATGGACTTCAACGACGAGGTCCTCCCCGTCGCCGTGAGCGTCGTGGCCAACATGGCCGTCAGGCGCCTCGAGGCGCTCGCCGCCCGATGAGGTCCTGAACAAGGATCGGCATTGAAAAAGGGGCGTCCGTTCTGCATGAACGGGCGCCCTTTCTTCGTGGGTGCGGGCGTTGCGCGCAGCTTTCTTTTCGAGATCCGGATCAGACGAAATGCACGATGAAGAGCATCACGGGCAGGGCCGGGATGATGCCGAGCGTGGTCACGCCGATCGCTCTTGAGGCGAAGCGCTCGTCGCCGCCGTAGGTGCGTGCGAGAACGGCGATGACCGACGAGACGGGCAGGGCGGCGGTCGCGACGAAGACCTTGCGCATGATGGGCTCGAGGTCGAACGGGATCGTGACGAGGTACATCACGAGCGGGCGGATCACGAAGCAGGAGAGGAGCACGAAGACGAGTTCGCGCGGCATGCGCTTCATCTCGGAGGCGCCGATTTTGAAGATCGTCATGCCGATGAAGAAGAGCGCGAGCGGCGAGGTGACGGAGCCGAAGCTCTTCACGGTGGCCGCGACGAAGTGCGGGATCGGAATCGAAAGGACGACGAAGGCGATGCCGACGATGAAGGAGAGAAGCGGCGGCGAGAAGAGCATTCTGACGCTCTTCTTCGAAACGAGCTTCGGACGCGCGCCGCCCGTCTTCGCGACGCCGTCGGTCTGGATGGCGTAGAGGCCGACGGTCCAGATGAAGACGCAGTTGGCGAAGAAGTAGACGAGCAGGTAGGGAATGCCTTCTTCGCCGAAGAGCGCGGTCGTCATGGGCACGCCCACGAAGAGCACGGTCGAACCCGTGAAGGCCGCCGTGAAGGTGCCCGAGAGCTCCCTGCGCACGAGGCCGAGCCTGATGAGCGCGAGCGAGGTGAGAAGGTTGAGGCCGACCGTCACGAACGGCAGCCAGGCCATGCCGAGGAGCTCGACGAGCTGGTCGTGCGTGAACTTCGTCGTGACGGAATCGAAGAGGAAGAAAGGAATCGAGAGATTCACGATCTTCGCCGTCGTGATGCGGCCCGTGTCGTCGAGCTTGCCCGTTTTGGCGGCAAGCCAGCCGATCCCCGCCGTGAGGACGAGGACGAGCACGTTGGAGATCGTATGAAGCAGTGCGTCGGACATTTCGTATGTCGTCTTGTAGGAATCCGAGGATCAAATGATTGTAACAGCACGAGGATTCCCTATCCTCTGGACGGACACCTGCGTCGAAATCGGCGGCGGGGATCCTGCGCAGGGCGTCGTGCTTCGGGCGGGCGCGAATTTTTCCCGCCCGCAAATCGGTGCGGGACGCGGGCTGCGGTACAATAACCGGCCGGCGGCAACGCCCGCCTGTTACCGCACGTCACCTCTGGAAAACCCCGGTCATGCTCACGCAGCTCGTCCTCATCACGCTTCTCATCATAGGCGCGGCGTACTTCGCCATGTCTGAAATCGCCCTCGCAGGCTCCCGCAAGGTGAGGCTCGAGCGCATGGCCGAAGAGGGCGACCACCGCGCCAGGCTCGTTCTCAACCTCAAGGAGAATCCGGGTTACTTCTTCTCGGTGGTGCAGGTCGGCATCAACGCCGTGGCCATTCTCGGCGGCGTGGTCGGCGAGGCGGTCTTCACGGACGTCTTCGCCGCAGTGTTCGCCTACGTCGTGCCGCCGGAGGCCCTCACGCCCGTCTCCTTCTTCTGCTCGTTCCTGCTCGTCACAATTCTCTTCGTAATGTTCGCGGACCTCATTCCGAAGCGCGTCGCCATGAGCTGCCCCGAAAAGGTGGCCGTGCGCTGCATCAGTCCGATGGTGACGCTCATCATGCTCCTCAAGCCGCTCGTCTGGCTCCTGACGGTGCTCGCCAACGCGATCATGCGCATGATGCGCGTGCCGCTCAACAACCAGGACCAGATCACCAACGAGGACGTGATCGCGACGGTCGAGGCGGGCGCCAAGGCGGGCGTCATCGCGCCGCTTGAGCATACCGCCATCACGAACATGATGGGCCTTGAAAACCATCTGGTACCCAGCGCCATGACGGCCCGCGACAGCATCATCTACTTCAGCCTCGACGAGAGTGACGAGAGCATCCGCGAGAAGATCTCGCTCACGCCCCACAACAAGTTCCTCGTCGTCGACGGCGACATCGACCACGTTTTGGGCGTCGTCGACGGGAAGCAGCTCCTCAAGCTCTACGCCGACGGCGAGTCCCTCTCGATCCGCAAGCCCGGCATCGTGCAGCCCATCATCACGATCCCCGACTCGCTCACGCTCACCGAGACGCTCGACCTCTTCAAGAAGGAGAGCTCCGACTTCGCGGTCGTCATCAACGAATACGGCCTCACGGTCGGCATCATCACCCTCAAGGACATCCTCTGGCCCGTGATGGGCAACTATGACATCTGGGCCGACGACCAGCTCCTCGTCGAGCGCGCCGACGGCACCTGGCTCGTTGACGGCTCGACGCCCGTCGACGACATCGAGCGCGAGTTCGGCATCGAGAGCATGCCCGAGGAGGAGACCTACGAGACGGTCTCGGGCTTCATCATGTACATGCTCCGCCGCGTGCCCAAGCGCGGGGACTTCGTCGAGTATGCGGGCTACCGCTTCGAGGTCACCAACATGGACGGCTTCCACATCGACCAGGTGCTCATGCGTCGTGCGGACCACCACGTCAAGCACGCCGACAAGGCCGAGAAGGTCGAGAAGGCCCCCGAGGGCGGCGCCGACGCATCCGTCGCCGACCAGATCAATCCGGGCGGCACGAAGTGACGGGCGCCGTTCGCCTTATTGCGGGCCGCTGCGTGCGTGAGCGGCACGCGGGCGCCAAATGCACCGCCTGCGCCGACGCCTGTCCCGCACGCGCCCTCTCGTTCGAAGGGGCCGCGCTTCGCATCATCGCGCCCGCCTGCGAGGGTTGCGGCGCCTGTGCCGCGGCCTGTCCGCGCGACGCGCTCGAGCTGCCCGGGGCGGGCTGGCGCGAGGCCGTTGCGGCCGTGCCTTCCTCAGGCGTTCTCGAATGCCGCTGCAGTCATGCTGCTCAGGGGCCGGGCACGCCCGTTCCCTGCATCGGAGGCCTTTGTGCCACGACGAGGCTCGAGCTTCTTCGGGGCGGGCTTCGCACGCTCAGGATCGCGACGGGCGTCTGCGAGGGCTGTCCCGCCGAGGTGCGGCGCGAAGGCGTCACGCTGAGGAATGCATTCGTCAGGGATCTCAGGGAGACGGCCGGGGCCTTCGGGCGCACGGTTGACGTCGTCTTCAGCACCGAGCCCGTTCCCGAGGTCGACGGCGGCCGCCGTCATCTTCTGGGCATCGTCGTCAGAAAGTCCGCCGCGCCCGTTTCGCCTGAAAGGATTGCGGAGCACGCGCCCGACAAGTCCACGGGCCGCCTGCTCGTGACGGAGGGCTCAAGGCGCAGGCTCATGGCGGCAAGGGGGCTTCTTTCGGGCATGCAGGATGCCGAAGGCGTGCGCGCTGCGAAGGCCGCGTGCCTGGCCGGCCTCAGGGTGCCTCAATTCGATTCGGAAAAGTGCACGGCCTGCGGGCTCTGCGCCGCGGCCTGTCCCCAGCACGCGCTCTCGGCGAAAACCGAGGGCGATGGCTTCACGATCGCGGCCGTCGAGACGGCCTGCACGGGCTGCGGCCTCTGCGCCGACATCTGCACGTCGAAGGCGGTCTCCTTCGGCGCGCCCGAGTCGGCCGACGCCTGGCTTGCAGGAAGACCCGTCGTCAAGCTCGCCGTGAAGGGGAGAAGACGCACGTCCGCCTGGGAGGGCATCGTGGAGCGAAGCTTCACGTCGGGTTACTTCAACCGATAAGTGAACAAGAAAAGGGGCCTGACATCCGCGGGATTCAGGCCCTTCTTTTTGTGAAGCTTCGTCGGGCGCGTCAGCGGATCCGGCCGATCGCTTCGCAGAGCGCGCGGTGGCATTCGTTGAGCGTGGGGATGGCGCCTTCGCCGTCGATGAAGCTCTGCACGGAGATGTCGTCCGACTCGGCGATCTCGATGCGGTCGGGGGCGGCCCCCTGAAAGGCCTGGAGCATGTTCCTGAGGCCGTCGACGATGTGCAGCGGCGTGCCCACGGGGGCGGAGATTCGCACGAATCCCATGTCGTCGCGCTTGATGCTGAAGCCGATGCCGTTGGCGAGAAGCGCCACGACGCTGTCGGCGCTCCAGAAGACGCTGCCGATCGATTCGGGGTCGTGCAGTTCGGAGTGCACGCGCACGAGGTCGTCGAAGGCGACGCGAAGCGCCATGGCGCCGTCGCGGAACTCGAGTCTGTTGAGGGCGTTGATGCCCGTGAGCACGAAGTTCTTCTTCACGAGAATGCCGAAGTCGGACTCGACGTCGGCACGCGCGTCGGCAAACTGTTTGGGCGTGATGCGCACGTTGACGAGCTCGGGCTGGTGCTTGAGCCACATGATCACGTCGTCCATCGTGCGGCAGACGCGGTTCTCGCTCTTGAGGCGGCCGTTTTCAAAAAGGCGCACGAACCACTCGAACGAGTTGTGCCAGGCGTTGTACTTGTTGACGAAGTCCTCAAGGACGTCCTCGGGCACGTTCTTCGTGCCGAAGGTCTCGTAGATGCGGTGCACGTCGATCACGGCGACGGCCGAGACGTTGAGCCCCGTGCTCATGTGTTCCTCAAGCGCATCCCTGAAGGGCACGATGCGCAGTTCGCGGCGAAGGTTGATGACGCCGAAGAGGACCGCATAGACGCGCCAACGCTTGGTGTCCTTGGAGAAGAAGCGAAGCCGCTCGGCGATGTCCTCCACCATCTCGGTGTTCCACAGGAGCCCGTAGGAGCGCTCGTTCCAGATGAGGACGTGGCTGACGAGCGCCTCGAAGTAGGCGCGCATCACGCTGTAGACGATCTCGTGATGAAAGCTCATCACCGAAACGCGCAGCGAACTGTCTTTGAGAAGGAGCGTCTTCATGGTGGAAAACCGTGTTGTGCCGCGTTGAAGTGCCGTTTTATTGAAAACTTCAATTTGACAAGTGGATCCGAAAGAAATCGGCTTGAAAACACTTTAGCCTGTTTTGAGCGTCATGGTGTCGAAAACGTGCCCGAAACGCGCATTTTCTTGCAAAAAAGACGGGAAAGTCCCGATCCCGCGCTCGTTTTCAGACCGCCCGTCACTGAGGCGGGCGGAAATCGTCACATTGATTCGGGCTGAACAAGTCCGAGGCGGCGTGCGGTCTTTCTGAGGGCGGCGGCCCACCACTTCGCGAAGACGGGCGGGACCTCGTCCTTCTTGGTGCGCAGGATGAGGCGCTCGGGCGGCAGGTCGAAGGGGGCCGAGAGGAGCGCGAGGGAGGAGCGCAGGCCCGGCTGCGTCATCGCGACGGCGCGGGGCACGATCGTCCAGCCCACGCCTCTGGCGGCAAGCCCGATCGCCCACTGTGCGCCGTCGACCTCCCAGACGTCGGGGCTCACGGTGATCGGGGACTCCGACTCGCTGTCGCGGGCGTTGACGACGATCTGCCGCACGCCCTGAAGTGCCTCGATCGAAGGGCGCTCGACTGCCGCGAGCGGATGCTTCTTCGAGACCGCCACCGCGCGGGGCGCGAGTCCGATGAGATGCTCCTCGCACTCGGGGTCGGGCCTCGAGGAGAAGATGACCGCCATCGTCATGTGCGAACGCCGGAAGAACCAGTTCGACTCCGAGCTCGAGATGTTCTCGAGCTGCAGGCGCGCCGACGGGAACTGGCGCGAGAAGTCGCGCAGCAGGTCAAGGAGAAGCGGCAGCTCGAGCGCCATGTCGATGCCCATGTAGAGAAGGGGCTCGGGCAGCCTGAAGAGCTCCGAGGCGCGGCTCTCGAACCGCTCGGCCTCCCTGAGCACCCGCAGGGCGCCGGGCAGGAGCTCCTCGCCCGCAGGGGTGAGCTTCGCGGGCGTGCCTCTTACGAAAAGCCTGATGCCGAGCTCGTTCTCCATGCCCGCAATGTGGGTCGAGACCACCGACTGGCTGCGCCCGAGCGCACGGGCCGCGGCCGAAAACGTGCCCTGCGCCGCAACGGCGGCAAAGCTCCTCATCTCTTCGATCGAAATCGTCATGACTGAAAACGCTCCGTTTTGAAGGGGACCGAATGCCCGAAGTCCGCCCGGGACGGGCGATGGCGCCTTCAGTCTATCAAAAATCCGATGGAATCCATCTTGAGAGATCGAATTTTGAATGAGAAAATGACGGTGTCCTGACTACCCACGCAGGTCCTTATGTCGATACAAGAACAAAACACCACTCGTCTTTCCAATCAGAACACCCTTCACAACAGCCCGAAGAAGGCTTCGGACAGCACGCCGCAGCATGATGCGAAGAGGGGCCGCAGGCTCTTCGCCGCGCGCGCGGGCTTCTTCACCGGCGGCTTTACGGTCGCGAGTTGGGCGCCCATCATTCCCTTCGTGCAGACCGAGCTTTCGCTCGAACCTGCGGTGCTCGGCACGTTGCTCTTCGGCCTCGGCATCGGCTCCTTCTTCGGCATGCCGATTGCGGGCACGGTCTCGACGCGCTTCGGTAACCGTACGGCGCTTGCCGCCTCGGGCGTGCTCTCCTGCCTGCTGCTCGTCGTGCTGGCGATGATTCCGGGCTTCCGCATCGAGTGTGCGGCCCTTCTTCTCTACGGCGTCACGCTCGGCTGCCTCGAGGTGAGCGCGAACATCTACGGCGCGCAGCTTGAGAAGGAGGCGGGGCATCCCCTCATGTCGGGCCTTCACGCCGCGTACTCCGTGGGCGAAGTCGTCTCCGCGGGCGCCATCACGGGGCTCCTCGTGCTCGGTGTGCCGCTCCTCTGGGTCGTGGGCGGCCTGATGGCCGTGCTCGCCGCCGTTCTTCTGTGGGCGCTTTCGGGCGTCTCCCCCGCCGAGGGCCGTTCGGCTGCGAAGAGTGAGGGCATGGTCTTTGCGCCCGCCAGGGGACGCATCCTGATGCTGAGCCTCGTGTGCATGTCGGTCTTCCTCGCCGAAGGCGCCATGCTCGACTGGTCCGCGATCTACGTCCACCAGGTGGGCGGCGTCGACCTCAAGGCCGCAGGCATCGGCTACACGCTTTTCGTGATCGCGATGGCCATTTCCCGCCTGATGGGCGACCGTCTGGTCGAGCGCTTCGGCCGAGCCCGCGTGCTCGTCACGGGCATGCTGCTCAACATCGGCACGCTCGTCGCGATGGTCCTCACCGACAGTCCGGTCGTGCTCTTCGCGAGCCTCTTCGTGATGGGGCTGGGCATCGCCAACATCGCGCCCGTGCTCATCTCCGCTGCCTCGTCCGTCAAGGGATGCGATCCCACGGCCGCGATCACGACCGTCACGACGATCGGCTACGGCGGCCTGATGGCCGGCCCCGCGCTGCTCGGCTTCATCGCCCAGCACAAGTCGCTCGAGACCGCGTTCCTCTTCATCGCCGCGCTGCTCGTGATGGCGCTTCTCAACGAAATCCGCGTGAGCAGGCAGCTCGCCGCGAAATCCTGAGCCGCCGTCAGGCGTAGAATGTGAGTCTCCCGCCGCCGGCGGGTCGGGACGCCGCCTTCACCAAAGCGTGAGGCGGCGTCTTCGACTTGCGTGCGCACGCAAATTCTGCGTCATCCAACCCACAGCCAGCCTAACAAAGAGACAAAATGAAGAGCGACGTCCATCGTCCCGTAGACCTCCGGGCCTTCCTCATCTGCGTGGTTCTCAGCATGATCTGGGGCTTTCAGCAGACCGCCATCAAGGCGAGCGCGCCCGACATCGGCCCCCTGATGCAGGTGGCCTTGCGCTCGGGCGGCGCGGCCTTCCTGCTCTGGTGCGCCAACCGCTTCTGGCTCAGGGAGAAGTGGAACATGAACGTGAAGTTCACGGACGCCCTCAAGGTGGGCTTGGGCTTTGCGGGCGAATTCTTCTTCGTGGCGCTCGGCCTCCAGTACACGAACGCCTCGCACATTTCGGTGCTGCTCTACACGGCCCCCTTCTTTGCGGCGATCGGGCTCTCGATCAAGCTCCCCGAGGAGAGCTCCCCGAGGAGCGTCTCTCGGCCATTCAGTGGGCGGGCCTCGTGACGGCCTTTACGGGCATTGCGACCGCGTTTATGCTGCCCGTGTTTCTTTCGGGGAGTGCGGTGCCCGAGGGCGAGATGTGGCTGCTCGGCGACTTCTTCGGCCTGATGTCGGGCTTCTGCTGGGGGCTCACGACGATCTCGATGCGCGCCACGACGATGAACGAGGCGCCCGCCTCGCAGATGCTCTTCTGCCAGCTTGCCTCGGGTTTCGCGGTGCTCCTGCCCTGCGCGATCTTCTTCGGACAGACGCACATCGGGCTCACGCCCCTCATGCTCTCGTCCATGGGCTTCCAGACCTTCGTCGTGGCGTTCGCGAGCTACCTCGTCTGGTGTCAGCTCCTCAAGCAGTATCTGGCGGCAAGGCTCGGGATCCTCGTCTTCATGACGCCGCTCTTCGGCGTGCTCTTCTCGGTCTTCATCCTCGGTGACAGGATCGGACTGCCGTTCGTGGCGGGCTCGCTCCTCGTGCTCGCGGGCCTCTTCATGGTTCAGTCGAAGAATATTGGCCTCGTGCGCCGCAGAAGGCGCATGTCCGTGCAGGCAGACAAATAGCAGAGGAAATCCGACGGAAAACGAAAAAAGGCGGCTTTGTGAGAAGCCGCCTTTCCTGTCTTGGTGCGCCCTGCTGGACTTGAACCAGCGACCAAGCGATTATGAGTCGCCTGCTCTAACCGACTGAGCTAAGGGCGCAGGAGCGCGAATTGTATCATGAGGCCTCGGCAAGATCAAATGCCGTCTCAACTTCTGGGGGCGTCACGCACCGGCGGGAAGGCGTTTTGCGACGGGATGGGATATCATACGGGGACCTTTCCACATACAGGCTTGAGACATGAGCGACACTACCGAATGCCGCATGGTGACGGGCGGCGAAATCGCAGACGAACTCTCGGACGCGTTTCCGGACATTCCGACGAGCAAGGCGCGCGACGCGTTCCGCACCATCCTCCATGCGATGCAGAACGCGCTGATTCGCGGCGACCGCATCGAGATCAGGGGCTTCGGCTCCTTTGCACCTCGCTACCGTCAGGGCGGCATGCGCCGCAATCCGCGCTCGGGCGAGAAGGTCTACGCCCCCGCACGCTGGGTCGTGATCTTCAGGGCCGGCAAGGACCTGCGCGAGGCGATCGACGCGCGCACGGAACGAAAGGCCTGATTGCGTCCCGACGATCTGAATCAAACGAAACGAAGCCCCTGCACCTTGCGGTGCGGGGGCTTCGGCTTTTCCGGGAACCGGTCCCGTGTGCTCGGGACCCGAGGTTCGGTGCATTACGCTGCGTTGGCGGCGCCGGTTGCGTCCTGCTTGCCGCCCTTGAAGAGGCGGCCGACGCAGTGGTAGACGACGAGCAGCGCGAGCACGATGAGCGCGATGGCGATGATGGCCTGCAGACCGTGCGTCATGAAGACGAAGGTGCCTGCGCTCCAGGCGGCGGCGATCTTGAGGAGCGCCTGGACGAGGGCCGTCATCGTGACGACGAACATGACGGTCATCGGAACCCACAGCATCCAGCCCTTGCGGCCCGTGCTCTGGAGGAACACGGCGAGCGCGGTGAGGACGAGGGCGCCGAGGAGCTGGTTGGCGGAGCCGAAGAGCGGCCAGATGTTCATGTAGCCGGCGAGGCAGAGGAACCAGCCGCCGCCCAGCGTGAGCAGCGTGGAGACCCAGGTGTTGCTGAGGAACTTCGCAACGGGGCCCTTTTCCCTGCCGTCGGTCGTGGCGAAGAGCTCCTGGAAGCTCATGCGGCCGATGCGGGCCACGGCGTCGACCGTGGTCATGGCGAGGGCGGAGACGCACATCGTCAGAACGCAGGCGGAGATGTCGGCGGGGAGCCCGAAGGTGTTCGTCAGGAAGCCGGCAACAGCGCCCGAGAAGAGCTGGAACGGGGTGCCCGAGGGCAGCTGGCCCGTCGTGGAGGCGGCGGCGCAGACGATGGTCAGGGCAAGGGCGCCGAGGACGCATTCGACGAGCATGGCGCCGTAGCCGACGGGACGCATGTCGGTTTCGTTGGCGATCATCTTGGAGGACGTGCCGGAGGACACCAGGCTGTGGAAGCCCGAGATGGCGCCGCAGGCGATCGTCACGAAGAGGATCGGGAAGAGATCAAGCCCCTTCACCTCCCAGCCCACGAAGGCGGGCATGTTGATGGTCGGGTTCGTCACGAACACGCCGACGACGCCGGCGATGATCATGCCGAAGAGCAGGAACATCGAGAGGAAGTCACGCGGTTGCTTGAGGATCCACATCGGCATCACGGAAGCGGCGAAGGCGTAGAGGAAGACCACGACGCGCCAGGTGTCGGCATCGGCGTAGATCGGCCAGGCGATGCCCATGGCGAGCATGGCGATCATCATGGCGATGCCGACGGCGAGCTGCAGGCCGCTCGAGGGCTTGACGTACTTCTGGAAGAGGCCGAAGATCACGGCGCCGACGATGTAGATCATGGAGATCGAGGCGGCGGCAGCGTTGGGCATGTTCTGTTCGCCCGTCTTCGTGAAGCCGTTGAACGTCGCGGCGATCATGTCGGCGAAGGCGGCGATGACGAGAAGCGTGAAGAGCCAGCAGAAGGCGAGGAAGAGCTGGCGGCCGAAGCGGCCGACGTACTGCTCGATGATCATGCCCATGGACTTGCCGCCGTTCCTGACGGAGGCGTAGAGAGCCGTGAAGTCCTGGACGGCGCCGAAGAAGATGCCGCCGATGATGATCCACAAAAGTGCGGGAAGCCAGCCGAACATGGCGGCAATGATGGGGCCCGTGACGGGACCGGCGCCCGTAATGGACGTGAACTGGTGCGCGAAAACGGAGAGGCGGGAGGCGGGTTGATAGTCCTTGCCGTCGTTGCGAAGAGCGGCGGGTGTTTTGGCGTTCGGATCGATGCCCCATGTCTTTTCGAGCCAGCGACCGTAGAAGTGGTAGCCGAGCCAGAGGCAGACGATCACGACGGCCATGAGAGTGAGACCGTTCATCTGTAGATCATCCTGAAAAGTTGTTCTTGTATGTCGGGAGGTCGAGAGGGCCTCCTTCATTTGCTACTCTAAATGCCTGTCGCACAGGCGTGACTAGGTTCTTTGCCTTATAAGACAAAGAACTTAGGGAGAAAGCCTCATGGGTGTTCAGCCTAGGCGGCTTGAGGAAAGCGGTCCCTCCCTTGGAGCATCGGCTTACCCCGAAAGCGTCGCCTATAAACAACGGTCAATTGAAAACGCCTGTTGAGAGATCGTTTTCGGGCGCTTGTCGCTCGAAGACGCATCGAACGTGCGCCCGAAGGGTGGCGGGAGGCGCAAATTGCGGAAATCTATCGGAGGAGGGTTGCCCTGAGATTTTCTTGAGGGCGGCAGGGGAATTCTGCACCGTGAAGGGGAGCGGCGCGAGGCGTTGATGGTGCGCGCGCACGCGGACGGTGCGCAGGGGAGAAAAGGGAAAAAATCGGGCCGGCCCCCTGGAGGGAGCCGGCCCGATCATGCACTGACGGCTGGCAAGAATTACTTCTTCAGCGTGACGATGCGGTTCGTGTCGACGACTTCGAAAGTATCGCCCGTCTTCAAGAGGCCGCAAGGGTTGCTTGCAGCCAAAAGGTTGTTCTTTTCAAGTGTTATGCGCATTGGTAGTCCCCAATGCTGGATCGCGGTTTGACGAACCGGATCACCCTGCCCATTCTCGATGAACAAATCGTGTAAAACGCAATTTGATCATCTTTTCCGTTCTTGTAGTTGGCGAACCAACAAAATCAGACGACAAGAACGAAACATTATGCTCTTTGATCATCATTTCTGATGATCTAAAGTCCGCGCTGGAATGGATTGCGTTAACAATTCGAAGAGCGCGTTTTGCATTATTGCTGTTGCTAATGATGACTTCGACTCAGGTCTTAGCCAGGGTCTCCAACTCAACTTTCGTAAATAGCTCATCGCCTCTTGTTGGTGGCCCGGGTGAAGTTGCTAATGGTATCCCTATAGCATTCAATTAAATTCCTCTGAGTGAACAAAAGAGTTGTATCCCCTGTGTCGTGTCTGATTGCTTAGTGATGAAATGTAATAGTTTTATGATTACCTAATCATAGGTTGTTGTTGGTGGGTTTGGCAATATGAAAGATACTCGTTTCTATAAATTGTGTCGATGTCTGATTTTGAAAGCGATCTATTTATGTTTACATCGTGCGCGGCTAACAAGATATTGAGGGCAGCATTCCTGTCGGCGTGGCCTGTATGTTGACAGTGCTGGCATTTGAAGATATTTCCTTTTCGGTTTTTCTTATGTACGTAAGAACAATGAGGGCATCGCTGGCTGGTATAGCTTGCAGGAATGTGCACGATATCAACATTATGTTTGAATGCTAATAACTCAAGCCGTTCAGCTACTAGTCCTCGTCTCCAAGTGGTCAGAAGCAGGTTCAGTCGACGTGACTTGTTCAGAGGTTCAAAATTCCGACTTAAAGATTCGACAAGATACACGTCAGCGGGATTTGTCCTGAAGAGTTTGTAGATACTCTGGTCAATATATGTTCTCAACCGTAGTTTGTGTTTTTTTTGCCTCTGCAAATAGTTTTTTTGTCCTTAGATTGTATTTGAGGATGTGATGTCGTTTTTTGCAGTCTGAAGTTTTGCTGAGTACGCTCAGGAGCTTATTTCTCTTACTTATTTTTTCGTCAATCTCGATGGCGGTAGCTGTTGTGATTTTTCCAAAGTCGGATCCGTAGAAGTTACCTCGATCATCTACGAAAACTTCAGTAAATCCAGAGTCCAGGGCAACGCAATATTTTGTTTTTCTATTTCTTTGTTGCCTTGATGGGGATGTTTTCGGAATGTTCTGAAGTGCTTTCATTTTTATTTGCTGGGGTATGTGGAGATAGAATTTTCCACTGTCTCGAACTAATTCGATCGTGCGGGAAATTTTAACGTGAGGGGAAATGGGTATTGAAAGTCTTCTTCTGGGTTTATTTGTTATGATGCGGAGGAATTTATTTCCTTTTTTTGTCGTAAATAATGCTGTAGCATTCATTTGTGAGCATGCATGACCTGTTGGCGCTCCGGTGAGGCACACGTTTGTGGTTCTTCCAGAACCTGACTCTGGCAATAAAAGCGAGTCCTGTGGGGTTGGTTACCGTGCTCGTGCAGTTGGGGAGTGCCTTGGGAAGAGGAGTTTTCCCATCAAGCATATCGAAGAAAAAGTTGTCGGTATCTGTGAGTAAGCAAGCTAGGTAATATCTTTCCGCCGGATTTAATTTTTCGTAAAAGGGACGGTTTCGTAATTCCCTTAGCGTCCTTTCTTGAACCGTCAACCAATGGCAATTTAAGATGCTGGCACCAACTTTGAGGGTTGTCTTCCATAGCTTTCGTTGAAGACCGCCTTTGGAAATGCAATGTCGTTTTTTCGCTTCTTCGTCAAGCAGGGCATGTTTGGCGGTGAATTGGGCTTTGACTATGAATAAGGGTGCGCCTGGCGTTGACAGGATGACTGTTGACGAATTACCCGAGCACTTCCGAAAACATGGGGAAAGCATTTGCGACCACATCAGACAGGGTAGATACATCCCGAGTCCAGTTCGCAGGGTCGACATCCCGAAACCAAACGGCGGAACCCGCATGTTGGGAATTCCGACAGTGCAGGATAGAGTCATTCAGCAAGCCATTGCTCAAGTGTTGATGCGGCACTATGATCCAACCTTTTCTGAGTTCAGTTACGGGTTCAGAGAGGGACGTGGTGCTCGGGATGCCATAGCGCAAACCTCCGCATACATCAAAGAGGGGCGTAACTGGATTGTCGAGATGGACTTGGAAAAGTTCTTCGACACGGTTAATCATGACCGACTCATGAGCCGACTGGAAAGGGATATCAAAGACCGTATGCTTTTGAGGCTAATCCGACGGTATTTGCGGACAGGAATCCTTGAAAATGGACTAACCTCTGCTCGAACTGAAGGGACACCTCAAGGTTCACCTCTTAGCCCGATATTGTCCTTGATCGTCTTGGACGAGCTTGACAAATATCTCGAAAAGAGGGGAATCGCCTTCTGTCGATACGCCGATGACTGTAACCTGTATATGAAATCACAGAAAGCGGGCGAACGCGCGTTTGGAAACACCACCAGATTTATCGAGGAGACGCTCAAGTTACGAGTAAATCGTAGCAAGAGCGGCGTCTTTCGACCTTCGAAAACGAAATTCCTCGGTTACACCTTCGTGGGAACGACAGGAGCCCCCAGGGCACACAAGACAAGTCTGACACGCTTGAAGGACAAACTAAAGGTAATCTACCGAAGATCGCGCGGTACCGCCTTGAAAGTCACTATTTCGAGGGTTAGTCAACTTCTGAGGGGATGGCGAACGTACTTCGCGATGGATGACAGGGTTAAGATATACAGGGAGCTCGATATTCATATCAGGCGACACCTGCGTAAATTGATCTGGATCGCTTGGAAGAAACCTAAAACTAGGGAAACCGCCCTTATCAGGCGCGGACTCGATTCCGAAAGAGCGTGGAAGTCCTCTGTCAATGGACGCGGCGCATGGTGGAATGCAGGGGCACTCCACATGAGTCATGCGTACGACAATAACTGCTTCCGTCGACTCGGTCTGTACAGCCTAGAATTGCAGTACTGATCCGAGTTACTTTTACAATTTAGAAACCGCCGGATGCCGAACGGCATGTCCGAAAAGCCTACTTCACTGGTAGGTTGCGGTGTGGGAGGGGGAACCCGTGAGGGAACCCTCTACCCGATGCTTTTTCTCTCACTTGGAATTGTTTCTAGGAGTGTCCCTGATTGTAAGTGCGAAATTCAGTCATATATGCTTAAAACATGAGCAAACGGGCAATTCTAAGTGTTTTGCTCTGCGTTAATCCATAGAGGAGGACGCCGATGCGTTATCCGAAGAACCAACTGATTGGCGTGCTAATGAGTGGCTTAGTCATTTACCCATTCATATTCGATAACGGTATTGATCTTGTGTCGGATGGTTATGTTCGCATCGTTGATGACCAGGGGCGGGTTGGCTATTCTGATACTCAAGGCGTAATCAAAATCCAGCCTCAGTTTGCGTTTGGTTTTCCTTTTAAAGAGGGGGTTGCACGCGTGACCACAACAGGCAAGTTGGTTGAAGTGCCAGGTTCTGACGGCGAATATCATCGGTGGGAGAGTGATGCCTGGTTTTGTATTAATAAAAAAGGAGCGGTCGTAGATCACTCCCTGGTGACCCTGTGCGCTGAAGTTGATAGCAGGAGGCGTCTATGGATAAATACATCACCCAATTATTCACAGACTATAACGACGTCATATGGTTGTTATTCGGCTTTATTCTAGTCTTTGGTTCGGTCAAAAATTGGGATTGGTTGTGTGATCCAACTGGGAAGCCTCATGCGCCATTGATGACTCGTGGTCTTTTGAGATTCATTTTCTTTAGTCTCGGTTTGTTACTCATTGGATGCAGTCTCTATTTCCTCGTGAAACGGTTTTGACGGAAGAGGTTAAAGATGTCGCTCGGTAAAAAGAAAACCATTTTGATATCGGTGGGTGTCGTTCTACTTGGTACGGCAGCCTATGGAAGCCTCTTATGGTGGCAGCTTCAAACGTTCGACAAAATGGGCGAGGATTTATCCGTTCGCAATATGGGTTTATTTGCCTTAGAGCAAGAGCGATTAGGCGGAGATTGGCTTCATCGAGATTTGGCGTTGCGACTTGGATTTAGAGAGGACGACGGGTTGTCCGAAGTTTTTCTTGAAATGAAGGGACGCTTTACGCCAGGACTCTTTCCAACGATTCGTTTTACCGCGGTACCTGTAGAGGATCCGGAACGAGCTATTTTTGTCAAAACTAATCCTCAGGCTTCGATTGGATTCAGTCCTGTGATGGTGCCCAAGGACGCTGAGATTCGTTGGACTAAAGCAACGGATGGCCATGATGTCGTGAGCGATGGTCGTATTGCGGCCAAGCTCGATGTTGATACCGCTAAAAAGGTTTTGAAAGGTTTCGCGGTCAACGGTCGGCTTGGGGCTTCTGAAAGTCAATGGGATGGCGGCAAGATTTACTTCGCCGAGAAAACCTTTGATTATGTTTATAAAGAGTTCCCGCGAACGCTTGACTTTTCTTATGTCTCAGGCGGTGACAAGGTCGAAGGCGACATGGCGCCGATCGTGGTCGGGCCCTTCGAGTACAAACTGTCAATTAAGCCTAAAGAGGAGGGGGACTTTAAAGGTAATTTGACCGATGTTGCTTTTAAAGCCAAGGCTCTTGCGCTTAATGGCGACGGTTTGCCGCCACTCGATATGTCCTTTGATGGCAGTTTTCTGACGCCTGCCGACGTATGGTTGCCTTGTCTCTCTGCTCAACTCTTCGTGGGTTCGGTAGCTTCTGATATGCCTGGGATTTGTCCAGCCGATACGGCGAAGGATCCATTGGCTGCCATAGGCACAGGTGCCATTAACGGTGAAATCCGCGATTTTGCTTTATCGTGGCCAGGGACAGTTTTACATGTGAAAGGCTCGGTCATCAATAAGGCACTACCGCAGGCGAATTTTGAGGTGACGGCGCATTTGAGCGATGTCACCAAAAAGGACGATGTACCGTTAGCGGCTGTCATGCTTAGCCGAGATGTGAAGCGCTATGTCGAAGACCTTCAAGAAGAGGGGGCTGTCAACAAGACTGGCGAGCATGATTATCAAACGACGTTGGCTTTTGGTTTGACACCTGAGGGTGTTTTAACAATGACGGCTAATGGTCAAGATATCACCAAACTAAAGGCATCCTTTGAGGTGACATCCCCATTAATGAACCAGAATGTGATTCTCATCACCGTGACGCCGCATACAGAGCCGTATGTTTCTAAGGGTGTGGATGGCGATGTGATTGCACCGCTCGAAAAAGTCTTGACTGGACTTGAAGCCGTTAAGCGTTGGTCGACGATTCAAGGTGACGATAAAAGTCACGTTTTGCAAATCGTGGTTGAAGAGCCTGATAAAGCAACGGAAGTTATTAAGGTTTTGGATGAGCGGTTGACCAAACTGAAAGAAGTGGTGGGTAGTGGCGTGGACTTGGAGATGCAAATCAGTCCGTATGTTGATCCAGGAGTCCAATTTGAGTAGTTTGGAGGCCCTATGCCAAATAAATGCTTCAATCAGCACTTAGATGCGAAAGAGGCCGTACAGCCTGGCGGCCCATTCATGATTCAGATGCTTTTTAACTCACCTGTTTCGATGCCTGATAAAGCATGGATGCAGTCAGTCCTTGAGCGTCATTTGAACGGTAAGGTTGAAAGTTTTGGTAATGATTCGACTATGGCCGGATTTGCTGCCCTAGATCATTTGGCGGAATTCAAAGATGCCAAAGTGCCAACACAGCTAATGGTGATGGATTGCACGGCGTTTGATGGCACAAAGATGGATGAGTTTCTCGTCAGTCAAATGTGGGACTGTCAGGCCGATCGTGAGCGCATTTTGAGTGAATGTCGCCATCAAGTGTTAGCGATTGATATGTTGGCAGCCGGGTTACCGGCGATTGAGAGAGCTAACCTCGATATGGACTTTTTGGATGCCTTGGCTGAAATCTATCCGACTTGTGAAGCTTTTTATTTTCAGAACTGTCGCAAGCTTTTTTTAGCTGACGATGTGCGTCACCATGGCATCAATGGTGCTGACCGTTTCATTCGTTTTGGCGTTAATGCACGCTTTTTCAATATTCAAGGCACTGAAGACATGCTGATTGATACTGTAGGTATGAGTACGCTTTTTTTGCCCGATCTGCAGTATCACTTTCATGATTTAGATCCGAATGCAGTCGTTACGCACGCCTATAACTTGGCTTCTTATATTTTGCAACACGACAATCCGATCGAAGACGGAGAAACGGTCGATGGCATACAGAGTGGCCATATGACTCGTACGGTTCAATGGAAGTGCCAATATGAGGACGCCTTAATCCAACCGCCACGCGCGGTGTTGGATGTTCATACAGGGACATTTGCATCGGGAGGTCGGACGTGACATGAATGGCATTCTGTTCCTCGTGGGTGGGTTGATTCTTTTGGTTTTGCTTAAGCAACTCATCGATAGAGATTGGTTAGGGCTTCTGCTGAGTTTGATCGCTTTGGTCGTTGTGTTTGGAACGGGCCATCAAACGAAATAGATAGCCAAGAGCATTGGAGTCTACATCATGGAACTCAAATACCAATGCCCAGTGTGTGGCACGCGGTTAGGCTACCAAGGGTTGTGTTGGAAATGTCGGGCTGCTCAAGACCGTGCTGAAGTTGCCGCGTGGTCGCATGACAAAATTAAGTCTCTACAAACACAGCTTGCTGACAATATTTGCGAGCTTGAAGATTGGAGTGGTGAAGCGTATGAGGCATTTTGGGGACTTTTATCGGGACACGATGCCATTACGCCAGAAATTCAGCGGCAAGCTGTAGCTCACCAAATCTATTCGCCTAGCGCAATTTACTATCGAGCACCAGAAGACGTTCGCGATCAATTGATTGCAGCACTTGATCAAGCGGTTTATCAAGATATAGCTTCAGAATTGATGAGCTGTTTGGCGATGCAAGGTGATGATAAAGCCCTAGAAACCTTATTAGCCTTAGAACGTCATCCTCGTCCATGGCGTCAATTTTTGCATGTAGATCCTTCGGTTTACGCTCAGGAGGGTGGTTGGACTTTTGATAAGTCAGACAAACGAATTCAGCTCAATTTTGATGTTTGTTATCCAATGGTCAAATCGGAAAGCCCGACAAAATCACCTGTTCGCATTGGACGAATCAGAAAAGATCGCTGTCCTCATTGCGGCGGACCTATGGTTGACATGTTGATTGTGGATGGTCGTGACGAACGACTGGCCTTTCTAGGATTGGATGGCATTTTGACAGCTACTTGTTGCCCGAATTGTGTGGGATTCTTGACAGGACCTGCCTTCAATCGCTTCTCGCTAGATGGTTCGTCAGAGGTGTTGCCGTCTCAGATGTTTGATGGTAGCGAATCAATGAAATGCTACATCCCTGACGAGGAATATCAGGCGATGGAAGCCAATGACCTTGTGTTGGCTGATCAACCTAAATCGCTATTTTATGGCGCGGCTTGGGAGGACGTTAATACGATTGGCGGCTTTGCCAATTGGGTGCAGGATTGTGAGTACACCATGTGCCCGGATTGTGGCAAGCCTATGAAGCTCTTGGGTCAAATTCAATGGGCGACTTTGTTCGATGGTATGGAAGGCACGCTCTATATTGAATTCTGTCCGGACTGCCAATTGGTGTCCATGCAACATCAACAAACGTAATTTGGAGTGAAAGATGAAGCTTCCTCCTCGCGATGGCGTCCATCAACGCTACTACTTGATTCACAAACCTGACACTGATCCTGAAGTGCTCAAACAGGCAGATCAGTGCATCGAGGATGTATTAGCCGGGAAAGCGAAGGAAAACCATTCGGCTTACCCAATGGTTGTCAGAAATCAAAGTGGTACACCATTTCTTCCGAGCCAATTGTTGGAACGATATCTCGATAGACTGCCATTGAAGGGGTTCCCATATGATGAGGCGGTCGGCTTTTGTGATGCGTTTCGGCGGTTGGTTGGCTGGAACGAAATTCATTACGCTTTAGGAAAATATGTCAAAAGCAAGGTTCAGGAGAATTATTTTGAGATAGGAGAAAAGGAGGATGACTTTTCGCCATATCCACCTTGCACGCTCTGTCCTGAATTACGGCCGGAAGATGTGGACGAGAATCTGTTGCGCTTTGTCTGCTACGTCGCGGTTGGTTTTACCGTCTATGGTGCGAGCTACGACACGTTAACCACTGATCATTATCTCGGTCTCGTTTCGCAACTTCGACCAGAGATGGTGAAGCATTTGAAAAAGCACGGAAGTGGCAAATTACCAAAAGACATTCAAGCGCGTAAGACGGCTCATTTCAGTGCGACGACGAATGATGCTTTTGCGACGATTCGCATTTCGGCTAAGGACGCTACTGAGGCGTGCTTTGCAGAAATCTTAGATTATTTGTGTGAGGTATTGGAGCAGCTAGACTTTCCTCGCAGCTTTTCAGTGGAATATCGTGGCAAGAACAAACGATATCTCCCAATTCCAGGTTTGCCTAAGAAGGGAATCAATCAGCTCTTTGCTTGTGCCGTACAGTATCCGAACTTACATCCAGCGATTGAGCGGTATGCTAGATTGGCTATGCGAGAGTATGAGTACTACCAAAATATCGCCGAGGAATACTGCGCGATGCTTGGTACCTTTGCAGTGTTTGCATTGGGTTTAGAAGGACTACAGTGGCGGACACTAGTCTGTGACTATTTGGATTTATGTGATGACGAACATTCCTCTTTGCAGGAGAAGTTCATTCATGCATTTTTCAAAAAATATGGATTTACTGTTCAAACAATGCCCGTCTTAGTCCATGGTGTGCAGTCTATGCAGGCTATGAATCCCGATAAAGCATTCCGAACGCTGATTAGCAACGAGACGAGTCTAAACGCGTTGTTGGAGGTTAAGGCGCATTTGGCGGATTACCTGCCGGAAGATTCCGATCGCGACAAAAGATCCTTGGAATTTTTATGGCAAGAGGTGCTTTGGGGAGTTTGGAGTAAGGATTCTCAGAACGGAGGAAAGACGATTATCAAGAAAGTGCCAGAAGCATTGCGAACGCAATATCAACAGATTTTCTCGTAAGGATTAAGTATGTACCAAATTGCACATATTGGTCGCTGGGAAACTCTACCGGAAACAGCTGTCGCCATCTGTGACCACGACACTCCCAAGCTAGAGGCGCTACTCAAAGACGGTCTAGATTTGGATGCTCCTATCCAAATCAGCGAATACATCAAGCTGATGCCATTGGAGATCGCTGTGTTTCGCAATGATGTCCCCATGATTCACTTTCTATTGGAGAAAGGTGCAGATTTGAATCTAGCCGTTGAACAACCGCTCTTTTTAACTGCGACGCGTTGCTGTGGTCCGGAGGTCGTGTCACTCTTTGTTGGACAGGTTGACGACCTCAGCGTTAAGCAGAAAGAGCGGGCTTTTCAGGAAGTGCGCTGGGGCAATCGGCCCGAGAATATTGCCGTGTTGGAAAAAGCAGGAATCAGTGTCGCTCAATTTGGCGGTGAAGCATTCCGAGCCGCTGTGTCCGAAGGTAATACAAAACTGGCCCGACAGCTTCTCGAAAATGGAGCGGATATCAATTATCACAAGCCGGACATGGTGTTTCCGAACGCCTCTACTGCTGTCATTGAAGCTGTCCGACACAACAATCTCCCTATGGTGCGTTGGCTTATTGAGCAAGGAGCTGACATCACTATTGCTGATAAATACAGCGACCGGCCTTACACCGTGGCGGTGCAGAACAAAAATCAGGCGTTGGCCAACTACCTGAAGGCCCTGGAACCAGAGGACTGGCACAACGAGCAGGAAAAGATCCGAAAGCTCATGCCCTACAAACTGCCTGCCAAGCTCGTGAAATACTTAAAGACGGGCCCACTGCGATTGGACTTCCCTGATCAGCAATGGGTGAAGTGGGCGGAGCTCTACGCCTTCATGGATGTGCAGGAGATGACTTGGAAACGGAAAAAGTTGCTCTCTCTTATGGCGGCTATGGACAACTACAGCGACTACCTGTTGCTATGGAGTCCAAGGGATAAGAAGCTCTGGTATCTGGACATCGAACATGAAGAACTCCACCCACTGGCGAAATGGGATGACTTCATTTCAGATCCTGGACGGTATCTGAATGGCATGATCGATGGTGAGTTTGAGGAATAGGGAGTAAGGTTGTGACATCCATAGACTTTCTGAACAAGGTATATCAAAGCCTGGACTCACAGGCATACGACCTCTCTTTTTCGCCTGCCAAGTCCAAGAACTACATGCTGTATTGCAACGGAAACTTTATCGGCGGTCTTTTCGACGAGGAATTATGCTTTGTTTATGCTGACAGTGTCAGTGAACTATTAGGTCACCCAGAACCTGTTTTCCATGGCTATTCAAGTACGGCTCAATACAGAATGCTGGTAATTCCTGAAGCACATTGGGAAAAAGCACTGAAGTTACTCTATGCCGAGAAATTTGACTGGAGCCGTTTGGTGTACGACATCACTTACACCAGCATTGGCGCGGCTGTCGTGGAGGATTTTTACGATAAGAATGTCGTGTTTTTACGCTTTTGCTTTGAAAAGGAATTGCTGAAAAAGAACCCACTAGATCGACAGGGTCGTATCCTGCGGATGGTCTATCTTAATCAGGATCTGACAAAAAAAGGCATAGTTCTATTCCCTCAATTAATCGAAAAGTTCCTTGTATTTACTGACCGTCATGGGAAAACAAGTCTCGAAATCATGCTGAATCGGTGGTATTCCAAGTTGGAAAGTGAGTATCGAACTAGATAAGGGGAGAAAGAGGGCGGCAACATGACAGAAGAAAACAGAATATATATCACTCATCTTAAGGTCGGTGATGTCCCGTGGCACAGGCTCACCACCGCCTATGGTCGAGGGACGGATTTTCCCCATCACCTGACTGTGTTGGAGGAGATGCGCGATTGGGCATCCGTCAAAGCTTCCCTCAATGTGCTCACGACAAATATGGAGCACCAGGGTACCTTGTGGCACGCTACACCATTTGGCATGGTTTTTTTATGCCGAATTCTTGAGAAGGCACTTGCAGAGAGCGGACAGAATCCCGTGGCTCATTTTCTGACAGAAGAACTGCTTGATTTCTTTGCCTGCATCCTTCAGTGTTTTCACAGCGGTGATGAGATGCAGCACGCCGAAGCGCTACCGTTGTTCTCTGATTTGCTGAAGGAAGAATACCTGTGGTCGGAGGAATACAACGAGGAAGAAGATGAGATGCGCTACGAGGAGGACGAGGTCTTTCCTGATGACCTGTTCTATAGCTTCTATGACTATTCCTGGCAGGCTGTACTGGCTTATCGTGATATCTTTGAGCAAACTGTTTCCAGTGAATTTGTTCCGAAAATCAAGACTGTCCTAGCGGAGCTTTAAGGGAGGGTACTCGATGTTTGAAGCGTTCTATGAGATGTACGAACCCGAAGAACATGAGGTTGTCGCTCTGATTAATCGATGCATTGGTGGCGGATATAACAGCAAGGGCAACTTTTGGGAAATGACTGTTGTGACGCTTGGCATGGTGTTCTGTGACACGGGCAAGATTACCACCAAAGAAGAGAGGCTCGACTGGCCGGTTACCGATGAGGAACGAAATGGCGACAAGGGCTGGGAACGATTTGGGAACGAGCAGATTTGCCGCCTGAAGATTCGCCGGATGAAAGAAGAATGGGCCAGGGATCTGGTGACGTGGCCCTGGTGTATATCCGAGGTGCTCAATACCCATGAGGATCGCCCTGAACTTCAATCCGTTTTGGACGAGTACCATAAACCGGTGCTCATTCAGGATCAGGTATTGGGTAAGCTGACATTAGACAAAGACTTTGGTTCTTTTGAAGGTGAGATCGAGTGGTGCGGCCAAAAGGTGCTCCTTTCTCTAGAGGTTAATGCCGAAAGCAAAGCTTCATGGACGCGTGCACGTAGTGCGGCGAAGAAGTTGTTGGCTGAGTCTGAAACCTGGGACAAGATCATGCGGGCTTTTGCAGCAGAGAAGCTGACGGGTTTAGCCAACGATTGGCTCTCCCAAGATGAAGAAAATCCCCGTAATCCTGAAACAAAGCCCATTACTGAGGAGGAACTTGCCCGGCGAATTAGCATGACGAATCTTTCGATCACCTCTGGCGGTAGTTTTACTGCCTGGTTTGACTGCGACGAAATGTTTACAGACCATGCGGTAACGGTTTACGGCTCTTTGAAAAAAGGAATTAAAGACGCTTCTATTGAAGGGTAAGGAGTTGTGCAAATGAAGTTAAATTGTCATCGCATTGATTTCTTATATACGCCCGGCGAGGAAATCTTCACCTTTCCCGATGAATCGGGACTCCCTTTTCTTTTCGATGTGGATGAAGAGCTGACAGATAATCTAGATGCTATGGCTGCGGTGGGCAAAATGCTCGATGAAGCCGAACAATTGGGTGAAAAGGCCAAAGTCGCTATTAAAGCTGCAATTATAGATGAGGGCAGTCCTTTCCACGATACAGTGACCTTTTTTATGCAGTTTCATCGGGACGATGTAGGCCCAGATATTGCGGCGGAGCTTTTTCCGGGAACCGACCCAACCAAGCTGCCCTTTGCTGAAATGGTGGACTTTTTGAAGGTCAAGCGGCTCGGCAGTCTGGTGGATGACGAGAAGGATCAACAAGTTTTCATTATGGATTTGTCCTTCAACCCGGAGATTACTGATGAACTGATGGTTATCTATTTCGATCTGAAAAAAGAGATTTTCTGTATCACTCATGAGAGTTGATTACAGTGATTTTGCAAAAGCTTGCGAAAGAGGGACTTCCTATGAATATCCAGGAACTACTCAGTGCTTTAAGTCGGAACAGCATACAACTTCATATCGCTGGAGAAGGTACCAACAGCTTGGGAGCGAGTCGATTTGGTGGACAGCCTGATGTTCCTTCCGACTTTATTTGGCCGACCTTTGAAGGCGAGAGCTACGATCATGTGGTGAAGGATCGTCCTCTCACTTTCCTGGCACAGTTCAACTGTGAGGAGTTGGCCCAGTTTGACAAAGAGCATCTTCTGCCTGATCACGGGCTACTCTCCTTTTTCTACGAAACAGAAACTCAATGTTGGGGTTTTGATCCTAAGGATAAGGGATGTGCACGAGTTTATTGGTTCGAGGATATTTCGGCTTTGTCTGCTGCTGACTTTCCTGCGAATATGGAAGAGAATTTTAAATTCCCGTTACTCAATATTTCGTTTGCATCAAAAAACTCCTATCCCTCGTGGGATGATCTTATCGAGATTCATCCGGAGGTTGAGTCAATCGAAGATGAAGTATACGAAGCGACCATGGAAAACTTGGAAGGTGAGGAACCAGAGAGGTCTCAATTGCTAGGTTGGCCTGACGTCATCCAATACAGCATGTTTGACGAGTGTGATCTTGTGAGTCAAGGATACTATCTCGGTAATGGTTTAAAAGGCGTACCTAAAGCGGTCTATGAACACGCCAAGCAAACCGCTCGAGACCGTTGGATTCTGTTGTTCCAATTGGATACAGTCGAGACTGATGATTTTGAGCTGATGTTCGGAGACTGTGGACACATCTATTTTTACATTACCAAAGAGGATCTTGCTGCAAGACGTTTTGATCGGGTTTGGTTGATTCTGCAATGCTGTTGAGAATTGCTCATTTGGCAATGGTGTGAATAGGTAATGACTTGCATAAGCGGCTCATCTGAAGAACTGTTTTTTTTGGTGAGTGAAGAGCCATGCAAACCTTTTAGATGATTTTCTATGAGCGAGATTGGTGGAGGTCAGACAGATGTACATCAAAAAATACTGGGGCAATTTTATTGGTGGTTCGGATGACAGTTTAAATCTTGTGAGCTTTCTAGAAGACCAAAAAAAAGAGGAGATCGCCCTCAGTGAGATTTTTGCCAAGATCGGTTTGGACAAGCAGAACTGGGATTTTCGTCAAACCGTAGGGTATTTGGAATTTACTCATTCGAATGGCGTGGAAATGGACTTCCACTTCGGCATTGATGTGGTCACAGACCTGGCTACCATCATGTTGGAGTGTAGTGTCAGCGGCAGTGTGAACCTTCAGGAACTGGACGAGTACAACACGCCTTCCCGTCGCATTCGAATTACTGCTACGCCAGAGGAACACGACGCGATGAACAAGGCCCTAGAGGATTTTGCTGAGAATCCTCTGTCCTATGATCTCCACGAATTAATGGATGATGTTGAAATCCAAGAGATGGCTCAGGATGTTGAGGCGATTCGCAAGGAACTGTATGAGACTTCAGGTCAAAATCGTAACTATCATGTTAAAGCCGAAGACGTTAAACAGATCCTTCTTGACTGGGAAGGTGCCGACGGTTGTTTTGCCACCAATCGCATCACAGTGGAAGGCTCCAAGGTGGGCTATTGCTATCGGGAACAGCCTGATGGTGATTGGGACAGTGGTTGGCGTTTTACCGCAGGTGACGAGAGTGAGGCATACATGGATGATCCGAATAATGCCGGCATATATAAACTGAATACGATATGTAACGACGATCCGGACATTGTTCCTTTACTAATTACACCTGCGCCTTGTGGTTTTGAACGTGATGAAAATGGTGTGTTCCAGCAGATAAAAGATTAGAAACTCAATGCCTGATGGTGAGCGTACACCTGAGATATACAATTTGGATGTCAAGCACACGAATCAAGAAGCCCTTAAGAAGGTAAAGCTCATCAGAAATCTCTTGCAGGTGACGACTATTACAGGCAATTCCGTATGGGTTATGACTATTACGGTCTAGATCAGAAAACTCGGGTTTCTTTTGTCAGTGTGCTTGCAGAGTCTTTCGCACAGTCGATTTGTTTCTAGGAATGTCCCTGATTGTGAGGCGGGATTTATCTTGGCTAAGCTAGGTATAGAGCGAGATAAGAACTTTTGGAGTTCATGGAGTCGCCATGTCAATCACTGCATATAAAGTAGAAGCGGTCGGTCATGACCGAATGGGTACAGATTTCGGCTATGTGAATATCATGTACCGCTATGGTGACAAGCAGCCCTGTCCTTGTCGCGATCAGTGCGAGAAAATAGAAGTGATGTGGGCTGATGAGAGCGTCTATGGGCCGCCCGCTCCTGGATGTAAGGTCGGCGACTTTATCCAGACCTGGTTAATTGGCTCCTGGAATTGCGGGGTATTTACCCACCGGGAGATTGCTCAGCGGCTTATAGAAACCTTCACTGGTCTGAAGCTCAAGGAATTGGCGTGGTTTGAGAATCCCAGGGAAAAGACTCTGAAAAACGGTAAACCGCGTTTTCGAGTATTGAATTACGCATACGCAATTGATAAACAATCAATTTATACCTCTAGTGGAAGAGTTGTGGATGTACATTTATCAACTTTTCAAGTTTTGGATAGTGGGCAGAACCATGTTGGAGCCCCTCAAGGTTATGCAAAAGATTGTCGAAAAGTTTACTTTCACAATGGCGACGGCAAAGTGAAATGTGTCAGGAATGCCGACCCTTCATCCTTCTATTCCTTGGGAGATACGTTCTTTGCTATAGATAAACAACGCGTCTATGCGTACGGTAAGCCTCTAACCAAAGTGGATTTGAGTTCATGGGAACTGCTTAGTCATTGGTATTCACGAGACGCAAAGAGGCTGTATTACCTTAATCGTGAGATTAAGGGCGCTGATAAGGACAGTTTCAAGGTCTACACTCCTTTGGATGCATCTCCGTTTGCTGATCATTTGGCTCGAGATCAAAAGCATTTTTTCTGGAATGATGAGATCACAGATGAAGCACAATGGTTCGAGCAGTTCCACCAAATGGATTTAGAACAGTCAACGAGGTGAACAGCATATGGATTACTTGAAATTATTACAGTCTGATCAAGCTCTGGCTGAGCGATTTGATTATCTTTTCGACTTTTTTGTTCTAGACGATTTATCTCCGAGAGATGAAGTTGACGGTAGAGTAACCTTCACACTGCCTGGTATGACTTTTGCTAGAGATGGTTCCGGCGGTGAATACCATTTGCTGGAGAATGGTTCCATTGGCTATTACAGTAGCGAAGGTGAAGCTGGTCGTTTAGCCGAGAATATGGACGATCTTTTTTCACTGATCGTGAGCTGCATCTGCTGGCACGACTGCTGTGACGCAAAGGAGTATGCGGACTCCAAAACACTGGAGGAATACGGACAGAGGCAGCGCAACATCAACTTGGACGATATGGACAGTTGGCGACGGGTAGCTGATGCTCTCGGTATCCCTACCGATGAGCCGCTGGCTCCGGTTCTGGAGCGATTCCGAAAAGCAACACAGCGCCAGCCTCTGTATCAGTGTATTTTCCGTGAGGATGATGGCAGCCTGACTGAATCATACGGCCTGATGTTTGAATGAGAAAGGAGTAATGCCTATGAAAAACAACAAACTTTATGCACGAGATGATTATCTAAAGAAAAAAGCAGCGGATAGTAATGGATTGAATATTCAATTAACGAACAATTATGCTTTTCGGAAAACATTTAAAAATACTTACATAACAAAAGGATTTTTGATGGCGTTATTAGGATTGAAGGAGAATGAGATAGCAGATTTAAAAGTTACAGATCCATTTGAAGAGGGGGAAAGTGAACAGGAAAAAGAGGGGATTCTGGATGTAAAAATTTATCTGAACAATAATAAGAAAATCAATATAGAAATGCAAAATCGTTATCAGAATGATTGGACGGAACGAAGTTTGTTTTATAATTGCAGGATGTTTACAGATGGATTTTATCACGGACAATCATATGGAGAATTAGAACCATGTATACATATAGGTATTTTAGATTTTAATTTGATGAGGAGTCAAGGTTTTCATCATCATATTAAATTATTGGATATAAAAACAGGGGAAGAATATAATGACAAATTGCAATTTCACGTGGTACAATTAAAGAAATTAGAAGATGCTGCCAAGGAAGAAAAAGAAACGGAACTATACTATTGGGCAAAATTACTTGCAGCAAAAGATTGGAAAGAAGTTGACGATACGATTAAAGGAAATCCATATAGAGAGGCGGTGAAAGATGAGATGTATAAAATGAGTCAGGATGAAAGAGAACGATATTTGTATTTGCGAGAAGAAATGGCATATAGTGATGAAATCAGCAGGATGAAAACTGCGAGAGAAGAAGGATTGGAAGAGGGAAGAAAGGAAGGAAAGCAACTATTTTTACAATGTATAAGATTAAAAAAACAAGGTTTTTCAAAGGAAAAAATAGCAGAAGAATGTCAGGTTGATATACCTGAAGTAGAAGAAATCTTGAAAGAAATAGAAGATTTATAAATTGAGATAATAAACCCATAAGCAGTAGGAAAACATGTTACTGTTTGTGGGTTTTATTATATTTTGTGATTTAGTTTTAAAGTTATTTATGATAGAAGTAAAAAACACTATAAATTGTGTAAAATATACATTAAATATGGTATAATAAGGAGAAAAAATATACAAAATTAATAAAAAAGGAAGGAAAGAGTATGAAGAAAATTTTATTTTCACCAATAGGGGGAACAGATCCCATCTCTAATTTTAGAGATGGAGCGATGTTGCATATTTGTAGAATATATAAGCCAGATATAGTCTATCTTTATTTATCAAAAGAGATGTGTGAATTTCAGGAAAAAGACGACAGATATAGATATTGTTTAGAACAATTGGGGAAAAAGCTGGATAAGCATTTTGAAGTTATTGAAATACAAAAAAATGAATTGGAAGAGGTTCAGGTATTTGATACATTTATGAAAGAATATCGAGAAATTTTAAATGATATTAGAGATAAGAATCCAGAAAGTGAAATAATCCTTAATGTATCTTCAGGAACACCGGCTATGAAGAGTGCATTACAGATTTTAGCGGCTATGGGGGAAATCCATATGCAGGCGATTCAGGTAAGTACTCCGAAGAAAAAGATTAATCCACATGAGGAAGATAGAGATGATTATGATGTAGAAGGTTATTGGGAACTGAATGAAGATAATGATGAAGAATTATTTGTGAACCGATGCAAAGAATCTGAACATTTTTATCTTTTAGATGAGGTGCGAAAAGAAACGATCATTAAACATATCAAAGCATATGATTATGTTGCTGCATTACAGATAGCTGGGGAAATGACAGAACCATTTGATGATGAAACCATGGCATTATTGAAGGCAGCGAATAGCCGTTTGCAATTAAATATAGGAGAAATTGATAACCTTCTGAAACCATATAATATATCAATTATTCCAGTTAGGATAGAACAACAACAGAAAATATTTGAGTATTTATTAAGCTTGGAAATAAAGATAAAAAAAGAACAGTATGGAGATTTCTTAAGAGCTATCACACCAGCAGTTGTAGAAATGTTTAAGATAGCAACAAAAGAATATACAGGAATTGATTGGAAAAAATATTGTTGGCAAAATACGAAAACAAAACAATGGAAATGGGATCATTCAAAGATAGAAAGTAATAAAGCATTGAAAAATGCTCTAGATCAAGCATATTTGGATAGAGGTGGATTTGCAGGAAAAGATGTATATTCAGATCATTTGACAGCGATCATAGATGAGTTATCCAAAGATGCAGAGATAAAGAGGATGACAAAACAAATTCGTGATATAGAAATAACAACACGAAATATCTCAGCACATAATCTAGTATCAATTACAGCCAGCTGGGTTAAAAAATACAGTGGATACACGCCAGAAGAAATTTACGGATTTTTAAAGAATTATGTAAAGAAACTGCGTTGGAACATAAAAAAAGAAGATTGGAATTCATATGATGCAATGAATGAGATAATCATAGGAAAGATAGGGCAATGATCACACAACTGGAAATAAAATTAAAATATCAATCAGAAGAAAAACTTAATTACAATATATCATCGGTTATGCATGGGATTTTGATGGGACATATTGACAGAGCATATGGGGAACGAATGCATGAAGACGGGTTAAAACCATTTGTACAGGAAGTATGTAATATAAAAGAAGATGAATTTATATGGAGAATCTGTACGATGACAGAAGAAGCAAAGATACAGATCATAGAGCCATTAATGAAAATGGATCAGTTTTATATGAAACATAGAGAATTGCATCTAAAGGTATGCGAAAGAAATTTAAAAGAAATCTCCTACGATACATTGATAGAAAACTATTATTTTGAAGAGCAGCCAAGGAATATTACAATAAAATTTTGTTCGCCAACGGCCTTTAAGAGTCAGGAAAATTATATTTTTATGCCTACGGTTCGTCTGATATTTCAAAGTTTGATACATAAATATGATACTTTTTCATCAGGAACAATGGTTGGAAGTGAAGAAACGTTAGAACATATTGACCGGTACGTGATGATCACAAGATATCATTTAAGAAGCGTGAATTTTTCGTTAGAAGGAGTAAGAATACCAGCGTTTGTCGGGACGATCACAATGCGAGTCAAAGGTCCACAACAACTGGTGAATTTGATCAAGATGTTGGCAGTATTCGGACAATATTCTGCGGTAGGAATTAAAACAGCATTGGGTATGGGAAGGATACAGATAGAAGGAGTGTGATAAGATGAATGATAATCAGCGAAAAGTTATAATCGGTGGTTTACTGCATGATATTGGCAAAGTATTATATCGAAGTGACGATGGCAGAAATCATAGCCAGAGTGGATATGATTTTTTGAAAAATGATGTGGATATAAAAGATCAAGATATCTTAGATCAGATAAGATATCATCACAGCCAAAATATCAAACAGGCAGATCTGAATAAGGATTCTTTGGCTTACATTACATATATTGCTGATAATATAGCATCAGGATTAGATCGAAGAGATAAAGAAGATGGGGAAGGTGGCTTTGTTCGAGATATAGCGTTAGAAAGTATCTTTAATATATTAAACCATAATAAAGGAAATGAACATTACAGACCGGCAATGCTTGGAAAGGATAAAGAGATCAACTTTCCAACAACAGATAAGATACAATATGATGAATCTTTTTATCGTAGTATTTACCAGAAGATACAAGAATGTTTAAAGGAATTCTCATATGATGATAAATACATTAACTCATTGTTAGAAATATTGGAAGCAACCTTGTCATTTGTTCCATCTTCTACATCACAAAAACAAATGATAGATATTTCTTTATATGATCATGTAAAAATAACAGCAGCGATCGGAAGTTGTATCTATGAATATATGAAAGAAAATAACGAAACAGATTATGAAAAAATACTTTATAAACAAGCAAAAGAATTCTATCAAAAGAAAACATTTTTGCTTTATAGCATGGATATATCAGGAATTCAGGATTTTATCTATACGATCAATAATAAAGGTGCATTAAAAGGTCTTCGTGCCAGATCTTTTTATCTTGAGATCATGATGGAACATCTGATAGATGAGTTGTTAGAAAAAGTTGAATTATCAAGAGCAAATCTAATTTATTCAGGTGGTGGACATGCGTATATTTTAATGGCAAATACCGAAAAGACAAAGTCGATCATAGAAAGATATGAAAAGCAGGTTAATCAATGGTTCTTGGAAGTTTTTCAGACAGATTTGTATGTTGGAGCGGGTTATGCTGTATGCAGTACAAAAGATCTGGAAAATGAACCAGCTGGAAGCTATACAGAAATCTTTCGGGGAATATCAAAAAATATTTCAGCAAAAAAAATCAAGAGATATACAGCGAAAGATATTGTATGGCTAAATCATAGACAGGAAGAATCGGGAGAACGAGAATGTAGTATTTGCAGAAGGACGGATCACCTAAAAGAAAATGATCAGTGTGAGATCTGTTGGGGATTGGAACAAATGGCTGTTAAGATGATGAGCAATAATTTCTTTGTGATCAGTAAAGAACATGAAGAGACTTCCTTACCATTGCCAGGAGATTGTTATCTGACAACAGAAAGCAATGAAAAGAAATTACGACAGAGGATGGAACAGGATAATTATATTAGAGCTTATAGTAAAAATGAATTTTATTCAGGTTATTCTATTGCGACAAAACTTTGGGTAGGAGATTATAAAAATGGAAACGATTTTGGAGAATTAGCGAAAGGAGCACAGGGAATCGAAAGATTAGGTGTTTTACGAGCTGATATTGATAATCTTGGAGAAGCATTTGTTTCAGGATTTAAAAATGAAGAGAATCAAGATCGATATGTAACATTATCAAGAACAGCAACATTTTCCAGAAAGCTATCGATGTTTTTTAAATATCATATCAACCATTTATTAGAGAATGGCGAATTTTATTTGAAAGAAAAAGAGGATAAAAAGCGCAATGCTGTGATCGTTTATTCAGGTGGAGATGATCTGTTTATTGTAGGAAGCTGGGACGATATTATAGGATTTGCGGTAGATCTTTATTATGCATTAAAGAAATATACACAGGGAACGTTAAAAATCTCAGGGGGAATTGGCTTATATCCTTCAAAATATCCAATATCTGTTATGGCAAAGCAAACAGGAGAATTAGAAGATGCAGCAAAAGAAATGACAGGGAAAAATGCAGTTGCTGTTTTTGATCCGAAATATACATTCCACTGGACAGAATTTATAGAAACGATCATTGAAGAGAAATTTAGAATATTAAAACAATATCTTGAGACATGTGAGAAAGAACGAGGAAAAGCATTCTTATATCGAATTTTAGATTTGATTCGGGCTACATGGAATCAGGAAGAGGATGGAAAGATAAACATTGCAAGATTTGCATATCAGTTGGCAAGAATAGAGCCAGAGAAGAATGCAGCAGAAGAAGTGAAACAGATATATCAGGAATTTTCAAAATCTATGTATCAGTGGATAAAAAATAAAGAAGAGGCGGAACAGCTAGAAATGGCAATTTATTTATATGCTTATCTGACAAGAGATAGAAAGGATGATTAGATGGGAATTAATAAGGAAAATTATGTTGATCAAGCAGAACAAGTGATCAAAAATCTGATGACAGACCGCAAAGGAAATATTACGCTGACAACAAGCAAAATTCGTAATATTTTAGCAATGGTTTCAGAAATTTATAATGAAGTAGTCCATGAATCAGGAGAAGTTTTATCCTCAGAGAGTCAGGAACGAATTCAATATTTGAGATTGCGGATTGTGTATGAATCAGGAAGAGAAACATCCGTGAAAGATTTTGTTCAAAAAGCTAAAATATTAGAAGAACTAAAAAAAGTAAAGGACAGCAAAAGTCAGTTCCTGATTTTTTGCAGATATATGGAAGCATTAGTAGCATATAGAAAATTCAGTGGTAGAGATGAGTAAACATAGGGAGGGAAGATATGTATAATAAGATAAAAATTTCAGGGAAAATAAAAGTAGTAACAGGTATGCATATAGGAGGATCTTCTGCATTTTCAGCAATCGGAGCAGTAGACTCACCAGTTATACGTGATAAACAAAGTGATCTTCCGATGATTCCGGGAACTACCTTAAAAGGGAAGTTAAGAACTTTAATGGCAAAAGGGTTTTCTGATAGTGCCAGTGCAATGATCGGGAAACATGATGATGACCCAGAAATTGTACTCCGATTATTTGGAAATGCGAAGAAAACTGTACAAGAACATAGAAATAGCAGATTGATTTTTTCTGATATGATCTTATCCAACATGGATGAGTTAAAACAGTTAGATATTCATTCTGCGACAGAAGTTAAATTTGAAAATTCAATCAACCGATTAACCGCAGTTGCAAATCCAAGACAGATTGAACGAGTGATCAGAGGTTCAGAATTTGAGTTAGAACTGATTTATAATGTAGAAGATGAAACTCAGATTCAGGAAGATTTTGAAGCAATCAGATATGGGCTGACACTATTAGAATATGATTATCTCGGAGGAAGTGGAAGCCGTGGATATGGAAAAGTCAAATTTGAAGATCTACAAGCTGAAAATGTAATTGGAAATCTTAGCGATGAAGTGATGCAATTATGTAATGAGATATTAAGTGAGGAAAAATAATGGAATATAAAATATGTAAATTGCAGTTTTCGACAGGTTTGCATATTGGAAAAGGGATGTTAACAGATGGGGAGCCTATTTTTATGGCGGATACATTCTTTTCTGCATTATGTCATGAAGCTCTTGGAATTTCAGAAGGAATTGAAAAATTAGTTCATTATTGTAAGAGTGGAAAGCTAAAATTAAGCGATGGGTTGCCATATATTGATGATACCTTGTATGTTCCAAAACCGATGACGACTGTTGAAACAAAAGAAGAAGGGAACTCAAAAGTAAAAAAAGCATTTAAGAAATTAAAATATATTCCCATTAATAAAATAGAAGAATATATGAAAGGAAATCTGGATGTACAAAAAGAAAAAGAAAAGTTAAGCAGACTTGGTAAATATGAAATGACACAGAAAGCATCTATTTCATATGAAGAAGGACTAGATGCCTTGCCGTACTATATAGGATCCTACCATTTTAGTAAGAATGCAGGATTGTATGTTATAATCGGATATGAAGATACAGAAGCATTTCAGTTTATATCATCTTTGATTGAAGGATTATCATATTCAGGAATCGGTGGGAAAAGAACTTCAGGATATGGAAAATTTCAAGCAAAATATAAAAATATGGATCCACAATTAAAACAACGATTAAATGTGAATAAATATCAAAAGATGATGTCGTTATCGATTTCTCTTCCAAAAGATGATGAAATAGAAAAAGTTTGTACAGAAGTTCAGTTTCAGTTGATCAAAAGAAGTGGATTTGTAAATTCTATGACATATGCAGATACTTTTCGGAAGAAGAAAGACTTTTATGGTTTTGTGGCAGGGTCTTGCTTTAAAATACCATATCAGGGAGATATCTATGATGTATCTATTTATGGGAAACATCCAGTATACAGATATGCAATACCAATATTTATGGGGGTGATCTAATGCAGCAATATATGAGTACATACAAAGTAACATTAGAGACAAAAGGTCCGCTGTATATTGGTTCAGGGAAACAATTAGGTAAGAAGGAATATATTCATAACAGACAAGAGAAAGAAATTGTTGTTCCCAATCTGATAAAAATGTATCAGCAGTTAAAGAAAAAAAATCTTACAGGAGAATACGAAAAATTTTTATTAAATCCAAAAGAAAAAGATCTGTATATGTGGTTAGTGAATAAAGGAATTACATACGCTGAAAGTAAAAAATGGGCAGAATATTCTTTTGATTGTTCAGATGCAGTATTGGATAGGAACACGAAAGAAATTTCTCTTTTTGTGAAAGATGTATATGGGAAACCATTTGTTCCTGGAAGTAGTTTAAAAGGTGCACTAAGAACTATTTTATGCGTAGACGAATTAGTACATGATAAGAAAAAACTTTCACAAGTACAAGGCATGATTGAAAGTGGTTTGAGGAAGCCGGGAGGAGGGAAAAAATATCTTCAAAGAGAAATAAAGCAAATAGAAGTAGATGTATTCCACACTTTAAATATAAAAGATATCTCAAAAATGAATGCTGTACAAGATGTTATGAAAGGAATGATCATAAGCGATAGCAAGCCGTTGAAAATATCAGATTTAACATTATGTCAGAAAATAGATGTTGATACAAGAGGCAAAAGAACAAGAATGCCAATGTTAAGAGAATGTATAAAACCGGGAACGAAGATTGAATTTGAGTTAACAGTTGACGAGAGTATCAATACGTATTATGATGAAACTATTCTGGATGCAATTAATCATTTTTTAGAAAGTTATTATCATTTTCTGAATGGATTTGGACCTGTTAATGAAGAACAGGATATTCTATATTTAGGCGGAGGAGCTGGTTTTGCAACGAAAACAATTCTTTATGGAATTTTCTCAAAGAAAGATGCCGTTTGTGTGATCAGTAAAATATTTGATAAAACTATTTTTAGGAAAAAGAATGAAAAACCGCAACATATAAATGATGTTCGTCTAGGTGTTTCACCTCATATTAAGAAGTGTGCCGAGTATGCAGGACGTGAAT
>OGDE01000117.1_pt1 | contig 68988 bp, 51 predicted proteins | sample 1570321 | NCBI WGS metagenome assembly OGDE01 (sample SAMEA2581976, study PRJEB24529) | metagenome | biome: Human gut stool | place: China | collected 2011 | reverse complement strand
GAAAAGTGAACGGATATCCCCGTTTTGGGTGGGTGGATATCCTCCGTTTTCAGCACTTATAACAGAAGTTACTCTGCTGGATATGATTGGGGAACCGTCAAACGATTAGACAATTATGACCAAGGTGTTCTATCAACTCTTTATATATGCTTTAAAATAAATGAAACCATTGTTGATTCTGATTATCTTGCCTATTACTTCGAATCAACTAAATGGCATAGAGGTTTGTCTGATATTGCTGGTGAAGGGGCGAGAAATCATGGTCTGTTAAATGTTTCTATAACAGATTACTTCAACACTAAGCATCGTTTTCCTGTAATCGAAGAACAAAAGGCTATAGCCAAAATGCTAAATACCATTACAGAGAAAGAAAGGAAAGCTACCCTATTGGGAGAATGCTCTCAAAAACAGAAGCAATACTTGCTCCGCCAGATGTTTATATGAACATTTGGCGAAGCAGATACTGCTTTTGTTTTTCGTATTGTTTAAAAATCATTCTGTCAATTATAAGTTGCTCTTCATAAGATTTTAGCAATCTAACTATAACTGTTTGTGTATCCAAATCAGGAAGATAGACATAACAAGAAGAAAGGTTGTTTGCTGTTATTGAAAACACTTTTGTCCCCTGTGCCAATCGCTTGATTTGATTATGGAAATAACGAGAATTAAATGCAAAACCTTTGAAGCCTACAACTGTCCTGTTCTTTATATCACGACCATGAATAGTATGTAATCCACAGATTGTATCACCTTCAATAGTATCAACAAATTCTACGGATTTTGCTATTTCGCCAGTATCTTCTGAAGCATCTGCAAAAGCAACATCTCCAACTTGGCACAATGTATACTGCTTAGGTATTGCTTCATTTTTAATCATCGGTAAAGAGGCAGAGTTAATACCACGTGTCTGAAAACCGTGTATCAAACCATAATGTAGATTTCTAATATCACCTTCTTCATAACTCAATTGCTCCCATGATAGCGAATTGGTAGAAAAGAATTGCATAAATGAACGTAAATAAGTTTTTTCCCACAAAGGATTATCCAACAAATTGTCCTCCATTCCCTTGATTAAGGACTGCAACTTGTCAATGATTTTGCTTTGGGTAGAGATGCGCTCGTCAAGAAGTGATAAGAATGCTGCGATTTTATTTTGTTCTTTTAATTTAGGAATAAAGGTCTTATGTCTATGAACATTATTTCTATTTAATGTAGGAACTCCTGACCCAGTAGAATATTGTTCAATATGTATTGTTTGATATAAGTAATATATAAACTTGGGGTTATTGTCATGAAAGTCTGTAACCCATAATGAAGTATTATGAGGCCAATAATAGCCGTCTTCAATATAGGTAAATTTTCCAATTGTGCCAGAACGACCTGTAACTAATCCTGGAGCAACACATTTATATGATGAATGATGATTCATGATGCCGTTGCTATAAACTACTGGGATTTTACCATTGCAAATTTGCCTTGTAGGTAAATCAAAACCTCTTTGTAAAGGTGCAATATCTCCGATTGTTTTACTAATCCACTCCCCCTGAAACTCCTTGAATCTGAGATTTGGAACATTGCCCTTCGGGCGAAGTCCCTCACGCTCGGCAGAATCCAAACAAGTTTGGTTCTGCTCTCGCTTATTTGGGACATCAGAGGTCTATTATCTCTAATTATATATGTACACCTTCAACAATTAAGGATTACAATGACAACAAAAACAATTAGAGAAATTGCGTTGGCTTGGAAAACAGACAAGCAACGCTACGTTAAGCAGTCTACATACGCTGCTTATGTGTTAGTTTTGGAGAACCACATTCTGCCATCATTTGGCGATTGTGAGGCTCTGAGTGAGAAACTTGTTCAGGAGTTTGTTTTGCAGAAACTCAATGGCGGACTAAGCATTAAAACGGTGAAGGATATTCTGATAGTCTTGAAAATGGTGATGAAGTTCGGAGTAAAGAACAAATGGATGAGCTATTGTGAGTGGGACATCAAGTACCCAACGACAGAGACCAACAAAGAAATTGAGGTACTGACAGTGGCACACCACAAGAAGATCCTCGATTTCATCAAACAGAACTTCACTTTCCGCAACCTTGGTATCTATATCAGTCTGACCACAGGCTTGCGTATCGGAGAGATTTGCGGTTTGAAATGGTCGGACATCAATACCGACAACGGCACAATTACCGTGAACCGCACCATTGAGCGCATCTACATGGTGGAGGGCGAACGCAAGCACACGGAGTTGGTCATCAACACACCCAAGACCAAGAACTCATGCCGTGAGATACCGATGACCAAAGAACTGCTGGCGATGGTGAAACCACTGAAAAAGGTGGTAAACACAGACTTCTATGTACTGACCAATGAGGAGAAGCCAACCGAACCTCGCACCTATCGCAACTATTATCATCGGTTGATGGCGCATCTTGACATTCCTCGACTAAAGTATCACGGACTGCGCCATAGCTTTGCCACACGCTGCATTGAAAGCAACTGCGATTACAAGACAGTAAGCGTACTGCTCGGTCATGCCAACATCACAACAACCCTTAATCTCTATGTTCACCCAAACATGGAGCAGAAGAAAAAGTGCATCACCAAAATGTTCAAGTCTTTGGGAAAATAAGACATTATACCTATATGAGCAAGAGAGTATGTAATAAACACACACTCTCTTGCATTATTATCTACTACGGAATTTTCTTTTTATGACAGTTGGTCGCATCATTGCAGCTGCGTCTTTTGAGGATAATTTCAAATCAATATTCGCCATAATACCTCTATTTTTATTTGTGGACCTTTGTCCTATAACGTTCCACATGATCTTTTACACGACGATTTCATGCGATATCACAAATGCTTAACAGAGTCAACATTGTCAAGACTTAAGACGAGCAAGTAGTCAAGCTAAATCAGGAAAATACCAATCTGCACAACTGGTATTTAGTTTACTCCCATACATAGGAACTTTTCGCCCAAAATAGGAAAAATCGCTAAGAAAAGCACTTTCTATCTAAATATATACTCTATTATCAAAGAATAATGCTATCTTTGTAGCTGTTTAAATATGAATAATCGTGAATATTATCGAACTATACGATAACTTGAACGGTAGCTACAAAAGTTACCTAGAAAGCTTTGTTGCCATAAAGGATGAACGTATCAAGGAAAAGGTCAGCGATTCCATCAAAAATGAAAAGCTATGGCCAAAGGCTTTGATACAGTTCAATCCAAACTTCAAGAACGGAATAGCTATTATGGTCGTTTTACCGGTCATTTTCGGCTATTTTCGGCTATTTTTGGTCATTTTCGGTCATTTTCGGCTATTCTTTGACGGCTCGTCCTTCATGCTATGGATCAAGAAGAGCATAACTCTGCATGATTATGCTCTTACTGCCAAACTGAAAAAGTCGTTCGTGTAGATTGTAGGTGCCATTTAATTTGATGGCTAATTAAAAAATGATGGTCCAGGCGTGAGGACTGGTGAGAAACTAACAAAATAAAGATGATAATGACAATGAACATGAAAAGAAACGTGATGCTTATCGTGGCGATGTGCATGGTCTCTGCCGTGGCGTTCGCCCAAAAGACGATTCGGGTATCGACGGACAAGACTGACCTTGTATTGAAGGTGTCGCCCAAGGGGCGCCTCTACCAGGTCTATCTCGGCGACAAGCTGCGCAATCCGGCCGACTACGACCACTTGCCCTGGGAGGTCTATGCCTCCTCCGATGCTGCAGTCAGTACGCGTGGCCATGAGGCTTATGCAGCCTCGGGGGGCGAGGACTTCTTCGAGCCCGCCGTGGCCGTGACCCATGCCGATGGCAACAAGACCACCTACCTCTACTATCAAAACGTGGAGCAGAAGGCCGTGAACGGTGGCACGGAGACGATCATCACCCTGCGCGACCAGGTCTATCCGCTGACCGTGAGGCTCCACTATGTGGCCTATCCCAAGGAAAACGTCATCAAGGCCTGGAGCGAGATCTCCCACCAGGAGAAGGCGCCCGTGGTGCTATGGCGCTACAGTTCGGCCATGCTCTACTTCAAGGCCGACCGCTATTTCCTCACCAGTTATCATGGCGACTGGGCCCGGGAGGGTCAGCCCGAGACCGCGCCGCTGACCCGTGGCAAGAAGGTCATCGACACCAAACTCGGCACGCGTGCGGCTATGCAGACAGAGCCTTTCTTCGAGTTGGGTTTTGACGAACCAGCCAAGGAGAATGAGGGACGGGCGATGCTCGGTACCATTGGATGGCCCGGCAACTTCCGCTTCACTTTCGAGGTGGACAATGTGGGGGTGCTCCGTGTGCTGCCCGCCATCAACCCCTACGCCTCTGACTATCAGCTCAAGGCTGGCGAGGTCTTCACCACGCCCGAGTTTATCTTCACCCTGAGCGACCATGGTGTGGGCGAGGCTTCGCGCAATCTCCACGACTGGGCGCGCCAGTATCAGGTGAACAAGGGCATGGAGGGACGCCTCACGCTCCTGAACAACTGGGAGAACACGGGCTTCGACTTCGACCAACAGACGCTGGCCGAGCTGATGAAGGATGCCAAGGACCTGGGCGTGGATCTCTTCTTGCTCGACGACGGGTGGTTTGCCAACAAATATCCCCGTAAGGACGACCGTGCGGGTCTCGGCGACTGGGAACCCACGAAGGGAAAGTTGCCCGAGGGCATTCCCGGACTGGTCAGAGACGCCAAGAAGGCAGGTGTGAAGTTTGGCATCTGGATAGAGCCGGAGATGGTCAATCCGAAGAGTGAGTTGTTTGAGAAGCATCCCGACTGGGCCATCATGCAGCCCAACCGCGAGCCCTACTACCATCGCCACCAGCTGGTGCTTGACATCTCCAACCCGAAGGTACAGGACTACGTCTTCGGCATCGTCGATCGTATCATGACGGAGAATCCCGACGTGGCCTACTTCAAGTGGGACTGCAACAGCGTCGTGACCAATATCTTCTCGCCCTACCACAAGGCCAATCAGGGCAATTTCTACATCGACCACATCCGCGGTATTTATCATGTCCTCACCCGCATCCACGACAAGTATCCCGACCTGCCCATGATGCTTTGCTCTGGGGGCGGCGGCAGGATGGACTACGAGATGCTGAAATATTTCACGGAGTTTTGGTGTTCCGACGATACCGACCCCTATGAGCGCATCTACATCCAGTGGGGATTGTCGAAGTTTTTCCCCGCCAAGACCATGAGCTCGCACGTCACCAACTGGAACCGCAACACTTCGGTGAAGTTTCGTACCGATGTCTGCAGCTCCTGCAAACTGGGTTTCGACATCGACCTCAAGTCGCTTTCAGCCGAGGAGTATCAGTTTGTGAAGCAGGCCGTCAGCAACTACGACCTCATGAAGCCCGTGATCTTCGATGGCGACCTCTACCGCCTCGTGTCACCCTACGAGGGCAACCATTGCGCCATCAACTATGTGAGCAAGGACCAGCAGCGGGCCGTTCTCTTCGCCTTCGATCTGCACCCACGCTATATGGAACCGCTGACGAACGTGCGGCTGCAGGGACTGGCCCCCGACAGGGTCTATACCGTCCGCGAGACCAACCTCATGCCTGGCAAGAAGTCGGAGCTGACGTGTGACGGCAAGCAGTATGGTGGCGACTACCTGATGAAGGTGGGACTGAGCGTATTCACGCCCAGGACGGGCAACAGCCATGTGTTGATACTGGAATAGTAGGACAACCGCAGGCTGCTTCAAAAGTAGTGAGGCAACCGCACATCGGCCCGGGGCATCGGTCCGACGCATGGAAAAAGACCAAGGGGTCAGGAGTGGTTTGCTCCTGACCCCTTGGTCAATGGGGTGAGTGTCAGAATGAGCAGCAAAGGCGGGTGGCAAGCACCAGAAAGTCGCCGTTGTCGTTGTTGATGTATTGGAAGGATGGTTGCAGGGCAAAATGCTTGTTGAACTGCCTCTTCCAGGTCACTTCCAGCGACCGCTCCGTGCCTTGGTGGAAGTGCGCGTACTGTCCCGACACGCCCCACTCATTGTGGTCGTCCTCATAAATGCTTCCTATCTCGGCGTAGCGGTAGCAGCCGTTGTCGTGGCTTGTGTTCTCCGAGTATTGTGCCATTTCCGACCATCGATGCTCGCCATCGGTCCATAGTGTCTGTTCGCCATAGACCCACCAGGCGCAGGTAGTCTTGGTGGAAGCCTCCTCGGCTGGCACCTGCTCGCCCTCCTCGTCGATGGCAAACTGGCGCGTGTGAATGGCCACGCCCGCATAGTAGCGGCCCTTGGGATGGGTGTACTCCAGTTGGGAGATGTTGAAGATGCCATCCGTCTTGGGGCGTAGGCGAAAGGGATTGTCGTGGTGTTTCCAGCCGTTGTATCCCACGCCGTTGTACAGACTGTTTCTCAACACCCATCCGTCCTTGCCTACGTCGAAATAGACGGTCAGTCCCGAGAGCGGGAAGTTGGCTATGGGGTAGCTTGCCGCTATCGTGGGGAAGATGCCGCAGGAACCGTTGGTGAAGAGCGACGTCACGTCGGAGGTGAAGAAGTCCTCGTTGACGTTGCGCACGCCGACAAACAGGTGGGCCTCCTTCCATTCGTGCATATAGCCCAGCACGGCAAGGGCCGCCAGCATATTGTCCTCCTCGATGTTGGAGTGGCCCTGCCAGTCGTCAATGATTCCTTCCCGGGTCCTTGCCACATGGAGCGTCGCCGCCTCCAGCGTCCCCTTACCCTCCCATAGCGGGATGGCCAGGTCCAGCCGGAGATGGTTGAGCCAGTTGGTGTGCTTCTTCAGGTCCCATTGCACCTCTGTGGTGTATTCGCCACTAAACCATTGTGCGTGGGAGAAGCTGACCTGGAGGCAGCCAAGGATAATCACCAAAAATCTTTTCATGATCTTCATAGTTAATAGGTAGTTTTCAAATAATAAGAGGGATTAAAGTCCACGTGGCCGTCGCCTTCTTCGGCTCTGAGTGGGTGATGCGTTACCTGTTACAATATTCTTCTTTTGCGTGTCATTTCTCTATGATTGAAAACCCATGCAAAGATACAAAAGTTTTCCAAAGAACAGACCGTTGCACCTCGATTTTTCTATGGTGAAGGGCGGAAAAGAGACGAAAAAGCCCCGCGGGGCGGAAGGCAAGCACCAAAAAAGCGTACTGTCCTTCTGCCCGGCGGGGGCTGGCCTCAGATAGGGTAAAGATTAGAAGACGAAGGTGCGCAGGAGGTAGTAGCTCATGATGCCAGCGAGATAGCCGATGAGGGCTGCCCACGAGATGTGGCGGGCGTACCATCCAAAGCTGATCTTCTCCAGACCCATCGCCACTACGCCGGCGGCGCTGCCGATGATCAGTATCGATCCGCCCACGCCAGCACAGTAGGCCAGGAGTTGCCAGAACACGCCGTCGACGGCAAAGGCTCCCGCCTCTTGCAGGGGGTACATGCCGATGCAGCCAGCCACGAGAGGCACGTTGTCCACGATGCTGGAGAGCACGCCGATGAAGCCCGTCACCAGGTAGTGGTTGCCATGGAAGGTATGGTCGAGGCCCTGTCCCACGACCGTCAGCACGCCCACCTCCTCCAAGCAGGCCACCGTCATCAGGATGCCGAGGAAGAAGAGGATGGTGCTCATATCGACGCGGCCCAGCAGTTGGCTGACCCGCTTGCCCATGTCGCCTGCTGTCTTGGCCCGTTTCGACAGGCGGAAGAACAGCTCCGTCACCGTCCAAAGAACGGCAAGGACAAGCAGAATGCCCACAAACGGGGGCAGGTCGGTGAGGTAGCGGAAGATGGGCACGAAGATGAGACCACCCACGCCGAGCACGAAGACCGCCTTGTGCTGCCATCCCGAGAGCACGCTGGCAGCAGTCTCTTCCGTCGATGCGTCGGGTTCCACCAGTGCTCCGTGAAGCTTATACTGGAGGATGAGGGTGGGGATGAAGATGGAGATGGCCGAGGGAATGAGCAGCTCCTCGATGACACCTGCTGCCGTGATGCTTCCCACGTTCCACAGCATGATGGTCGTCACGTCGCCGATGGGCGAGAAGGCGCCGCCCGCATTGGCCGCCAGGATGATGAGCGAGGCATAGATGATGCGGTCGCTATGGTCGCGGACCAGTTTGCGGAGCACCATGATCATGACGATCGTCGTGGTCATGTTGTCGAGGATGGCCGACAGGATGAACGTCAGCGCCACCACGCGCCACAGCAGTCCTCGTTTCGACTGCGTCTTCAGCGTGTCGCGGACGAAGTTGAAGCCACCATACTGATCGACCACCTCCACGATGGTCATGGCTCCCATGAGGAAGAAGAGCGTCGTGGAGATGCTGCCCAGGTGCTCCTCAATGATGGTGTTGATGCGTGAGGACAGCAGGTCGGTGGTGACGCCAGGCAGGTAGTCGGCCGGATGAATCATGTAGAGGGTCCAGCATGCTACGCACATCAGCAGCGCGACGGCTGCTTTGTTGATATGGGTTGCGCTTTCGAGGGCTATGAGTGCGTAGCCGACGACGAAGACGACAATGATAAGAATGGTTATAAATGTCATTTCTTTGTAGTTCTGATAGTGTTGGCGTAGGCTTGGGCAGGTTGCGTCTGCCACAAGCCTACGCGTTCAATATAGTATTAGAAAAGTCCGGAGATGGCTTCGGCCGCTCTTCCCTCGAAGTAGCGGATGTTGCCGTCGGGATGAAACATCAAGTCGTTGTAACGGAACAGTTGGGCTGCGGCAAACTGTTTGTCTGCCGATACCAGTGCCTCCAGGCGGACGTTTCCGAGCGATTTCTCGACGAGTTTTCCCGTCTCTTGCACCACGGCGGGAAGTTCCTCGTCGGGGGTCTGCATGATGCGGTTCAGTTCGCCGGCCCGGTCTTGGGGAAACTCCAGGATGACGGCAGTCAACTTGCTGCCGGTCGGTTGGTATACTGCGGTCTTGCAAAGACCAAAGAAACTGCTCTTGACCTCAATACGGTCGTCACCCACGACAGTGCCGGCCATGAGCATATTGTGTAAACTTGCCATAGTTTTCTGTATTGTTTTGTTGATAAAAAGGTACGGGATAGATGGGGGATGCGGACGTGCCACACCTCCCCCTAAAAAAGTCTCCTATAGGAACAATACAGTCGTGCTAACAGAGCAGCCGTCTCAGCGCGAAGACAAAATAATCGCTTGAGACAGCAGGCAGGAATGGGGAAGTGTCGGTCTTGGAGGCCCATTCCGCCAAATGGTTTTGAAGGTGATTCGTCAGGAGCAAATGGTGCGTGCGGCTCGTCATTCGCTCCGGTTTTCCAATGCTTGAGGGAAGAATCCGCTGGGGACGGGAATTGCAAATGCGCACTAAGTTTTGCGCATTTACTATCACGGCGCCTGTGGCCTTGCCATTGTCCGTGATACACTCTACCGGTATGAACTTCTTCTTCTCCTTGCCGTTGTTGGCGGACAGGTCACAGGGACTGCCCAGCAGAATGGTCAGGAGAAGCAGAAGTATCTTGACGTATCTTCTCATCGGGGTGCAAATGTACGAAAAAGATTCGGAATAAAGCAAGACAGAATGGCTTGTTTTTTGAAAAAAGTTCTATTCCGCCTTGTTGGGTGTGTCAGAGCCACTCGTCGAGGCTGGCCTTGGCCTCCACGCGCCGTTCTGTCTCGTCGGGCAGCGAGGGGAAGAAGTCTATGCCCGTGATGCGCTCCACCTCGTCGACGGTGTTGACATAGTCGCCTTTCGGGCGGTTGCCGTCCCCGTTCTTGTAGATGAAGCCGATGGCCTTCGGTTCGCCCTTCATGCAGAGCACCACCTTGAAGAAAGCCTCGGGCACGGAGACGCGGTGTGCTCCTATCTGCTTGTGATGGCCGCGGTAGAGGATGGGGCCTGCCACGATATAGATGTCGCCATAGGTCTCAGCCCATTTGCGGCATTGTATCTCCATCTCGTTCCAGTCGCCGCGGTTCAGACTTGGAGCTTGTGGACAGATATTGGTCAGCAGAAAACTCTCCCTCATCGCCTGCTGGCTCCATTTGTTGTCGCCTGCGGGACACATGTGACCGCGGTCGAAACCCGATCGGGCGTAGTCGTGGGTGTTGACGAGTACTCCAGGGGCCTCCGTGTCCTCCATGAAGGAAATGCCCTTGCGTTTCGCGGGACCCGTGAGACGGTCGCTTGTCAAGTGCCAGGCCACCCAGTTGGGGATGAGCAGGTCCTCGTTGTAGGACACCGTATAGCCCGTCCGCCTAAGGATGGCCTCCTTGCGGTCGGTGAGTTGGGCTGGTATTTCCAGGCCTTCAATATCGACTTGGGTTTCGGTGGCCTCTGCTGGTGCCTTTTGGTCATTCAAGTGGCTTTCCGTCCGTATGTTGCCGTCGCCTGATTCTGAGGCAGACGGGGTCTGGCCTTTGGAGGAAGGCATGCAGCTCGCCAGTGATAGTGAGGCTGCGAGGACGGTAGTCAGCAGAAAGGCCTGCTTGCCCTTGGTAAATGTGTGGAGGAATTGTGCTGTTTTCTGAAGAGCAGAGCACAGTTGGCGGTAAGCGACGTGAGTCATAAGGCGATTGGTGGATATGGGTGTGAAAAGATGGCGAAACCTTTGACGCTCCGCCTTGTGTTTGAGGGGTCTGTGTCCCGTGGGGTGAGGGCTGGACGGCCTACTTCTTGTGTCGGTTGGCTCGTCTCTGGCGGTACTTGGCCTTCTGTTTGGCCGAGCCAGAACCGTGTGCGCCAGTGATGTATTTCTTTTTCTTGGCCTTCGTCTTCACCTTGCCGTCGTCCTCCTTCGGTTTGGAGGCGGGGCGGAAGACGATGCCGGTCTCGATGACTTCGTTGATGGACTTCATGCTGTGGATGGGGATTATGGATGATGGTTGGCGGACGACAAGGGGCGCAAGCGCCTTGATTGCCGTCCGTCAGCCATTCTATGGGAAATTAGTGGTGGAAGAGACGCACATGGGTGAATGCCATGGCGATGCCATACTTGTCGCAGGTGTCGATGACATGGTCGTCGCGGATGCTACCGCCAGCCTGTGCGATAAACTCCACGCCGCTGCGGTGGGCACGCTCGATGTTGTCGCCGAAGGGGAAGAAAGCATCCGATCCCAGGGCCACGCCCGTGTTCTTGGCGATCCATGCCTTGCGCTCCTCGCGGGTCAGCGGTTCGGGCTGTTCGGTAAAGAACTGCTGCCATGCGCCGTCGCTGAGGATGTCCTCGGCCTCGTCGCCGATATAGAGGTTGATGCAGTTGTCGCGGTCTGCACGGCGAATCTTCTCCTTGAATGGCAGGTTCATGACCTTCGGGTTCTGGCGCAACCACCATTCGTCAGCCTTGCATCCTGCCAGTCGGGTGCAGTGGATGCGGCTCTGCTGACCGGCTCCGATACCGATGGCCTGTCCGTCCTTGACGTAGCAGACGGAGTTGCTCTGCGTATATTTCAGCGTGATGAGGGCGATGATCAGGTCGCGCTTAGCCTCCGGGGTAAACGTCTTGTTCTTCGTTGGAATGTCCTCGAAGAGCGACGGGTCGTCAAGGCGCACCTCGTTGCGACCCTGCTCGAAGGTGACGCCAAACACCTGCTTGCGCTCGATGGGGGCAGGGGTGTAGGCCGGGTCTATCTGGATGACACAGTAGGTGCCCTTGCGCTTCTCGCGGAGGATCTCCAGGGCCTCGGGAGTGTAGCCTGGGGCTATCACGCCGTCGCTCACCTCGCGCTTGATGAGGCGTGCCGTCGCTTCGTCGCAAACGTCGCTCAGGGCACAGAAGTCTCCATAGGAGCACATGCGGTCGGCACCACGCGCACGGGCGTAGGCAGAGGCGAGAGGAGTGAGCTCGAAGTTCACGTCATCGACGAAGTAAATTTTCTTCAGCGTGTCGTCCAGCGGCAGTCCGATGGCTGCTCCCGCGGGACTGACGTGCTTGAACGAAGCTGCGGCAGGGAGGCCCGTAGCCTGCTTCAGCTCCTTGACGAGCTGCCAACTATTGAGTGCGTCGAGCAGGTTGATGTATCCTGGGCGACCGCTGAGCACCTCGATGGGCAGCTCTCCCTCCTCCATAAACACGCGGGCGGGTTTCTGGTTGGGGTTGCAGCCGTACTTTAAAGCTAATTCTTTCATCTTCTCTTCTTGCTTGGTTTTGTATTGTTTTGCAAAGTTACGAAGAAGCCGACAAAAGACAAAACGAATAGCAAGTTTTTTGATTGTTGCCGCCTTGGGAGACTGTTTTTCGAGCCGAGGCAGGAGATGGAAGCGAAAGGTGGATGGTCTGTATGCAAAGCCCCCAGGCGAAGGTCTGAGATGGATCTTGGCCTGGGGACTTCGTGTGTACTATTAGATAAACGCGACGGTCAGACCTGCTATCACGATGCTTACCATCGACATGAGCTTGATGAGGATGTTGAGGCTCGGTCCTGACGTGTCCTTAAACGGATCGCCGACGGTGTCGCCGACAACGGTGGCCTTGTGGGTTGAAGAACCCTTGCCGCCGTAGTTGCCTTCCTCCACATATTTCTTGGCGTTGTCCCAGGCACCACCTGCATTGGCCATGAAGACGGCCAGGGTGAAGCCGCCAGCAAGTCCGCCAACGAGCAGGCCGAGCACACCAGCCACACCCAGGATGACACCTACGATGATGGGGATGATGATGGCAAGGATAGCCGGGAAAATCATCTCGCGCTGAGCGCTACGGGTGGAAATCTCCACGCAGCGGCCATAGTCGGGGGTGCCAGTGCCTTCAAGGATGCCCTTGATGGTGCGGAACTGGCGGCGCACCTCCTCTACCATCGTGCCAGCTGCGCGTCCTACGGCGCCCATGGTGAGTCCGCTGAAGAGGAAGGCCGTCATCACGCCGATGAAAGCGCCGACCAGAATGCGCGGATTCATCAGGTTGGCCTGGAAGAAGTCCATGAACTGGAGCATGTCGGCCTTGGAAGGATCAAAGACCTCGCCCGCTCCCGTCAGATACTGTGTGCCAGATTCCACTGCGCGGGTCATGGCAATCTTCACCTCCTCGACATAGGAAGCCAGCAGAGCCAGCGCCGTCAGGGCTGCCGAACCAATGGCAAAGCCTTTGCCCGTGGCTGCTGTCGTGTTGCCCAGGGCGTCCAGTTCGTCGGTGCGTTGACGCACTTCCGGTCCCAACTCGCTCATCTCTGCGTTGCCGCCAGCATTGTCGGCGATGGGGCCGTAAGCATCCGTGGCCAGCGTGATTCCCAGTGTGGAAAGCATGCCGACAGCGGCAATGCCAATGCCATAAAGGCCGCGCGAGATGCTCTCGGTAGTGAGGGGCAACTCGAAGCCGTTGGCGCAGAGGTAGCTCAATATGATGGCTACGGAGATGGTGACGATCGGGATGCAGGTGGAGATCATTCCCGTACCGATACCTTTGATGATAACGGTGGCAGAGCCCGTCTCGCCAGCCGCTGCTATCTCCTTGGTCGGCTTGAAGCTCAGAGAGGTGTAATACTCCGTGGCCTTGCCGATGATGACGCCGGCCAGCAGACCGCAGATGACGGAGAAAGAAACGCCCATCCAGTTTTCTATCTGGAGTGAATAGAGAATGCCGAAGGTGGCAAAGGCTATCAGAACGGCGGAGGTGTTCGTGCCAAGGCTCAGCGATCCTAACAGGTCCTTCATCGTAGCTCCCTCCTTGGTCTTGACGAGGAAGATACCGATGAGAGAGAGGAATACGCCGACGGCAGCAATGATCATCGGGGCGATGACGGCGCGGAGCTGCATGTCGTCATTCATGGCGAAGGCCGTCGCACCCAGTGCTGCCGTAGAGAGAATACTTCCGCAGTAGCTCTCATAGAGGTCGGCACCCATGCCGGCCACGTCGCCGACATTGTCGCCGACGTTGTCAGCGATGGTAGCGGGGTTTCGGGGATCGTCCTCGGGAATGTTGGCCTCCACCTTGCCCACCAAGTCGGCACCAACATCGGCGGCCTTGGTGTAGATACCACCACCCACACGTGCGAAGAGCGCCTGGGTGGACGCACCCATGCCGAAGGTCAACATCGTCGTGGTGATGGTGATCAGGGCCGCTTGCTCTCCCTGGTAGAAGGCGTTGAGGACGAGAAACCAGACGGCAATGTCGAGCAGACCGAGGCCTACTACCACCAGTCCCATCACGGCACCGCTCCTGAAGGCGACGTTAAGGGCAGGACTAAGTCCCGTGCGAGCCGCATTGGCCGTACGACCAGAGGCATAGGTGGCGGTCTTCATGCCAAAGAAACCGGCCAAACCAGAGAAGAGACCACCCGTAAGGAAAGCGAAGGGCACCCAAGGGTTCTGTACTTTCAGCACATAGGCCATGAAGGCGAACAGCAGAGCGAGTACGATGAAGGCGATAAACACGACCTTGTACTGCTGCTTTAGGTAGGCCATGGCTCCTTTTCGGACATGGGCTGCAATCTCGCACATGCGAGGTGTGCCCTCGTCGGTTGTCAACATTTGCTTGTAGAACGCCCAAGCAAAGCCCAATGCCACGATGCTGGACAGCGGCACGAGCCAGAAAATTGATGGTATTCCGTTCATAAATGATGTTAATTAAGAGTTTAACACAAAATGTCAATAATTAGCTGCAAAAGAAATAAATGTTGGTGAAAACGCCAAGGAATCAGTGTTAATTTTTGAAAAACTAATGACTTTTTGTTTTTTACGAGGTTCAGGCTGATTTGTTCTTGCATAATCTTGCGGTTTCGGCTCGAAAGAATAGGGCTTTCCCCTTGTTTTTTTAGGAAAACGTAAGCGGCTGTTTGAGTTTTTCTTTTTACCTTTGCAGTGAAATCCAATAACAAATGATGATGAAAAAGGGCGTAGTTTTGGTTATGTGCTCTACCTTGATGTTGTCGGGCTGTGGCACGAACACAGGGACAGGCACCTATCTAGGTGCGCAGTTAGGGTCTATTTTGGGTAGTGCCATTGGCGGATTGGCTGGTGGTCCCCGTGGGTCAGACCTCGGTACGGTCGTGGGTATGGTCGGCGGTGCAGCTGTCGGGGCTGCGGTTGGCAATGCGGTGGATAAAGCTGAGAAGCAGGAGGTGCATGACCATTACGAGCGTGTGCAGGCCCAAAGGCAAAGGCCATGTGGGGCGGAGGCAGCTCACGGCGGATGCTCTCTCGATGGCGAGGGTCATACAGGGCAGCCTGTAGCGCAACTGTCAGCCGATAGCCTAGGGCGCTACAGCGACGACTGGAGTGGCTTCGATGCTTCCAACTCCGGTGATGATCGCCTCTACGACTTTCAGGGGAGCGACTATTCGGGCAACTATAGTGCAGCCCAACCCGAGACGGTGATGCCATTGGAGTCGAGTGTGGTGTCTGATGTTTCTGCCTATACTTTTACACCCAATATTGAGATCCGCAATGCACGGTTTGTGGATGACAACGAGGATGGCGTTCTTTCGCGTGGCGAGACGGGCAAGGTTATCTTCGAGGTGATGAACCGTGGCGAAGGGACGCTCTATGACGTAGTCCCGTCCGTGGTCCTGGCCGAACGCAATCGGCATATCGCGATCAGCCCGAGCATTCATGTGGAGAGTATCGCCCCGGGGCATGGCATTCGCTATACGGCCATGGTGAAGGCGGACAGGCGCCTGCGCGATGGGCGCGCACGCTTTGCCTTGACCGTCCTGCAGGGTAATAAGAGTATCGGTAAGGTGACGGAGTTTGATATCATGACCAAAAAGTAGGCTGCCAGGTCGTTTTTTTGCCTTCTTCACATAATAAAATGCGGAAAATCGTCGTTATCAAAAATGCAGATGGTTGCACTTGCTTCGAGTGAAGATTTGTTTTACGATCCATTTAATGTTATTGTATGCGCGTACTTTAATTATATGGACGTTGAGACGAGTTTCCTGCAGGAGGTCATGTGTGATGTCTGTTCGGAGAAAATGCTATAGGCACTGGCTTTTGTCTCTTAACGCATCTTTGAAAGTGTGCAAATTGTCGGAAAATGCCCGCCAGTGGTTGATATGTGTTAGAGTAGGGGTTTTTGCACAGGAAAATAACCGTTAAAAGTTGTTAATCTGTTGCCAATTCCCCATTATATTGCTAACTTTGCGGGACGAAGTGGAAACGCTGTTCGTATGCGGCTGAAGTGTGGCCGAACGAAGCATCCGCTATAATGAAAAAGAGATTAATTCAAATTCATTAATAACTAAAAATTAATTTTCATCAAAATTATGGCAACACAACAAAAAGCTGCAGCCCCCAAGAAGAACTCTGAGGGCTTTCAGGGAGTAAGAGGCGCATTCTGGATTATCGTGGTCTGCGCTGCTATCGCATTCACGCTGTTCTTCACTTGGTTCGGCGCAGGTATGCACTTCGAAGGCGGTGTGACCTCTGGTGCTCCGCTTGATGTTTGGGGTACTATCTTCAAGGGTGGTATCGTCGTGCCTGTCATCCAGTCTCTGTTGCTCACGGTGCTCGCTATGGGTATCGAGCGTCAGCTCGCTCTGAAGACCGCTTTCGGTAAGGGTGCTCTTCCCAAGTTCGTCCAGAACATCAAGGCCGCTCTCGCTGCCGGCGACATGGCTAAGGCTCAGAAGCTCTGCGATCAGCAGCGTGGTAGCGTGGCCAACGTGGTTAGCGCTTCTCTCGCCGCCTACAAGGACATGGAGACGGGTGCCAACGCTTCTCTGAAGAAGGCCCAGAAGGTCGCCAAGATCCAGCAGGCTCACGAGGAGGCTACTCAGCTTGAGATGCCGACCCTCACGATGAACCTCCCGATCATCGCTACGATCGTTACGCTCGGTACGCTGACTGGTCTGTTCGGTACTGTGACGGGTATGATCAAGTCCTTCTCCGCAATGGGTGAAGGTGGTGGCGCTGACTCTGCTGCCCTGTCAGTCGGTATTTCTGAGGCTCTTATCAACACCGCGTTCGGTATCGGAACGTCTTGGTTCGCTGTGGTTTTCTACAACTACTTCACGAACAAGGTGGACAAGTTGACTTACGCCCTCGACGAGGTTGGTTATTCTATCGCTCAGACATACGAAGCAAACCACACGGAAGAGGCTTAATTTTTGCTGACCCTTTTAAAATTTTATCGCTATGGGTAAAGTAAAAATTAAGAAAGAGGACGTCTGGATCGACATGACTCCGATGTCGGATGTCATGACGCTGCTCCTCACTTTCTTCATGCTCACCTCCACGTTCGTGAAGCCTGAGCCTGTGAAAGTGAACGTGCCGAAGTCTGTGTCGCAGATAGACGTTCCTGCTAATGACGTAATGACGATCCTCGTCAATCCGGTCATGGGACCGGACAACAAGCCTACGGGTGAGGGTCAGGTGTTCTTGCGCATCGACAATACGAAGGTGCTCGGTGGCATGGCACAGGATGTGGGGCTCAACCTCACGCCGAAGCTCATGGAGACCTTCAAGGCTGAGACCACGTTTGGTGCGCCTCTCGACAAGCTGCCCGGCTACCTCGCTATGGCTCCTGGCCAGCGTTCGAAGATGCTTCCCAAGATGGGTATCCCTCTTGACAGTATCAACGGCGGACAGAGCGAGTTCCAGCAGTGGGTCTATGCCTATGAGAACCAGATGGGTACGGTGGACAACGTGAAGATTGCTATCAAGTCTGACTCACGTACTCCGTACAAGACGGTTCGCAAGGTGATGGACGAGCTTCAGGCACTGGGTGTCTCCGACTATTATTTGATAACTGAGTTGAAGAATAAGCAGGAGGATTAATAATGGCAAAGAAAAAAGAAAGCAAACAGAAGAAGATCAATGTCCGCGTCGACTTTACGCCGATGGTGGATATGCTCATGCTGTTGATTACCTTCTTCATGCTCTGTACTACGCTGAGCAAGCCGTCCTCCATGCAGATTTCCATGCCTGCCGACGAGCAAAACCAAAACGAGAAGGATCAGAAGGAGGCCAAGCAGAGTGCTACTGTAACGCTCTATCTGGCTGCCGACAATAAGATCTATCACGGTGAGGGTATCCCTAAGTACAGTGATCCCAACTGGATTAAGGAGACCACCTGGGGTGACACGGGACTTCGTGACGTGCTTCGTAACCACATTACGGAGGAGCGTGTGAAGCCGGTCGTCGAGATGGAGCTTGCTGTCAAGGAACTTTTGGCTGAGCAGAAGGCCAATCCCAAGAAGATCACGGACGCTGTCTTCAAGCAGAGAATGAGTGACATCAAGTCGGGTAATCTCAAGAACAAGAAGATCACCCCGCTGACGATCATCATCAAGCCGACGGACAACGCTACGTATCGCAATGTGATTGACGCCCTCGATGAGATGCAGATTTTGAATATTGGTATTTACGTGATTGACAAGATCAACGATCAGGACCGCGAGTTGCTCGCCCTGAAGAAGATCAAGTTGTAATGTCGCGTAAGTTAACGATTAAAAAGAAAGAATACAATGGCAAAGATAGATCTTTACGATCCTAAATGGGTCGACATGGTATTCGCTGGAAAGAACCAGGCTTACGGTGCCTATGTGCTCCGTAAGGGTACTTCCAGTCGTAATATCAAAGCCTTGCTCATTCTGATTTGCGCTGCAGTCCTCATCGGTGGATTCCTCGGTTATCTCGTTTGGAAAAACAAGCATGATGCTGAGTTGCTCGCAGAGTATAATCAGAAGATGGAGCTGAAAGCGCTCCAGGAAGCACAGAAAGAAGCTGAAAAGCAGAAGGATAAGCCGAAGCCGAAACCCAAAATCGAGCCCGAGAAGATCGTGCCTGAGGTGAAATCGACGAAGGTGAATACCGTTCCTGTCATCAAGGAGGACGACAAGGTTGATGAGTCCAAGATGATGCAGACCATGGAGAAGCTGGTCGATGACAAGCGTTCTTCAGGTGTTGAGGAGGTGAAGGGTACTGACAACGCTACTGCTGTTGCCGCTGCTCCTAACGTTGCTACCCCTGCTGAGGTTGCACCGCCGCCTCCCCCTGTGAAGAAGGAAGAGCCGAAGCCTGAGGTTAAGGAGGTCGAGAACAAGATCTTCACCGTGGCTGAGCAGATGCCTTCGTTCAAGGGTAACGTCAACTCTTGGTTGTCAAGCCACTTGCAGTATCCGGCTGTTGCCGCCGAAAACGGTATCCAGGGCCGCGTTATTGTGAAGTTCGTCGTCGGTAAGGACGGTAGTGTGAGCCAGGCACAGGTGGTACGTGGCGTGGATCCCGCTCTCGATCGTGAGGCACTCCGCGTCGTGAACTCCATGCCGAGGTGGAACCCGGGTATGAACAATGGTCAGCCCGCCAACGTATGGTTCACGTTGCCTATCAACTTCAAGCTTCAGTAATATCAGATTCTGAACACTACGTTTCTTTATGAAGAAATACACATTCTACATTTCAATTGTAGGATTACTCATTGCTGCCTCGGCCGTTCTCTCTTGCTCCAACAAGAAGAACGACCGAGGTGGTCGTACTGATACTCCTACATCAGGCACCATCACCTTCTATGCGGATGAGAGTTTTAGCCCCATCATCGAGGAGGAGAGAAAACAGTTTGAATATACCTACCCGAAGGCACATCTCAAGGCGGTATATACGGACCAAAATACGGGTATGAACCAACTGATGGCTCTGAAGACGTGTCTGCTCATCACCTCCCGCGACCTGACCAAGGGCGAGACTGCGATGTTTTCGACCAAACAGACCAAGGCTGTTTCCTTCCCTATCGGCTATGATGGCGTAGCCCTTATTGTCAATCGAAACAACACAGATACTCTCATCACCGAGGCTGCTGCACGCAAGATATTCAGCGGCGAGGTGACGAAGTGGAATCAAATATACAAACATTCATCCCTTGGCGATATCGAGGTGGTGTTCGACAATCGTGCCTCTGGCACGTTGTTCTGGGTGGAGGATTCCTTGCTTGGAGGCAAGCATATCACTCAGAAGAATATTGTCGCAGCCAAATCGAGCAGGGGCGTGATCGACTATGTCAAGCGGACTCCCAATGCCATTGGCGTGGTGGGTTCCAACTGGATCAGCGACACCCGCGACAGTACCAATCTCACCTTCTTGAAGGACATCACGGTGATGTCGGTCTCTACGCAGGACGAGGCTACAAAGAGCAATAGCTTTAAGCCTTATCAGTATTATCTGCTCAATGGTTACTATCCCTTCTGCCGTACTATCTACTGCATCGTAGTTGACCCCTTCCGTGCCTTGCCATGGAGCTTCTCCAATTATATCACAGGACCGATCGGCCAGTTGATTATCTTGAAGTCGGGCATTCTGCCCTACCGTGGTGACATTCAGGTGCGACAGGTAAATATTAAGCAATAGCATTAAACCTTTTCAAGGCTGTGATGTCATAGAATCAAACAGCCTTCAGAGAGTGAGATAACGAGTGTATTAAACAAAGAAATTCTTTAAGAGTATGAAAGTCAAAAAATATCTTTTAGCTGGTGTGCTGACGCTGAGCTTGTCGGCACCCGTTTTCGGACAGGAAGTGAGTTATCAGGAAGCCCTCAAGCCCATTGCTGCGGCCCTCAACGCTGATCCCAACAACCCCAAGGCTGCCAAGGATCTGGTGAAGGACTATCTGAAGGAGTACAAGAAGGATGCCGATGCCATCGTTGGCTTGGGTACCATCTATCTTCAGGTTCACAATTTCGAGAAGGCACAGGAGATGGCTGACCTCGTCTTGGCCAACAAGAAGATGAACCAGAGCAATGCCTATATGCTCTTGGGTGACATTGCTGCCCTTCAGGACAGTGTAGGTAATGCTGGTGCTGCCGCCACGCAATATCAGACGGCTATTAGTATTGATCCGCAGAACGTTCTCGCCTATGAGCGCTATGCTCGCGTCTATCGCCACGTCAGTCCTGAGACGGCTGTGAAGAAGTTGGAGGAGCTTCGTCAGGTAAAGCCGGACTATCCCGTCGAGGTGAAGGCTGCTGAGATCATGCTCGCCGACCAGAAGTATGCCGAGGCTGCCAAGTGGTTTGCCAAGGCTCCGAAGACCCAGCTTGACGAGACGGCCTACTACCAGTACATCGTAGCTGAATTCTATTCTGGCAACGCTAAGAATGCGCTCGAGGTAGCTCGTCATGGTCTGCAGAAGTATGCCGGCAGTGAGTATCTGAGCCGTCTTGCCGTCATGGCTGCCGTTGATCAAAACCAGTTCCCTGAGGCCCTGACCTACAGCGAGAACGTGATGCGCGGTAAGGAGCAGAAGAATTATAACGACTATTATTACTATGGTCAGGCTCTGGCCGGCAACGACAAGTTCCAGGAGGCTATCAATGCCTACAACAAGTGTTTGGAGCTGAAGCCGGGTGAGGTTGATCCGCTCAGCAAGTTGTCTGCCGCTTACGCTGGTTTGGGCGACGGTGACAAGGCCTTGGATTTCCAGCGTCAGTACCTGGAGAAGGGCACCAATATCACCTCTACCGACTGGGCTGATTTCGCTGGCATCTATATCAAGATGGGTGATCAGGTTGACAGCCTCGACCACGCCAAGGCTGTTGGCTATTATACGCAGGCCATGGATGTCTATGAGAAGATGACCGAGAAGTTCCCCACCTTGAAGGATTGGTGCTGGGTGGCCGAGGCTTCGGTCGCTCTCGGTAAGTTGAAGGATCTCGACAAGGTTCGCGATCTCTATACGAAGGTCGCAGAGTATGAAGAGGCCAAGGCAGACAAGAGCGATGCCAATACGAAGAACTATCTCTCTGCTGCTTATTACTTCCTCGGCTACTACTATGCTGGCAAGAATGATGCAGAGACGTCGAAGAGCTATTTCGAGAAGCTCATTCAGATCGACCCCGAGAATGCTGAGGCTAAGAAGGCCCTTGGCTTGGAATAAGATAGAACGTTACAATATGTGATATAGAAATATGCGTGTATTGCTTACTTGTGATACGCGCATATTTTTTTCGTCGAATAGAAGCCCGATGCTCTTGGCTTCTGCTATAAACAAATTATTAATGACTCACCGTTTCTCCATCTTCACGCTCGCATCCCTCCTTCTGTTGGTTTGTGTCGGCACTTCGGCCAAAAAGCGTACCTTCAATGAGGCAAAAGCTATTGCGCAGCGTCAGGCAACCAGCCTTGGCGCCACACTCTCCTCTGCCTCCATCGAGACTGCTAAGCGTCTGAACGCTTCCCCTGCAACAGGCGAATCTCGTGCCTATTATGTTTTTCCGCATGATAAGGGAATGGGATTTACCATTGTCTCTGGAGACGACCTGTTGCCCGAGATCGTAGCCTATTCCGATCGTGGCTCTTACGATGTGGCCCACCTTCCCGATGGCTACAAAATGTTTCTTGAGCTCTACAGCGACATGGTCGATGGATTGGCTCAGGGTCAGCCATCAGCCATGCAGACGGCATCCCAGGCTCAGCGCCGATCTCAGGCCAAGGCCGCACGACCCGTCGTAGCTCCTTTGCTGGGTGACAGAATGTGGAATCAGTATGCTCCCTTCAACAATCTCTGCCCAAAGGACGGCACCAAGCAGACGGTCACCGGCTGTGTGGCTACGGCATTGGCGCAGGTCTTTGCTTATTGGCGTTTCCCCGAAGCACTCATGGCAGACATTCCTGCTTATACGACCCATACCAAGCGATTGAGCGTGCCGGCCATTGAAAAGGGTGAACCCTACGATTGGGACAGAATGCTCGATATCTACGAGGAAGGCTACTACTCGCAAGAGGAAGCCGATGCTGTCGCGAAACTGATGTTGCATTGTGGTGCAGCACTCCAGATGGACTATACCAGTAGCGGTTCTGGAGCCAATATCTTCCTTGCCAAACTCACGAAGTATTTCGGTTATGACGCTGAGACCATGCAGGAAGTGGAGCGCGACAACTATTCTTTGGAGGACTGGATGAACCTATTGGATGCCGAGCTGCAAGCTAAGCGTCCTGTCATGTATAGCGGCAACAGTTCTACCGTTGGCCACCAGTTTGTTTGTGATGGTTCCGACGGCGATGGTCTTTATCACATCAACTGGGGTTGGGGTGGTTATCAAGACGGCTATTTTGACATTTCCCTCCTCAATCCTGACAAGGGAGGAGCTGGATCTGGCTCGGATGCCGACGGCTATACCAATGGATGCCGTGCGATCATTGGACTTCAGCCTGGCGATGGCACGGTCACGGTAGAGCCGCTGCTCTTGGTCAGTGCCACGACCAACGCGGAACCAGGCGAGTACGAAAGGGAGAATGCTACCATTTATGGCCATACTGTGGAGGCACCCTTGGTCAAGGATGGCGATGCCATATTCACCTATGGAATACAGAACAATGGCGAATCAACCTCTCTGATGTATAGAATGGATATGTGGGGGTATCCTTCCAAAACTTATCAAAATAAGATGGAGACAACCGACTTGCCGGGCAATGGCGCAATTACCTATGTCTCGACGAGCGTTCTGCCGGAAGAGTTTGATGGCGACCGTAGCATTACCTGTATCTTCAATGCCTATGTTAACGACATGTATGACTATCTTCCTTCCTCGATGGACGAATGGAAACTCTATATCTTGGATCCTGACATGAAGGGCTATAGCTACCGAATGAATCCTGCCCAGCTCTTTGTCTATGTGGCTGGCGATACGCCTTCTGCCATCCAGCAGGTCGGAGAATCGGAACTTAATCGTTTCTACGGCGACCAGGGCGAGTTGGTGGTCATTGCCAATCGCTCGGGAGTCGTTCCCGTTTTTGGACTCGATGGTCGCAAGGTGTGCGAGGTCAATGCAGTTGGCGGTAGCACGGTTCGCGTGCCCCTCAAGGCTGGCGTCTATATCGTCAAGGGCCGTAAAGTTGTCGTAAGATAGACGTAGATAATTAATAGGTGGGGTAGGCGTTGCTCGTTTACCCTTTTGCAGTCAAGGTGTCCCGAAGCAGAAGCTCATTGGTCGTGAGCATCCATCGGGACACCTTGATTTTTTCCTTTTTATAGTGTCTGCGCAGCGTCCCTCTAAATGAGGTGTCAGGTGGGGTAAAAAAGTAAGTTAAGTTCATGAGCCGATGAAGTTAACTTCGTAGGGCGATGAAGTTAACTTCGTGGGCCGGTGAAGTCAATATGCTTTTTTGGGGTGAAATGGAAGGGTCAATACCGCCTTTTGTCCTTGCGCATCCTGCAGATAAAATCTCCCTCAAGATAAAATGTGGTCTGTTGCGCCCTCGTTTGAACCTTTTTTATTAACTTTGTACCCTAAAACCAATATCGAGAGAAGCGGAGAGATGGAGAATGCTTTCAGCGAAGTAATAGGCCAGCAGGACGTGATACGTCGTCTGGTGCAGACCGCATGCGAAGACCGTGTCCCCCAGGCGTTGCTGTTTTGTGGCGCGCCCGGTGTGGGCAAATTGGCCTTGGCGATGGGTTTTGCGGCCTATCTGCTTAGCGAAGGTACGCCGTCGCTGCCTGTCACCGCCCCCAATGCGCGGGCGATGTTGCGGCTGTGGGAGCACCCTGACCTCCATTTCACCTTCCCCACCATCAAGAAAGCTGGATCTTCGAGCGACTACAAGCCCGTCAGCGACGACTATGCGAAACCCTGGCATGAGCTGATCATGCGCAGCCCATATTTCACTATTGAGCAATGGCTTCGTCAAATGGGGGCAACGACCCAGCAGGGTATCATCACGGCCCGCGAGGGCGACGATCTCTTGCGTAAGTTGTCACTCAAGTCGAGCCTTGGCGGCTATAAGGTGAGCATCATCTGGCTGCCCGAGCGTGCCCGAGCTGAGTTCTCCAATGGTATCCTCAAACTCCTTGAAGAGCCACCCCAGCATACCGTCTTTATGTTGGTAAGCGAAGAGCCCAACCTCTTGCTCGACACCATCCGTAGCCGTACACAGCGTATTGACGTGAAGGCCATCAACGAAGCCGAACTGGTCCAGGCTCTTCGCGACCGAAGAGGTCTTGACGACGAGACCGCAAGGCAGACCGCCCATGTGGCGCAGGGCAGTTGGCTGCAGGCCATGCAGCTCCTTTCTCCCAACAATGAGAACACCGAGTTTTTCGAAATGTTTCAATCGCTCATGCGGTTGTGCTATATGCGGAGGATAGGCGACCTGAAGGCGTGGAGCCAACAGGCAGCAGAAATGGGACGCGAGAAGGAGAAGCGGATGCTCACCTACTTCATTGAGCAGGTGAGGGAGAACTTTATGTATAATTTCCATATTCCAGAGCTCTGCTACCAGTCGCGCGAAGAGGCTGCTTTCTCCCGCAATTTCGCCCGTTATATCAATGAGCGCAATGTGATAGAAATCAGCGAGTTGTTTGCTACGGCTATCCGTGACATCGGTCAGAATGCCAACGGAAAAATCGTCTTCTTCGATATGGCGTTGAAACTCATTGTACTCATCCTGAGATAATAAACGAATCAGAAAGTAATTATGGACTTTAAAAATATGAAATATGAGTTGTGGCGCGGCACCGACCGTGGCTTGTGCGGCCGTGGTTGTGGACGACAGGACCACCAGTTGAACACCTACGACTGGCTGGCTGACGTGCCGGGCAACAACGCAACGACCGACCTTGTGGAGGTGCAGTTCAAGAACACGCGCAAAGGTTATTACCACAACGTCAACAACCTTGACCTCAAGAAGGGCGACATCGTGGCCGTAGAGGCCAATCCGGGTCACGACATTGGTGTAGTGACACTCACAGGACAGCTTGTGCGGCTTCAAATCAAGAAGGCCAACATCAAGTCTCCCGAAGACATACGTCGTATCTACCGCATAGCCAAAGAGGCTGATATGGAGAAGTATGCCGCAGCGAAGGCACGTGAGCACGCCACCATGATCCAAAGTCGCGAGATAGCCAAGGGACTGGGGCTGAAGATGAAGATTGGCGACGTGGAATACCAGGGTGATGGTAACAAAGCCATCTTTTATTATATTGCCGATGAGCGTGTAGATTTTCGTCAGTTGATCAAGGACCTTGCAGCCGCTTTCCACGTTCGCATTGAGATGAAACAGATCGGTGCACGTCAGGAAGCTGGCCGTATCGGTGGAACAGGACCTTGTGGACGCGAATTGTGTTGTGCCACATGGGTGAGAAACTTTTCCAGTGTCAGCACCAATGCCGCTCGTTTTCAAGGGGTCAGTCTCAATCCTACCAAACTGGCGGGTATGTGTGCCAAACTTAAATGCTGTCTCAACTATGAGGTCGATGACTACATGGAGGCTGCACGCCGACTGCCGAGCCGGGAGGTGTCACTCTTCACCCTGGACGCGGAATACTTCCTGGTGAAGACGGATATTCTTAGTGGCGAGTGTACCTATTCGACCGACCGTAAGAAGATGGCTAATGTGGAGACGATTTCGGCTCGTCGAGCACGTGAGATCATCGAACTCAACCGTCAGGGAGAGAAACCATTGTCGCTTCTTGATGATGGTAGTGTGAAGCCAGAGGCCAAATCGGCCGACTTGCTGGCCGATGGCGACCTCAGTCGTTTTGATAAGTTTCAGAAAAAGAAGAAAAAGAAGAAGAAACCCAGCGCTGCCCAGCCACCTCGACAGGGAGACGCCACTCGTCGTCCGCACCCACAGGGCAAACCGCGTGGGGAAAGACCATCGCGAGAGGGAGGTCAGCGTGGTGAGGGCAGGCAGCGTCCCATGGAAAGATCATCCCAACAGCCCCGTCGTTCCCATGAGAAGGCTGCAGAGACGGGCGAGACACAGCAGCAACGTCCGCCGATGCCTCCTCATCATGGAGAAGTGAAGGAAAACGCAGGTGGAAATGAAAGCAAATAGAACCTTTATGGCAGCCATTACCACACTGGTGATGGCTGTCACGTTATTGGCCAGTTGTCGTGATGCGCGCGTCTATGACCATTTTGAGCCAGTCAATGACGACGGGTGGGGACGAAATGACACCGTCCGCTTTGCCATTTCGCGCCAGAAGAGTTGTGAGGTGGATGTCAATCTGAGCCTTCGTGTCAACCATCGTTTTCCCTATCGCGACCTTAGTTTGATAGTCTGTTACGAGACTTACCCGTCTGGTAACGTCGATCCTGATACGGTCCAAATTCATGTCCTCAACGAGAAGGGACAGCCTATCGGCAGGATGGGTATCACATCGGCTTCTATTTCTGCTAAAGTCAAGGAACTGAATTTGCGTGATGGCGACTCTCTCTACGTCACCGTCCACCACAATATGCGACGCGACCAACTGACGGGTGTCTCGGATGTCGGTTTGCAGTTGGTGAAACATTAAGCTATAATCAAAATTGCAACATGAAGAAAATAAGAATAGTAAGCCTGTTGTCCTTGCTTTGCGCTTTTTTCTCCTGCCATGCACAGGACCGTGGGTTTGAGAGCGTCTCATCGGATGCTTTCGAGAAACTGATAGCCGATACCTCCGTAGTGCGCTTGGATGTTCGTACGGCAGAGGAGTTTGAGGCGGGCCATATCGAAAACGCGATCAACATCGACGTACTCAAAGATGACTTCGAGTCGAATGCCCTCTCCATACTTCCGGTGGGCAAGGTGTTGGCGGTCTATTGCCGTAGCGGGCGACGAAGTAAGAAAGCTGCTCACATCCTTGTCAAGAGAGGCTATAAAGTCATAGAACTCGACCAGGGGTACAATGGATGGGTCGAATCGGGCAAGAAGGTGGTAAAATAGCAATAGAGGTATTGATGAATAATCTGATGTTTCATCAACACCTCTATTTTCGTTAAGCCGGAGGTGTCTGTTCTATCTGGCGGTGCCTCAACTTCGGATGAGATTTCTGCCTGCATCAATGCGCAGGAAAATGAAAAGGAGGATGGTGAATCCCCAAAGCGAGGAACCTCCGTAGCTGAAGAAGGGTAGGGGGATGCCGATGACAGGGGTCAGTCCGAGCACCATGCCGACGTTGATGAATACGTGGAAGAGGAAGACACTGGCCACGCAATAGCCATAGACACGTCCGAATTTGAATGGTTGTCGTTCCGCAATCTTCATTAGACGGGTGATGAGGGCGAGGAAAAGCAGAAGGACGGCAGCCGAACCGAGGAATCCCTCTTCTTCGCCGACCGTACAGAAGATGAAGTCGGTGTCCTGCTCGGGAACAAATTTCAGCTTTGTCTGTGTACCGTTGAGGAAACCTTTGCCTTGCAATCCGCCCGATCCGATGGCAATCTCGCTCTGATGAACGTTGTAGCCTGCTCCTGCCAGGTCGTCATCCAGTCCGAGCAGTACGTTGATGCGTACGCGCTGGTGGGGCTGCATCACGTCGTTGAGCACGTAGTCGGCAGAGTAGAAGAAGGCGATGGAACCCAAGGCAAACAACGCAGCGTAGAGGTAGGTGATGAACCGGGTGCGCAGGGCGTTGTAAATCAAGTAGCCGATGAGCAGTGCGGAGAGGATGAGTTGTACCCAAACGATGTCGAAGGGGATGACAAACTCTGAGAAGAGAAAAGCCAACACCGTCACGCCAAGACACAAGCCCAGCAGGCGCAGCGCGTGGGGACGGTCGCCATTGTAGGCATAGACCATTCCGGAGGAGAACAGTTGGACGAGCAGGAGCACGGAAAACTTACCCACCGAGGTGGGCGTGTCGAAAAGCATAGACTGCTCAAACTTGATGCCAATGACGAAGTAGATGATCATTGCCACGCCCGTAAAGAGGAAACCGCCGGGCATTCCTTCGCGGTAGAGCATCAGGAAGAAGGACAGATAGACGAGCGCCGAACCCGTCTCTCGTTGTCCTACGATACAGATCATAGGCACGAGGATGATGCCGCAGGCCGCAGCAAAATGCTTGAGGTTGTGGATGTCAAATCCATAGGTGCTCATGAGTTTGGATATGGCGAGCGCAGTGGCAAACTTGGCAAACTCGGCAGGCTGCAATCGTAGGCTTCCCAGGACGAGCCACGATCGGGAGCCTTTGATCTCGTGTGGATTGAATATCGTCGCAAAAAGCAAGAGGACAAGTAGTCCGAAGATGACATAGGCAAACGTGTCAAAGTAGCGGTCGTCAAGCATCAGTATGACAAATCCCAAACAGATGCTCGTGCCTATCCAAACGATCTGCATGCCCGAGCGCGTGGAGAGCGAGAAAATTTCGGTGTCACCGTAAGTATAGCTCGCACCACAGACGCTTACCCATCCGAAGGCGAGCAGGGCAAGGTATATGCCAATCGTCCACCAGTCGAGCGACTGGAGGATACCTTTCTGATTGTCCGACTTTTCCATTCCCATGATAATCTATCTATTCCTTCTTGCTTTCCTTGTCGTTTTCCTTGCGCGACGGCTTATGGTCTTTGTCGTCGTCGCGCCGTCGTTCCTCGCTCTGTGGCTTTATCTCGTTCTCCACCCTGATGGCGGGGTCGTTTTGCGGTTGTTCCTTTTTGCTGTCTTGCTGCTTTCTTTCCTTGTCTTCCTCCAGTTTCTTTCTCTGCTTGTCGCGTTCGACCTTCAGCGAGTCTTTGATGGCGTTGATGCGCTTCAGCGAGTCGAGACGCAGTGAGTCGGCACGGCTCATAGGTGATTTGAAGGGGTAGGAAATGTGGCGGCTTTGTATCACGGCAGCCTTCTTCGCGTCCGCCTCCGTCAGTTTGCCGTTGATATACTGTTCCATCATCAGCGATCCGATGGGCACACCATAGACGGCACCCCAGCCACCGTTTTCCACATAGACGGCAATGGCGATCTTCGGCGTATCGACCGGTGCGAAGCCCATAAACACGGAGTGGTCCTTTCCGCGGTTCTGGGCCGTACCCGTTTTTCCTGCTATCGTATAACCGGGATGCACAGCATGGGCACACGTACCACGAATACCAGAAGAGACCATGCCCTTGACCACCTCCTCGTAGGCTTGATGGCTGCCCTTTGTTTGGTGGCGTTCAAGGTATTTGGGGTCGATGCGTCCTCCCTTGATATGGCGTACCACGTGTGGCGTGATATAGTAGCCGCGGTTGGCTATCGTCGCACCCAGGTTGGCAATTTGCAGTGGCGTAGCATTGACCTCTCCCTGTCCGATAGAGATGGAGATGACCGAGAGCGGGTTCCAACGGCCAAAGGCGTTGTCATAAAACTGTGCGTTGGGAATCATTCCGCGGCGCTCGCCAGGCAGATCGATGCCCAGTTTGTAGCCGAAGCCCTGCGAGACCATGTAGTCGCGCCACTCGTTCATCGCGTCGTCGAGAGTCGGATACTTTTTCCTATTGGACAACATATAGTACAATCCCCAGCAGAAGTAGCTATTGCACGACGTGCTGATGGCCGGGATGAGCGAGATAGGAGCCGCGTGGGAGTGGCAACCGACGTGGAGTCCCTTGAAGGAGAATCCGTGGGCGCAGGGATAGCGAGTGGAGTCGCTGACGATACCCTCTGTATAGAAGGTCACGGCCTGTGTCGTCTTGAATGTACTTCCCGGTGGATATTGTCCGCCGATGGCTCTGTTGATGAGCGGTTTGGCAGGGTCGAGCGTCAGTTGTGCCTGATTCTTTCCACGCAGTTTGCCGATCATGGTCCTGGGATCGAAAGTCGGCGATGACACCATCGCCAGTATCTGCCCCGTCTTGGGCTCTATCGCTACGATGGCACCGAGTTTTCCCTCCATCAGACGTTCTCCAAGCTTCTGCAGCTCCGCGTCCAGTCCAAGCTGGATGTCCTTGCCTGGCAGTGGCTTTTGGTCAAATTGTCCGTTCTTGTAGCGTCCTTTGATACGCCCACGGGCATCGCGGAGTAGGATTTGCACGCCCTTACGACCGCGCAGATCCTTCTCATATTGCCGCTCTATGCCTTGCTTGCCGATGTAGTCACCCGGCTGATAGTAGTCGTCCTCCTCAATGTCGCCCTGTGAGACCTCTGCCACATCGCCCAGTAGATGGGCTGCCAGCGGCTCTTTATATTGTCGGATGCTGCGACGCTGGATGTAAAAGCCAGGGAAGCGGAAGATCTTCTCTTGGAATGCGCTGAACTCCTTGTCTGGCAATTGACCCATGAACAACTGTTGGGTGAATCGTGAGTAGCCAGGGTTTTTCGACCGATCCTTGATTTCTGCCATACGTTTCTTGAAAAACTCCTTTGTGATGCCCAGGGCATTGCAGAAGTCCATGGTGTCCAGTCGGCCTGCCTCCTCATTCATGACCACCATGATGTCGTAGGCCGGTTGGTTGTAGACCAGTAGTTTGCCGTTTCGGTCAGTGATGGTGCCGCGCGAGGGAAACTCTATCTTCTTCAGAAACGCGTTGGAGTCGGCGCTCTTGCGGTAGTCGTCGCTGGCTATCTGCAGCGAGAACAACCGGATAATATAGACTACAATGATGAGCGAGGCGATGGCGCTAAGCACATAGCGCCTCTTCTCCAAGTCAAAATTCTTCATTAGCGGCCCCTCACGTTATCAATGACAAAAACAAGGAGGAATGTCAGCAGCGTGCTTCCACCCACATTCAGTAACCACTGGATGGGATCGAAGAAGCTAAACTGCTCCAACGAGAAAAAGACGACGCAGAAAAGCAGGATGCTGAAGAAGCTATACCATGTGTATTTGCTCACGCCCAAAGTGGCAATGGATGGCTTCAGGTCTTCGGCCGCTTCGCGGGGAATGAACGAGGCCAGCAGATAGGGCTGCACGAAGGAGAGCAGGGTGAGCGAGGCGGCCGTGACGCCCGGCGTATTGGAAAACGTGTCGAGCAGCAATCCCATGCAGAATCCCCACAACAACAGTCCCCAGCGTGGATAGTGGCGACGGATGCTGATGATGAAATAGACATAGAGTAGCGGTGTGGCACAACTGAAGAGGTGGATATGGTTGAGCACCAGCACTTGTGCGAGGCACAGGATGACGAAGAGCGCGCCTCTTCGAAGCAAGTCAACATTCATCTTTTCTTCTTTCTCCTTATTATATATTATTGCCCTAAAGCATGGAAACACGTTTGCAGCCTTGATTGCAGAACCGGCCAAGTCTGCTGAAACGCCGGTAGATGTTCTCGGCAAAAGATAGTATGCCGTACGTTTAGTTCTCCGATGGCGACTTGATGGAGTCTTTGGCAGCCTCCATGATCTGTTTCCGCTCGGCGAGTTGTGGAGCGTCGATGACGCAGACGTCTCGTAGATTGGCAAAGTCGGTGGACAATACGACCTGGACGCGGTAGGAAAGTCCGTCCTCAGAGTTGAACACCTTCTTCACCTTGCCGACCAACAAGCCTTCGGGGAACACGGCCGAATAGCCGCTTGTCACTACCCGGTCGCCAATCTTGAAGCGGGCGTGGCGGGGCACATCGTCCAGATAGGCGATGTTGGGCGCGTCGCCTGACCAGTGGAGATACCCGAAGTAGTCGCGACCATCAATGGAGCAACTGATATTCGACTTGTTGTTGAGCACAGGTATCACTACGGAGTAGTGGGTATTGACCAAATAGACGATGCCTACGACACCGTTGCCACAAGCCACACCCATGTCTTTCTTCACACCGTCAGCACTTCCCCGGTCGATGGTCATCAAGTTTTCGGGGCGATCCAGCGAGTTCGCCACCACCTTGGCTTGAATCAAATGGTACTTGTTGAGCAGTCTGAATTGCCCACGCTTCAGGTAAGTGGAGTCTTTGGTCTGGTCATATAGCTGGTTGGAGAGCGCTTTCAATTGCTGCTCCAATTCCAGATTGCGCTTCGTCAGCAACTCGTTGTTCTCGCGTAGGCTGAAGAACGACAGGAGCTTGGCCTCCTGCTCATAGACGATACCTGCGACATAGTTGGCCGACGTGAACCACACGCTGGCCTGATAGCTGTTGAAACGAAACAACAAAACTCCACTGATAATCTCCAGGATGATGAAGAGAAACCAGTGGACATTGCGCAACAAAAACTCCGTAAGATTGTGCATCGGCGCTTTTTACATGAGAAATATTGAATAGTCTGAGGTCAGACCATCCAATACTTCTTCGTTTTGTGATATAAATCCAATCGCCTCTTATCTCATCAAGAATGAGAAGCGGTCAACGTTCTTCAGAGCGATACCCGCACCCGTGGCTACGCTATGGAGCGGATCCTCGGCGATGTGGAAGGGAATGTTGATCTTGTCGGTGAGTCGCTTGTCGAGACCACGAAGCAGCGCTCCGCCACCAGTGAGCCAGATGCCGTTCTTCACGATGTCTGCATAGAGTTCGGGCGGCGTGTTCTCCAAGGCAGAGAGCACGGCATTCTCGATCTTTGCCACCGTCTTGTCGAGGCAGTGGGCTATCTCCTGATAGCAAACCGGCACCTCCATAGGCAACGCTGTGATGCGGTTTGGTCCATGGATGACATAGTCCTCAGGTGCATCCTCGCCCAGGTCTGTCAGCGCGGAGCCAACATGCACTTTGATGCGCTCTGCCATACGCTCGCTGACCTTGACGTTATGCTGCCGGCTCATATACTCCTGGATGTCTGCCGTGAGGTCATCGCCAGCCACGCGGATGGAGTTGTTGCTCACAATGCCACCCAGCGAGATGACAGCAATCTCCGTGCTTCCGCCACCAATATCGACGATCATGTTGCCCTCAGGAGCCTCCACGTCAATACCAATGCCCAGTGCGGCAGCCATCGGCTCGAATATCAGATAGACGTCGCGTCCGTCGGCATGCTCTGCAGAGTCGCGAACCGCGCGGAGCTCCACCTCGGTGCTGCCCGAAGGCACACCAATCACCATGCGCAGCGACGGCGAGAAGATACGGCTGCCCGTGTGGACCATCTTGATAAGGCCACGGATCATCTGCTCGCAAGCCGTGAAGTCGGCGATCACGCCATCGCGGAGCGGGCGGATCGTGCGGATGTTGGCATGCTCCTTCTCGTACATCATCTTCGCCTCGCCACCGACGGCAATCATCTTGCCGCTCCGTCGGTCCAGGGCCACAACGGAAGGCTCGTCCACCACGATCTTGTCATCGCTGATAATGATGGTGTTGGCCGTTCCCAGGTCCATTGCTATCTCTTGGATAAATGAAAAGAGTTTCATTCCTTCTTTCTTCTTGACTTTTTGTTGTTATTGTGTAATGTGCCCGGCAAAAAGCATTATTTGGCAAACCACTCGTGGATGGCCGTGTCGTAATGGCTGCTTACGGCAAATGCTCTTTCGGCAAACTTCTTGCGCTCTTCCAGCTCTGTCTGTGCACCCTTGGCTGCCAGGATGTCGCCCAGCATGGCGTATTCGCCCTTGCTCGGCACGATGACAACGTCCTTGAAGTTCTTGGCTCCGGCGCGGATGAGCGAGATGCCGCCGATGTCGATCTTCTCAATGATCTCCTCTGCGCTTGCCCCACTTGCCACGGTCTGCTCAAACGGATAGAGATCGACGATCACCAAGTCGATGGGCACGATGTCATACTGCTTCATCTGCTCGCGGTCCCCCTCGTTGTCGCGGCGTGCGAGAATGCCTCCGAACACCTTCGGGTGCAAAGTCTTGACTCGTCCGCCAAGGATGGAAGGATAGGAGGTCACGTCCTCCACCTTCTGACACTCGTAGCCCAGCGACTCAATGAACTTCTGGGTACCGCCAGTGCTAAGGAATTTCACACCATTTTCGTTCAGTTTCTTCAGGAGATCCTCAAGGCCATCTTTGTGGAAGACCGAGATCAGCGCAGTCTTGATTTGCTTTGTGCCTGCCATTTGTCTTGCTTTTTATAATAATAAGTGTGCAAATTTACAAAATCTTCGGCAACTACAGGGCCGGTGAGTCCTAAAAATATTAAAACGAAGCCATTTTATTGCCTTTGGTCAACGGTAGCGGGAACTAAAGCCGTACCTTTGCAATATGAACTTTACTAACACACTGCTCACATGGTATGCTTCCCATGGTCGCTCCTTGCCCTGGCGCGAGGCGGGAACGCCCTATGCCGTCTGGCTCAGCGAGATCATCTTGCAGCAGACGCGGGTGGTGCAGGGAGAAGCCTACTGGCGCCGCTTTTTGGAGAAATGGCCCACGGTAGATCTGCTTGCTGCTGCCTCCGAGGACGAGGTGCTGCGGATGTGGCAGGGACTCGGCTACTATTCGAGGGCACGCAATCTCCATGCCGCTGCACGGCAGATAGCCGCCTTGGGACATTTTCCAGACACCTATGAGGCCATCCGTGGTCTGAAAGGGGTTGGCGACTACACTGCTGCCGCTATCGCCTCCTTTGCCTTTGGCCTTCCTTACGCTGCCGTCGATGGTAACGCTTACCGTGTGATGAGTCGTTACTTTGGCATCGACACCCCTATCAATGACGCCAAAGGCAAGCGGACTTTTGCCGAACTGGCGCAGTCGCTGCTTCCCAAGGGGCGGGCTGCGGATTTCAACCAGGCGATGATGGATTTTGGCGCAACGCAGTGTGTGCCGCAGTCGCCTTGTTGCGAGGTGTGTCCGATGGCTGAAACCTGTGAAGCGTTGCGAACAGGGCGTGTGGGGGAAATGCCCGTCAAACGAAAGACCGTGAGCGTCAAAGAGCGCAAGCTGATCTATCTGTATCTCCGTTGCGACGGACGGACGGCTATCCATCAGCGAGGGGCTGGTGACATCTGGCAGGGTCTGTGGGAGCCAGTGCTCCTGGATGCTTCGCAGGTGCGACCCGTCTATGAACTTCGGGCGCAGCGCGTGAAGCATGTTCTCACCCATCGTGTGCTCTATGCTGACCTCTATTTCTATCACCCCGCCGTTCCTCCAGCGCTTCCCGAAGGCTATCGCTGGGTGGATGAGGCCGATTTGGATCAGTATGCGTTGCCGCGGTTGGTAGAAAAGTTGATAGCCATGCTTTGACCAGCATGGCTATCAGTCATTCTTATGTTAGGGTCTTTTTTGAAGTGGTGTCCTTCTGTTGCTATCCCTCTGCTTCAAGCTCTTTGACAAACTCGTTTCGGAAGATGCGGAAGAGTTTCACGATCTCTTCGCGAGCGGACTCTTCCAGTTCCCAAATGTTGATCTCGCCAGAGCGGTGCTTGGCGATATGGCGCACGCAGCGCGCTATCTTCCGCTTGTTGTTGCGTGCCTGAAGCTGATCGACCTCGATTCGTCCTCCGTTCTTGTAAGAGAGGGCGGAGAGCCGGCGCATGAATGCGCAGAAATTGTCATATACCAATGCCAGCCGCATCATCTCCTGTGGGTCGCCAGCCACCTTGTCAACCTCCAGTAGTGGGCCGATGTGGTCGAAGTCCCATTCTTTCTCATCCATCCAGAACCATTGGAAGCAGAGGCGCTCTTCCATGCCGAGCAATTCGTGCTCCAATCTTTCGCGCCCGTTGTCCTCCGTTTGCCGATAGGCGTGGAAAGCATGGGCTACGAGGGCAGAGGGAGTGCATTCGGGCAGGTCTTCCTCCGCAGTCAACTGACTCTTGACAGCGATGTGCCATCGGTGCTCCTTGTACTTCACGAGGGCTTCGTCGCCTTGCATCATCAGTTCTGTGAGTGATCCCTTGGCGGGTATTGTGCCCACGACGGCCAGTCCGTTCTTGTGGTCGCGCAGCGTCAGCGTGTCGTCCTCCTGCCAGATGCAGAGCAGGATATGCAGGCCGCCGTTGATGGCAATGGTGAAGCGGTCGTCGTTGGGGGTGCCGACAAACTGATACTGATACTCTTTCGCCGTGGCGGGATCGACGACCAGTTCGCCCTGGTGAGGACGATCCTCGGCATCGAGCAGCTGGAAACCCTTGACGGGAATGCGAAGGTGGAGCACAAAGGGCGTGCCGTCGTAGGGCGTCAATTTCAGGGAGACCGTCTTGCCACCCTCAAACAAGCTCTTGCGGAAGCGCAAACCATCCCTTGTCTCTTCTCCTTGTGCCGACGTGATGTCGCCTTCGATCCAGTGGAAACTGAACGTCACGCTCTCCTCGTCCTCCTCTTCTAGGTGGATGAAGTCTTCGGGGGCTACGCCAAGGTAGAGGGTGGGAAAGGGACGGATGTTGTCGTCGTCCAGCAGGGTCACGTCAATGGGACCCAGCATCGGGTCGTCCTCCCACTCGTCTGTGCCACGTTGTGAGAAGACGGCGAAGGTGAGGCGCGAAGCCTCTCGTGTGCCGTCGGGACGGCAAAGCCAAAAGGCCGTCTCCTTGGGTACGAAGATGGGTTCTACGATATAGGAAGAGTAGCAGGAGTTGCCCAACTCCAGCTCTGTCCATGGTGTTTTCATACCGTTGTTGTCCTGTTCAATCATGTTTGGAAAACTGATTAGCCGTTTTTGTTTTTGTGCGAAAAGGAGTGCAAAGGTACAAAAAAATCCTTGTATAAAGGTCTGGTTGAGGAAAATATTCCCTTTTTGTTCGTGAGGAATCGTATTGCCAAGTAGTCTTGGCGATACGGTTTGTCAAGGAATGAGTTATCCGCCGGTGTTTCCTCCAAACAATCCGCGGAAAAACTTGACCCAGTGGTTTTCCTCTGTTCCCTTGGCTTTTGCTTTGCGCGTAGCGGGTTGGGAGGGAGAGGTTTTTGCCCCATTGGCTGCTTTCTTTGCCTTCTGAGGAGTGATGGAGGGTTTTACTTTCCTTTGTACCTGCCGTGGCTGGTCGTCCGCTTTCCGCCATTGGGGAATGAACTCATACCCCACGCCCACCATGCCATACTCTATCGGTTGTAGCTTCAGGGTTTCTTCTTTCTCCTTATTATAATAGGGAAGGGGAAGATCCTCATCCACCACTTCCAGTTTCATATAGGCCACTCCGGCAGACAGAAAGCCCAGTTCTCGTGCGGCGGCATAGGAGAGGTCGATCACCCTGCCCCGTACATAGGGACCACGGTCGGTCACGCGGACGATGACCTGGTTGCCGTTTCTCGGATTGGTCACGAGGATTCGTGTGCCAAACGGGAGTGTGCGGTGTGCGCAGGTCATGCTATCGGGATGGTAATACTCGCCGTTGCTCATTCGTCTTCCGTACAGTTTGCCACTGTAATATGTAGCCTTTCCGTCTTTTATTTTTTGCGCAAAGATGTTTTGTGTGCACAATGTCAGTAGGATGGATGTTATGATGACAAAAAGCACTTTGCCCTTGTGATTCTGTTTCATGGTGCAAATGTACATACTTTCTTTTGAAACACCATATTTTTCAACACTCTTTAAGAAGATGTCGTGCTCATATTCTGAAGCTAAATGTGGAAAGAACAGAGAGTTAGCTAGGGGATCCAAAGCAATGCCCCGACTCCATGAGCCGGGGCATTGTAGTAGGAATTCGCCTAGTGTTTAGCCGTGAGGGGAGGTTAGCGTGCGTCGAAGAGCAGCATACTGGTTTGGGCGAGCAAGGCTATCGGCACGTTGGTTTCTACTGTTAAGGTTTCGCCGGCCTTCTTGGGCATGGTCATCAGTGCGAAAGGTGCGATGGGCTTCTGGTCCTTATCGACCAAGATCATTCTGAAACTGTTGCCCAGAGGCTTCGTGGGGGTCAATGTCACCTTGATTTTTACCTTTGAACGATGGCTAAAATCTACAATTTCGGCCTTCGTCTTGGTGTTGTCAAATGATTGGGTGTCAGAAGCCACTTTCAGCGACTTGCCGATGAGCTTCTTTTCCTCTTCTTGAGAGACCTGATCGTAGTGTTGGTCCATCTTGGAGAAGGCGGAGTCGATGTCAGCTCGGAAGCCCTTGAAAAGCTCCCACTTCTCCTCGTCGCTCTTGTCCTTCACTTTTTCTTCCATCTCTTTGTAAGTGTCGGAGATCTTGTCGTCGATGGCTTTCCTGGCAAACTGCCTGCAATTGTCGATGTAGAGCAACTTGCCAACCATCTCGTTGTCCACTTTCTCCACGCTGTCCTCAGCCATAGCGATAGCATCTTGGGCCCATTTGTCGGGGTTGTTGTCGTTGCCCTGGCTGCAAGAGGCCAGCAAACCAAAGGACATTACTGCCAAGAAGGCGATAACGTTTGTCTTTCCAAATTTTTTCATCATAGCTATTTTATTGATTAGTTATTGGTGATTTTTGCTTCGTTGCCGTTCATGTTTTGCAAATGTAGTCAAAAAAATACAGATAGACAACAAAAAAAAGTAGAAATCTCTTTTTTCGTGTTTTAGGCGTATAATAAATGTGCCGCCAGAATCCTAATTGGAATCTGGCGGCACGGTAAAGCTATACAATATTAACTGAAAAGTCTTGTTCAAACTCTCCCCTTGCGGTGGTAGTTCAATCTACTTCTTTCGTTTGGGCAGGAATCCTGTGGTGTTGGCGACATAGACGCCCATGAGAATCAAGGCGCAGCCGACGTATGCCATTACCGTCATGGGCTCGCTCAGGAACATTGCTGCGATGACCACCGTGAAGAGCGGGCTGAGGTAGTTGTAGTTGGAGGCAGTGATGGCACCGAGCCTGTCAACGATGACGCTGTAGAGGAAGAAGCAGCAGCACGACGCGATGAGGCCGAGGAAGAGCAAGTTGCCCAGCACCTCTATGTGTAGCAGGTTGCCCAAAGGGAATTTCCAAGGCCAGAAATAGAACAAGGGAAATGCGGTCAAGAGACCGTAGCCGAAGACCTTGCGCGTGATAGTGGCTGCGTCGTATTTCGCAGAAAGGGGCTTCAAGAGGAAGGAATAGAGACCGAAAGAGGCGGATGAAAGCACCGCTATGAGGTCTCCCGCAGGATTGAAGTGCAACTCGCCCTGACCATTGAATATGACAATGGCTACACCGGCAACTGCCGTGAGTGTGCCTATGGCAAAGTTGGAGGTCATCCGCGTGCCTTTTATGAAGAGGATGCTGAAGAGCATCGTGAAGATGGGCGATGCGCTCACGATGAAGCTGACGTTGTTGACGTTGGTCATGGAGATGGCCACATTCTCGCTGACGAAATAGAGCGAGGCACCTGTGATACCCAGCACCACCATCATCAGCTCGTCACGCCATGTGTCGGCCTTGATGCGTTTGTGGGCTATCAGCAGCATGGCTACATAAGCGAGGATGTAGCGAGCGTAAAAAATCTCCAAAGCCGACATGCCGGCGTGGACAAGCACCTTTGTATTGACGAGAGTACCTCCCCAAATCGCTACCACGAAGAGTGCCAGCAGGTGAAATGTGAGAGTTTTGTTACTTTTCATTTATATTGGTTTAGTTATGGATTTTGCTTTATTATGTGCCAAAAGCGATTGCAAAGGTAGTGTATTTTGGGCAAACTACAAATGAAAAACAAATAAATTTTCTAATAAAATACGCTTTTAGGGCCAAAAGAGGGTGTCAAGCCTCGTGTTGTCGGGGGACTTGACACCCTTTTTGAGTTTCGATGAGAAACTGTTGTTGATTCAAAATGAGACGGTTAGGTGTCCCGTCTGGCTATTTCTCTCCTGTTAGTTGGGCGATAGTGGCGCGTACCCGCTCCTCCGTCGTGTAAAGCAAGGTGTCTTCGTCGGCGTTGGGGTCTCCCATGAAGACCTCGGGATTGTTGTATTCCATTTTGCTTTTCATCGGCTCGCGGGCAGAGAAGTGATATTCCTTGATATCCGTCTGTTCGTAGAGGCTGCGTATGTTCTGCTCGTTCACGCCACAACCCGCCAAGAGGATGATGCGCCCAGCGGCTTGCTGGTGGAGCTTTTGCAGTAGGGGAGCGCCTTCGATGGCCTTTGGTTGCTGGCCGGAGGTGAGGATGCGGTCGAAGCCTAAGTCGATCAGTTGCTCCAAAGCCTCGAAGGGATCACGGCAGCGGTCGAAGGCCCTATGGAAGGTCAGGGACATCCCCTGTGCTTTTTCGATCAGACGGCGGTTGGCCTCCATGTCGATAGTCCCGTCTTCGTGTAAGCATCCGATCACTACGCCGTCGGCCCCCAGTTGGCGCGCCACCTCTATGTCGGCCTCCATGCGCTTCTGTTCCAATGGTGTGTAGAGGAAGTCGCCACCGCGCGGACGGATGATGACGTGCAGGCGTGTCGTCGTCAGCACCCGACGCGCCACCATGATCTCGCCATACGACGGCGTTGTGCCCCCTTCGGGTATTCCCGCGCACAGTTCCACACGGTCCGCGCCTCCAGCCTGGGCAGCCAGGCAACTCTCTACGCCATTGGCGCAAACCTCAAACCGAAATAAATTTCTCTCCATGTCTTTGTATTGTTTTTCGTGCAAAAGTACGGCGATTTCGCCCTTTCTCCAAATAAAAGTCGTATTTTTGCATCCTCAAAGCGGATGACCGCTGCCAAAACTTCGAATTCAAACAAAACAAAGATAGAATGGGAAAGATTATTTTGACGGGCGACCGCCCCACTGGCAAGCTCCATTTGGGACACTATGTCGGTAGTTTGCGTCGTCGCGTGGAACTTCAGAATGCGGGCGACTATGACCGTATGTTCGTCTTCATGGCCGACGTGCAGGCTTTGACAGACAATGCCGACAACCCAGAGAAGATTCGTCAGAACATCATCGAGGTCGCACTGGACTACCTCTCTGCTGGTCTCGATCCGGAGAAGTGTACGCTCTATATCCAGAGCTGCATCCCCGAACTGGCGGAGCTGACTACCTATCTGATGAATCTTATCAGCGTCTCGCGCGTGCAGCGCAACCCGACGGTGAAGACTGAGATCAAGATGCGCAATTTCGAGGCCAATATTCCCCTTGGCTTCTTCTGCTACCCCGTGTCGCAAGCTGCCGATATCGTGGCTTTCAAGACCACTGTCGTGCCTGCCGGCGAGGACCAGGAGCCGATGCTTGAGGTGACACGCGAGTTGGTCCGTCGCTTCAACCAGATCTATGCCCCCGTCTTTCCCGAGCCAGAGATCATGTTGCCCGAAAACCAGACGGCACGCCGTCTGCCTGGCACGGATGGCAAGGAGAAGATGAGCAAGAGCCTTGGCAACTGCATCTATCTCTCCGACGACAAGGATACGGTGTGGAAGAAGGTGAAGACCATGTACACCGACCCGACCCACCTGAATGTCAGCGATCCAGGCCATGTGGAGGGAAATGCCGTCTTTACCTATCTTGATGCTTTCTCCACCGACGATGACTTCGCAGAATTTTGGCCCGAGTTCAGCTGCCTCGACGAGTTGAAGGCAGCCTATACGGCAGGTGGCATTGGCGATATGAAGTGTAAGAAGATGCTCAACAAGGTGCTGGAGCGCATGCTGGAGCCGATCCGCAAGCGCCGTCATGAGTTTGAGCAGGACATTCCGGAGATCTATAACATCCTTCGCAAGGGATCTGATGCTGCCCGCGAAGTGGCTGCCAAGACGATGGATGAGGTGCGCGAGGCCATGCGCATCAACTATTTTGATGACGCCGCACTCATTCAGGAGCAGGCCGAGCGCTTCGCTCAGAAATAGTATAGCGTACACCGATATCAACTACAAGGCGTTGCTCGCGCGTTCCTTATATATTGAATAGGATGCGCGGGCAACGCCTTGCTTTAGTTAATGTCTCTTCCTTTCTGGGGGAAGCGTATGTTGTAGGGATGGTCTTGTCAGAAATGTTCGCCGATTCTGCGCAGCGCCTCTTCGAGGAGAGATCGGGGGCAGGCAAGGTTGATGCGAAGGTAGCCCTCGCCCGAAATGCTGCCATAGAGCGTGCCACTATTGACCTTGACGTGCGCCCGCTCCATGATCTTCTGTGCCAGGGAGTCTGCGCTCAATCCCGTTTGGCTGATGTCCACCCATGCGAGATAGGTGCCATCGTTGTGCATCACCTGCCATTTTGGCAAGTGCTCACGGCAGAACGACCGCAGCACTTCGAAGTTGTCGTGGATGTAGAGGTTCAATGCGTCGATCCAGTCTTCGCTTTCGTTGTAGGCGGCCTGAATGGCAACAGGTGCAAAGGGATTGACGTCGCAAATCTCGAAGATATTGACGACTCGTTCGATCCGTCTCCGCCACTCCGCATTCTTTGTAACTATATTGGCCATTTGCAGTCCTGCGATGTTGAAGCTCTTCGACGGCGAGGTCAGGGTGATGCTGTTGTCGAGACATGCTTCGCTCACGCTGGCAAACGGCGTGTAGGAGTAGCCGGGCATGACCAGCTCGTTGTGTATTTCGTCACTCACTACCACGACGTGGTGGCGTAGGCAGATCTCGTTCATCCGCTCCAGTTCCTCGCGCGTCCACACCCTGCCCGTCGGATTCTGGGGGTTGCAGAGCAGGAAGACAGTGGTCTTTTCGTCGGCACACTTGCGCTCGAAGTCGTCGAAGTCCATCTTGAAATGGTCGCCCTCGCGCAGAAGGCGGGTCTCCAGGATCTCGCATCCCTGATTGCGTATGCTGGAGAAGAAGCAGTTGTAGGCCGGAGTCTGGACGAGCACATTCTCGCCAGGAAGTGTCAAAGCCTTGATGGTGGCCGATGCGGCAGGCACCACGCCCGTCGTGTAAAGGATCCAGTCGCGCTCGATCGTCCATCCGTGGCGACGTTTGAACCACTGGATGACCGACTCGTAGTAGCTGTCTGGTACGAGCGTATAACCGAAGACAGGGTGTGCGGCCCGATCCTTGATGGCCTTTTGGATGGCAGGAGCGACGGCAAAGTCCATGTCTGCCACCCACATCGGTATCACGTCGTCCGCAGGCATTGCGTCCCATTTGACGCAGCCTGTGCCGCGCCGTTTCACGGGTTGGTCGAAGAAGGTGTGGTCTATCATCGGTTGGATTCGAAAGTTAATGAGTTGCCGTCGTCCGAAGTGCTGGCGACGTGTCCTTTGGCAAACTGATCCATCGTCAAGCGACCAATGTTGTCGGCCTGGATTCTGCCGCTGATGGGATTCTTCACCTCCGTGATCGTTCCCTTGATGCGTGCCTCCACATTCGTGCAGTCTTCGAAAGCGCGGTCGCAGGCTGCGTCGAAGGTGCAGTCTTCCAGTACGATGCCATCGCTATAGCACAGAGGTTGCTCGCCGCTGATATGGCAGCGCACGAGTCGGATGTTCTTGCTGTGCCAGGCGAGATACTCGCCATGGAGCTCGGAGTCGTAGATGACGACGTTGTCGCACTCCCAAAAACTGTCCTTGGTAGTGATTTTCGCATGGTGAATCTCCACGTTCTGACAGTATTGGAACACATATTTCGCGTCGCTCACCAGTCCATCCACATAGATGTTCTTTGAGAACATGAACGGGTAGGTACCTTGGTGCAGTTCCACATTCTTGATCTTCAGGCCGTCGATGCGCCAAAACGTCTCGTCGGCATCGGTTATCTTGACATTCTCCAGCGTCACGTTCTTCATCTCGCGGAAAAACTTCGGGCCGTCGATGACACAGTCTCTCATCACCATGTCGTCGCTATACCAGATGGCTGACCGTGATCCAGGGGCAAAATAGCAATTCGTGATGAGGCTTCCATCCACATGCCACCACGGATACTTGCCGTAGAACTTGGAGTTGTGGCACTCCACCTGCTTGCAACACTTGATGCCTGACTCGCCATCGACTATCTCTATGTCCTCCAGGTGCACGTCGTGGACACCGAAGAGCGGACGCTCGCCGCCAAACTTCTGGTTCTTTATCGTTTCCATAGGTCTTTTGTTGTTTTCTCTTTTTCTTGTTTTGGTTGGGGGAAAACTCCTGCCGCAGACCTCCCATCTCGTGGAAAGGCGCAGCCAGGGCTTTATCGTTTGCAAAAGTACAAAAATCGTGCCAATCAGGCAAAGCATATATTACGGAAAAACCTACCCATATTACGGTAAATGGGGATTCCTTGCCAATCTTTCCCTTATGTCAAAAAAAAGTCGTACCTTTGCACTCCGTAATATAGTAGAGTACTTATTAGCATTTTTTAATTACATTTGGTTTACTAGCCCTATCATGGCTTTTATCGAGACAAACAACATCAAAGGTGATGTCTTCGGTGGCATCACAGCCGGTATCGTGGCACTTCCGCTCGCACTGGCATTCGGTATTCAAGCATTTGGCGGTGTTGACAGTCCTGAGGCTTCCAGCATGGGAGCCTTGGCCGGACTCGTCGGTGCCACCCTGCTCGGTTTCTTCGCAGCCCTCTTCGGTGGCACCCACTCCCAGATCTCTGGCCCTACGGGACCGATGACCGTCATTACGGCCTCCATTGTGAGTGGAGCATGGGCTAGCTCGCAGGGTAACATCTCCGCCGTCCTTCTTTCCATGTCGCTTGCCGGCATTTTCTGTGGCCTGTTTCAGGTGCTCTTCGGACTCATCCGCATTGGCAAGTATGTCCGTTACATTCCCTATCCCGTACTCTCGGGCTTCATGAGCGGTATCGGAGTGATCATCATCCTGCAGCAGCTCTATCCGATTATTGGCAAGAAGTCGCCCGCCAGCACGCTGGACATGATTCTCAACTTCCCCGCTGCCTTCGCTGAAGGTATTAGCGTGCCTGCGCTGCTGCTGGGTCTGGCCTGTATTGCGCTCATCATCCTTGTGCCGAAAGTGACCAAGAAGGTGCCCGCCACGCTTGTGGCCCTGGTGGTCGTCACGGTGGTTTCGCTCTTCACGGGCCTCGACTCGGCACTTACCATCGGCAACATCCCGGCCGGACTTCCCATGCCTTTCTTCACGAAGGTGCAACTGGACGGTATCGATTGGATGGTCGTCATCAAGGCTTCCCTTGTCCCGGGTCTCACACTGGCTGGCCTGGGCAGTATCGATACGCTACTGACGTCGGTTGTGGCCGACAATATCACCAAGACCAAGCACAACTCTAACCAGGAGTTGATAGGCCAGGGTATCGGCAATGCCATGGCGGGTCTGTTCTGTGGTCTTGCTGGCGCAGGTGCTACGATGCGTACGGTGGTCAACGTGAAGTCGGGTGGCCGCACGCAGCTCAGCGGTATGATCCACGCCGCCTTGCTCCTTGCCATTCTCCTCGGACTGGGCTCGCTCGTGAAATACGTACCCCTTTCGGTGCTTGCCGGTATTTTGATTACGGTCGGTTGGGGCATCATCGACTTCCGCGGATTCAAGGACCTGAGACGCATACCGAAGTCTGACGCCTTCGTGATGATCGTGGTCTTCCTCATGACGGTCTTCGTGGACCTCCTCACGGCAGTAGGTATTGGTATGGTCATCGCCTGCGTGCTTTTCATGAAGCGTGCCGGCGACCTCGTGGAGGATGGCTACAGTTCCAAGGAGTTGAGCACCTTTGACAAGGAGTCGCCCTGGGAGGACGAGAAGGATATGCCGAAGGACATCCACCACCATATTTATATAGAGCGCCTCGACGGCCCGATCTTCTTCGGAAGTATCACGGGATTCCAGCGCGTGATGCACGACATTCCCAAGGATGCGAAGATTGTCATCATCCGTATGCGCCGTGTCCCGTTTATGGATCAGAGCGGTGTCTATGCCATGGAGACTGCCATCAAGGATCTCCAGGCACAAGGCGTGAAGGTGCTCATGACCATCATCCAGCCCCAGCCCCGCTATATGCTGGAGAATCATCGCATCATTCCGATGCTTATCCCGCAGGAGAACACCTTCGAGACCTTCGAGGATTGTACGAACTATCTCAAGACGCTGTAGTCGCCCTCACGCCTTGATGGCAGAAAGCCACGCCCTGTCAAGCGGTCAAACTGGTAACCGCTCGGCAGGGCGTGAACTGTATAAAAGACCAGCACAAAAGTAGCTGAAGTTGTAGTGGGCTGACCATTTTGTTTGCACACTTGGCGAGAATTGAGCCAAAAAGTCGCTTTTTTGGCCGTATTATTTGCAAGGGTCGTGGATTTTTGGTATTTTTGCCGTCGCAAAGACAAAATAATACCTTTGGGTTTACCGAATAACCAAAACACATTAAGAATGAAAAGTGACATTGAGATTGCACGCGAGACCGTGCTGAAGCCGATTACGGAGGTTGCTAACACGGTAGGTATCGCCGCCGACAAGTTGGAGCATTACGGAAAGTACATTGCCAAAGTACCATTGGAGTGTATTGACGAAAGCAAGGTGGATCGCTGCAATATGATACTGATGACAGCCATGTCGCCTACGAAGGCTGGCATCGGCAAGACCACGGTGAGCGTAGGCCTCTCCATGGCCTTGAATCGTTTGGGCTATAAGTGCGGCCTTGCACTTCGCGAGCCTTCCATGGGTCCGTGCTTCGGTATGAAGGGCGGTGCTGCTGGTGGTGGCTATTCCCAGGTGCTGCCGATGGACAAGATCAACCTCCACTTCACGGGTGACTTCCATGCCATCACGGCGGCCCACAACCTCATCGCCGCACTGCTCGACAACTATATCTTCCGTCATCAGGGAGAGCCGTGCGAGCTGAAGACGGTCTATTGGGGCCGCGTCCTGGATGTCAATGACCGTGCGCTCCGCAAGATTGTGATTGGCTTGGGTGCTGGCAATGGCGTGGTGCGCGAGAGCGGATTCGACATCTCTGTGGCCTCGGAGATCATGGCTATCCTCTGCCTGGCAAAGGATCTGGAGGACTTGCGCCGTCGTTTGGAGAACATCCTCCTGGGTATCACCTGCGAGGGCAAGCCGTTCTACCTCCGCGACCTGGGCAGCGTGGGATCTATCCTTGTCATCCTGAAGGATGCGCTGCAGCCCAACCTCGTCCAGACGACCGAGAACACGCCCGCCTTCATCCATGGTGGTCCGTTCGCCAACATCGCCCACGGTTGCAATAGTTTGATTGCTACGAAGATGGCCATGAGCCACAGCGACTATACCGTGACGGAGGCTGGCTTCGCCGCCGACCTGGGTGCCGAGAAGTTCCTCGACATCAAGTGCCGCATGGGTGGCATTCGTCCGAAACTCTGCGTGTTGGTCGTGACGGTTCGCGGCTTGAAGTTGCAGGGTGGTATGGCCGACGACGCAGCGCCCGCAGAGCAGCTGGAGGCCTTGCGCAATGGTCTTGCCAACATGGAGCGTCATATCGAGAATCTCCAGAATATGGGGCAGACCGTCGTCGTGACGCTCAACCGCTATGCTACCGATACGGACGAGGAACTGAAGATCGTCGCCGACCGTTGTGTCGAGGTGAAGGTGGGCTATGCGCCCAACGAGTGCTTCGTCCGCGGCGGAGAGGGTTGCGAGGAGTTGGCCCGCGTCTGCGTCAAGGAGATTGCCGAGTGCCCGTCGAAGGAGATCCAGTATCCGTACGAGCTCGAGGACAGCATCACCACCAAGGTAGAGGCTTTGGCCAAGAAGATCTACCGTGCCGGACGTGTGGAATATACCGCCGCTGCCAAGAAGGCCCTCAAGCGCATCAGCGAGTGGAACTTGGAGGGACTTCCCGTCTGTGTCGCCAAAACACAGTATTCCTTCAGCGATGATGCGAAGAAGCTCAACGTGCCGGAGGGCTATACCTTCACCGTGCGCGACTTTGTCATCAACACTGGTTCAGGTATGATTGTGGCCATTGCGGGTGACATCATGCGTATGCCGGGTCTGCCCAAGCGTCCTCAGAGTGAGGTCATCGACATCGTCAATGGTGAGATCGAGGGATTGGCATAAGCCTCCTTTTTGATTATTAGTAGATAAAAGTAAAACGGCCTTTCCGCAGCAAATCATTGCGGAAAGGCCGTTTTGTCGATTGTGGGTTGTAAACGGTTGTGGACTGTGATTCCCGTGGATTACCGTTTCTGTGGGCAATATGGCCCCTGTGGTTTACCAGCCGCCGTGGCCTCCACCACCAGGACCGCCTCCGCCACCGGGTCTACCTCCGCCACCAGGCCCTCCGTTGCCATACTGCACGGCAGAGAGCGTCTGCGTGGAAGTACCGTCGCTGACGGTGTATTGCTCGCCTGCTGTCATGCCATCGGCGGTGAGGATGACGTTGCCGCGGCTATAGTCGTAGGGCTGGGTGAAGGTGGCAAGTACGGTGCCGTCCTTGCTGACGGTGAGTATGCAGCCCGCCGTGACGTTGCCCGAATAGGTGACGTAGCCTTGGGTTGACTCCTGCGTAGTGGGATGGGAGTTGTTGCCACCACCGATTCCCAAAACATTGCCACCTGTGAAGAACACCGCGTATCCCTCTTCTTCATTGGCGTCGATGCCACATTCGGGAGAGCGTGTGCCGTAGGCGACCGTCGTTCCCCCCGAGAAGTACAGGTTGCTGTTGGAGTCAAGGCCGTCGTTGCCGCTGCTATACACCGTGATCGTTCCACCCTTGATGTACATGTGGCTGCTGGAGTTGATGGCGTCGTCGTATGTGTTGCAGTCGATGGTGCCGCCGCTGATGGTCAGCGTGCCCTTGCTCTCTATGCCCTCGCTGCCGTCCTGCTGGCCCGAGCACGTCACATGGATGTTGCCACCGCTGATCTGTATGTCGCCCACAGGCAGCCCCGTGCTGCTCTCCGTCGCTTTGATGCCTACCTTGATGCCCTTGGGCGATGTGGTGTAGGCGTCGTCGAGGCGGTCGAGTTGTCCGCGGTAGTTGCCGTCATACTCCTGGTTGCCTTCGATGTTGACATAGGTAGTTCCCGTCGTGGTCACGCTGAGGTCGCCGCCCGTGATGGTCAGCGTCGAGTCGCATTTTAGTCCCTTGCCGCCGCTGCCTGTGGCTGTCAGGCTGATCTGTCCAGCCGCGATGGTCACGTTGGCGTCGCTCGACATGCAGGTCGCACCTTTCACCTCTTGGTCGTCGCTGTCCCACTTTCCCTTGCCGCTATTGGTTATCGTCACGGTGGGCGCGGACTTGCTGTCGTCGATGGTGATGTTGCCGTCGCATTTCAGTCCCTTCGAGCCTGCCGCCGTCACATCGATGGTCAGCGATCCGCCCGATATCGTGGCGTAGCCGCCCTCCTCGTCGTCTGCCGACACCTGGATGCCGTCATCGAGCGTGCCAGAGACGTTGAAGTGGCCACCATTCTGCAGGAAGTATTGGTTCACGTTGAGGCCGTCTTTCTTCGCATAGAGGATGTTGATGGTGCCAGTGAACTTCTTTTTCAGTTGTACATATTCATCGGCCCAATAGGCGTGCTTTGCGTAGCCATAGAGGTTGAGCGTGCCGTCGCCATCAAACTCCGAGTGGCCGTTCACCATCAGTGCGCCTTTTCCCTGGCTTGCCTTGCTGTCCTTGAGCGTACTCTCTCCGACGAGCTGGATGGCGATGCGCTTGCCATTCTCGATGTTGACCGCCGCACTGTCGGCGCAGATGAGGGAGAGATTGGCGAAGACCACCGTGGCCTTGTAGTGGCCGTCCATATAGAACGAACCGTTGTCCGACGCGCCCGAGAGCGAATAGCTGATCTCGGTATCCACGGTCTCGTCCTGCACAATGCTAACAGCGGATCCATTGACCGTCACGTCGAGATGGCTCATGCAGTTGCCTGCCACGGTGACGGCGGCGGCACTCCCATTGTAGGTCACGCTGACGCTATTGTCGGCCACGTCCGAATGGTCCACATACATGCGGGTCACTTCCTTCAGTTGGAAGGTCTTGCCCAGGATCGTGAGTTTGGATCCGTCTGCATAGTCCATGCTCCCAGCCTGAGACGCTGGAATCTTGTAGGTCACTTCGCCGACGACCACGTTCAGCGTCTGAGCCGCCGTGCCAAGAGAAACCACGAGCGAGGCTCCGATAAGTAGTGCTTTCTTCATCGTTTCGCCAGTTTAAAGTTCTTGTTTCCTTGTTTTGCCACATACACGCCTTTGGGCAGCGACTCGCGCGCAACGTCGAGCGAAGGATAGCATCCGACGAGGCGTCCGGAGAGGTCGTGGATGCTGACAGACTGTACTTTGCCAGCCTCCACATCATTGATGGAAACCACTGCCGCGTCGGAGAAATACATCTTCGTGAGGGTCGAAAGGTCGAAGGTCTCGCCGTCCGCTCCGCTACTCACGACGAGCTTCCCGTCGCTTACCGTCATCTCCAAGTCCTCTACAGCGATACTTCGTGGCCCAGTGTTGGTCACGAATACCAGATAGTTGTAGTCGTTGCTCCAGCCATTGAGCGCTGTCAGCATCAACCCGAATACAATCAAAATGGATCTTTTCATAATTGATAAATTAAATGATTGCTTAATCCTATATATAATAGGTATAACGTAAAAACTAGTTACAAAGTTACGATATTTTTCCATTATATCTGTCTTGGAATGTATATTATTCAATGAGCGCCTGTCTTTGGCGGATAAATATCGTTATTTGCTCAACAAACTCCAAGTGGCTTTCCAGACCATTTTTCTGATACTCTCCGCGCCAACCGCTTTTCTTCCCCAGCAGCTTCGTGTCTGCCATAAATGCGGTAGGACTATGGGGAAAAGGTCCTGCTTCTGCCAAGTTGTCAGCCGCGAGACCCCTGCTTGTCAAATGGCACAATAGTTGTTTTGAGATAGGCGGACAACAAAGTCCAAGCAACATTAAAGTAGAACAAAAATAAAAAAAGAAATATTATGGGAAAGATTATTGGTATCGACTTAGGTACAACTAACAGCTGCGTAGCAGTGTTCGAGGGCAATGAGCCCGTGGTGATCACCAACAGCGAGGGCAAGCGCACGACTCCGTCTGTGGTAGGCTTCGTAGAAGGTGGCGAGCGCAAGGTGGGCGATCCTGCCAAGCGTCAGGCTATCACCAACCCGAAGAAGACCGTTTACAGTATCAAGCGTTTCATGGGTGAGACCTATGACCAGAGCCGCAAGGAGGCTGAGCGCGTTCCGTTTACGGTGGTCAACGAGGGTGGCTATCCTCGCGTGCAGATTGACGATCGCAAATATACACCGCAGGAGATTTCTGCCATGGTGCTTCAGAAGATGAAGAAGACTGCCGAGGACTACCTTGGCCAGGAGGTGACGGATGCCGTCATCACCGTGCCGGCCTACTTCAGCGACTCTCAGCGTCAGGCCACGAAGGAGGCAGGTGCTATCGCAGGCCTCAATGTCCGTCGTATTGTCAACGAGCCGACAGCAGCCGCCTTGGCCTATGGTGTCGATAAGTCCAATAAGGACATGAAGATTGCCGTCTTCGACCTCGGTGGTGGTACTTTTGATATCTCCATCCTGGAGTTTGGTGGTGGTGTCTTTGAGGTGCTCTCTACCAATGGTGATACCCACCTTGGTGGTGATGACTTCGACCAGGTGATCATCGACTGGCTTGTCAACGGCTTCAAGGCCGACGAGGGTATCGATCTCTCCAAGGACCCGATGGCCATGCAGCGCCTGAAGGAGGCTGCCGAGAAGGCTAAGATCGAGCTTTCAAGCACGACTTCGACCGAGATCAACCTCCCGTACATCACGGCAGAGGGTGGTGTGCCAAAGCACTTGGTCAAGACCCTCACGCGCTCACAGTTTGAGCAGCTGGCTCACGAGCTGATCCAGAACTGCTTGGTTCCTTGCCAGAACGCTATCCGCGACGCCAAGCTCTCTACGTCCGACATCGACGAGGTGATTCTCGTAGGTGGTTCCAGCCGTATCCCCGCAGTCCAGACCTTGGTGAAGAACTACTTCGGCAAGGAGCCTTCCAAGGGTGTCAACCCCGACGAGGTGGTCGCTGTCGGTGCAGCTATCCAGGGTGCTATCCTCAACAAGGAGAGTGGTGTGGGCGATATCGTCTTGCTTGACGTCACCCCGCTGACCCTCGGTATCGAGACGATGGGTGGTGTGATGACGAAGCTCATCGAGGCCAACACAACCATTCCGTGCAAGAAGAGCGAGGTCTTCTCTACGGCTGCCGACAACCAGACGGAGGTGACCATCCACGTCCTGCAGGGTGAGCGTCCGATGGCGGCTCAGAACAAGAGCATCGGCCAGTTCAACCTCACCGGCATTGCCCCGGCTCGCCGTGGTGTGCCTCAGATCGAGGTGACGTTTGATATCGACGCCAACGGTATCCTCAACGTCTCTGCTAAGGACAAGGCTACGGGCAAGGAGCAGAGCATCCGCATCGAGGCTTCAAGCGGTCTGAGCGATGATGAGATCAAGCGCATGAAGGCTGAGGCCGAGCAGAACGCCGAGAACGATAAGAAGGAGCGTGAGCGCATCGACAAGCTTAATCAGGCAGACTCGATGATCTTTACTACCGAGAACTTCCTCAAGGACAACGGCGACAAGATCCCGGCCGATCAGAAGCCGGCTATCGAGGAGGCCCTCAGCAAGTTGAAGGACGCCCACAAGAGTGGTGATGTTGCCGCTATCGACACGGCCATCAACAACCTCAACACCATCATGCAGGCTGCCTCTCAGCAGATGTATCAGCAGGCTGGTCCTCAGCAGGCTGGTCCTCAGCCGGGTGCAGGCCAGCAGGGTGGTCAGAATACTGACGACAACATCCAGGATGCCGACTTCGAGGAAGTGAAGTAAAGTCCGGTAATCAAGGATAAATAAACATAGGACGGGCGCAACCCAATGGGTTGCGCCTGTTTTTATGTTGTAGGAGCAGTTGTAATTTCCGTGGGCCGCTCGTGCGTATGCGTTTACGAAAACGTTAAACGTTATAACGTTAAGACTACAACACGGACAATGCTTCTCAAGGGTTCGTGAAGGAACCTGTTCCTGTAACGGTGTTGATAGGCAGCAAAATGCTAATGTTTCCCTCCTGGTCATAACCTCTACGATATTTGTTTATCCCCAATCGGTCATTAGAAAAAGCTTCTTGCTATTTTTAATGACCGATTTGAGGTTAACTGCATCACATGTTAGTCTTTCAAGCAAGCCAGCGGAATGATTTTGACACCATCCGGACGAGTGTAGGCCATTTCTCCACCTGTGATAACCATCAGCAAGTCGGGTTCACGTAGTTTGATTTGTTTTTCTGTAATATTATGTTCTTGCACCAGTCTTTTGATTTCTTTCAGATGTTCCGCTCCTTCTTCTATTTCTCGACTACCTAGTTTGAATTCGATTAGAGCGTAGCGTCCATCATCGAGATGCAGAACGGCATCTGCTTCCAAATCATATCTGTCATGATAATATGAAATGGAACCACCAAGTGATAATGAATAGGCTTTCAGGTCACGTATTGCCATACACTCGAACAAGAAACCAAAAGTTTTCAAATCTGTATAAAGAGCTTCTGGTGACAAACCTAATGCAGCAACAGCAATAGATGGATCAACAAATTCACGTTTCAAACCTCGTCGTATGGCTGATGCGGAACGGATGGCAGGACTCCATGCCTCAATGTCTTGAATGACAAACAAACGCTCAAGTGCGTCAATGTATGTATCGAAGGAAGTGGTGCTGACCCCCTCCAAGTGTTCGTTGACATCTCGGTATATCACGCTCTTTTTGGCTAGCGTCGAGATGTTGCGTGCATAACTCTGAAGTATTGTACTTGCAACCTTTTCATTTCGCTTGATCCCATCTATTGACGATACATCGGCACCGCATACAGTCTTCACATAGTTCTTGGCTATTTGCAGTTTGGCTTTGTCGAATTTTGCGTATAATGATGCGGGCCATCCGCCACGACAGGCTGCAAATATCAGTTTCTCGATAGACATGTCTGACGTCAAACCATCAATGTCCAAATCCTTGTTGTCAAATAGCTCTTTTAATGAAATAAGGCCGTTCGATTCCAAGGATTCATAGAGACTCATGGTGAGCATTTGCATCTTTGCAATTCGTCCACTGCCTGAATGTTTGATAAATTCACTTTTCTTCTTCGGGTCAATCGAATTTGAACCAGTCATAATGAATTGCCCAAACTCATTTCGCTTATCAACCATAGCTCGTACCGAATCCCATAGCACAGGAGCTTCTTGCCATTCATCTATAAGACGTGGCGTGTCACCAGCCAGAAGAAGTGAAGGTTTTACCCTGATTGTAGCTTGGTATTTGTCACGCATGTCAGGATCCTGCAGGCTGATAGTGCTATTAGCCTGTTGTTCCGCAGTTGTTGTCTTGCCACACCATTTGGGACCTTCTATGAGTACAGCTCCCGAAGAGGCAAGTAATAAGCTCAAATGCTCATCGGCAGTCCTTTTGAGGTATTCCATATTGTTTGCTATATAATGATGCTGCAAAGATACTGGTTTCTTGCGGATTCTGCAAGGCGTTTGGTATTTTTGTGGCGTTTTGTTTGGTGTTTTTGTGGTATTTTGTTTGGTGTTTTTGTGGCAATTCGTTTGGTGTTTTTGCGCAGTTCGCTATTCCGTGTGAGCCGCTGCGGCAGCGCAAGTTCAAGTTAAAACTTTCTTCCCAGGTACAGGCGCATGCGTTTTCGAAAACGTCAAAGTAAAGAAGCCAAAACAAAAACGTTAAACGTTATAACGTTGATTGGGTAGGCTTGGCAGGCTAAGAAGCCAGAAGAGTGAACGGATATCACCAGAATACGCCTTAACGAATTCTTTTGTGACATTGGTTTTGGCTTTTACGACATTTTCTGCCTCTTTTACGACCTCTTCGGGTGCTTTTACGACACGAGGGTCGTCTTTTATGACATCCATGTCATAATTGAGGTTCCATAGGGTAACATGAAATTCAGAAGCATTGGAATTGAACTCCGGAGCATGGTAATTCTCCAATTATTCAAACCGCTTATATTCACCTATAATCTTCTTCATACCACTCCCTCTCCGTTCCATCAGTTTTAAACGATGAAAGAAATCGGCGAGCAAAGGGTTGCAACGTTTCGATGCAACTGCCATGGGGTTGAGTTGTTGTATCAAGCGTCCGTCAAACATGCTGCCAGTCGGAGCAAAGCCGAAACGTCAAAACAAAGATGCCAAACAAAAACGTTAAACGTTATAACGTTAAGACGTTAGTAGGGTGGGGCTTGTGGCAGACTAAGGAACAAGAAAAGTGAACGGATATCCCCGTTTTGAGTGGGTGGATATCCTCCGTTTTCAGCATATAGTACGACTTCATTCTTTCCCTGATATTGTTTTTGCATGATCGGCAATGTGGAACGAAATTGGCTGATTTCGCCAGCATTATCAGCTCTGCTAATTTCATGTGATATTAAGCTCATAAATTTCAATTTTATTTGCCATAACCGGCAATATCTACAATAAATACATAACCTTGATTGCGGGCATCTTCGCACCATTTTGGGGCAAAAGGCTCTGGCTTTTTAAAGTTGAATTTTGCGGGATTTTTTAAAAATTCCTTCTCTTTTCTTTTATCTGCATCCAATGTGTCTTGGTAAGACCAATAGAAAACATCGCTGACAAAAAAACCAGTCAATAATTCTATATTATTGGTTCTCATACGGTGGTCTATACTGCTACTTCTGGATAGTTGACCAACAATGCTTCCATTATGAATGATATTATATGTAGTAAATTGCTGACCCAATTTGGTCATACCTATGTGACGTTTAATTACTACAGGATCATTTTTTCGCACATTATATGCGATAGCTTTATTACCATTAAAATTAAATCCAGCATTAAATCCAATATTATAATTGTCGAGTCCAACATTTCTTTCCCTTATTCCCCATTGGTCTTCAAGGCTGGTAAAGCGCTGCATGTTTTCAACAGCCCTTTCTCTATTGCCTTTGTAAACGAAGAGGTATTTCTTTGCACGAGTATAAGCAACATATAGCAGTCTTCTCTCTTCCTCAATTTGTTCTATGTCTTTAGGGGAGAGTGGAATAGACTCATCAATATCTTCAGTCGGGTTAAAAGGAAGAGACGTTACTGATGGTGTTATAATGACAGCATCAAACTCCAAACCTTTCACTTTATGCATAGTGGTAAGCACTACATTAAGCTGTTGGTCTAATAATATACGTCTGTTTTGGAACCGCTCATCGTCATATAACTTATATAATTGGGGATTGTCTTCTTTTAAGGTCTTCCTAATACTATCAGCCATATCCCCATAAGTATGTGATTCCTCATCAGTCAATGCAAAATCAAGATAATCAAGTATTAGCACAAATGCAAAATCCATATAGAATGAGTCCCAATTAGGACGTTGACTCATCCAATATGCAATTTTTTCCTTCAATTCATATTCTGTTTGGTTATTCTCCAGTTTGATCTTCTTATTACATTCTGTATCCAGTAGTGTGAGTACAGCAAAGATCTCACGCATTCTATATAACTCACATGTAGAAGCACCTTGTATTCTGATTCTAATACCAGGTAGATTAAGGGCTTTTATAAGTGAGTAACCGTGATAGACTTCGTTATTCGTTCTGAAGAACACGGCCAAATCAGTCACACCTTGTTCTTTTAACCACAGAACGTATCCTCCAAAATCCTTTGACCAGTCCCTGTTGTCTTGATAAATATACACATACTCTGATTTTGGTTCGTTTTTTTTGTCATTTTTGCATATAACAGGTGGACGAGAATCTTCTGGGAGATAGCGATTTGCTTCTTCGGGGATCTTAGGATATGAACGATAATTAATATACATTTTCATCTTTTGGGGATGTAAAGTTTCGTACAGTTGCTTGTAATAATAGTTTGGATCCATGGATTCCTTCTTCTCAAATCCATAAATACTTTGATTTTTGTCTCCAATTGTAAAGAACGTGAGGCCATTATAGATTTTTTTTAACCCAAACATAGCATCAAGTCGTGTTTGAGTAATATCTTGGAACTCATCAATAAATACATATTGAAGATCTGGCATTGCAGCACGAACGTCATTTGGCTTCTTTTTTATTGTATCGAGTAGTACTCCTTCCCACTCATTCATTTCACATTCAGAGAGTGCGGTATCTCCGCACACTCTTTTAGCAAAACTGCTGAAAGTGTATACATGTAATTGACTTGCTGAACGACTCAATCCTAACGATGCAAATAGTTTAGTCAAACGAGTTCTTAGCTCGATAACTACGGCCCTGTTATAAGCCAACACTAAGATGCTCTTAGGATTTACATGTTGGTAATATATAAGTTTGGCACATTTTAAGGTCAGAACATGTGTTTTTCCTGATCCAGGGCCTGCTTCAACGTTAACATTTTCATTTGAGTTCTCATTGTAGATAGCCCATTGCTCAGGATTATCTTGTAATTGTTCCTCTGCCTTTTTTATTGCTGTGGCACGAAGAGCATCCCAAATAGGATCAGACTCTTCGTAGTATTTGCTTAATAAGGTTCTAAAGTCCTCGGATTTTTTTAGTGAAAAATACGATCCGATCAATTCCTGGAATTCCTGTTTTGAATGAATCTTTGTTGTAAGAACGTCCATAACGCATAAGCGAAGATTTCTGATTTCTATAGCTTCATCAAATGCGACTTTGTCTTGATAATCTTTCGAATCTTTTTCAACGTTCTCAAAGATTACTTTTTCAGAATCGTCCGTTGTATATATCTCAATGCCGGTAGGAAGTAATGCATCCGTAGCGATGTATGCCATTCCATTTAGAAAACGCAGAAGATTCTCGAAATATACAAATACTTTGTTTTCAAATCCCAACTCAATGGCGGCGTCAGACCAACGAATTGTAGCGTTTAGGCGTTTGTTGATATATTCCAAGGTTTTCAAACAGTCGGCCTGAAAATCATTAAAAAAATCTTTCCATGTATTTTCCTCTACTATTACAGATTGAAGAACACATTTCTTCTGTGTGTCTATGAATGATTTTACTTTTACATCAGGAATGATTTCCAATAATGTAATGATTTGTCTCAGACGTTTCTTGTATAAATCATTATGGTATGATCGAGCAATAGACAAGCCTTTATTTTTTTGTCTATCATTCTCGTTATACCAAATCATGTATTTTTCTGTATACTTCTTGCCATCTTCATCAGTATTGATGACCGTCTTTACAATTTCTTCTAGCGTATCTGATTTTTTAATGAATTGACGAAGATCGGAAAGAGTATAATTCTTCTCGATTTTTAACCCATTATTCTGTAAGAGTAATCTTGTAGCATTCAATATGACATGGAATGCTACATCATGTGAATTCTCGCCCAGCAAGTATGATACTTCACTCAGTCTGGTGAATGCAATGCGGCATCGAGTTTCCTCTTCTATTCGAATGATTTTAAATTTCTCGCACCAAATCAAACTATCTAGCAGTTTTGCTGAAGGCATAGATAGAATTGCTGCAACTTCCTGAATAGAGACTTGAATATTTGAATTTTGTTGTTTTCTTTGAATTTGTCTCAACTCTGCCAAAATAGCTGAAGCATGAGTGGCACTACTTGATGCAGAAAGCCTTTTGTCTCTTTCTTCTAACGACTCTTCATTTGGATCTGCTGAATTATGATCAAGAATTGTAATATTAATATGCGCAGGACTTAAAAATCCCATCTTGATTCTTCCCATTCGCTCAAGCCAATACTGGCCAAGTTTGAAGTCTGTAAAGTCATGATCGAACTGTCCACTAGCCCATAATGTATTTGGAACTACTACAGGATATTTTTTTGTTTTATCTATTGGCTGTATTTTTGTAATGTACGAATTAATAGCTACTCTTATCTCCTCAAGGTTTTTCCAGCTTAGAGTGCTTTGGAGAAGCTGCTCTTTAGCTTTCTTGATGTCATCCTTTGAGCACAGGCATAAGGTCGGTATAGGAGTTGATTCACTAAATCCTGCGTCTATATACATTTCTTTGTTTCTTCCAGCTCTACCAACTTCCTGAAGATAATCTTCCATTACGCTTGGTGGCATTAAATGGACAATATAGTGAATGTTAGGTATATCCATGCCCATGCCAAACGCTTTTGTTGCACAAAGTATATATAATGGATCATTGTCATCTTTGAATCTTGTATATGCCTCTTCTCTATCATCTCCATCCATACCGGCATGGAAGTAGCCTATTGCTTGTGTTGACAATTTTTCACTTAGGATTCCAGCTTTGTGCAATTCATCTGCTAGAAGCAAAGCCATTTCTTCACATTGATTTCTGGTTTTACAGAAAACAAGCATTCGGCTCTTTTGGGCTTTGATGTTATGTTCTTTGATATAGTCAACGATTTCTTTCAAACGATGCGGAATATCATGAAGCACCTCTTTGAATTCCATCTTTATGTGGCTCCTGATAGGATTGTAAATTTTCTTGTCATTTTCTTGGCCCAATCGCTTTACGGGAATTATATTATTTATTTGTTCATATATCATGTCGGTCACTGTTGCTGAGAACATTGATATACACATGTTATCGCCATAAGTATCCTTAAACTCCTTACACATTTTTGTAACATTTAGATACTCGGGACGGAACTCCATTCCCCATTGTGAAATACAATGAGCTTCATCAAATACCATGTACTCAAGTCCATGATCATTTGCCATTCTAGTGGACAAAGCATTTAAAAAGCCTCTTGAACGGAAACGTTCAGGAGTGACATAAAGAATCGCTATTTCGCCACCATTAATTTTTCTATATATACTCTTGACTTCTTGGTATGATCTGTCTCCGTTTAGATAATCAACATTGGAGATAAAGCCTTTTTCTCCAAGTTCTTTCACCTGATCTTGCATCAAAGCCTTCAATGGAGTTACTACAATTGACAGTTTGTTTGTATATGCAGCATTGTAGAGCGCAGACCCTTGGAACAAAACAGATTTACCACCACCTGTAGGAAGTGAGACGAGATAGTTTTCTTGTCTTTTAAGGATATATGGAATGATTTCCTCTTGAATAGGACTCCATTTCTTTTCAGGATCATGCTCGGGATTTACTAATACTGAGAATATAAGATCTTTAGCCTTTTCGATATCGGAATCGTTTTCATAAATGGATGAGCTATCCGTAAAGAAAGCCTTGCTAACATTTAGTGAATCGTTAAACTCTTCCTCTTTGGTCCATAATTGTTTTACCCCATAAGAAGATACGCCCCATAATGCTGAAAGTGAGTGATATTCCTCTAGGAAGGAGTCAAGTACATACATCGTTGATTCAATGCTGTTAGCTTTTATGAAGCGATAATAATATTCATATACTGGCCAAATAGATTGCAATATAGACTGGTAAGTGTCCTTTGCCGAACCTATTGCAGCAGATGCTCCTTTTTCTTCTATACCATCATTCAAGAATGATTTATTAAGCTCATTTGTAAAACCATTCCACATCATCATGTGCTTTTCAACCGCTAGATTATCCCACACGTAACAATATGGTGTATCTTTTCGCCAATCTACGATATCAAAAAAATGTTTTTTGCTTGTTACAAGCATTCCATTGTTATGATGTTCTATCAGTTCAAGTCTTCTGACCAAAGTTCCATTATCAGGAATATAGAAGCCTAATGTTTTCGCATAAGACACGACATTATCTATTTCCAGAGAATCATCTAATAAAAGAATTATAGGACGTTGGTCCTTATTGAAATGAATGTATTTAAGTAAAGCCATTTGATACGTCCAGTAGGTCGCTCTGTATCTTGATGTTGCACTGACGCGTTTTTGCAAAGCATCAAATCCTCTTCCGTGTTCACTATATACCAAATGTATAGAATCGTTGTTTCCTTTGTCAGTTATCCACGGAATTGTTTCTATTGTCAACCCCTCCGAATTGTTTTTCAGTGTCTCTAAAATAGAGAAGAAATCATAATTGTAGCTGACAATATACTTACCTTCTCTAGTTCTTTCTATCCATACGTTAGCAGCTTCTGATGGAACATCATCGAAAATATTTAGTTTTCGTTCTTCCTGACTTATAGCAATGTATCTAGATGCGCCTAATCGCATAGGAATACTACTATCATTCTGCCAAAAATCAGACGGAGAATAATGAGTTGGCAATGAATACTGATTTACTCGATTTTCAATTTCACAACCAACAAACCAAATATGTTCGTAATTTTTCAGGTTGCTATTTTCTCTTAGGAACTCCATGTCTGCACAATCTACATTTCCTGAGCTTTCAATAACGTACTCTTCAAGTAGATCGTCAGGTAAATAATTGAGTCTAAGATATTGAGCAAGATTTGCTACAACGGGAGTTTTTGACATTGTAACAAATCTGTTCAAGATAGCATGAAGGAAAGTGTCTTCAAGAGGTTTTTCATGCAGCATTTTTTTGCTAATAGACATGTATTCAATACCTTCCTGCTTCTGAACAAACTTCATGTCCACATATTCTGCGATTCTTGTCCATAAGCGCTTAGGAGCAATAATTAGCCTCTTAGAATCAATGTCGTTTATTGCTTTTATACGAGAAACAACTTGCTCATCTGTATCAGCAAGGGTTTGATAATAGTTGTCTTCTTCAGAGTCCTTGCTAAAGAATTTAGAAAATTCTGGTTGTCTCAAGACTTCTAATATCTTGTTAATTCTTGCAGGAAGTAAATCTTTAAGTTCGCCACATAAAGATTCATTTTTTGAGAGTCTATAGAGTTGATTCCAGAATAATCGATCTACCAGTTCTGTGTCTTCTTGTGCTGTATGTCCAGTGTGAAGTGCATATGAATATCTGCAAGGATTTAATAGAATCTCCATTTCTAAAGTATCCCAAACAAATGCATTTGACTCAAAGCCTTTCTTGCTTAATACACTGCCCAAATCCCACGCTTTGATTCTGTGTCCAACAATAATCTCTGTATGTTTTAATGCATGTAGAAGTGTGCTAAGCTGCTCTTCTCCCTGGTACGCCGTTGTTTTTTCGTCTTTTCTAAAAGCAAATTCCTTTATAGAGTCTCCATCTGATTCTAAATCGAAGGACACATATGGAATTTGTGATTTAAATTTCTTCCATAGCTCACCAATAAACAGATAAAAGAGTTTGGTTGAAGCAAAATACTGAACAACGATGTCTTTTGCATAAGTTTCTGGACATAGCTGAAGAATTTTGTACTGGTAATCTTCAGATAACTCAATGATAGAATCTCTAAATATCTCACTATTTATTGATGCTAGGGTATCGGCAATAGCCTCTTTGCCTTTATCATCAACAAAAGAACTCTGACAACTTAGGAGAAAATGGCTAACAAATGAAGGCTCTTGCTCATTAATCCAAAGAGGTATGGAATCGAAATCTTTTATTTTGTTTAGATTTTCCAGATTAGCGGTTAATGCAAATAGTTCAACGTATAATTCGTCCTTCACGGTGTTGGTGACGGAAATAATATCTGCTGGTTGGATGTAATTATTAATGCACAAATTGAAAAACGAACGAACCTCTTTCTCGTTTTCTGTTATTAGGCTATTCAGACGTTCCCCAATCTGTGGATATATATGTCGTACATCTAGCCCGCTTAGTATATAATGGCTGATAATGTTGAAATCGTTTTCTATAAATCTTTCGGCCAACAGATGTAGAACTTCTAAATAATATTGTGGATCATCTAATAATTTGGAGACTAGTTTCTTTGACGTTTCATAGTCAAGCTTGTTTGTTAAATCTGCTTGTTCCACGAACGCCTTGTCTTTATCAGAAAGATAACAACTCAAGAAAGAGAATGCTTCGGAATCAGACTTTCCCTTGAGATATTCGAATGTCTCGTTCCATGGTTTACCAGCTTCGCTGAAGATGGAATTGCTCTGCGTAATAAGAGAAATTACATATAGCAGATTCATCGAAAGGCTTGTCGGATTTTCCAACAAAGCATTTAATATGGAAGTATGTGCGGAAAGCCAATGTCTAACATCTGTTAGGTGGTCTTCTGATGAGTTGTCAAGGGATTCAATTGTCTCTGTAAGACATGAGGAAAAATCAAAATTATCGGGAAGTCCTTGTAGGGTATTTATGTCTTTTGGGGTGAAAATTCTTTTTTTTACGGTAGCTACTAAGAATTTTATAGCGTTGCAATAAGTGTCATTGTCGGATGTGTATGATTTTAGTTCTGGAAACAATGCAATTAGTCGTTTAAGCAAATTGTCATCCTGAAGAAATTCTTCGGTAACTTGTGAATATTCCACATTATTATAATCCGATAGATACTCGGCGAAAGCTTCTATTACAATTTCTTTTCCATCTGTCTTTCCTAGAATCTTGTCAATAACATGACAGATAACGTCATGCTCATGGTATGATCCTTTAGAGTCTTTTCCTTCTATTTTAGCGAACATGCCTCTATAAGGAAGAGCTAATAATAGTCCATTTTTGTCATATGTCAACCAGTCGCCATTTGTGGCTTCACGCCGTCCCTTAAAAGTTCTTAGGTTCATTATAATCCAATCATTTTCCTGAGGAGGAATGGTTGGATTCCAATTCCTCTCATTGAGATTGATGGAGTATAATTTGCTGGAACTATCTTCGTTATTAATACCAAGAGCATTGGTAAGAACTCTTCCGAAATAATTAACGTGGTTATCATAGAATTGAACAACAGCTATACTCTTTTCAAGTTTATGCTGTTTTTTCTTTTTCGGTAGTTTTGCCTCTTGGCTTGTTTTGGGCACAAGGTGGCTTGTGATGTCAATTTCTACTAGATGATTACTAATGTCTATGTTTGTAATTTTGCCAGAAACCGAATTCCCAATTGGATAGGTATATCCGTTCGGAATGGAAGCTTTAACAATGGCGCCATCCTGAATTTCAATATACGCACGGCTTTTGATTATCTTTTTAACAACACCTTGGATTTCACCTCCAATTGAGAGTTGGTCGATTTGCGATAGTAAAGGATCATCCATTAATTGTTTTCTTCCAATTCTCAGCTTTTTCTTTTCTTCTTCATAACCAATAATGATGACGTCAATTTCCATGCCTTCATACAAGAAATAATTTATGTCATCGATATACCTCCAGCTGACATCCTTTGCGTATAAGAAAGCGGAAAGATTCTCAATGGTTACATATGCGCCATGATGCATAACTCGTTGAACCTTTCCTGTAAATCGCTCGTTTTGATGTGTATTGCCAAATTCTCTTAATTGGGCAATCGTTTCTTCGGAAAGAATATTGTTTTTATTCTGTTTCTTCTCGTATTCTTTATTTGGCTTGTGTGTAGCTCTAAAACTTTGGTTTAATGAACTTAAGTCAATTTTATTGAGAACCCTAAGATTTTCGCTAGGTTGTTTCTCATTCTTTAATGTGAGTGTCTTCGGTGCAGATTCGTTAGAGTCAATATTGTTCCCAGACATTATCTGTTTGTATTTGTTTTGATGAGCGAAGATAGGATCAATTTGATTGAGTTGCGAATCATCTAATACATATTCAGGGTCCTCTGGTAGTATTACTCCTTTTTCCTTCGCATTTTGAGTTACATCATAGACCGTTAGACCTTTGGTGTTAGCATATTCTAGTATCGTAATTTTCTGTGCCATATAGGATTTGTTGAAATTTACACTCGTTTACAAACAGTTAACTTGTTGCCAGCTCTGTTATATTAGATTGCAGACAGAAAAACTATTACCATTAATGTCTTTATGAAAAGAATTCAATGTGTCTGTGTTATTGAGACTCATAAGTTTTTGTCTTGTCTGTCATACATATACTGACGATTTTATGTTCATTATACATTTCCATTGCCCTCTTCGGTATATACGCCGTAGCTACCAAGCACCCATCAAAAAGCTCTACCACCACCCTCTGCTGGCCTGCTATCCTTGCCACTCTTCCACGTATATCTTTAAACTCACCCTCTGCAATCACGACTTCATCCCCTAACTTGTATTTGATGTTCTCCGAAGTGACAGGGATGATGTGAGGATTCTCGATGGAGGTTAGATGGATGAAATTATCCATAGCTGTATCGGTAATGACAAGAGGTGGGTTCTTGGTTGGCGCATTTTCGCGATGAGAGGTATGGTCGTAATAGTAACTCAACAAAGCCCTGTTTTCAAGATCCTTGATGTTCTTATATTGCAAAAGAGAGTCAACTTGCTCCGCTGGGGCATGAACGAACACAAAAGAAGAAATAAGAGGCTCTGTTATGATTCGCTTCTTTCCTTGCTTCCTTACCTCTTTATACCTCAGAGGCACATAGCATTCCAAGCCTTTAGCCTCTACTGATGCTTTTGCCTTGAGGACGCGTCCATACGTAACGCGCAGAACAAACCATTGCTTGTTTTCAGAAGGCACATTCTCTACCGACACCCCACCTTTGTCCTTTGAGATGGAGGGCGTACAAGAGGTGAGTCCTGCACTTGGACACGATGAGCCTGTGTCGGTAGGCTGCCCATTATACAATGAAGCATCAGCCGTTGGAGGCTGCTTGGTGATATCTTCCAATGTTATAGTTCGGAGGTTAGGTTAAACCAACAGACTATTTCTTGTTGGAGTTGTCATTTGTTGACCACAAAGGTATAAAAACTAATCAATATAAAAGAAGAAAACAGGGTAAATATTATGATTGAATGCGGGCTTTAACAAATAGGATTCTCTCCGTTACAACCGGCTATTTTGCTTCACGCCCTTCGTCGGACAAGTCTTCATCCTCGTGAAGCAGATATTCGTATTCGGTCCCGATAAGACTCTCGCGGTCATATTCTTTTCTGTACTCCATGATGTAGAAACTGATAGTTTCGGGATATTCATAGACGAATCTTCGGCACACCTTCTTGTACATGAGTAATATGCGTTCGTCGTCGGCAAACTCAAACAGAAGGTCAAGCATCCGTCCTACTTCGTTTTCCGACGCCTGTTTCCTCGCGCAGAATTCCTCCACAATGGGAGCGTACTCTATGGCTGCTCGCTCGCGAATCTGCGTCAGCTCCCTTGCCAGTTCTTTTATCCCCGTAAGGAAGTCTTGGCAGTCCTTGTCTTTGCTTATTTCATGACTATCCTCTTGCATATTTTATACTTTCTTGTTTTCGATACAAAGTTACTGATTTTTATTTGGTTACAAAAGTTATTTTGAGTTTTCGCTGTGTTTTATTTGTAGTTTTTGCGGTAAAACGTTTGGTGTTTTTGTGGCAATTCATTTGGTGTTTTTGCGGTAAAATCCATGTTTGCTGCAGATTTGCACAGGCGTGGTTACAAATGGAGCAGATGGAAAATTCCATGGGCTGCTGGGGAAACGCGTATGCGATTTTGAAAACGTTAAACGTTATCATGGAAAAACGCGCGTCTTCCATGGCAAGGGTGGTTGGATTGCTCTAAGGCGTGATATCGTGGCAACGTGACTTCTTTCTTTTGTCTGAGCAACATCAAAGCAAAGATGCCCAAACAAAAACGTTCTAATAAACCGTGTTTTGCCTGTAATTGATGATGTGTGCAACGTGCTTGGCAATCAATTGATTATGTGTTTTTCCACTAACTTTTGTGTCATTTTACCACTAACTTTTGCGGTGATTCGTCACTAACTTTTGTGGCGTTTTCTGTTCCATCTTATTTTTTCTTCTTGTTCTCCAAAGCCTTTTCTGTTCACTTGCCAATCTGCGTTCAACCTTCTTTACATCTTCTGCCGCAGGAAGGTTCTCTGGAACTATACCACGCTGCACAAGCATATCTCGAACAGCAGCATTGTTGGCAATATGCTCTTGGCTTATACGACTTTCTCCTTGAAGGTCTTTGGTCTGCACATTCACACTCGTCATTTCTGCCGCAAAATCTTTTGCTTTGATACTGATAGTGGGAAGAAAATCTGCTAATGGTCGTTTCTCCGGGATTCCCATGCGTCGCTTCAGCGTTGCAGTATTCAAACGAAATAATGCTTGGTCTCCTTTGGAACGTATCACAGCAAAACTCTTGTCATTCACCCCTCGTTCATAAAGTACGCCAGAAAGTTTACGTTCTGTTTCCTGTAGTTTAGCACGTGCCTTAACTCTTTCAACTTCAACAAGACGCTGTTCTATAAGTTCTGCACGACGAGTTTGCACAGCAAAGTAAGTTTGTGCAAATGCGATTTGTGGTTTACGAGGGTCGCCATTTTGAGCGACAAGGTAGCAAGCATAGCGTGTTAGCATAACGTCATCTATCTGACGCTCAGCACCAGAATCGATAACAACCATTTTATTGACGTCAATAAAATGGTCTTCTACATTTTGTCCTACATTTACACACGCTTCCTTCTAGTTTTAGGCAAGTTCTAACTCTGTCTTATGGATTGCTCTTTTCTTGGAGTTGTTTGATGTTCTCGTGGGTTGTTGTGGTAGGCGTATGCGATTTTGAAAACGTTAAACGTTATAACGTTATCATGTAAGAACGCGAGACTTCTATGGCAAAGGTGGTTGGGTTGGATTGCTCTAAGGCGTGATTTCGTGGCAACGTGACTTCTTTCTTTTGTCTGAGCAACATCAAAACAAAGATGCCCAAACAAAAACGTTTTAATAAACCGTGTTTTGTCTGTAATTGATGATGTGTGCAACGTGGTTGGCAATCAATTGATTATGTGTTTTACCACTAACTTTTGCGGCATTTTACCACTAACTTTTGCGGTGATTCGTCACTAACTTTTGTGGCGTTTTACCGCTAACTTTTGCGGTGCTTTGTGGGTTTTATCAAGGCGAGCAAGGCGGCTGCTTGAGTGTTTGCTTGGGCGCCACTTAGGGGGACCTTGGCGATGGTAGCTTAGGGGCGAGGCGGATGGTTGCTTATGACTGGCGCGGAGGGTAAGTGAGGGGCGTCTGTTGGCATGGGGTGAGAGTCGTCGTTTTGCATGGTTTGTGAGTTGTTGTTAGCATGGGTTATGAACTGTCGTTTGCATGGGGACTGGCGTGCTTTTTGCGTGACCAGGGGAGGTTAGTGGAGAAGAGAAAACGTTAAACGTTAAGAGTGACAAGAAGGGGTGAATAATAACGTTTTAACGTTTAACGTTTTTGTTTCGGCATCTGTCCATTGGGGCAATCAAGTTATACGGTTGAAAATGCCGAGTTGCATATAGCTTTCACTCGGCCAAGAAGATTTTTAACCGTACAGTTTTGGTGTTGTTGAAAAAGTTGCCCTCTTTATTCGAACCTGATCATTTGGGCCAGTTGAAGGAAGTAGTCGTTGGACCAGATATCCAAATCCTTGGGGTTGTGGATGAATGGCAGCACGTCGGCCTTCACTTGGTTGATGTCTGCGGTAGAGAGGCGATTGTTCAGTTTCTCAAGGAAAGACTCTTTGGTGATGTCCTCCTGATTGAACTGCAAGGCTCTCTCGCGCAGGTGAGGGAAGTCGAGCGGGGTATTATGTCGGACGTACCATTCAAAATCGTACCAGTCACGACCCTTGACGCGGTTCTTCCAAGCTCGATAAACCAAGGCGTGCATCTTGCCTGCAAAGAGGTCGGGAAGGGTGAAGCAGCGAGTCATGAAGGATTGTGGGAGCAGAAGTAGTTTCTGCTCGGTGAGGAACTTCAGTGGCGGCTGCGTGTCCACTTCTATTTTTATCTTTATCGATTTCTCTGTTTGGAATGTGATGTCGTAAACATCGGTGTTGTCCTTCAGGAATGCTGATTCGACCTTGCAAAAATTCTTCTTGTCCTTCTTCTTTATTTCCACCTCTCGGCCCACCATGGCAAACTGGTCCACTATGGGTTGAAAGTATTGTGTGAAGTCAAAGTCTTGGCTTGGAGCAAGTAGCGAGAAGTCCATGTCCTCGGAATACTTATCACAAGTTGTGATAAATTTTCTTATCAAAAGTAAAGCATTATCCAAAGTCCTTTTGGCAGCAACCTTGATTGCCA
>OGDE01000058.1_pt1 | contig 89300 bp, 93 predicted proteins | sample 1570321 | NCBI WGS metagenome assembly OGDE01 (sample SAMEA2581976, study PRJEB24529) | metagenome | biome: Human gut stool | place: China | collected 2011 | reverse complement strand
ATCGTTTCTATGGATATTCTTTTTTTATTCTTTCATCTTCATTTTACAATCTGCGCTTAAAATTTGATTTGCATTTGCAATTTTTTCATTGTTTCTATAATGACTATGTTTATCCCCTATACCACAAAATCCATTTGTGTTCAAATATACTACCTGCATATGGTTTTACATCTCCTGCTTACAAGTATATACAATTAATAAGTAATTTTACAATTATCATATCATAGACAAATAAATTTGTCTATCCGCAAAATCACCTACCCCCGGCACTACCAAAAATTTCGGACTTGAATTCAGGTGCTTGAACAAGTAACAAGTACCTTTCATTACCGCATCTATACAGGCAAGTGCCTCTTTCTGCAAACTTGATTAAGTCGTATTCGTTTGGCTCAATCATTAAAGCATCTTCAAAGTCCTTTGGATTGATGTTGCCCGGGTAGAACAGAAAGTGATGAGTTGGAATTGAGAAAAGCGGTTTAGTAAATTCCTTTATACTCGGAATCAGAAAATCATCAATGTTTTGACTTGCAAGAATTACAGACGAATCCTTTTTACGCACACGCTTCATTGCGTTTCGGATATACTCAATGGCAGTTGGATTTGAAAGGAACAAATACAATTCATCTATCGATGCAACTGTGTTTCCCTCTCCAAGGAGCTTGTTGCTCATATACGAGAGAATATTAAAAAGCATAGCGTCTTTTAGTCTTTTGTTTGTGTCGAGTAATCCCTTTACTCCAAAACACAATAAGCTGTCATCTGTGATGTTCGTATGACCGTTAAAGTACTTGCTTTCGGAACCTACACACATACTGTGAATACCCAAACAAACCTCCTGCAAAACTTCTTCTGTGTAGAGGTATTTCCTCTTGCGGTCATAGGTCATATATTCTTCTTCGCATAAGTCGTAAAAGTCACTCATTACGGGAAAGTCTGACGGTTTCTTTGCGCTGTAATCCGTTGAGTCTGTAATGCCGAATCTTGCATATAACTTCATCAGCAGAATTTCAATGGTATCAAGCTGAACATCCGTAAAGTCCTTGTAGGCTCTGAAAAAGTCCTTTAAAAAAGCAATGTGTTGTGACAATCGGGTAACTTTGTTAAACGCATCAGGCGCATCTTTGTCAATATCACCTTGACCTGTATTCCAAGCCTTAGGTTCAAGAGGGTTTATCTTGTATCTGCCGGACATAAAGTCAATGTAACAACCGCCAAGTGAGTCGGTAAGGTTCTCATACTCTGATTCAGGGTCGAGGCACACAATCTTCTTTCCGCTTTCTCTGATGTTAGTTAATATCAACTTTAGCAAATAACTTTTTCCTTGCCCTGAGTTGCCGAGAATCAGTATGTTTGAATTTGTCTTGTCCTCTGTTCGTCTGTCAAAGTCAACAAGAATATTCGTGCCGTATTTATCTCGTCCGATATATAAGCCGTTGGGGTCTGTCTTACCTGAGAAGTTAAAAGGGAACAGATTTGCAACAGAACTTGCCGGCAACACTCTTTCATAAAGACTGCCGAATTGATTTGAACCTATGGGTAGAGCAGACAAAAAGCCTTCCTTTTGACGAAGTGTAAGTCTGTCAACCACAATATTTGAACGAGTCAGTTCCATTGCAATATCGGTTTGAAGTTCCTTTAGTTTCTGTTTGCTCTTGGCTTTCAGTTCTATAAATACCGAACAATGCAAAAGAGGTTCTTTGTTCTTGTGCATATTTGCAATGAGGGTAACAACATCCTGCAGGTTGCCCTGTGCCTCAATGGTTTCGTTCACATCATTACCGCTTGATTTCAGTTTGTTTTTGCGTGTGGCATTCTGTATAATTTTTCTCTGCTCCATACTTTCCACAAGTCTGTGATAAATGCGAAGCGTTACACAATTTCTGTCGGCAAGTTGAGAAAGTATTGCCTGTTCCTCCGTTGAAGTGGGATATTCACGCACCGCCCACACACTGCGATATGAGTCCCCAATAATGTAGTGGTCGGTAAAAAACTTTATTGTTGACGGCAGAATCATATCGAAGAAATCTTTAGTGTAAATCTCCTCTGACTGCTGTGGTGTAAGTACCTTTGTTTTTCTTTTAAACAGTCCCATTTTTACCTCCTTGGTTTCGTACTGCCAACACAAGTATGCGGTCATTCTGATTATTACCGTAACAGGTTGACAGCGTTAATATCTGCTGATCGTATTTTGGTGCGATACCTGTTTCATAAATAGATTTTTCTTTTGCGTATTCAACCATAGAATTGTACCTGTTTTCTGTAAGTTCTGATGTAAACCTGTACCATTCATCATCAGACTTAACTTTCAGAACAGAAAAGACGGTATATGCAGATACACCGTCTTTTGTTTCAAGTACAACTGCTTTGTGTTCATCTCTGTATGAAGTGTTTGTATAGTTGCAAAGCTCTGCAAACATTGTGCCGTTGTTCATATGGTGTCCGTAGATTATGAGGTTTGTGCTTGTAGATGTGCATCTTCCATCAAGAAACGGAACACCGCTAATACTGTATTCACCGTCAAAGTTTCGGTTTAGATACTTTTGCGGATTATCGGGTGTGTGCATAACAGGATAGTTTATGTTTGTGCCTGTTATGCTTATCCAACCGAAGCAACCAGAGTTCATTGAAGTGAGTTCTGATATTGAATGTGGCTGATAGTCAGTTGTGTAATACATAGGCTGTTCAGACCTGTTTTCAACATCAAAATTACCGACTTTTAGGATATTAGGCTTTCTAATGTTTTCTGTTTCTGTTGTTTCTTCCTTAACAATGTCTGCGAGCTGTCTGAATTCTTCTTTTTCTTTGTTTTCGGTATAAAGCTGTGAGAACACAGAAATCAAGCAGGCAATCAGAATTATCGAAAACACAGTTGTTACAACCCCTAACCCGATTTTTTCTTTATTCTTCATTTTCAGCCTCCGAAATATATTGTTCACCGTCATAGTCAGGCATAAGGTCGCTGTTCATACTTGCATCAAAATAGATTGCGAGAAACCGCTTGATGTCACCTTTGCTCATTCGTGTAACCTCAAAGCCTTGGTCTGCAATGATTTTTTCAACCCTGTTTGCTTTCTGCAACACATTTTCCGACTTTGCGGATTTGCACCTTGCAATGAACAAAAACTGTCTTGCTGTTGAAGTTTCCGTCTGAATACTGTCGAGAAATTTCAAATCCTTGTTCAGAATCTTTCTGACTTTTTCATTACTTTCTTCTTCAATTCTATCTTTGATATAGCTTTTGTTTGTGTCAAAACATTCACAGGAATCGGTACAGGTTATCTCAATATCAGGCACAGCAGAAAGAATCATCATAAGGTGACGAATCTTGATTTCAATGTTGATGTGCGACAACACAGAAATATTTGTAGGCTGTACCATAAAGAAAACAAGCTCGTCTTTACCAACCTTTAAGCCGTTTTTGGTAAAGGTCTTTATACCGATTAAGTCCTGCGTTGATTTGCCCTTCCTTTTTTTCTTAATTCTTGATTTACGCATTTTGTGTTTTTCCTCCATATCATAGTAATTTCGCAGGCACACAAAACTTGTTAACAACAAGCCAAGTGTGCGAATTGGGTGCAGCGTCACGCTGCCCATATAAACTCTTGTTGTGTTGAAATAAAATACTTCACAGCATAGCGGATAAAATCAAGCACAGTTGTATCTTCAAGTCGGATTGTAAGGAAACCGAAGCATAGAGTTACAACAAGTGGCAGAAAAAACTGTGTCTGTGCAAACATAAGCACAGACAACAAAAGCGCTATACAGATAATTGCAAAATCTCTCAAACTCCACAGCCATAAGTTGGCTGTGGCTTTTAAGTTTTTCGGATATAAATATGTGGTCATTTAATTCTCCTCACTTCGTAGCTCTCGCTACACTTCTTGTTAGGTTTACTGCTGTTGTAGTTGCGTGAACAATGCTTGTCATATTCACCTTTACAGATGAATCAAGACCAAACTGCTGTGCTATTCTCGGTACTTCGTTTGCCGACAGCATAATGCCTAACCCCAACAACATATTACCGGGAAATGTGAGAAGTCCGAGGAACAACAGAGTTGTCTGCAAAAATGCCGTTAAGCAAAGTGCCGCAATTTGTTTCATCCACTGATTAAAACCGTCCTGATAACCTCTCGGAACGCTGAACATATACAGAGAGCCTACTGCCATTTGAATCAAAAGTATTCCGCCTCTCTTTATATTTGCGAAAAAGATCTTAATAACGCAATAAGCAAAGGCTATCATACATAACAGATTCAGTAACCCAAATGTTGTCTGTGTTGATACTGCAAAACAGCCTTCTAAAACGCTTGTGCTTTGTCCCGACAAATTGAGGCTTTGCTGTCCTGCCATTATAGATGACAAATCTCTTGAAAAAGTGTTTTGCAGACTGATACAGAATTTGTACAATTCCACAGGCACAACCCCAAAAAGAGAACAGGCGAAAAATCCTTTTAGAACATTGATTGCAGTTGTCTTAATGTTGGCTCTGCCGTTTTGGTATTCTATCGCTACATCAAATACGGCGACAACCGTTCCTGCAACGAACAAACCCCAGCCGAACAAGGTGAATAGATTGATTGTTGCCTGAACCCATTCAATGTCGAAAATATCAGCACCCATATTGCCCATCATTGTGAAGAAGTCAGCCACGGCATTGTAAATGGTTTCATAAAACCACTGAAGCATTGTGTTCCATATTGCGTTTGAGATTTGTTCACCGAGAAAGTCAAATGTACTGCCGATAGCATCGCCTATTCCTCCGATAAAATCTCCTAACCAATCAAACATTTAATCCCCTCTTTTCTATCCTAGTACTGTCCAGATATACAGAGGAGCGGTCAGCGAAAATACAAGACATCCGAAAAGGATTGCAGGTGCAGTAAATTCAAACTGACCGTGTTTTCGATAATCCATATACGCTGTTGCAAGTTTGACAAAGAACAGAATTGCAAGAATCATATCCACAGCAGGGAATACTACATTATTAACTACATTTTTGATTTGTGTTTGAGCCGCCGTCCAAGTGCTTTCGATTGCACTTGAAACATCACCTGCGGCGAATACCGTTACTGCCGATATTGCAAACAAAGCAGCAACAACGGCAACAGTCAGAAAAATCTTTAAAAGTTTTATTCTATTACTTTTTACTTTCATTTAGATAACCTCCGTTTTTTTCAATTCCTTTTCCGATATATATTTCACCTTGATATTAAGCTTCTCGGCAAAGATAATTTCCTTTTTCATACCCTCGGTTATTTCATCACCGAACACTCATACTTCATCACATACCCACAGCAGAGAGAGACCTGCCTGCATACCGAGTTTTCTTTCATCGGGAATTTCATCATTTAGAACAAGGGCGTAAAAATGCGGTATGACAGGAGCCATACCGCACTTAAATATATATCGGGCATATCGTTTTGCGTTTTCAATGTTTCCGGAAATGTTGCCACTCAGTGGTGAACATATATATGCCCTTCGCATTATTCATCATCCTCGTCTTTCTTTTTGATTTTGATAATTACAACAGATACAAGTCCCCCCAAGGCTACTGCGCCAAGTCCAATCCAAAAGCCGATATTTGAGTTATCGCCCGTCTGTGGCTTTTCAGGTTCAGGCTGTGGGTGAATTGTAACGGTCTGATTCTCGTCATCAATATCTGTGTGTGTGGCAATTTCTACATCTTCACTGTACAGAGATTCAAAGACGACAATATCGGTTTCTTTTGTAACAGCAGAGCCGTCAAAGGTGAAAGACACAGTTACTTCACCGTTTGATGTTTCGGGAGTAAATGTTGCTTCAGAGGTAATTTCTTCATCGTCAACTACAAACGGCTTTCCTGTTTTCTTATCCATTAAAACACCTTTTAAGGTGTATTCCTTGTTAGGTACAAGATGTTTGTAACTTACAACATCATCAATGGTAACTGTTTCTCCTGCTGTGACTTCCTTTTCACAGCCAACGGTTGCCGTGGTTTTCAGTTCGGGGATTTTATCGTTTTCTACTGTGATTTCAATTACTTCATCATTCTTTGATACAGTAACGGGATAGGTTTCAGCGTTTGGCAGATAGCCCTCGGCAGGCTTTAATTCACACACAATGTACTGACCGTAAGGAATATTAAAAAATTCAAACACACCGTTCTCATCTGATTTTGCCGTGAGGATTGCATTTTCTTCAGTATATTTCTTTTCATCTGTGCCGAATAAGCCGAATACCGCACCACAGATTCTGTCTTTAGTTTCACGGTCAATCTTCAAACCTTTGATTGTACCGTAGATAAGATCATTTATGATTGGTTCTCCGTTGTTTACTGTAATATTTACAGTTGCAATATTCTGCCCTGCGTATTCAAACACAACGGGATATTTCTCATCAGAGAGAATATAATGGATGTCAGTTTTTATTTCCTTAACATAGTAACTTCCAAACGGAAGGTCTGTTGTGAATGTTGCCTTACCGTTTTCATCACAAGTGATGATTTCAACAAGTCCGTCTTTTGGAATAACCGTACCGTTTGATGCTTTAATATCCTCATCGGCATAAAGTCCGAAAGAAATTCTTTTGATTTCATCACCATTACCGATACCAAAAGTTTCATCCTTTTCAAGCACTTTTAAAAGGTCGATTTCCGCCTTCTGTCTTTCGTTTACAAATGAAGTTGATGTGTTTGTCACCTTTTCGTTCTGTCCTGCATAGGTGAGTTCAATATGATTTACTGTCTTGTTCAGAACAGTTCCGTTAGGAGCAACGGTTTCTATAACACGATATTTACCGAGGTAAAGTTCGTTACTTGTTGCTGTACCTTTTTCGTTTGTTTTCAGCGTTGCAACAAGTGTGTCCTTTTTCACTCTTACTGTACCATCAGGAGTTGTAATGTCCTCATCAGCATAGATTTCAAAGACAGCACCTGACAAACCGCTGACAGAATATTCAGGCTGATAGATGGTCGGAAGTGCAATATCATTTCCGTTTTCATCTGTATATCCGCCGCCTATTGCAGTTACATTTGAGAAAATCTCGCCTGTTTTTTCTACGGTAATTGTACCTTTCTGCGGTGTGTTTTTCTTCTCTGTTTTTACGATTGTAATGCCGTTTTCTTCACTTGTGTTTTCTGCTGTAATATCAAAATATACAGGAGTGCTGTCAAGGATATATCCGTATGGAGCCTGAACCTCTACTATGGAATATCCTTTTCCATATGGTAGAGTTTCGGGTGTGATAAGACAGCCTTCTTCATCTGTATAGAAAGCATCAATCTTTGTAACAGTTGGGTAAGTATATTTCATAGTTACAAGCTCACCCTTTGGATTGTAAATCTGAAAGCCTGCGCCTGCATATGGAATCTGCTTACCTGTTTCAGAATCCACCTTTACTATCTTTACATAACTTTCAAGACCTGCGTTGTTAATTAAATATTTATAGGTCTTGTCGTTTTCGTTTATGAACACATCAAAGTCCTTTAAGAACTCTGTACCGTCCCAACCTTTGGTCTGATGAACAGTGTATGTGCCGTATGGTAAATCTTTAGTTTCTGCAAAGCCGTATTCATCAAATAGAAGTGTATCTCTTTCCGTTTCTTTTGCTTTACTGTAACTGCCCGACGACTTGAGATACACCTGAAACTCTGCACCCTTTTCGGGAGTTTCTATTTTTGTACTTCCGTCATCGGTATGCTTGATTATAGAGATTTTTCCCTTTGTAATATCTTCGGTAACACCTATTGAAATTGAGTTGTTTTCAACTGTGTAATTCTTTGATTCTGTGCCGATATGGTATTCGGTTTCATCAAGCAGATAACCCTCGCTTGGCTCAATTTCTTTCAAAGTCCACTTATCACCGCATACATAGTATGAGGTTGTGAAACTTCCGTTTTGGTCTGTGGTATATTTATCTACAAGTTTTCCGTTATTGTAGATGCCGTAAACTGCACCTGCAAGTGTAGCGTTTCCCTGTGCTATTTTTGTTTCGGCATCGGTTTTGGTGACAGTCAAATTCCACTTCTTAAGGACATTTGCAAATGAAACTGTGACAGTTTTGCCTGACTCCACCTTAACAGTTTTACTGTTCTGTTTTGCATATTTTTCCTCTGTGTTTTCGGTTACTGTGTAAGTACCGGGTGCAAGGTCTGTCAACTTAAATTCACCCTTTGAATTTGTTTTTACGGTCTTGCTGTAGTTTTCGCCCTTAACTGTAAACTCAATATTTGCAACATTTCCGTCCTCGGAGGTTTTAACAAGTTTCAGATTACCTGAGCTTGTCTTTACTTTGAAATATGCTCTTATCGGGTCTGCATCATTTTCAACACCCGTGATTACATCCTGCAAACTCGCATCACCATACGGAACAAGCACAGTTTTGCCCACATCCGGCATCAACTTTTCAGAGTTAAAAATTACTGCATCATTTACTGCTGAAGTTGAGGTTAATGTCAATTTATTTCCCGATTTTGTGGCTGTAATTCCGTTTGTTGTTTTGAAAGTAAACTCATCAAGAATTTTGTTGCTATCAGTAAGTGTAACAGAATATTTTCCATCACTATACTTCATTTCATAGGTTTCTGCCTTTGATGCGATTGCTGATGCAAAGCTTGGAACAGTTGAATAGTTTGCAAGGCTTTTTGAAATTGCATTGTAAACCGACTTAACACCTGGGTTTGCACCGCCTGCACAAATGCCGTCTATATATTTTGTGTTGGTGCATTTGTAACCGTCATTTGTACTTCTGCAACCTGACACAAACTCCCAGACAATGAGCTGTGTTGCAATCCATTTCTGATCTTCTGTACCGCTTAAATTCTTTCCCGAACCGGGTTTACCATACAGCAGAGCAAGGTTAATTGCTTTCTGCTTTGCAGTACCTAAATTTTTCCACACAGTCGAACCGTTTTCCGTCAATGAATTGCCTGAAAACAAGCTGTGACCGGGTTCAATGCAGTAGGCTTCTTTTCCGTCTGCAAAAATCTTGCACAGTTCTTCGCCGGGAGTTCCGACCGTGTAACCATCGCTGACAGTTGTCTGCTGAAATTTGATTGTATTGCCCGTGCTGTCATAACAATAATCAAAAGTGATTGTAACCTTATCACCGCTTGCCGCACTTACGGGGAGAGTAAACATTGTGCTAAATGCGATGAGAACAACAAGTAGTATTGCCATTATTCTTGTAAATTTCTTGTTTTTGATTAAATTCGTCATATTAAAAATCCTTTCATAAAAAATATGGGGCAAGATTTTACCCTTGCCCCGATTGATGTTTTATTCTGTTTTTAATCCAATCATAGATTCATCATCTGCCTTTCATCGTAATCTTCATCTATATCATCGGACTGCTTACCGCCGTCCGTTATATTGACATACTCGCCGATAATGCTCAGCGCCTCGCAGTAACTGCCTGATTTTGTAACACGACCGCACATTTCTTTTGCCTCATCTGCCATACCGTTTTGCTTTAAGGTATGACTTGCAATTCCCATCAGATTGAAAATATTGCCGTCCTGACCTATCAATTCACAGTCGGGTTTCTGCTTTACCTCAAAACCGCCCAGCTTGTTATCCACATAATCGGAAAGCCAAGTTCCGGCAAAGGCTGTATATGACTGCAATCGCCACATTGACAGCTTGCCAACATCAAGGTGAACATTATCAAAGGGATATAGAATACAGGTAACTCCCTCATTTTGAAACACAGACACATTATCGAATTTTGTATCATCAAGGAGTATTCCGTTTTCTGTGAGAATATCATTTATACCGTCAACCCATTCCTTTACTTCACCTCCGCAACCTTGGAGGATTAGTCCTTCCTTGTTATTCATCTTTCTTAAATCATTTGTTGTAATGTTTTTAATTGTCATTTACATTTTCCTTTCACATAAAAATAGCACCCACAATTAGGTGAGTGCAGAAAAATTTGGCTGTCGGGCCACCCGACTAACAATAGACCACATATATTTTGTTGCTTTCTGCTACTACATTAAATGACAGGTCACTTGGAACTATGCCGTCATTTTTGTAGTAGTGTGCCACATACTCTATATCGGCATAACAGTCTGCAATCAAACTTTGTGTATCATCATAGTATGATGCATTTGTAGGTGAGAACCAACTTGCGTTGCCTGTGTTAAGAGAACTGTCATATTTCATACCAAGCTGTTTGCCGTAGCTTATGGCTGAATTTACAGCAGAAGTTACATCAACACTTTTCTTCTCTGTGGGTGGTTGTGTTATCTTTTCGGTCGGTTTCTCTGTTGCTTTTTGAGTAGGTTTTTCTTTGGTTGCTTTGGTTTTCTGCTCCGTATCTTTTGGTATTGAACCTTGCTTTGCTTGAGTTGGTTCAGTTGCCGAAACAACCGACGGATTTTGCCCACTGTCGGCTTTTTCTTCGGATTTGGTATCCGTTTTCAAAGATTTTGTTTCTTGCGATACTGTGGGGTTTACCGTGGTTTCTGCTGTTACAGTAGTTTCAATCTTACTTGTTGTATTGCTTACAAAAGTTGTTTCAGATACAGAAACATCCGCAGTTTTTGAAACTACGGATGTCCTAATATCATTATTTGCTTTTTCTTCTGCTGTACAAGCCGTGAATGTTCCTGCCGCTAAAATCAATGTAAACATAATTGCGATTTTCTTTTTCATGCTATCGCCGTCCTTTCAAGCAACAAGTATATCCAAAGATTTTGAAATGTCCAGAGAATTTTACTACATACTCTGCAAAAAGTTTTCCGATTCATCTTCCGACATATTCTCAGTTTCTGATTCTGCCTGCTGTTCGTCGAGTGACTGATGATATGCTTCCATAACCTTGTTGTTTAGTAAAGTCCTGGCTTCTTTGGAAATTGGGTGGGCAATCTCGTTGAAATGTTTTTCACCGTTATCATCAACATATACATTTGCAGGCATAGCAACAAACAGACCCTTTGCTGAATTCATAATTCTTACGCCGTGAACAACTACAGCACCACCGATTGTGACGCTGGCAAAGGCTTTTGTTTTGCTTTCTTCAAGACTTATGATCTTGTCAATTTTCACCTTGATATATGGCAGTTTCTTTTTCTGATTGTTGTTTTTGTTTCCTTTGAAATTTGTATTCTGTGCCATTATTAAATTTACCTCCAATTTAGTGTTTCTGTTTTTCTGCCCACAACAGAGAAAGATGCACAAGTGCGTCTTTCTGTTCTTCTTCGGACAGACTGTCAAGGAAATCTTCAAGAGTGTAATTTTCCTCGAATTCTTCTGCAAATTCATTGCAGTTATCGCAGATTTTCTCTTTACGCACAACTACCGAATCGTCATCAAGCTTTGTAAATGACAACACATCATTGTACTTAAACCCGATATATTTTCTAATTTCATATGGAATTGTGATTCGTCCTCTCTTTCCGAGAAACCTATATAATTTCATCGTTATTCATCCTCACTTCCTTCAAATTCATGCTTTTCTCTGCAATCATCACAGATGCAGTCGCAGTCACATACTTCATCTTTGCATCTTTCAAGAATAATTAAGCCATCTGTGGCTGTAATCTTGATAATCGAACCTGATATGATGCCTGATACAATTAATAAATCAAGCGGCATGCTGATGTATACTCTATTTTCCATGGTAAACAACATTCTCCTTTATAATTTTATTCACTTCTCTTGTTTGGTTTGTATCAAAAAAGTTGAGTTGATACGGCTTTGACCGTTCACGCTCACGCATATCATAATTTGATATTATAATTTCGTGGTATTCCTCTCCCGGTTTATACTTTTGAGCCATACTGTGAACTCTCGTAAACCTCAAAAAGTAACATCCTTTATACAAGTTTCTGCTTTCTTCACAATCGTTATATGAAAGCAGGAATTTCCCTTTGATTCCGAAAAGAGTATCACGAAGTCGCAAATGGTCATCCCAATTAAAACCACAAGAATAAAAGTGTTCAGTTTTAATATAGGGAGGATCACAATAAAAGAAAGTATCTTTTCGGTCATAATGGTTTATCAGCGTTTGAAAGTCCTGATTTTCAATTACCACATTTGACATTCTCACACTTACATCTTCTATCAACCTAAATAGACTTCGTATAGAAAAGGGTTGACAGGCAAAAGATTTTCCACTGCTTGAATAACTGTATCGCAGTAATTTTAGAAACATAACTGCTCTGCGAATATCATAATCCGTTGCAGATTTACTAAATAGTTCTATAATTTCTTTAGCTTGAGGTTCAGGTAACATTATTTTAGTAAGTTCTGTTTCCTCGTCAATAAAGTCGTTTCTAAAATTTTTGTGCTTAAAAAAGTCTTTGAGTACATTAAAATCATCTCTTGAATTAAGAGGATAGAACCCAAGTTCTTTTAAAAAAGCCATGGGTCTTTCCTTTATGCAATGAAACAAATTTACAAGGTCTTGATTATAATCGTTGTAAACCTCAAATTTGTCCGGCTTTGATTTGCCAAGCATTACTGCTCCTGAACCACCAAAAGGTTCAACATATCGGTAGTATTCCAATGGAATAACCTGATAAATAATAGGTAATATTGAAGTCTTATTACCTACCCATGTTACGGGTGTTTTGATATTATCCACCTCCTGTGGCAATATCAATCGCCCCTGAAACGACAAAAAGCCGTTGATTAAATTAAAAAATCTAACCAACGGCTTATATATATATGAAAACCGATATCAGTCGTTTGGAACGATTGATATCAGTTGTTATTTTTATTATGTTTTACTGTTTTCGTTGACCTGTTTAATTATCTTTCCTATTTCAGATATTACATTCACTGTAACAGCATTTCCGGCTTGTTTATAAAGCTGGGAATCCGACATTCCTGTTGCAAGGACTTTATCAAACTGCTCATCTGTAAAGCCTTGCAATCTCCAACACTCTCTTGGAGTAAGCTTTCTTATTCTGCCGATATGAATTTTCTTTTCCTTATCCACGAATACAACAAGGGGATGTTCCTCATCATCTGTAAGGTTGTAATCTTCTATGAACACAGCAGAATGTTCTCCTTTTCTATTGCTGATGTCGGATGCGTGACGGGCTGTAATGCACCTTGCAATTTCGGTCATTTTAGGGTCAGGGTTCATATCAATAAAGTAATATGCCTGAGTTTGGGATGTTGTAAGGGTGTGTGCAACTTGGTTTCCAACTCGTCCACGCCTTGAATTTTGTCCCAAAAAAGCTGTATCAATGCTGTCACCGGGATAGGCAATTTGGTATCCGTCCTTGGTATTTACCTTTATCGGAAGTCCAAATTCCTCTATGCTATACAGACCTGTTCTGCCACCAAAGCCACCGGCATTACTTGTTAATGTAATACTTGTTCCTTCTGAGGAATATATGCGGTCACCTTCTTTGCCCGGGTATCTTTGTACAGTAGTTTTAGAATTTGTCTGCGTGAAAGATAATACTTGTCCGGCACATTTTTCTCTATGAAATCCGATAATATACAATCTTTTTCTGGATTGCGGAACTCCGAAATTTTTGCTGTTAAGCACTTGCCATACGACATCATACCCCAATTCGTCCAACGAACTGAGGATTGTTTTAAATGTCCTGCCTTTGTTATGACTAAGCAGTCCGGGTACATTTTCAAGGAACAGATACTTAGGTCTTTTAACGGAAGCAATTCTTGCAATTTCAAAGAACAGCGTTCCTCTGGTATCTTCAAATCCTTTCCTTTGTCCTGCAATTGAAAAAGACTGACAATGGAATCCTCCTGTAATAAGGTCGATATGGGGTAACTGTTCGGGTATGATTTTTCTTGCATCTTCAAAGTAAAGTTCGCCTCCTGTATCATACATTGCTTCATATACCTGCTTTGCATATTTGTCGATTTCACAATATCCTATGCATTCAAAACCGCCGATGGCTTCAAGACCTGAACGGAAACCGCCTATACCGGCAAACATATCAAAAAATTTGATTGCCATAAATCTTCATACCTTTGAAGATTTGTTTTATACTCACCTCACTGTTTCATAATCATTTCATTATCTTCATCAAGCGTTTCTTCTTCAACTGCTGATGAAGATTGGTTTTCAGCTTCAATTTCTTCCTGCGAAAGTTTTCTGAATACATCTTCACTGGGAACAACACCAAGAGAACGACCGTTGTCCCAATCAGGAAAAATCGTACCCATATCATCTACGGCTCGAACTGTACCTCTTGTACCGGATGGCACAGGAGAATATGGGTCGTTCATACAGATAAGCTCGATTCTTGTGCCGGGTGGATACATCTGCTTAACGCTTGCAGCAAGTCTGCGCTTTCTATCAAATTTATTCAAGTTTATTACCTCCATAATTGAATTCGTAATCTTGTTGAATTTAAGTAGGACTTCTGATTTTTGTTTTCATATGTCTAACCTCCGTTATTAAATTTTTTGTTGTCATCAGATTTGATGTCTTTTCTTTTATGACTACTTTCATTATCAAAAGAGTAATCGTTACGCCTATCAAAGTTAGGCTTTTGTTTCATTTGTCGCTCAAACTTTCTAAGTTCAGGTGTGTCTGTAAAGTACATTAAAATCTCCCTTTCTTTGTAAAATAAAAAAAGCAACCGTCTTAATCTAAATTAAAACGATTGCAATAAAAAAAGAGCCGAAATTATATTTCTATAAAATCGGCACTATTAATGATATTATTAAATTGTATTTTCGAGGGTTCAAATCTCCAAAAGTGGGAAAAGGGTAAAAAAACATCTACGGTTATGTCTTTAAAAATCACTGGAGATATAACAAAAAAAGCCCGATTTTATCGGACTTTTTTGTGGTTATATCTTTTTTGCACAACCATTATGGTGGGAGAAGGTGGATTCGAACCACCGAAGTCAGTGACAACAGATTTACAGTCTGCCCCCTTTGGCCACTCGGGAATTCTCCCATATGTAAAGCCTACTGCCTAAACAGTAGGCTTCTTTTGGAGCTGGTGGACGGACTTGAACCCCCGACCTGCTGATTACAAATCAGCTGCTCTACCAACTGAGCTACACCAGCGTTTTTCGCTGTTTCACAAGAGATTTTGTTTTGTTTTTGTATCTCTCGTTGACTGCTCATATATAATACCATACGAGGTTCCAAATGTCAACACTTTTTTCAAACTTTTTTAAAAAATTTCAAAAAAGTTCTTCAGTCCCGCAAAAGCGGCTTAAATCCCTTTTTCCTTTGTATATAAAAATAAAAAACACCGCAAAGGATGTTTTTTATTTTTTGGCCCACCCGAAGTACTCTTTCTTATTCTTTTACTCTCTGCCTCGTATATAACGGCTTGTTCTCAATTATAATATCATCAACGCTCCTCCCTAAAAACAGTCCACCGGACTGTTTTCTTAACGGTCGGCTTCATATCCCTTCGTTTTCTTTGTATATAAAAAATAAAAAACACCGCAAAGGATGTTTTTTATTTTTTGGCCCACCCGAAGGGATTTGAACCCCCATTCTCCAGAATCGGAATCTGTTGCGTTATCCAATTGCGCCACGGATGGATATTCAGCCGTATTTTCATACGGCTTTTTATATTTAATTAATCTGAAAGTTCTTCCCAAATTGCATACTGTTCTTCCTGTTCATTCTGCAATTCTTCGAGTTTATTTGTAAGTTCAATAAGTTTTTCGTAATCAGCCGCTACTTCCTCGCCTGACAGCAATTCCTGTGTCTGCGCTATTTCTTCATCAAGTCTTTCAATTGCCTCTTCCGCTTTTTTAAGTCTTGTCTGTTTTTTGCGTTCTTCACTCTGTCTTTGCTTTTGCAGGAAGTAATCATTCTGCGGTTTTTCTTTTTTGACCGCCGCTGTCTTAACTTCGGTCTGCTCGGTTCTTATATGCTCAACATAATAATCGTAATTGCCAAGATATTCGGTTATACCGTTCTTATCAAGCACAAGCACTCTATCTGCCAACTTATTGATAAAATAACGGTCATGGCTGATTATGAGCAAAGTACCGCTATAGTCGGCAAGTGTTTTTTCGAGTTCTTCTCTTGACGCCGAATCAAGGTGGTTTGTAGGCTCGTCAAGCAAAAGGAAGTTACTGCCCTTAAGCATAAGTTTTGCAAGCGAAATTCTCGCTCTTTCGCCGCCGCTCATTTTTGAAAGAGGTTTAAATACCTCGTCACCTCTGAAAAGGAATGATGCAAGCGCACTTCGTACCTCTGTTTGAGTCATCTGAGGAAAAGTATCCCATATTTCATCTACGGCGGTATTTTCAAGGTTAAGGTTTTGCTGTAACTGGTCAAAGTAACCTACCGTTACATTTGTACCGTACTCGTACTCGCCGCTGTCCTGCGGGCATTTTCCCGTTAAAATTCTGAACAGAGTTGTTTTTCCGCAGCCGTTACCGCCGAGAATAAATACTTTCTCGCCCTTTCTGATATGTATGTTTACATCAGAAAACAGCTTTTTATCTCCGAAAGATTTTGAAAGATTACTGCACATAAGAACATCATTGCCGCTTTCAATCTTCGGAGTAAATCTCATTTTTACGGTATCAAGCTCGCTTTCGGGTTTAACAAGCTGAGCCTTTATGCGGTCTGCCTCTTTCTGCTTGCTTGCGGCGGTGATAAAGTTTCTCTCTCTGCCCCAGCGTTTCTGCTGTTCTACTATGCCCTCTATACGCTTAATTTCGTTTAAGTCATTTTCATATTTATTCTTTAAAGACTCGTTATATGCCTCTTTTTTCTTGATAAATTCAGAGTACGAACCTTTATAGCACATTGTTTTGCAGTGCTCAAGTTCAATCGTCTTGTTTGTAACATTGTCAAGAAAATATCTGTCATGACTTATTATAATCATTGCGCCCTTAAAGTCACGCAAAAAGCTCTCAAGCCAATTTACTGCGCTTATATCAAGGTGGTTTGTAGGCTCGTCAAGCAAAAGGAAGTTGCTTTTTGAAAGCAAAAGTTTTGCAAGGCTTAATTTTGAACGCTGACCGCCGCTTAAATTTCCGACAGGCATATCAAGTTCTGCCTCTGTAAAGCCGAGCCCGAGCAAAGCCGAGCGTGTGCGGCTTTTGTATGTAAGTCCGCCAAGTCTTTCAAACTCGTCAATAAGCCTTGTCTGGCGCTCTACAAGCGCATTTAAGTCGCCGTCTTTATTTTCTATCGCATTTGTTACTTCGGCTATCTCCTGCTCTGTATCGGTCAAATAATCGAACACGGACAGCAGTTCGTTATAAATGCTGATTCGTGGATTATTGCAGGCATGCTGCTCCATATAGCCGACAACAGTATCCTTGGCAAAAACCACATTGCCCGATGTAGGTGAAATTTCGCCGTCCAATATTTTAAAGAGAGTTGTTTTGCCCACGCCGTTTGCACCGATAAAGCCAACTTTATCCCTTGACTCTACCTCAAACGATACATCGGTAAACAAATTTCTTTCTATAAATGTCATTGTAAGATTACTTACAGATAATGCGGGCAAAAACAACACCTCCGTCTTTACTCATTCTCTATTATTTTACATTAAAATATGAAAAAGAGCAATACAAAATTGAAAATATGCCAAAGATTTACGAGCATATATATAGAAATACCCACATACAGCATTATGTTTATTATAATACTGTCGCCTGCGTTCGCCCATTTGTTTACCAAACAGCTCAACAGAATTACCGCAAGGGGAATTACTCCCTTGATTATAATTGTCTGCCAAAAATTGTTTAAAACAGGCTGCATAACAGGATTAGCCTCTGCAAAGTATCCGCTTGCAAGCAAAGCCTCAGTGCATATCCAATCCGTTATATTGAGAAAATACAGAAAAAACATCTTTTGATAAAAGGTGAATTTTATCCTTTTGGGTTTCTCTGCTTTTTTAACCGCTATGTTTATTGCCTCTGACATTAAAAATCACCTCACAACTATTATTTGCTGTGAGGTGGTTAAATATTACGATTTTTTCCATGCAGACGGTGCAAAAAGGAGCAAGAGCGGGTAAATCTCAAGTCTGCCTGCCAACATATCGAAAATAAATACTATCTTTGACAAAATGCTGAAATCGGCATAATTTCCTACAGGGCCAACCGCACCAAGGCCCGGGCCCGTATTGTTAAGATTTGCCGCTACCGCCGTAAAACTTGTTGTAAAGTCCATATTGTCTATGGAAACAAGCAAAAAGCTAATGGCAAACACACCTATATAAAGCACCAAATACATTGAAGTGGTACGCATAATATCGTGATTTACTGCCTTGCCGTCCATTTTTACGAGTTTAACATTTCGTGGGTGTACAAGGAGAGAGAATTCCTTTCTTACCTCCTTAAAAAGCAGGATAATACGGGAAATTTTAAATCCGCCGCCCGTACTGCCCGCCGAAGCACCGATAAATGTAAGAATTATAATAACCGTTTTTGAAAGTTCAGGCCATTTATTAACATCGGTAAGTCCGAAACCTGTTGTAGAAATAATTGATGATACATAGAAAAAGCTCTGATGGAAAGCGTCATACGGCTTGTAAATCGAGCTGATATTAAATGCAATAATTGCAGTTGAAACCGCTACTATTCCAAGGTATATCCACAATTCCTCAAATTTGAGCGATTGTTTGAATTTTCTTGCAATAAGACAGAGATATACCGAGAAATTTATGCCGAACAAAAGCATAAACACGGCAATTACAGTCTGCACATAATAGCTGTCAAAAGCCGCTGCGTTGCTGTTATATATTCCGAATCCGCCTGTACCGGCAGTTGAAAAACTTGTGTTTATTGCCTCAAATACATTAAGACCGCCAAACAAAAGCAAAATAAACTCAAGTGCGGTAAGAGTAATATAAATGCCGTAGAGCATAGTGGCATAATTTCTCATTCGAGGTACAGCCTTGCCTATGATAGGACCGGGGCTTTCTGCTTTCATAAGAAAAATATTCTGCTGTCCGCCGAGTTTAGGGATTATTGCGAGCAAAAAGACGATAACACCCATACCGCCTAACCAGTGAAGAAAACTTCTCCACATAAGCATACCTTTGCTAAGCGCCTCTACATCATTGAGAATTGTTGCGCCGGTTGTAGTGATACCCGATACGGTTTCGTAAAAAGCATCTATAAAAGACGGGATTTCTCCGCTAAGCCAAAACGGCATACAGCCTACAAGCGAAAGCAAAATCCAACTAAGCGCCGTTGATGCAAAACCTGCTTTTTGGTAAAGCACCATATTTTTAGGCTTTTTAACCTTTATAGCAAGTACACCGAGTATTGCGCTTACAACACCGGTAAGCACAAAATACCACGCCTCTTTTTCACCGTAAATTAAAGATGTAATTGTGCCTATCTGCATTGCAACGGCATCAACTATAAGCACCCAACCCAAAATATAAATAATACTTCGTTTATTCATAGTTATTTAACCTCAATGCTTTAAAATATCATCAAGGTCGCTAAGGCCTTTATGCTTAGTAATTACAACTACGGTATCGTCACACATAATTTTATCGCTGCCTTGCGGAAGTATAATTTTTCCGTGACGATTAATGCTGATAACCTGCAAGTTATCTTTTAAATTAAGTTCCTGCAAAGGAATACCCGTTACTCTTGATGTACTGCGCACTCTGAATTCAAGCGCCTCTACAGCGTCATCATTGAGTTTGTACAATGTTTCAACATTACTGCCGAGTGAATTCTGCATTGCACGGATATAACTTGCAATATACTCGCCCGTAAGATTTTTAGGGTGAATAATTGTTTTTATTTTCAAGCCGTGAAGAATAGAGTCAAAAGAAGTATTATTTACCTTAGTAATAACCTTTGCCTTTGACACGCTCTGAATATAAAGAGAAATAAGGATATTCTCTTCATCATAGTCCATAAGTGCAGCCACACCGTCGGCGTGTTCAACGCCTTCGCTTAAGAGAAGATCCTGATCCATACAGTCACCTTGAATAACAACGGCCTCGGGAAGTATGTTTGTAAGTTCCCAACAGCGATCAGAATTTTTTTCAATAATTTTTACGCTTGCACCCGAAGCAATAAGGTTTTTGGCAAGATAGAACGAAATCTTACCTCCGCCAAGCAAAATCACATCTCGGCTTTTACCGATTGATACGCTGATACGCTTAAAGAATTTTGCCGCCACATCGGCCTTTGACGCAACAGAAATTCTGTCACCACCAAGCAGCACAAAGTCACCGTTAGGAATAAATACCTCGTTACCTCTTTCGACAAGGCAAATTCTGACTTTACCTTTTAAAATATCAATCTGGCTTATCTTTTTATTCGCTATTGAAGAATTCTCGGGAAGAGCGACTTTTATAAGTTCAACCGAGCCTCTGGAAAAAGTGTCAATTTCAAGAGCACCCGAAAATCTGAGAAGTCTGCTCATTTCTTTTGCCGCCGTAAGCTCCGGATTGATAGACATTGAAAGACCGAGAGTATCTTTAACACGGTGAATATCCGCCGCATATTGCGGATTTCTTACTCTTGCAATAGTGTGTGTTGTACCCGCAGCTTTTGCCATAAGGCAGGTATAAAGATTTACTTCATCGAGAGCCGCCGCCGCAATAACAAGGTCAGCCTTTTCCGCCCCAGCCTCCGCAAGCACCTCATACGATGCACCGTTACCCTCTATTCCCATAACATCAAGGGAATTAGAAAGATTTTGCACAGCGTTGCGGTCAATATCAACTACAACAATGTCGTGCCCCTCCGCATTAAGCTGGGACGCTATAGATGTGCCGACTTTACCGCATCCGACAATTACTATCCTCATATTATTACCTCATAAAATCAATTGGACAAAATATGTCAATTATAATTCTAACTAATCATACACCAATTAAATATGAAAATCAATACATACTCGTTAAAATCTCTGTTTATTGAAGTTACAAATCCGTTACAAATCAAAAAGCCCTCAAAAGAGAGCTTTTATACTGTTACGGCATTCCTACTATATAATAAACAAGTACAGAAGAAACGCTGAATACCGTTACAAGAGTGTAAATTGCACCTCTTGCAACAGATTTATATTTTTTGTCTGAAGCTTTGCCTAAATACTGCACCGCAAGTCCTGTAAAGAATGCTCCAAGTATTATAAGCGGTACTGCATATCTTATGTTTTCTGTACATACAAATGGGAATTGGAAACAGAAAATATAATATGATACAAAGAATACTGCATATATCAAAGCAATAAATATTTTATGTGCATTGTTAATGGCTGAATTTTTCCTTTTACAAAAAGCATAAATCATTGCCGCAAATCCGAATATTCCGATAATAACCGCAGACCAGAACAAAATAATGTTAAACCCTGCAATTTTCGGATAATTGTTTGTATTTATAAGTTCGTCAAACATTGATGTCTTAAACAATGCCACAAGCGGGTTGTACTCATTATATGACGCACCATAGGTGACAAACTGATCGCCTACATTTGCATACTGATTTAAACCGAAGTCAAACAGTCTTTTTGCATACGGCAAGTTTCCGATATACTGGTCGCTTGTAATTGAAAGTGCCGGCACATAGGTAAGCGGTACTCCGAATTTCAAAAGATTTCTTACCTGCCACCACAGTGCAAGAGGCGCACACACAACGCCAAAGCACAGAAATTGAACTAGGTACTTTTTAAAGTCCTTTAAATTCTTAAAGAAAACATATAAAAATACAAACGCAATTGCAGGTGCTACCATCCATACGGAAAGCTTTGTCATCATTCCCAAGCCAACACAAAGAGAAATTGCCATAATTCTCGGGAAAGTCGGATTTTTATACCAATAAAGCGTATTTAAAACAGCCGCAAGCATAAAGGCAATCGAAAGAATATCGTTGTTTACGCTACCTGCCATTATGTAGAAAGTGGGACAGAAAGCCACTATTGCGACTGCACATACGAGACCTCTGCCTTTCAAACCCAATTGTCTGAAAATCTTATATGAAATAACCATACAGATTGATGAATAGAAAAGTGTGAGAATCTGCACATTTTCGCCCGCAGCATAGTAATCTATACCTAAAAATGTCTGCAAACGCATCCATAATGCCGCTATGATATGGTGGAACGGAGGATGATAGAACTGCCAGTAATTTCTTACATCAAAATCAGGCAGATTAAAGTTTTCGTAAAAATATCTTATATATCCGCAATGACCTATTTCCATATCGAAATTTCCGACATCGTGTTGTCTTACCGAAATATCGGTATAAAGCACATAGGCAAGCCTTAACACAAAACCGAGTGCAAAAATTACAACCACAAAAGCCTTATCCGTCAGTCTGTCTGTACAGGCAAGGTAAATAAGCACAAGCGCCGACACAAGCAAACCGTAATTCAGAATATGAAAAGCCGTTGAACCTTTCATAAGTATTATTAAAAACAGCCCTATCGCACCTGCAAATGAGGCGACAGACATAAACAAAGCCATCTTTTTTCTGCTGTCGTCATCGGTTGTGTTTTTTGAACTGAAATAAATTCCGACAGGAACTCCCGCAAATAATACAACGAGCATAGGAACAATCGCAAATATCGGCAAAAGACTTCCAAATGATGTGCTCGTTGTAATAACCGTGCTTGCGAGGCACAATATTGCAACCGCAATGTACGGATGTGAAGTTACAAATTTTATAAAACCGTTGCAAGGATGATTTTTCCTTTGTACAAGGCTGTGCTCATCCTGCACCAAATGGTTAGGTTTAAATTCCATCAGATTACCTCCAAAACCGATTACTTTGTTTCGTGGTATTCTTTTTCGGTATTTACATTCCAAATTGTGCCCTTGTCTGTTTTGCCTGCCTTTATAGCTTCTGCGGCACGGATAGCGGTAAGCATAGAGTGGTCCATATTATTGTAACGATGCTGACCGTTTCTGCCGACGCAGTAAAGGTTTGTGTATGTATCAAGATACTTGATAAGCTCGTCCATTTGAGCATAAGTATCAAAATAAGCGGGATAAGCCTTTTTGATTTTCTCACGGTGAGAGTCGAGAACTTCGCTTGAACTGATAACGCCCATTGATTCAAGTTCTTTTGTTGCAAGCTTAATGCACTCTTCATCGCTTAAATTCCAGAAATCGTCTCCCTCGGCGCAGAAATATTCAAGTCCGATCCATACTGTATTTTCCGGGTCTTCCACCATATACGGCGACCAGTTGTTGAAAATCTGAATTCTGCCGAGTTTTACGCTGGTTTCCTGAACATAAATCCAGCAATCGGGTACGATATTGTTAAGAGTTTTCATCTTGGTTTCATTCTTAAGGTTAAGTTTATTAACAAGAAGTCCGACCGTAACAAAATCTCTGTAAGGAAGATTCTCTGCAATATACTTAATCTCCTTTGAAGGCTCATCGCCTGTCATACCTGCAACAAGGTCTTTAACAGGCATTGATGATACAAAAATATCGCCCTCAATAGTCTTTTCGCCTTCGGGAGTATTGCAAACAACGGCTGTAATCTTGCCGTCTTTGCATACAATATTCTTTACACTGTGATTTTTAAGAAGTTTTGCGCCTCTTTCAATCGCTCTGTCAGTAGCAATCTCCCAAAGCTGTCCCGGACCGTACTTTGGGTACCAGAACTGCTCAATAAGCGAGGTTTCCACCTCTTTTGATGATTTTTTGCCGCCGAATGCCTTTGAGAACATATCCTTTAATACGGCTCTAATTGAAAGTCCCTTTACACGCTGTGAACCCCAATCGGCTGAAATTTCACTCGGATGTCTGCCCCACAGCTTTTCTGTATAGCCCTCAAAAAACATTGAATAAAGCACCTTACCGAAACGGTTAATGTAGAAATTCTCAAGAGAATCTTCGGGCTTTTTGAACATTACGGATTTAAGATAGCTGAAACCTGCTTTCATTGTGGTGAGAAAGCCCATATTTTTAATTGTTGCCGCCGACATTGTAACGGGGTAATCAAAGAAGTGCTTGTTATAGTAAATTCTTGAAACTCTGTCACGCACAAGAATAACCTTGTCGTCCTTTTCGGGGTCAGGACCGTTTTCAACCAGCGGCTTTTCTCTGCCGAGAATTTTATCGTCAAAAGACGGCTTGCCCTGTATAGGCATAAGCTCGCTCCACCAATTCATTACCTCGTCGCTCTTTGAGAAAAAGCGGTGACCGCCGATGTCCATACGGTTGCCGTTGTAGCGTACCGTTTGAGAAATACCGCCTATACGCTCTGTTTCCTCAAGAATTGTAACATCATATTCGCCTTTTGTATCCTTTAAAAGCTCGTTTGCCGCTGTGATACCTGCAGGACCCGCTCCGATAATAATTACTTTTTTCATTATATTTCCTCTCTATCTGTAACAAAATTATTTTTTGCTCTTATCAAATAAAATAAATTTTCTGCCGCAGAAGTTCCATAAAAATACAACTACAGTAGAAACTATCTTGCCGATGTGGTAATACTGAATACCCCAAAGCCAGAAATACTTTGTTTCGCCGTTTACCACAGCAGATTCGCCGCCAAACACAAGACCTGTCGCAAGCGGATTTTGGAAAAGCCAGATAATTGCGGCATTAATTCCGAGACCGATTACACCGATAAGTGCAAAGGCAAGAAATTCCGCAAATCTGTTTTTTATTTTTGAATTTTTAAATATCCAAAATGTACTGAGCAGGTAATTTACCAACAAACCCGCAACAAAAGAAACGGTTGACGAAACCACGGGATAAACCGAGAAAACCTCTGTTAAAAGCGTCATTACGCCAAAATCAACAACAAAGGCAAAACCGCCTACAAAGCAATACCTGAAAAACTGAATAAAAGTATTGTCGGTATCACCGACAAACAAGCTCTTGATTTTCATATAATTTTCCTTTCGCACCGCAAAGCAGTGCTGTTTTTTCCACACTAAGCTATTATATAATTTTAATTCAAATAATACAAAAAGTCAATCTTTTACGCCATTTTTATACAAATTAGCAGCAAAAAAATAAATACCTCTGCAACCAAAACGCAACGGTATTTTGTGTTTACCGGATTTTATTTAAAATTATGATTTACACTGTTAAGATTTTATAATCGCAACGGATAGTTTAGTGGTTTTCAAGCGTTGTCACTCGATTATCACTTTACTAAACCTTAATAAAAAATCAGGTCAGAGGTTATCACATTTTTACGACATTCTCTGACCGAACTTTTATAATTTTGATTGCGAAAAGTTATACTGTTACGCGCTTTTTGCTTGTTTTTGCCTGTTTAATTTAAAATCTGTTTTGCTCCTTAATGGCACGCTCCATATCTCGTTTTGCAGAGCGTTTTGCCATATCCTCTCTCTTATCGTAAAGTTTTTTACCTTTGCACAGACCCACCTGCACTTTAACCTTGCTGTCTTTAAAATAAAGACTTATCGGTATAAGCGAATAGCCCGTCTGTTTTACAATACCAAAGAGGCGGTTGATTTCTTTTTTGTGCATAAGCAGTTTGCGCACACGCATTGGGTCACGATTAAAAATATTGCCGTGGTCATAGGGAGAAATATGCATTCCGTTTATGAAAATTTCGCCCTCAACTATAGAGCACCAACTGTCCTTAAGGTTTACTCTGCCTGCACGGATTGATTTTACCTCTGTTCCGCAAAGCTCAATGCCTGCCTCAAAAGATTCTTCAATAAAATAATCGTGATGTGCCTTTTTGTTCTGCGCTACTGTTTTTAATGAAGCCATTATATTTCACTCCTGCCTTCAAGAGCCTTTGCAAGTGTGTATTCATCGGCATACTCAAGATCTCCTCCGACAGGGATACCGTAAGCAAGTCTTGTAACCTTAACTCCAAGCGGTTTTAACAGCTTGGAAATATATAAAGCTGTTGCGTCACCCTCTACGGTCGGGTTTGTTGCCATAATAACCTCTTTAACATCATCTCCGTTAAACCTTGCCAAAAGCTGTTTTATGGTAATGTTATCGGGGCCGATTCCGTTAAGCGGAGAAATTGAGCCGTGCAAAATATGATACACACCGTTGTACTCGTGTGTTTTTTCGATTGCTGAGGCGTCACGGGGAGTTTCAACCACACAAATAACCGACTTATCTCTTGCGGGATTTGCACATACGGGACAAAGTTCTTTATCCGTAAGATTACAGCACTCTGCGCAATAATGGATTTTTGTGTGAGCATCAGTCACAGCCTTTGCAAGTGCCTCTGCGTCTGTTTTTGACAGGTTAAGCACATAATATGCAAGTCTTTGCGCTGTTTTGTGGCCGATACCGGGCATTCTTTCAAACTGCTCCACCAACACTTCGAGGGGAGCAACATTATAATTAGACATTATTAAAACATTCCCGGAATGTTAAGTCCGCCTGAAATAGTTTCCATTGTGTCTTCCTTTTCCTTACGAGCAGCTCTTAAAGCCTCGTTTGTAGCTGCAATAATAAGGTCGGAAAGCATCTCTACATCTTCGGCGTCAACAACATCAGGAGAAATATCAATCTTTGTGAGTTCCATCTTACCTGTTAATGTTACGCTTACTGCGCCGCCGCCCGATGTAGCTGTGTATTCTTTTGCCTCAAGCTCCTGTGAAGCCTGCTCCATATCGTCCTGTAACTTTTGAGCCTGACGAGCGAGCTGCTGAATGTTGTTTGCGCCACCGTTGCCGTAGCCCTTTGGTAATCTTGCTTTCATATTAAAAACATCCTTTCAATTACATATTTATTCTTGTGTTATTTCTACTCCGCTGCCCTCAAGGCTTTGCACAAGAGAGTTGAGCGGGTCTGTTTTTTCAACTTTTTTTGGTGTTGACCTTTTATAAGGTCCGAGACTGTAATTTTTGCCTGTCAATTCAAGCAAAGTCTGCTTTATTTCTGCTCTTCTGCCGTTTTGTCTTAACAAATCAAACGCAAGCTCATTGTTTGTGTCAATCAAAAGGTAATTTCCGCTTTCGTAAGCTGTCGAACCTGCAAAGGCTGCCGCTATTGACCTTGAAACCGATTTCAGGCTGTCAACTACTTCTACCCATCTTGCAAAAGGCACTGCATTATCGTAAAGTTCGTCAAGGTTTACGCTTGCTCTCTGTGCAACAGGCTTAACCTCCGGTGCAGGCTTTGCAACAGGTGCTTTCTTGTGCTCCGGTTCGGGTTTTGCAAACGGTTCTTCAACTTCGGTCTGTATATTCGGTACACTTGCCGATTGCGCAGCTTCCGCCTGTACGCTCTGCTGTGCAGGCTGTGCGTAATTTACGGTAATTCCACGCTTTACCGCTTTTTCAAGTGCAGTAACTCTTGCGGTCAATGCCTCTACCGTGCCGTCAAGTTCGGTTGCCGACAGCTTTACAAGAGCCATCTCAAGCTCTGTTCTGTCGCCTGTTCCCCTGCCCATTCGCTGATATGCCCTTGAAAGCACATCCATATAGAAAACTATATCTGCAAGCGAAAGATAATCCGACTGCGTAACCGCCTGCTCAAACTCATCGTCCGACATTATCAGAATATCTCTCGGATTTTTGATTGTTTTAATAAGCATCAATGCTCTGAAATGTTCAACAAGTTCATCACAAAGCCTTGCCATATCCTTTGACTCGGAATACAGCCTGTCTATTATCTCAAGCGACCTTGTGGGATTCTTGTTAATTATAGCCGCTGCAAGTTCAAAAAGATATGTTTTGCTTACAAGTCCCGCTGCATTGCGGACTACTTCCTCATCAATATGAGAACTTACGGCAAGACAACTGTCCAAAAGCGAAAGTGCGTCACGAAGTGCGCCGTCTGCAACAGATGCAAGCATAAGCGCCGCCGACTCGGTAATCTCTGCATTTTCCTGCGAAACCACATACTCTACTCTGTCTGCTATCGCCTTAGGCGGTATTCTGTGAAAATCAAATCGCTGACATCTTGAACGGATTGTCTGCGGCAGCTTGTGAACCTCGGTAGTGGCAAGTATAAAAATTACATGCTCGGGCGGTTCTTCAAGCGTTTTAAGAAGAGCGTTAAAAGCCTCTGTGGTAAGCATATGTACCTCATCGACAATATACACCCTGTATTTGCACTTTGCGGGCTTAAACTGTACCTCGTCAATTATCTGACGAATATCATCAATTTTACGGTTAGATGCGGCGTCCATCTCGACAATATCAAGAATACTTCCGTCATCAATACCCTTGCAGATTTCACATTCGCCGCAAGGATTGCCGTTTTGCGGATTAAGACAGTTTACAGCCTTGGCAAGAATTTTTGCGCAGGTGGTTTTGCCTGTTCCTCGTGAGCCTGTAAAGAGGTAAGCGTGGTTAAGTCTGCCGGACGAAACCTCGTTTTGCAAAGTCGAGGTAATATGCTCCTGTCCCGAAACATCGGTAAACACGGCAGGTCGCCACTTGCGGTAAAGCACACGGTACATACAAAACACCTCTCTTCAATAAAAAATGCAAGCCGTCAGCCGAATATTATACGGCATCATGCAAATAAGTGAACGACAGACTTACTGCATCGCATCGGCAATACTGCTTAATGCTGCTCGGTTCCCCGCCTGACATGATTCACAGACCCCAATCGTACAGGGCCTGCCGCTCACTTACTTGCACGCTTAACTGGCTTGCAATTACTTTGTAAGTATAGCATAAATTTTCAACAAAATCAATACCTTTTTAATAAAAATGCAAAAGGTCGGCAATTTCAACAATTACCGACCGAATATTTTTACATATAAATGTTATATTCAAATTTACTTTTTAACTTTTTCCTTATACATTACAGTAAATGCTCTGAAAATTATAGAGCCTACGCCGTTTGCGACAGATACTGTTAATATGTAAACAAACATTTTCGCAACCTGTTCAAGTGATGACGCTGCATAAGAAAAATAACAAATATCTGCAATACTGTGTTCAAAGCCTGCAAATATAAAAGCGGGAATACCGAGGAAAATACCGAGATATTTGCCGAGCGGACTGCTGTTTGCGCTGTAATTTTCTACAACAATATACATAATCATACCGCAAAAAATACCGAGAATAAATGTCTGCAAAAAATTCTGCGAAAGTTTATTTTCAGCAAGAACAACAGCTGCCTCGTTATATTTAGGATTTGCAAACCTCAGCGGAACTGTTGTTATAAGACAACCGACAAGGTTACCGAGCCAAATCATAAGGCAATTCGGATTATTTTTTGTAGGAATAACATAGCCGATTTTGCCTGTAAAAAGATTAAACCCAAAAGCACATATACCAAAAAGTCCCAGGCAGAACAAAATTGAACCGAATACTTTATTTTCAGATGAAATAAATGCTGTAACGCCCAATCCAATCATCACGCCGGCAGGTACAGACTTTAAAAATGTGTTCCAATTACTCATATTATAACCCCTTGTTATATACTTTGTATAAATCCGAACTCAAAACGAGAGGTCACAGAAAAAACTCTGCGACCTCCCTAATTGCATTAACCGAAAGGTTTATTATTTATTTAATCCCTCGTAAACTGCAACTGCACATGCAACTGTAGCGCCTACCATCGGGTTGTTACCCATGCCGATAAGGCCCATCATCTCAACATGAGCAGGAACTGAAGATGAACCTGCAAACTGAGCGTCACCGTGCATTCTGCCCATTGAGTCTGTAAGACCGTATGAAGCAGGACCTGCGCCCATGTTATCAGGGTGAAGTGTACGGCCTGTACCGCCGCCTGAAGCAACTGAGAAATACTTAACGCCGTTCTCAATAGCCCACTTCTTGTATGTACCTGCAACAAGGTGCTGGAAACGAGTTGGGTTAGTTGAGTTACCTGTGATAGATACACCAACATTTTCGTGCTGCATAATAGCTACACCTTCACGAACATCGTCTGCGCCGTAGCAACGAACAGCAGCTCTTTCACCGTCTGAGAAAGCTCTCTCTTCAACGATCTTGAGCTCTGATGTGAAGTAATCGAACTGTGTCTTTACATATGTAAAGCCGTTGATTCTTGAAATGATGTAAGCAGCATCCTTACCAAGGCCGTTAAGAATAACCTTAAGCGGCTCTTTTCTTGCCTTGTTAGCGTTACGAGCGATACCGATTGCGCCTTCAGCGGCAGCAAAACTCTCGTGACCTGCGAGGAATGCAAAACACTTTGTTTCATCTCTGAGGAGCATTGCGCCGAGGTTACCGTGACCGCGACCAACATTTCTCTGCTCTGCAACCGAACCAGGGATACAGAAAGCCTCAAGACCGATACCGATGCACTCTGCAGCCTCTGCAGCTGTCTTTACGCCCTTCTTAATAGCTACCGCACAACCAAGTGTGTAAGCCCAACCTGCATTCTCAAATGCGATTGGCTGAACGCCCTTAACGATGTCATAAGCGTCAAAACCCTTGCTGTTGCAAAGCTCTCTTGCCTCTTCAAGACTTGCAATACCGTATTCGGCAAGGCACTTCTCAATTTTAGGCATTCTTCTTTCCATACTTTCAAATGTAACTGCCATTATAGTGTCCTCCTACCGAATTATTCTTCACGAGGGTCAATGTACTTAGCCGCATTATCAAAACGACCGTACTGACCGATGTTGTTTTTGTAAGCTTCGTTTGGCTCTACACCGTGACGAATGTCCTCAAGCATCTTGCCAAGCTTTACGAACTGATAGCCGCAAACCTCGTCATTCTCGTCAAGAGCTGTCTTGAGTACATAGCCCTCGGCCATTTCCATATAACGAACGCCCTTAGCGTTTGTGCTGTACATTGTACCAACCTGTGAACGGAGTCCCTTACCGAGGTCCTCAAGACCTGCGCCGATCGGAAGACCACCCTCTGAGAAAGCTGTCTGGCTTCTGCCGTAAACGAGCTGCTCAAAAATGTTTTTCATAGCTGTGTTGATAGCATCACAAACAAGGTCAGTATTAAGGCACTCAAGTAATGTCTTGTTAGGGAGAATTTCAGCAGCCATAGCAGCTGAGTGAGTCATACCTGAACAACCGATTGTTTCTACAAGAGCCTCTTCTACGATACCGTCTTTTACATTAAGTGTGAGCTTGCAAGCACCCTGCTGAGGTGCGCACCAGCCAATACCGTGTGAAAGACCTGAAATATCCTTAATATCATAGGATTTTACCCACTTACCCTCTTCAGGAATAGGTGCAGGACCGTGTTTTGGACCTTTTGCGACAGTGCACATCTTTTCTACTTCATTTGAATAAATCATGTGTACTTCTCCTTTCGATTATTGTTGAGCCTCTACACTCATACACATTTATTATAATGCGAAATAACGCATTTTTCAAGCATTTTTTACAAATTTTATCCTGCTTTTAATTTGTATATTTTGGATATATGTGTGGCATACTCAACAAAAAAGCACCTGTGCAAAGCAAAGCAATAGTCAGAATTTACTCTGTCATATCAAAAATTTTCACTGATAATTTTAAAAGTATTGCAATTTTAACATAAGTATAAAATATAGTTGAAATAATCAATAAATTATGCTATAATTTTTAGTATGAGCGTGTAAATACTCATATTGTAAAAAATATAATAAAAAGGCTGATGAGGATGAAAAAATTTTTCGAAAATAAGTTAAACACCGTACTCACTGTTATTTTGGGCGTGCTGATACTTACACTTTTAGGTCACTCTGTAATTTCAGCTCTCACACCGCAGACAAAGAAACCCGCCGTATCTACTTTTGACACAGCATACAAAAGCCGTATTAATCCTAATATAACAAAAATCGCCACAGCAGACACCGCAACAAGCGAACCTACGGAGGCTGCTGCAACAAAGCCTACTAAACCGGCTTCAACACAGGCAACAACGGTAAAACCGTCAACCGCTCCTACAACTGTAAAGCCAACGACTGCCAAAGCGTCTACGGTTGCCACAACGCAAGCACCTACGGTACAATTTGCCACAGCAATTCCTGCCGCAGAACCTGCCGATTACAACGAGCAGTGGAACGCAGGCTATCTTGTAGCTATTGACAATCCGGACAAAACATACAAGAGCGGTCAGGTTACACTTTCGGATCACGACAGAGATTTGCTTGAAAGACTTTGTATGGGCGAGTTTGGCTCGGGCGGATTTGTCGGTGCGTCACTTATCGCACAGTCTGTAAAAGACGCAATGTGCTTTGACGGATTTACAAGCGTTGATGCAATCATCAGAGATTATCACTACACAGGCAGTACGGACATTCCCGCAAACGACAATTGCAAACAGGCTGTAAGATATATTTTTGACGAAAACCACGATGCCGTTCAGCACAGAATACTTTATATGTATAACCCTCTCCTTGTTGCAAGCGAATTTCACGAAAGTCAGAATTACATTCTCACATACGAAGATGTAAGATTCTTTGACCGTTGGGGTTATTGATTTTTACTCACCACGCCGATTATTTATAATAATTAAACTCCCTTTTGCAGATAATAGTGCAGAAGGGAGTTTTTTTATGATACGAAGAATCGGAGGTCGCACGCTCGGCTTTGAAGAAATGCCGTCAATAATCGGTTACGCCTCGGTTGCGGGAAAGAAAGAGAGCGAAGGTCCTCTCGGCAAAGGCTTTGACAAGATTATTTATGACAGCTATAACGGTAAGAACACCTATGAACAGGCGGAAAGCACACTGCAATTTACCGCTGTAGAAACCGCAATGCAGAAAGCCGGTGTTAAAGCAGAGGACATCGACTACATTTTTGCAGGAGATTTGCTCAACCAATGTATATCGTCAAGTTTCGGTCTGCGTGATTTCAACATTGCTTACCTCGGGCAGTACGGAGCCTGTTCCACAATGGCTCAAGGCTTGCTTATGACGGCTGTATTTGTTGAGAGCAATGCGGCAAACACCGCTGCGTGCGTTACCTCTTCTCACTTTGCCTCTGCGGAAAGGCAGTACCGTTTTCCTCTCGAATACGGCGGAGTTCGCACACCGACCGCACAGTGGACGGTTACAGGTTCGGGATGTTGCATTGTAAGCAACGCTAAAAAGGGCGCTTGCATAGCTCGGGCAACGGCCGGAAAAATAGTTGACCTCGGCGTAACCGACGCTAATAATATGGGAGCAGCTATGGCGCCTGCCGCAGCACAGACATTCATCGATTACTTTGCCGACACAAATACAAAGCCGTCCGATTATGACGCTGTTTTTACGGGTGACTTGGGCTTGGTCGGCAGCAGGTCGCTCTATGATTTGCTTAGCCTTGAAAACATCGATCTTGAACCAAAGCATTATGACTGCGGTATGATGATTTTTGATTTAGAGGGACAGGATGTTCACGCAGGAGGTTCCGGCTGCGGATGTGCAGGTTCGGTATTTTGCTCGGAAATTTTAAATTCCGTAAACAGCGGAAAATACAACAATATTCTTTTCATGGCAACAGGTGCGTTGATGAGTCCTACCTCATCGGGACAGGGTGAAAGTATCCCCTCTGTTGCACATTTGCTCAACATAAAATTAAGATAAATTTTATAAAAGCTCTGTTCAAATCAAAATTCTTATGATATAATAAAGATGTGTAACGATATTGTTCAGCAGTTGGTAATTATTTGCTACTAATATTAACAGCTTTTGGAAATTTAGCAATATCAGCGTTGATTAGGAGTTTTGTTATATGTTCGGACGCATTCAAACAGTTGACAACAAAGTTCTATATAATATCAGCAGAATGCACAAGCCTGCTTTAACCAAGATTATGGTGGCATCTTCAAGGCTGGGCAATGCCGGCTTTGTATGGTGGGCGATCTGCATACCGTTCTTTGTTGTACCGGAGTGGAGAAAAACAGGCTTTAACTTTGTTTTTGCCCTCTGCCTTGCTCACCTTATGGGCGAAATCATTATTAAACATCTTGTAAAGAGGACACGCCCCTGTCATCTGCTTGAGGACGAGGAGCAGATTATAAACAAACCGAGGTTTTATTCGTTCCCGTCAGGTCATACAACGGCGTCATTTGCGTTTGCAACAACGGCACTGTTAAGATGTCAGCCTGCGGCTTGTCTGCCGATTCTTTTCTTGGCATTTATGATTGGCTTTTCAAGAATTTACTTGAGAGTTCACTATCTTACAGATGTAGTTTGCGGTATGCTACTCGGCTCAACCTGCGGAATTATCTCTGTAATGCTTTTCAATAATGTTTTCAGCTAAAATCAAATAAAAAATATGCACTCTTTGAGTTAATTCTCAGAGAGTGCTTTTTGTTTGCCATTGAAATGTGGGGCTTTATCAAAAGTTAGGAAAATTATTGGTTATCATATAAACTTAAGTGAAATAATTAAAAAAATACATTGTATATGAAATGCATTTCCTCACTTATTTCTCCTGTAACCCTCATCGTCTATGTATTCTTCGTGTTGTTTGAGATATTCTTCGTCCTTATCTCCGCAAATTGTATAATCGCACACACAGCCGTTTGCACAGATTGTTTTTCTTATAAGTCTTGCATGGATAAGCTCCATAGCGGTATAGTCGGGATTGCACATTGCAGGCATCACTTCCGGCAAATTATGTTCCCTTGCAAAATCCGCAATCGGACATTTTGTAAATTCATAATAGATTGGCTCATCTTTTTTTGTACGGAGCTACATTCATATCAAAATCGTCCCACTTGTCGCACTTCTTTTTAGATAAAGCAAAAGACCAATACATCAGCTTTTTATATATCGGTTTATTGCAATCGACAAACTTCAAATTTTTAAATGCAGACAAAAACAAATTGCCCTCCATCTCCTCGATTTCCGCAAGAGATGTTTTTTCTTTGTACACCACATAATAACTGAACAGAGCAATACAATCGTAATTTCCGCCGGCGCCGTTGTGGAAATTCTTTTTTCCGCCTAAATCCGTTCTGTAATCTTTTAAAAATCCAACATACTGAAGCTGAACCTTTGTGAATATTTTTTCAACATCTTCGGCAGAATAATGCAGAGAAATTTTATTTAAAATTTCCTCCCTGCACTGCTTCGTATACAATATATGGTGTTCACGGTCAAGCACAAGTTCTTTATCTTCCATTTGCCGATTTCTTTTCCTTTTTGAATTTGCCTTTAACCCTTACATTTCAAATTTTTTCTCTTAAATTTTTTGTTGAAAATTATACCTTGACACAAGATTTATACTATTTGTAATCAAATTCTTTCCACATTCAAGTATTAACACCTATGTTGAAAACTCCTGCGTTAATTGTTGAAATGTTACATTTCTGTAAAAGATTGGGTGTTACTTGTAAAAGGGCTGTAGTTTTGACAGTCGTTTAACATAGCTTTTCACACTTTCCACATAGTTTTCAACATTTATGTTAAAAGATGTGCTAAATACAAATTGTATAAATTAATAATTCTTACTGTTCTTTCTTTTATCAAGATAATTTTGCAAAATTATCGTTGCGGCAACTTCGTCTACCACATTTTTTCTTTTTTTGCCTCTTGTATTTGTATCGTTTAAAAAGTTGTGGGCTGTAATGGTAGTACCTCTTTCGTCCTGCAAATCCACCTGCAACCCTGTTTCGTTGTGTAAACGCTCCGCAAAGGCTCTTGCGTTCTGCGCACTCTCGCCCTCACTGCCGTCCATATTTTTAGGAAGACCCACAACCACGATTTCAGACTTTAAATTCACAACGGTTTCTTTCACTTTTTCAAAAAGTTTTTCGGGTGATTTTTCAAAAATTACCGTATGCGGCGACGCTAAAAACTCTGTCTTATCGCAAACCGCTATACCTGTTCTTGCTTTGCCCAAATCAACTGCCGCTATTATCATATTAACATCCTTTCAAAAACAGGGAACTCTGCCGAGTTCCCCTTATTCATATTATCGTGACGGTCTTTTTACATCTGATGCAACACTGAATACATCACTTGATTTGCCAAGCACTACAAGATGGTCGTTTTCATCAAAGACATAATCGCCGCCAAGGTTCAGATTAAGTTCATTATCATTTTTTACCGCAATAATATTAATCTTATGTTTACGGCGAACATCAACATCCATTACCTTTTTTCCAACCCACGATGATACCACGGGAATTTCAAAGATAGAATACTCCGAAGTGAGTTCAATATAATCAAAAATATTGTCTGCATTGTATCTTACCGCAAGGTTTTCGGCAATCTCTTTGTCGGGATATACAACCTCGTCAGCGCCTATTTTCTTTAAAAATTCAACCTGTCTTGCCCTTTTAGCCTTTGCAATTACATACTTTGCACCGAGTTCCTTTAAAATGGAAGTAATTTCGAGGGAGGCATAAAAATCCTCACCGATTGTCACAAAGCAATAATCAAAAGTATTAACTCCTATAGATTTCAAAATTCCGTCTGCCGAGCAGTCACCGCAAAAAGCGTCGTTGAATTCAGGTGAAAGCTCCTGTATGAGTTCCTCGTCCTTGTCTGCAATCATTACTTCATTGCCGAGGTCCTGCATTTTTCGTGCAAGATAAATTCCAATTGTTCCCATTCCGATTACAAGTACCGACTTCATAAATGTTTCTCCTTAACCAATTAATATCTGTTCTGTAGGGCGCTTTACAGGTGCTTCGGGTTTTCTTTGTCCAAACACAAGCACAAGCGAAAGTCCGCCGATTCGTCCGCCATACATCATTATCATTAATATTATTTTTGAAATTACCGAGATTTGGTTTGTTATGCCTTTTGACACTCCTACAGTGCCTGCCGCCGAGGCGGTTTCAAACAATACCTGCGACATACCCAATCCCTCTACGCTGCAAATTATCATTGACGAAAGCATAACCGCAAAGAGATAAATCAAAATAATTACCGCCGACTGCTTAACCACATCAGACACAATTCTGCGCTTAAAAGTGTTTATATCGTCACCGCCTTTCGCCATTGCAAATACCGCAATCACAACCACCGCTATTGTAGTTGTTTTCAGACCGCCCGCCGTTGAACCCGGGCTACCGCCTATAAGCATAAGAATAAGCGAAAGCAATGTGCCGGAATCCGAGAGATTTGAAAGGTCAATTGTATTAAAACCTGCCGTTCTTGTGGTTACCGACATAAACATAGCGTTTACAATTTTTTGCGGAACAGTCTTGTCGGCAAGTTCGCCGTTGTATTCAAAAATAAAAAAGCCAAGTCCGCCTGCGACAAGCAAAATTGCCGTTGTAACAAGAACTATTTTAGTATGAAGCAAATATTTAGAAAAATGAAATTTATTTTTTAAAATGTCATTCCACACAATAAAGCCGATACCGCCGATTACAATAAGCGACATTATAATTATGTTTACATAGTAATCATTTGTATAGTAAGTCAGCGAAGAATACGGTTGGCGAAATCCCATAAGGTCAAAGCCTGCGTTGCAAAAAGCAGAAATAGCGTGGAAACAACTGTAGTATATTCCTTTCAGCATACCCATTTGCGGACAAAAGCGAAAAGCAAGTAATACAGCACCTATTCCCTCAAAAATAAAAGTACCTCCGACTATTTTCTTAACGAGTTTTAAAGTACCGTCAATTTGAGTATTGCCCGATGACTGCATCATCATTTTGCGTTCACGCATATTAATCTTTTTGCGCAAAAATATTGAAATCATTGTTATTATCGTCATAAGACCAAGACCGCCTATCTGAATCATTGCCAAAATAACAAGCTGTCCGAAAATTGTCCAATGAGTAAATGTATCAAATACAATAAGTCCCGTAACGCAGGTTGCACTTACCGATGTGAAAAGTGAATCAATAAAATTCGTCCATTCCCCCGTCTTTGAGGAAATCGGCAGGCACAAAAGGAAAGTTCCCAACAAAATTACAGGAATAAAGCTCAACGCTATAAATCTCGTGTAGCCGAGCTTTGATATTAACTTGCTTATCATTAAGCATTCACCGCCTTAAATTCTATTGTATCATATTATATAACAATTCACAACAGAAAAATGCTCCTGCAAGCATTTTGCAGGAGCATAAATTCAAAATAAATAATTAAGACGCAATATGAAGTATAAGCGTTACGATTCTGATTGCAAAGAGAGCAGCTGCAACCCACATAACAGGGTGAATCTGCTTGATTTTGCCTGTAACGATCTTGAGGATAACCCAAGAAATAATACCGAACATAATACCTGTTGCAATTGAATATGCAAACGGCATCATAATGATTGCAAGGAAACCGCCAACTGTGTCGGCAATGTCAGACTCAAAGTCCATTTGAGTAATGTTCTTAAGCATTAAAAGTCCAACGAACACAAGAGCAGGAGCTGTTGCAAATGACGGAATTGCAAGGAAAATCGGGTAGAAAGGAATTGCAAGAAGGAAGAGAATACCTGAGGTCATAGCTGTAAGACCTGTTCTGCCGCCCTCGGCAACACCTGTTGTTGACTCAACATAAGAAGTTACGGTTGATGTACCAAGACAAGCACCTACGCAAGTACCTACGGCGTCAGCCATTAAAGCCTTACCTACTCTTGGAAGCTCACCTTTTTCGTTGAGGAGGTTACCCTGCTGTGCAACACCGATAAGTGTACCTACTGTATCGAAAAGGTCAACAAAGAGGAATGCAAATACAATAACTGCAAAGTTTACTACATTCTGTGCTACATAAGTAAAATCGAACTTAAATAAAGTTTCTGTTGCCATATTCTGAACAGGAGCAAATATTGCATAGTTTGAGAAATCAGGAATAAGTGAAGTGCCCTGATACCAACCGCAAAGCTGTGCAATAATGCCGAAAATGTAAGTAACAATGATGCCGATAAGGATTGAACCCTTAACCTTGAAGTGCCACAAAGCGGCTACAATAAGAAGACCTACAATTGCAAGAACTACATTTGCGGAACCTAAGTCACCGAGTGTTACAAGTGTTGATGACTGAACAGCTGTGCCGTCATAGTAAGCATCGGAAACGATAACGCCTGCACCCTTTAAACCTACAATTGTAATGAAAAGACCGATACCTGCCGAAATACCGAGTTTTAAGTTCTTAGGTACTTTATTAACAAGTGTTTCACGGAATTTGAAAAGTGAAAGGATAATAAAGATAATACCTTCAACAAGGATTGCTGTAAGAGCAACCTGCCATGGATTTGTAATACCCTGTGATGCAAGCTGCGGAACTACTGTGTATGCAAAGTAAGCATTAAGTCCCATACCGGAAGCAAGAGCAACAGGATAGTTTGCAAAAAATGCCATAAAAAGTGTAGCAAATGCTGCCGATACTGCTGTTGCAGCAAAAACCGCACTTGAGTCCATTCCGGCAGCGCCAAGCATACTTGGGTTTACGGCAAGTATGTAAGCCATTGCAAGGAATGTGGTAACGCCGGCAACAACTTCTGTTTTTACCGCGGTACCGTTTTCTTTGAGTTTAAATAGTTTTTCCACTTAGAAAACCCCTTCATTAAATTTTTTATACAAAAGCCAAAAGGCTATTGTTTACCGCATTAATACTAAAAGTATGACACCTTTCGAGCAAAAAGTCAATGCTTTTGCGGCTGGAAAAATATTTTTGTAAGATACTATAAAATATTCCGTTAATTTTTTAACATTAATACAATAACATATTAATATGATAATTTAATATACTGTATTTCACAAAAATTTTTATTAGAATATGGGTAGAAAAATACTTAACCCAAGCTTTTATAATTACTCGGCGAAATATTTTGCTAAACCATAATTACCTAAACTTTCAAAAACAACCGACAACAAAAAATTCCGACCCTTGCAGATCGGAATTTTTTATCTGTTTAATTTTCAGTAAAATTATTCGTCTTTGCCGCAGCACTTCTTGTACTTTTTGCCGCTGCCGCATGGGCAAGGATCGTTTCTGCCGACTTTTTTGCCTTTACGGATAGTTTTGTTGGCTGTGTCTGTCCCGTCACCCGAAGTTTCTGTAGGCTGAGCAACCTGCTCACGCTTTAAAGCAATTTCAATCGGGCTTTCTTTAGGCTCTTCATCTTCGCCGTTATTTAAAACTACCTGATGTGCAGCCTGTGCCTGCTTTAATGCCATACGCTTTGCAGCCTCGATAGCTTCCTGACGCTTTTTAACCTCATATACCTTTTTAGGCATAATGAGCATCATCTTAACTGTATCTTCTCTGATGCTTTCAATCATCTCGTCGAACATATCAAAGCCTTCAATACGGTACTCTACTACAGGGTCATGCTGACCGTATGAACGGAGTCTGATACCTGACTTAAGCTGATCCATATTATCAATGTGATCCATCCAGTGTGTATCAACATTCTTGAGGAGATATACACGCTCCATTTCACGGATAGTTTCGGTCGGCAAAAGCTCCTCATTTTCTTTATAGATAGCTTTTGCATCTTCGATAAGCATATTCTTAATGTCTTCGGCTTCCATATCCTCAAGGTCTTCGAGGTCAAAGTCGTAACGGCTCTCGTCCTGAATAAGCCAATCCTTATAATAATCCTTAAGGCTCTGGAGATTCCAATGCTCACGAGGGCCGTCTGGGAGATACTGCTTAACGCTTGTGTCAATTGTATCTTCAATCATCTTATAGATAGTATCGTGTAAGTCCTCACCGTTAAGAACCTGATCACGCTGACCGTAGATAATTTCTCTCTGCTTGTTAAGAACATCGTCATACTGGAGTACATCTTTACGAATACCGAAGTTACGGAGTTCGATTTTCTCCTGTGAGCTGTCAATGATATTTGAAATCAACTTAGCGTCAATCGGCATATCATCTTCAACATTAAGGCGCTCCATAACCATCTTCATTCTGTCACCGCCGAATAAACGCATAAGATCGTCTTCTGTAGAAAGGAAGAACTTACTTACACCCGGGTCGCCCTGACGACCTGCACGGCCCTTAAGCTGGTTATCAATTCGTCTTGATTCGTGGCGCTCTGTACCGATAATGTAAAGGCCGCCTGCTTCTCTTACCTTTTCAGCTTCTTCTTTGATTTCTTCTTTATATTTTGAGTTAAGCTCATCAAATGTCTTTCTTGCATTGAGGATTTCCTCGTTATCTGTTTCTGCGTGACCTGTTGACTCTTCAATAAGTTCATCTGTAAAGCCCTGCTTACGCATAGATGCTTTAGCCATAAATTCAGCGTTACCGCCAAGGATAATATCGGTACCACGGCCTGCCATATTTGTTGCGATTGTAACCGCACCGAGCTTACCTGCCTGTGCTACGATTTCAGCCTCTTTTTCGTGCTGTTTGGCGTTGAGCACATTGTGCTTGATGCCACGCTTTTTAAGCATTTTTGAAAGTTCTTCCGACTTTTCGATAGAAATTGTACCGACAAGTACAGGCTGACCCTTTTCGTGAGCCTCTACAACCTGGTCGATTACATTCTTAAACTTGCCTTTTTCTGTCTTGAATACGGAGTCCGGAAGATCTATACGCTGAACAGGCTTGTTTGTAGGAATTTCAACAACATCAAGTTTGTAAATTTCCTGGAACTCCTCTGCCTCTGTCTGAGCAGTACCTGTCATACCTGAAAGCTTTTTGTAAAGACGGAAGTAGTTTTGGAATGTGATTGTAGCAAGAGTTTTGCTCTCGTTCTGAATCTTTACGCCCTCTTTTGCTTCAATTGCCTGGTGCAAGCCCTCGTTAAAGCGTCTGCCGTACATAAAACGACCTGTAAATTCATCAACAATGATAACTTCGCCGTCTTTAACAACATAGTCAACATCGAGTTTCATAATACCGTGAGCCTTGATAGCCTGGTTTACATGGTGCTGAATTGTAAGGTTTTCCGGGTCTGTAAGGTTTTCAATGCCGAAAAATTCTTCGGCTTTCTTAACACCGTTCTGTGTAAGTGTAGCTGTTTTCTGCTTTTCGTCTACAACATAGTCGATGTCGTTTTCTGCGTAGTAATCCTCCATATCTTCTTTGGAGTCAAGCTCTTCAAAGCGCTGAACCTTTAATGTTCTTGCAAACTTGTCAGCCTTTGCATATAAATCGGTAGACTTGTCGCCCTTACCCGAAATAATAAGAGGTGTTCTTGCCTCATCAATAAGGATTGAGTCAACCTCGTCGACAATTGCGTAAGCGTGGCCACGCTGTACTTTCTGCTCCTTGTAAACAACCATATTATCACGGAGGTAGTCAAATCCGAGTTCGTTGTTTGTACCGTATGTAATATCAGCTTCATATGCCTTTTTTCTGCCCTCGTTGTCAAGTGAATGAACAATAAGACCTGTGGTAAGTCCGAGGTATCTGTAAAGTTTGCCCATCCATTCAGAGTCACGGCGTGCAAGATAATCGTTGACTGTTACGATATGTACACCCTCGCCTGTAAGACCGTTAAGGTATGCAGGAAGTGTAGCAACCAAAGTTTTACCTTCACCTGTTTTCATTTCGGCGATTCTGCCCTGATGAAGTACGATACCACCTATAATCTGTACCGGATAATGTTTCATACCAAGTACACGCCAAGCACCCTCTCGGCATACAGCAAAGGCATCCGGTAAGATGTCATCTGTAGTTTCGCCGTTTGCAAGACGCTCTTTGAGAACAGCTGTCTGATTTTTGAGTTCGCTTTCGCTCATAGCCGCATACTTGTCCTCAAGTGCAAGCACCTTATCGCAAATCGGCTGAATTCGCTTTAATTCTTTTTTACTGTAATTGCCAAACAAGGCTTTGAGAATATTCATATATAAATGTCCTTTCGGTATAAATTCTTTTTACTGTACGGCAGCTGCACCGAGTGATTTTGCTGCCTGTATCATAGCTGCCTCAACAACAGGGCCCGCATAGGTAAAGCCAAAACCCGAGTCTTCCACAACGCAGGCAAATGCAAGAGGGCAATCCTCGTCCTTTGCATAACCTACCATCCAACCGTTAGGGCCTTTGTCCTCGCCGACCTCGGCAGTACCTGTCTTTGCGCATATCGTAAGTCCGCCAAACAGATCGTCGCCGTAGTAATCGGTCATTGTAAAGCGCATCATATCGTCAAGCGCTTCTGCCGTGCTACTGCTGAAAAGTTCGTTTGTACTGTCCGAGCCGCCCAATCCGAGCACACCCAGAATTGAACCGTCTTTTATCATATACGGTTCTTTTGTTTTGCCGCCGTTTGCGATTGCTCCGCAAATAACAGCCATTTGCATTGGGTTTACTTTGTCATTGTACTGACCGACGCCCGACCAGCCGAGCTGGTTTGTGTTTGCATCGCTTACATCGTAATTTCCCTTTGCGGTTTCGTTATCATCCACCTTAAAGCTGCTGTTTATGCCGGCTTTATTTGCGGTGGCAGTCATTTTTTCTTCGCCGAGTTCAACCGCAAGTTCCGCATAAACAATATTGCAGGAATGTGACATTGCCTCTTTAAAGTTTATGTAACCGTGCGGTTCAACACAGGTTACATCACTTCCGCCGATATCTTCCTTACCCGAACAATACCATGTACGGTCGTAGATGTCGGGAAGATTTTCAATAGCGCAGGCAGAAGTAATTATCTTAAAAATCGAACCGGGCGCATAGGTTGAAGAAATAGTATTGTCAAGATACACACCCTCGTAGTCTTTTTCGTTTTCCTCGGTAATTTCGGGAGGCGCTTCCGGATCGTAAGCCTTTGTACTTACGGAACAGATGACCTCACCTGTTTTGTAGTTATATACAACGCAAGCACCGTCTTTGCCGTAGCCTGACAATACATCGTAAGCCGCTGCGCAGGTGTCTGCATCTACCGTAAGATTAATGTCATTGCCCTTTCTTAGAGAATCGGGCATATTCAGTCCCCAAATAAGATTATATCCGATAAGCTGGGAACGGTATCTGCTCTGTAAAGCAGTAGAAATATTAGAAGAATTGTCGCCTATTGTGTGCAAAAGCGAAGTTCTGACGCTTTGGTTTTCATTATAAACTCTTTTTCCGTCAACACTTTGAGCAAGAATATTGCCGTTGCGGTCATAAATTGTACCTGCCTTTGCAAGTCCGTCGGTTCCTGCGATGTGGTAGTTATAGTGCTGATCTACCCAATCGCCCGAATTTGCAACGAGCTTGTAGGCAAAAAAGCCCATACCGCCGATAAAGGCTACCGTAACCGCAAATATAAGCGTACTTCTCCGTAATACTCTTTTCATTCAAACACCGTCCTTTCTCTGATTTATTCAGAGGGTACTGCAAAGCAATACCTCATTCGGTTTTGTAAGATTATTTTTTCACCGCATATGTTCTTTCGTCTGCCGCCTTGATAAATGCAATAAGTCCCCAACAGGAAAGCACACTTGAACCGCCACAGCTGATAAACGGGAATGTTACACCTGTAAGCGGAAGAATATCGGTTGCGCCAAAAACATTGAGTGAAAGCTGTATTACAAGCAAACCCGCAGCACAGCAGGCAGAAATAGAATAGAATGTACTTCTGCTTCTTGTTGTGATTGCTCTTGCATATATAACAAGGCAAGCTACCGCAACGGCGAGAGTAATTGCAACAATTACACCCATTTCTTCGGAAACCAAGCCAAAGACGAGGTCGCTCTCCGACGCTCCGACGCCCTTTAAAAAGCCGTTGCCTATGCCGACGCCGAAAAGTCCGCCGCTTGCTATATATGTAAGCACATGAGTTTGCTGATAACCTAAGTCATTTGCGTATTCCCACGCATGTCCCCAAGCCTTAAAACGGTCGAGGACATAAGATTTAAAGCGCAACACAATAGACACACCGAATACAGCCGCCACAATGGCAAGAATTACTGTTTTAAAGTCGCCCGAACGCATAAATGAGATTAAAAGGAAGGTCATAAAGAATATGAGCGCTGTACCGAAGTCACCCATTAATGCAAGCAATCCTACGCAAACAGCCGAGAATATAATAAACTCAAACAAATTCTTTTTTGTCTGTAATCTGTCAAGTGTGTTTGCACCTATAAATATGTATATGATTTTTACTATTTCGGACGGCTGAAGAGAAATACCGCCAATGCTGATCCAGTTAGCCGCACCGTAAGTTATTTTGCCGAATACTATACTCACGCCGAGCAGTCCTACTGCGGCAATCATAAGTCCGTATCTTAATTTTGTTGACGAAGTTCTGTCCGGGTCCTCAATAAACTTGATTATAACACAGAACAGCGCCATTCCCACAACTGCGGCAATAAGCTGTACATAAGCCGACCGCTCTACCTGCCGCACAAGCAGCATTACACCCACGCCCGTCAAAAACAGCGCAAGGCTTTCAAGTTCAAAACTCACCCTTTTAAGTACCTTTGAAGAAACAAAGAAAAATGTCCATTCTGCCACTGCAAGGCATCCGAAAAGTACGAGCGGTGAATACTTGTTGGTACCGTCCTGCCAAAATACCGCCTCTACGCACATAAAGAAATGGAAAAGCGTGATTAAAAGCATAAGCTTCCACGACTTCATTGCAGGCTTGTTGTTGGCTTTCTTAAAAAACCAACTGTAACGGAGATTTTCGTCATAATCTTCGCCACGCAAAAACTGAAACTGCGAATTGCCCACACTGATAACATCGTCAATAAGCACTCTGGTTCTGCCCACAGCTTCTTCGCCGTTTACATATGTACCGCCTTTTGAACCCGTATCGCAGATATACCAGCCGCTGGCTCTTCTCAAAAGAACGCAGTGATTTCTTGAAACGGCAGGGTCATCAACGACAATGTCGCTTGCCCTGCTTCTGCCGATTGAATTTTCCCAGAAAATAACAGGAAGTTTAAGTCCTGTAACTGTATTGTAAAGTGTAACAAGAGGCTTTTCGGGCCTTCTGCGACGACGCATTGCAGCATAGCACTGATATACAATTATAATAGCATATACGGGCATTAATATTCTTAACGCAACAATGGCTAAATCGTAAATTACCGTCATATCAAGCACAGGCATCCTCCTTGTAATCATAGCTAAAGTTATACATTTATCATAATACCGCATTTTGGTAAAAAAGTCAATAAAAAAAGGCGGTTGACCCCTCAACCGCACAATATTATTTATCAAAAGCTATTATTTGCTTATTAATACCCGTAAATAATTGTCATAATCAGCATTATTACAGGCTGATGCAAAAGATATATTATAAGACTGTATCTTCCTATTACATTTAATATGGGAATTTTAAAATAAAAATATTTCTCCCATTTTATTTTCTTTATTATACGCCATAAAAATATTCCGAACACAAACATAAACAGCCACGGAATTATCGAAAAATAGTCGCTTGAAACAAAATCATACGAACGAAAGCCCAAGAATGACAGATATTTATATTCGTACAAAAAAGACGGCAGTTCAATAATCGGTATTCCCAAAAAACCTATGTAACCTGTCGGAACTCCGTATGTAACGGCATAAAGCATAAAGCTCAAAATTGCACCCACTACAGTAGGAATTGCATTAAATAAATCTTTCAGTGCCGAACATATAAGCATTGAAATACCCAATAAATTCAGTATTCCGAACCAAACCACCTGACTCGGTATAGCTATTGCAGTAACTGCTGTAACAACAAAACCGCATAAGCTCACTATTATTCCGTTTCTGACCGTATGATTTGAAAAATTAAAAGACACTCCCGAAATAATAATAAACGATACACAAATAAAGCGTTCCCATACGGCAAAAAATGAGTTTGTAAAAGCAGAACCGTCGCCGTATATTATAAAAATATCATACAATGCGTGGAACGCAACCATATTAATAACGGCAAAGCCACGGATTGAATCAATTAAGTCATATCGTTTTTTACTTTTCAGAGTGTCCTTGTTCATTCGCAAATTCCTTACTTATCCTGTTTCATTCTGCGGTTAAACAGCAATACAGCACAAGCAAAAATTACTGCGGCATATCCGAATACCCAAAGTAATTCGGGTATTATCTGCGAATAATTGCCCTCAAGCGTTGCCCTTAAAGCATTTACGCAATGAATAAACGGCAAAAATTCTGCGATTTTTTGAAATGCACCTCCTACAAGCGAGATGTCAAACCATATATTTGAAAGCCATGCCGACAGGTTTGTGAGTACCGCACCGCATATTATACCTACCATTTTATCACTAAACGCCGTACCGCACAATAGCCCTATTGAAATATATAAAAAAGCAGGAACAATACTTACAACCGCCGCAAGCAAAATATTTGCCGAAAAAGATAAACCGAAAATCAGCGCAAACAAACAGGTAACAAGTGTTTGCAATAAAGCCATAGGAATGAGCGGTACTGTATAACCGAGTATGTAGCCGCTCGGCTTAAGGGGCGAAGCGTAAAGTCTGATAATAAAAGCCGTGCATCTGTCTTTTGAAACCAAAAGCGCAGAAAAAAGCGACAAAAACACAAGTCCGAATGCGCTTATTCCGCCCGTAAGATTTTTAATTTCAAACAAGGTCATATGTGCCTCTTTCGGAATACTTGAGTTAATTACCGACAACAAAACAAGCAATACAATAGGAAAAGCAATACCGAAAATTGATGTTAAAACATCTCTCTGCAATTCCTTTGCATTTCTTGACGCAAAAGCTAAAGTTTTCATAATCATTTACCCTCTTCCGCAATTTTTACAAAAGCGTCTTCAAAAGATGTGGCATTAACGCTGTTTTTAAGTTCGTCAGCCGTACCCTCAGCCACAAGATTTCCCTTTACCATAATACCTATGCGGTCTGACAGCGACTCCGCCTCTTCGAGATAGTGAGTTGTAAGGATTACCGTAATCTTACCTTTTAAAGCGCTGATTTTATTCCACAATTCTCTTCTTGCCAAAACATCAAGTCCCAAAGTCGGCTCGTCAAGAAATAAAATTTCAGGGTCGCTTATAAGCGCCATTGCAATGCTCAATCTTCTTTGCCAGCCGCCCGATAAAGTTTTTGCCTTTGACTTTGCAACTTCCGCAAGCTCAAAATCATCTATCATATTCTGCGCTTTCTGCACCGCCGTTTCTTTTTCAAAGCCGTATATTTCAGCTATCAGCTCAAGATTTTCTCTTACGGTCAGATTTGGCGCAACTGCAGTTTCCTGCGGTGATACATTAATAATTCTCTTAACATCTTCGCTGTCATTTACAATGCTGTATCCGTTAAGCACAGCGTCACCACTTGTCGGATTAATCAGACACGAAAGCATTTTTATTGTTGTCGACTTGCCCGCACCGTTTACGCCGAGCAACCCGTAAATTTCGCCTTTATTTATAGAAAGATTAATTGAATTTACCGCAACTTTATCTTTGTATTTTTTTGTAAGATTTTCAGTTTTTATCGCTAACATAAATAAAACCTCATTCCTCAAACACAAAATCACTTGCAATAGAACGGCTTACCTTGCCTATTCCCAAGCCACGCTTTATATCCCCGACAACGAGCAGTTTATCTCCGGGTTTAATGTCAAAAACATCTCTTGCGTGTTTAGGAATAACTATCTGACCACGCTCGCCTACTTTTACAATGCCGAAAACATATTTTCCGTCCTCCGAATTTGTCGATTCCTCTTCAACGGATATTTTATCGTGTACAAGCTCATCGAGCGATATTTCATAAAGATTAGCAAGTTCGCTGCATTTTATAACATCGGGAATACTCTCTTCGTTCTCCCATTTAGCCACAGACTGACGGGAAACATTGATTTTTTCCGCTACTTCTTCCTGTGAATAACCCTTTGTTTTGCGCAGCGCCTTTAAATTCATACCAATCATATTTTTCACACCTTTCATAGCCTAAGTATAGCACAGCAAATTTACATAAACAACCAACTAAATTATACAAGAGATGTAAAGAATAGTTGCGTAATTAAACATATTCTATTAACTCAAAAAATTCAGTGATAAATATTCACAATAAATATATTTATAATGCATTTTTAACATATATTAATAAAAATGCACAAATATACAAAATTGTTTTCTGTTATTATTGCAGTTACATTTTCATCGTTTTTATAGTATAATCAAATATAAGATAAAATAAATATTAGAACTTTACCGACAAATATTTACTTTATCAGTGAAGATGTATAGTTTAGAAAGGAATAATAATTATGAAAAAAATCACAAAAGTTGTTTGTTCAACTGCTCTTATCGTAGGTATGCTTGGAACAGCTCAAGCTTTTTCGGTTTCTGCGATGATAAGACCTATAATTACAGGCGATGTTGACGAGAATTTTAAAGTTGATATCAATGATGTTACACTTCTTCAAAACGGACTTGCCGGCAATGCGGAACTGTCACCAAGACAATTTTATGCAGGAGATGTCAATTTTAACGGTGTAAACGATGTCAGTGATGTTACTCTTATTCAGGAACATATTGCCGGTACATATGAATTTGAGAGAAATAGTACTGCTTCGGAACACATTATCCGTAATTTTTGCGCCGATTATGATTCCGGAAAGGCAATGGCAGGCACTCCTGTAACATTTACCGCAACAATGGATTCGGGCGTTACACCGTTCAGCTATGAATTTTTGATTAACGGCGAGGTTGTTCAGCAAAAATCAGAGTTAAACACATTTACTTATACATTTAGTGAAAGTGGCAGCTATGATGTTTCGGTAAGGAGTTATAACGCTATTGATGATTGCGCAGAGGAAACCCTGTATAATTATACGGTAGTTGACGCATATGAAAGTGAAAACCCTGTTATTGTGGGTATTCATACAGATAAGGACTACATCGGTAAGAGCGATAATAATGTAACAATTACCGCAAATGCATTTATGGGAACTGCTCCTTATCAGTATAAGTTTACACTTGACAACGGTTTATTGGTACAGGATTATTCGGATGACAATAATTTCTTTATTGATATGCATAAACTCGATTATGAGAACAATACTCCGTTAGAAATAGGCGACCATACCGTACTCGTTGAGGTCAAGGATGCAAACGGAAATACTGCATCGGAAGAATTTACCTTCGTAGTTGATTACGATAAAATGTAATAATTAACAATTGTTAAAAATCCCTGCAAGCTCTTTACTTTAGCTTGCAGGGAATTTTTAATTAATCATATTGATAAAAGCAATATTTTTATAATTTGAGCACATTATATAATATATATAAATTTATATGTTATTTTAATTCAGTTTTATAACAAACAAATACCACCGTTTCTCCTTAATCTGCCATTCTTGCCAGTAAATTGACTTTTATGCCAAATAGTTGCAATTGTTGTCATTAATGTGTATTATATTAGTTGTAAACAAAAATATGCAATCAAAAAATTAAAGAAATGAGGTAATTGTTTATGAGTAAAGCAGGTGCAATTTTAATCACATTTTTCCTTGGTGGTTTAGGTGTACACAGATTTTTGACAGGTAAAATCGGTACAGGCGTAATTTGGCTTCTTACAGGTGGTGCTTGCGGTATTGGCTGGCTTGTTGACCTTATTATGGTTATTGCCGGTAAATATACTGACAAAGACGGTAATGTATGGGGTACAAACTGATCTTATACATAATGAAAGGGGTTACTAATGGCTTTATGTGTTAAGATCAACAACATAAAAGCCAACAATTCCTATTCTATTGAAAGTTTTTACAAAGCAATTAAAGACAAGCATTTTTCAGCCGGTGTTCCGTCACCGACTAAATACGGTGCCGCAAGTATTATAACATTCCCTGCAATTGACAGTCAAAAACAAGTATGGATTATGAAAAACGGTTTATCTACCAAGTCGCATAAATTTTCCATACAGAAATCATATGAGGCAGGTCTTGATAATATCGAAAAAATCACTTATCCCGACTCTGAAAATCATAGTTCTTTCGGCTTTGATTCGATTATTAACGACAATGCAAAGAAATGCGAACATCTTGTTGACATCACTGCAAAAGAGCTTTTAAAACTTAATCTTTAAAATCGACAGGTACAATCAATTTCCGATTGTACCTGTTCTTTTTATGGTTTTATTCTAAATGTTGGGGTAACAATAATAAATTATGGTTAGCAAATTGTAAAATGAAGATGAAAGAATAAAAAAAGAATATCCATAGAAACGATTTCGTAGTAGAATTAAGTTACCACACCTAAATTTGAAAGGAAATCATCACTATGGATGCACTTAATTTTACACAAACACACAAAAGGTCAACACTTAACAAGAGAAATCTTGTGCTTGAGCGTATTTGATGAATGATGCAACGATGAATTTGTGCATTTGGAAAAGCCGCTTCAATAGCCAGTCTGAAACCTGTCAGACCGTCCACGCAGAACAGAAATACAACTTTTTTTCATAACTATAGACCTCTTGATATGTAACCTTTGTTTCATTGCATCTCCTTTAATTAAGTTTACTGTTGTTACAGTCCTGTTTCAGAGGAACTATATCTTTTTTAAGTAAGAAGAAGAGTGTACGATATTACAGATTTTATTTAAAATAATGCTAATTAATATCGGTACAAATAGACCAAATATAAGATATACAAAAGCCCACTGTTGCAAACCGTTTGGAAGATAGTAGTACCATATACTTGATTTAAATGATGCAACATTAAAGTCACCAAACAATGAGCCTGAAGTAATGCAGCTTAATCCGTAGAATACAAATTTTAGGCACATAAAGCCTACAAGCTGATTTACCATAATTCCGTATGTGTTGTCAGCTATAAGCCTTACAAACTTGCTGTTTCCTATGGCAGGTACAAGCAATCTTGAAACTCTCAACCAAAATGCAATTGCTGTGATTGACGAGATATACGGAATTACAAAACCGTTGTTGAAATTAGTGAAGGATGACGGCGTGTACTCCAAATTTTCGCAAAAAGTTAAAAGTATCAGCTGTACAGCAAATATAATTGCAAAGTACGCAACATTATTGAGAGTGTCTTTCTTTTCAAGCACAGCTTTATAAAATCGACCGAATTCATAACACGGCAGGAAAAACATTGTTCTGCCAAAAAGTTTCACTATACCGTTAATTGCAGTCGGATTTTCTATTGCAGTGTTAATTCCTATCATTCCGATTGCGAGATACACTATCAAAACTATAAATTCATTGTCAAGGTGAATCAGTTTCAAAAATTTTCTGAACAGCACATTTATTATACAAACCAAAAACAGCGGGTACACAAACCATGAACCGAGGTTATATTGAAAAGCCTCACCGTCAACAAACGGCATAACAAAAAGATTGTATAAATCAGGCTTTGCACCTATAGTAAATCCAAACAAACCGAGAAATGCAACCATACCACCGTAAAATATATTCCACAGATACGCAGGAATAAGAAGCCGCTTTGTGCGTTTCCATATGTATTTTCCGATATTTTCTTCATAATCGGTTTTGTAAAAATATCCCGATATAAATACAAACAGTGCCAAATTATACGAATACGGCGGGAACCAGTTATAAGCAAGTTCCATTCCGCCATGATAACAATGTCCGGAAACTATAATGAAATGATAATTCCGATTGCCGACAAAAGTTTGAATTGCAAATTCACCCCTCCGTCAGTATTAACGCTACGCAAATTTCTACCCTTTTCCAAAATTCAACTCTCCTTAATTTTTGATTTATATTAAATATTACTGCTTATTTTTCCCTTTTACTTAGAGCGTATCTGAAACCAGAAACGGAGGAACAAATATGCTCTACAAATATTTTACCGAAAAACTCTTAGGATTACAAGATGTTGATATAGAAAAAATTGAAGAAATTGATAATTCAATCCATATTAACTGCCGATTAAAAAGAAAACCTCATAAATGCCCCTGTTGCGGTAAATTAACTGATAAGGTTCACGATTATCGTGAACAGCCTATAAAGGATATTCCTGCCTTTGGCAAGCACATCTTTATAAGCGTCGATATCGTTGCTCCTGTGGCAAGCGTTTCCCTGAAAATGTCGATTTCCTCCCTCGTTAGCATCGTATGACTAACAGATTGTCTTTGTATATCATTGACAAATTGAGAAATGAAGTTTCTTTTTCAAGCGTTGCAAGAGAGGTTAACCTCTCTGTAAGCTCCGTAATCAGGGTTTTTGATTTAGTTTCCTACGCTCCTAAAAAGCTCCCATCTGCTATTTCTATTGATGAATTTAAAGGCAATACGAACAGTGAAAAGTATCAATGTATTCTCACCGATCCTGTCAACAAGGTCGTTTTGGACATTCTTCCAAAAAGATATGCGCATTTCCTAACTGAGTATTTTAACCATTTTGATAAGTCACAGCGTGACAAGGTTCAGTTTTTTGTCAGTGATATGTGGAAACCCTACTCTAATATTTCTTCTGTGTGGTTTAAAAACGCTACACAGATTGTTGATAAATACCATTGGATACGGCAAGTTATCTGGGCTTTTGAGGCTGTTCGTAAGCAGGAACAAAAGAAATTCAGCAAATCTCATCGCAGATACTTCAAGCAATCAAGACAGCTTTTACTAAAAAGATTTCACTATCTTTCTGATGAAGAAAAACAGCAAGTTAATGTTATGCTTTATACTTCTCCAACTCTTTCTACCGCACATTTTTACAAAGAGGAATTTCTTAAAATCCTTGATTGCAAAGACCGACAGTCTGCAAAAACAGCTTTTTCTGATTGGATAAATTCTGCTTTAGACTGTGGTATTGCACAATTTGTAAAATGTGCTAACTCTATGCTCAATTGGCTTCCGGGTATTCTAAATTCTTTTTCTTCTGCTATCACCAACGGTTTTACCGAAGGCTGCAACAACAAGATTAAGGTACTTAAGCGTAATGCTTATGGTTACAGAAATTTTAAGCGTTTCCGTAACCGTATTTTACATATGTTTTATCACCAAATGCAAAAACAAGCGATAGCTTAATTTACTATCGCTTGTTCATTTCAATTCTTCTTTTTCGGGTTTACCCCAACTATTGACATAGAACCATATTACTCAAATTTACATACATTTAGCAGCTCAAAAGCATTTACTTAATGACAGCTATCAGAGCGACCTCGATCGTCTGCTTTGATGTGTCAAACTGACATCATGACTTTTAAAAATAAGCAAAAGAAAACAGAGCAGCTATAAAAACTACTCTGTTATGGCTCCCCCAACTGGGCTCGAACCAGTGACATCATGATTAACAGTCATGCGCTCTACCGACTGAGCTATGGAGGATTATACAATTTTCTTTGATTTTACTCAAAGATTTTTGTTCAGATTGCATAAAGAGCAATCTTTTTTGTTACTTAAATCCCCGGTAGTGGATTTAAACAACTTTCCTAATTTTTCCTCAAACTAAGTAATAATGTCAGGTACTTTTCTGTACACTCGCACTATGCCGTGTTTGATGAACCATTCGACGACAAACGGGGTTTCGTCATCAATTCTTCCTATTCTGTCAAACATAAAGACAAGGAGTACATCAAATTCTCTCTTTTCTGCGGCGGCTTTCAAATCCTGAATAGCATCTCGATTGCTTGCCGAAACCTTGAATCCCGACACACCTTTTTCCTGAAACTCTTTCAGAATGGTCCAGCCGTTGCGTTCTGCAAATTCTCTGCACGAGGTTTTCTGCATTGGAATATCATCTTTATCAACCTGACCTTTGGTTGATACTCTGTACAAGCAATATACTCTTTTCATTTCATCACCCTTTCATACGATTTTTGCAAACCAACAATACTACATAATTTTTATAATATCCAGCGAAATCCAAAATTAAATTGAAAGAAATTCAGCATCCAATCTGAGCTTTCATTCTGTTCTCAAATGTATCCAAAAGATTTTCAAGAACATTTCTTTCAACATGGTTATTTCTGTTTTTAGAAAAGCAGATTGTGACCTTGCAGACGTTTATAACAGATTCTATTCTGTGTTCTGAATCAATGTTATTTTCTTTTATATAGTTTTCGTTCAAATTATCACCTGTTCCTTATTTTTTGTTTTTGTCATTTATATGATCTTTCATCTGCTCATCAGCTTTTGCCGCTGCATTGCACAAGCACATAAAAACTACACCTATAAAAGCACCGACAAAAAGACCAATCATAAATCCTAACATTTTAACACCTTCTTTCAGTAATTTTCTTCTCTTTGGACGTTTGTCCATTAATTTTTCCTCCAATCAATCTGAATCTTTTAGTAATTCAGGTTGTTTGGAGGACTTCTGTTTTTAAAAAACATAACTGCCCTTTCTGCTTTCAATGCAAAAAAGGCAAAAAAATAATGCCGACAGGCAATAGCGTTAAAAGCTATTACTTGTCGGCATTTTAATATTTTTTTACGAACAAATGTCCTTAATAATATTACCGTCCTTTATTTCTATAATATGGTGGCATTGATTGGCTATTTCTAAATTGTGTGTTACTATAACTATTGTAATTCCATTCCTGTTTAAATCAAAGAGCATTTTCACTATTTCTTCCGATGTTTTACTGTCCAATGAGCCTGTAGGTTCGTCGGCAAATATGTATTCTGGGCTTGTAACCAAAGCACGAGATATAGCTACCCTCTGTTTTTGACCGCCGGAAAGCTGTGATACTTTTTTAGATTTCAATGATGCAATTCCTGTTTTTTTTAAAGCTCTCATTACTGAACCTTTTTTATCCTTTATTTTTTTATTAAAATATAAGGGTGTCATTACATTTTCAAAAACAGTAAAATCGTCAATCAATGCAAAATCCTGCAATACTATTCCAATCTTAGAACTTCTAAGCTTTGATTTTTTACTTTCGCTAAGTTTATTGATATCAATATTATCAAGATAATATTCTCCGTCAAAATTATCAATGCATGACATAATATGTAATAACGTGGATTTACCCGCACCGCTTTCTCCTATAATTGCAACCGTTTCTCTATCGTCAATTTTTAGGTTTATGTTGTTTAACGCATGAACCATATTTTTTTTCCCTTTTAAATATATCTTGTTCAAATTTTTAATTTCAATCATAGTTGCCTCCGATTATCTTTTATATTTAAAAACTTCTATAGGTGGGTTTTTCTTTAATATTCTATAAGGAATTAACGATAATGATAACAGTATCATAATTATAGCTATTATAGCAATATAATTAAGCCAACACATACTTTTTTGCATAACAAAAATAAATATTACAAAGAATACAACCAATGTCAGAACAATATAGATAACAGTATATAATAAACTTATCAAAAAACATTTTTTGGTTGAAGCACCGCATAGATATAAAATGGAATAAAAATAAAGATTCTTATAAGTAGAAATAGCAATGCAACCAATCATTCCAAACAACGAAACTAAAGATAAAGTTAAAAGAATCGGACCTAATGCTCTAACTCTTGCATAAGCATCTTCTTTTCCGTTTTCTAACACATCAAAAAAAGTTCTGACATAATAATAATTACTAAACAGTTTATAAGCTTCATTTAAATCGTTTGAATTTTTTAAAACTATAGCTTCAGTCATTCCGGTACTAATAATTTCTTTTGGCAAATAATTATATAATGTTAATAACGGAATTTCAAATGATTCATCTGCTTTGCCTAACATATCTTTTGTATTCAATTCTGTACCACCGTTATTAAAAGTACAGTAGTAGGAGGTTTTTAATATACCAACAATCTTTCCCGTAAAACCATTTTCTGAATCAATATCAATTATGTCACCAATATTAAAATGTTTATTTAAGGAATAAGGTATTACTACAGGAATGTTTTTTAAATCATCTGTACACTCGTTTAGCCATGTTCCTTCTAATAATTCGGGAGTATAATCATTTACAAATTCATCGCTATATCCATAAAGAGTATATTCTCCTAAGTAAGCTACACCACCCAATTCACAATAATCTATTGAATTTTCAGGTAATTTATTTAATAATCTTTCCGGAACAGGATTACCGCCATTATCAACTATTATTCCGTTTATATTTGAAAGTCCACTGCTAATGTACTCATCAACTGTAACAAAGTAACTATTTGCAGTAACTAAAATATCGCTTAATAATAAAGTGGAAGCAACTAATTGTATTATTATAATTATGCTCATTAATATATTCTTACAGAAAAGATGGTATGAAAATTTAATTAACTTCATTATTTTGTCACCCCAATCTTTTTTCGGAAATAGATATATTTTTTACATATTTTGAAATTACAGGAGCACTAGTAATAATAATAACTATAAAGTACACTATAATCATACTAATGTAATCATATATTCCTAAGCTGTATGTAAAATCCTCATATTGTACATATTCAATTATGCTTGGCAAGACACATCTTGAAAAAATACATCCACATACAAATGATATTAAAGCAATAATGAAAATTACATTAGCTAAGAGAAAAATGCAAGTTGTTTTTGTCGCACCGTTCAATCTATAAATATAAATAATTTTGTTATTCTTTTCTAATATATATAAATAGACAAATGCTACATTTATCATTGATAACAAAAATATTCCTATATATATAATAGTAGTAGAATCATTCCATAAGCTGTCAATATTTTTTATTCTTTCCGGATAGATTATTTCTGCATTTTCAAAGCATTTCGTCAATTGAGAAATAATTTTATTATTTTCATCGTCATCAGGATATTTATCTAAAACAATTGATACAGATTCATTATTATGCTTCACATCATTTATAGACGATATAGGCAATATATTATAACCGCCAACTGAATATGTACCAATTACAGTATATTTATCATTACATATTGATATTTTATCCTCTTCTATCACACCTTCATCACCTGATATTATTACATGTTTGTTTGTCACAAATTCGTCTTGGTTGAAATATCTACCATGCTTAATGTGATTGGGATAGTAAAGATAGTCAAACATTATTCTTGTATCATCAATATTAGCTTTTATGGAGACGGCATTTAATTCTAAATCACACTTATTATTAAAATGCTCTATCTCTTTTAGCATCGTATTATCATCGATGAATGCACCATTAAACGATACAGTATAGGTCTTAGAACTATCATATTTTTTATTTGCATTTGTATAGCTTGCAAAATACGAAAACACAAAAAGAGATGCAAATATTGATATTATCTGTATTAAGCAAAGAAATCCAACCAATAACTTATTATTTTTTAAAAAATGCCAAAAGATTTTAATTGATAAATTTAACATTAGCTTTATCCTCAAAAGGGTGCCCTTATAGTATAAGGACACCCTCAACTTGAATATCTACTTATGATTGAGTTCCCACAACATTGTATATTAATGTATTTCTGTTATTGCTCAACGTGAAAATGTGTTTAGTGCTACCAACAGTAGTACCGTAGCCTGCCTCTTTGTTTACATAATTTGAAGAAGAACCGCTTGCGGCCAAGTCACCGTTTGTTTTATAAATATAAACTTTGACATTTGTTGATTTTAAACCGCTGCTGCTATTAATTTTGGAATAAGCGGTATCAGAATATGTAGGGAAAGTACTGCCTTTCCAATGTTGTGCGGTGACTGTTGCACTACCTCCACCAGAAACCGAAAGCGATTTTGTATGCTTTTTCTCAGTTTGATCGGTCTTACTGAGTATGTACGAACCCGAACTGGTTGTGGTTGCAGCTGATGCACTAAAACAACCTAACATTATCGTTGAAACCATTAAGATACAAAATCCTAATAAGAACATTTTCTTTTTCATTGTAAAACCTCTTTCTTTTTAATATATTTATAATTTTTCGCAAATTATTAAAACATCGGAAACTCCTACTTCCTGAGAATACAATAAATAATTTCTTTTGTATTTATGTTCTTCATTTATATTTGTTGAGTTTGTCTACAGTAACCTGAAATCGTAAATGCTTAGTTTAATCCTAGTTTAATTTGTAATTTGGACTTTTCTCATTAATAACACCAAGGTGCTCATTATAACTCCGCATATCAAAGAGTACCCTATGTTTCTGAGTTCTGTTAAAACACAAAATAATGATATGATAAATATACAGACTGAAATTAAAACAGCTAATGTTTTGTACCACTTTTTCTCGTAACTATTCAATGGATTGTTTTCTGTGTCAAGAGGGGACATTAATATTATCAACACCACACAAAGCAATTCAAATATTATGAGTAAATAAGTAAATATATTACCAACACTATTTGCATATTTAATTAAGCACAACATTATTATGCTTGAAATAACAGAAAACGCATAACACCTGACCGGCGTTTTAGCGTGATAGCCGCCTGCAAACTTACGGATAGCTATAAAAGAAAAATAGAAAACTAAACTTTCAATAAATAAATTGAAACATAAACCTATTATCATAACAGTTGCAATATGTATTAATGATGATAAAATAATATTAACAGCATATTCGTAAAGTTCTTTATCTTCGTTTTTTATAAGGTCGTTTGATACAAAAAACTCTATGAGTTTCGAACTAAACTTTTCCATTACTTTATCTTTTTAAATGCATCAAGTTTTGTTGGAGCCTTAGGCTGATACATTACAAAGCAAGTGGACGTATTAGCATTTATTGAAAGTGCTAATGTAAAACAAGCAATAATTGCAGGTGAAATTTTGCAGATAATGGTTTTAATTGTCTTCATAGTATTATTTCCTCCTTTTGTTGGAATTTTAACACATATTAAAAATAAAAACATAATTTTTGCAAAAATGATATCAATTTCATTCAAAGTGATGTATTTTTCTAATTATTTCGTCAAAAATAAAAAATTTATACCTAAAACAATGACATTTTTTGCAATATATGTTATAATTATGTCATAATTCACGGGAGGTTTTCCTTTTGAAAGTATTGATTTGTGACGACGACAAATATATTGCCGATGAAATACAAAGCAAGCTGACTGAATTTACGGATAAGCATAAAATATATTTTGATATTGATGTGTTTTACAACGGCGTCGCTCCTATGAAAAGCGATGCCAGTTATGATATGGCGTTTATCGACATTGAAATGCCGCAGGTAAACGGGCTTACTTTGGCGGCTCATTTAAAAGCTTTTAATCCCAATATAATTATTTTCATAATTACTTCCCACGAGTCTTATCTTGACGACGCAATGGATTTGGATGTGTTTCGCTATCTGTCAAAGCCTATTGACAATGACCGTTTTTTCAGAGCATTAAATACGGCTATTAACTATTATCATTCCAATACTCAAATAATAACTCTTGAATACTATGACGAGTATTATTCTGTTTTCACAAGCGATATAGTATATATAACTATTGAAGAAAGAAAGGCTGTTATTATAACACGGCAGAAGAAGTATTATACAAATAAAAAATTAAGTTATTGGAAAGAAAAACTAAAGGATTACGATTATTTTGCACAACCGCATTACAGCTATCTTGTTAATCTGAGGTATGTCTCGGATTTTAATAAGACTCAGCTTAATATTAAAGTAGATTTAAAAACTGAAACTCTACCTATATCTCAAAGGAACTATTCAAACTTTAAAAAGGCATATTTTGCATACATAGGGGTATAAAAATGGTATATACAATTTGCTATGCACTTATTTTTCTTGCAGAAATTCTGATATCACTATTTTATTTTGAAAACAAATTTGAAAGAAAGGCAAGTAAAAAGTTTCTGATAATCTCATTACCGACAGCTTATACAATTCTGTACTTTGCAAGGCTGTTTAATATAACCGTTGTAAATATGCTCGCATTTTTTGTCTGCAATTTCTTTTTGCTTCGTCTTTGCTACAAGGCAAAAATAAAGTCCGCAATATTCCATTGCAGTATACTTTTAGTATTTAATGTTACTACAGAATTTGTTGTTATGTTATTTTCAGCTGCCATACTCGGGACTGAACTACTCGCCTGTCTTGATAATTCGGTAAACCTTATTTTTCAATCAACCATCAGCAAACTGCTTTATTTTTCTTCAATGTATATACTGTCTAAGGTATCATCAAATGAGCGTCGTAAGGAAAGTCCTGCTACGTCGCTTATGCTGTTTCTTCTGCCAATATCAAGTACTCTGATTATATATGCAATATTATATTCACTTGCAGAATATGAATTAGGACAAGTCTTTTTAACCTTGCTTTTAATCGGCATAGTGGTGTTGCTTTTTTCAAACATAGCGGTGTTCTGGGTTTATGAATTCACTCTGAAAACTCAGAGCCGCAATATGGAATTGGAATATGAAAAGCAGAAACTAAAATCTGCAGCTGAGTATTACGATTTACTCAATGAGCAAAATGAAAACTCAAAAATTGTTATGCACGACATAAAACGGCATTTAAACGCCATTAAGAGCATCGCCAAAGACAAGGCTGTTACAGAGTACATAGACGATTTTATTGAAGACTTCAGCATAAATAAATCTGTTGATTACTGCAACAATCCTATGGCCAATTCAATCGTCAACAGGTACAAATCCTTCTGTGACAAGTTCGGGGTGAAGATGAATATTGACATCAGAAGTGCTGATTTTAGCTTTATGAGCGAACCCGACATAACTGCTCTGCTTGACAATCTGCTTGAGAACGCAGTTGAAGCGGCACAAAATACAGAGAACGGATTTATAGATTTTTCGGCTTTCGTCCGCAAAAATAAATATCTGTCAATACAGCTTACAAACTCGGTCAAGAATATTGTAGCCGTCAAGAACAACCGCATAGCATCATCAAAAAAATCTGACGCAATACATGGAACGGGACTAAAAAGCATTAAAAGAGTAGTTAAAAAATATGACGGTGAAATAAATATGAAATTCAATGAGGATGATATGACCTTCACCTCAAACATTGTGTTTGAAATTCGGAGATAACGCAGTAATCGAATCATATAATTCCTTGACTAATGAAATGCATTATATAATGAGAAATTCCAATACCTAATAATACTGATATCAACAAGATGAGATCTAATTGATGGAATTAAGAATCGGAAAGAAATTGCAAATATAAAAGTTTTGCAGTTGGATTTATTGTTATTATTTTTGCCTATTAAACATTTTATATAGCAAGCTACTTTTACCCCCATGTTCACGGTAACACTGTTCAGTTACGATTTATCTAGGCTTTTTCGAGTTTTATAATAATCATGTAAGTGCTTAAGTATCGCTCTTTAGAAATAAATTATATTTTCTTAGACTTATATAATCTATCTGCATTGATACTATTGTCTGTTTCAACAATTATTTATGTAATTTTGATGTTAAAAATCAAATTATAGTATCAGGAAAAGGAATATCTAATGAAATGTTTTAAAAATCGCTATAACAATTTATCATATATAATTTTCACAATACTATCTTTGTTTTCAATAAGTCTGATTTTTAACAATAATGTATGGTTTGATGAAGCTTATACACTGTCGCTAATTCAGCACAATTATTCCGAAGTAATTGAAATATTAAAATCGGATATGCATCCTCCTCTATACTTTATATCTCTGAAATTCTTCTGTGAGATTTTCGGTTATTCGATTTTAGTAACTAAAATTTTTTCGGTACTCGGTTACATTGCAACGCTTTTGCTTGGCTGTGCCGTGGTTAAGAAGCATTTCGGTTCGGATACATCAATGGTATATATGCTTACTATAGGGGCAATTCCTATGTCGCTTTATTTCAGCGTTCAGCAGAGATCGTATCAATGGTCCATATTTTTTGTTACACTTTGCTTTACGGAAGCTTTGCTGTTTCTTGAAAATCACGGGACGCGGCATTGCGTTATATTTGTTATCACCGCTTTGTTTGCCGCGTACAACCACATTTACGCTTTGCTTGCGGTCGGCGTGATTTTCATTTTCGTGAATATCTATGCTTTTGTAAAAGACGGAAAGCTGATAAAAGCAATCATAATATCTGATATAGCTATGACGGTGGGATATTCTCCGTGGATTATCCCGCTGTTATATCAAACCGAGGCGGCTGCCGGTAGCTTCTGGCTAAAAGGAGTAGAACCGCTTTCGGTGGTTGTGTTTGCATCGGGACTTGTTATTTCCACGCTGATACTCGCCAAAAAGGAAAACCGCAGGTTATCTGTAATATTTGCGATAACCTGCGTATTAAGCGTTCAGGCGATAGGTCTGCTTGTGACAATTTTCATTCGCCCCTTTTACATAGCGAGGTACAGCGTTGTTATATCGGGAATTTTCGCGCTGCTTGTCGCTTTCGGCACACAACATATAAAAGAAAAAGTTAAAAATATTATTTGCGTATTGCTTTGCGCACTTAACGTAGCCTGTCTTATCGGCACGGGAATATTTGAATACAACCCGTCAATGAATAATTTTTTCAACCGCTTTGATGAAGTAGCTTCTTCAACAGATACATTTTTATATTGCGACAGCTCATTCGGAATTATGTCTTATTATTTTCCCGAATACACACATATCTGCACCTACAGTGAGCCTTGGTTTGTGGCATTTGATAATATAGAATGCATAAATAAAAACGAACTTTCCAATAAAATTCCGCCCAACGATACCGTTTGGTTTGTAAAGAATGAATTAACTAAAACACCCGAATATATACAAAGTAATTTTGATTTAGAGTTGGTTGATTCATTCAAATGTGATTTTAATACCTTTAATGTATATTTGGCTAAAAAATAATATGTATTATATGTTCTTACCATCATACTTTTATAATGTTTTATTTTTTATTCTATATAGCAAACTGCTCTTACCACCCTGTTCACGATAACGCTGTTCGGTTTCGATTAATCCGGCTTTTTTCAAATCTTTAATAGCTCTTCTGACTGTGGCAGGCGACAGCTTTATGTCGCCTGCTATTGTTTTTACAGAGGGGAAGCATTCACCGTTTTTATCGGCTCGGTCGTGGAGATAGGTATAGACTGCTACGGCTCTGTGGGGTAAGTCCATTTGATAGAGATAAGTTAATTTACTCATTGTCCAGCACCTTCTGCGGCGGTCGCTCGGTTCTTATAACTACTTTTCTTTGCTTGTCTGCGTTCTGTTCAACATTTGAATTTTCAGGTTCTTCTGTTGGCTCGTCTTGCTGTTCAGAATCAATAGTATTTTCACTGTCGGCTTGTTCCGCATTTGGTGAGGTCTTAAGATTTTCATTTTTCTTCTTTTTCTCACTGCTTGCCTCATCAAAATCCGAATCAGTTGCAGGCTGTTCAAGATAGTGAGGATAGTATTTCTGAATTATGTTATTGAACAACTCCGAACGGTTTGCATAGTGAACTTCACGATTGCCGTTTTCCATGACCTCATACTTTTCCTCAAATTCAATGCCCCATTCAAAGAACAGCTTAAGTTTGACTTTCATAGGATAAAATCCTCTTTTCATCACTACAAACGTTCCTTTTGGAAGTGACTTCAATTCATCGGGAGTCATCAATGGTCTTTCTATCATCTGCAATGATTGGGACGGATCATTTTTGCTTCTGCTTACAGAGCCTGACATAACAGTTCTTGAACCGAGTGCTTTTGATAGGACTTCCGCACTTGTGCTGTTCGGAGCAAAGCCGCCGAAAATGGTCAGCTGTGTGTTATCTATGATAACATCAGCACCCTCTTTGCCGTAATTTTTCTCCAACTGTGCAAAGGATTGAATGATTGGAACTATCTGCAACCGCCTTGAACGTGATGCGGAGAACATCATCTCTGCTGAATCAATCTTTGGTAAAGTTCCAAACTCATCGCAGAAAAACACACAATGATTTTTCAGTACACCGCCGTTTTCGTCTGCAACTGAAAGTATTTCACGGTAGAGTTGTTGGATAATCAGTGAAACCATAAAGAATGTGTTGGGATTTTCCTCCGGCATTACAATGAATATTGCACACTTTTCATTACAGAATTTCTCTGCGTCAATCTCCGTATCAAAGCATAAAAGCTGTTCTAACTCACTATCAAGAAAAGCATTCAGCCTAGAAAGTGCCGTACTCATAACACTTGACATACTCTGCTCGGCTGTGTTCAGCGCCGCCCCTGCAAACCATTTTGCTTTGTGGTCGTCGGGAAGATAGTCCATTAATAGCTGAAACTGATTTTTGCCTTTCTTGTTGGTCGGGGCGAGTAATTCCTGAATGATTTTGAATACCGAAACAATATGCCTTTCTTCAGGTTCGCAGAATTCCGAAACAAGCAGAATGGTTGCTGTTAAAAGTCCCTCTGCCGCATCATAAAAGTAAGCGTTCTGTCCGAATGAAGCCGAGTCCATATCTGAAAGAATAATCGTTTTTGAAATGATTTTTGCGTATTTTTCTGCTCTTGCCTTGTAAACAAGCTGTTCGGGTTCGGCTTTGTATAAGTCCATATACTTATTCACAAGGTGCAGAAGATTGTTGCCGTGAGAGCGTGTTGGGTTACGCAAATCTATTACTGAAATTTTGTAGCCGTAATACTTTTCTGCAATCGTTCCATAATTCCGAACTACATCACCCTTTGTGTCGGTTGATAAAAATGACATACCCGTTGCACAGGCATATTCAATGCAGGGATATAACCAATAGGCAGTCTTGCCGACACCGGCCGCACCAATCATCAGAGCGTGAACATCTCCTGTATCAACCATTGCGGTTGTTCCTTTTCTACTGTTCTTGCAACCGACAACTATTCCTTGTTCAGTTGGTCTGCTGTCAGGATTATTTCTCCACTCGTTAGGCTGAAAATCAATTCGTTTGTATGTTTTTTTGACTTCCTTTTTGGTCGCCCAACGAGCTGTGCCGTATTGCCCTTGTCCAACTGTTTTATTTTTTATTCGATTTAGTGAATAGTGATTGCCGACCGTAGAAATTATTATGAACAAGGCAAACATTGAACCTGCAACAATAATCAGAGTTATAACACTTGACGGCATATTTCATCAGTCCTTTCACCGTTTAAAATATCCTCATTCCAGTCTTTATGAGTTGGAATGAGGATTTCATTTTGAATATTCAGTTTGTTCAGTTTGTCGGCTATGCGTTTGTTGGCGGTCTGTCCTGCTTCGTCATTGTCAAAGCAAAGAAAAACATTTTTGATATTCGGATTGTCATTAAGACATTGAAAAAGCACCCTATCCGAAACGGAGCAGGATGCCGCATAGCTGTGTTCTTTCCCATTTTTCTTGTGCATTGAAATGTAGGAAAGCATATCAATTGGAGCTTCGAATAAAAATAGCTTTTCGCTTGTGCCGTTAAAGTGAAAGCTGTACTCGGGTTGACTGCCTGCAACATTTCCTTTATACGGATTACTCGTCACCGTTCCTCTCTTATGTGCGTGACGAGGCTTACCGCTTGAATCATAGCCGACAAATACCGCATTGTGATAATAGGCTGACTCATAAATCATTTTCTTCCGCACAAACTCAAAAAGCACATCTTTATCAATTCCACGAGTCAACAGCAGATAAGAAAAAACTCGGCTCATTCTGTCATTTCTCGGTGGCAGTTCAAAGGGTTTATACTCTTTTTCTATGGGTGGTGAGGTTATGATTTGACCACCGCAGTTATTCAAAAGCATTTCCACCGCTTCGGCATAGTCCTTGTTGTAAAATCTGCGGACGAAGTCAACCGCATCACCGCCTTTCTGTTCATACTGATGATACCAGAGGTAACCTCTGATTGTTACCTTTTGCGAGCCGTCAAGCCATTCATATTCCGAACCTGATTTCTTGACTTTCTCGCCTTGATTGATTAAAAAATTAGCAAGATCTGTTCGCCTTGCCTGTTCTCGCTGTTCTTTTGTAAAGCTAATATACTTTGACATTATTATCACATCCTTAGTCTTTATATATTTTTCTTTCTGCTGTAATATCTTATAGTGGGTAGTTCTTCTCTTATCACTGTGACAGGTGGCACCTATCAGCGTTTGGGCGCAGTTATTTCTTGGTGGGAATTAAATATCTTTCTTGTTTAAAATAACATATTGTGCTATAATTTTATAAAAGCATTGAAAGGTTGTGAAGTGATGAATGGAATAGAAAACAAATTTGCTAAATTATCTAATCGATTAGATAAAACTCTTGGTATCAAAATCTTTGCTCTTATATCATCAGTCCTGCCATTACTTTTTTATGTTTATTCTTTTATGTTTTCAATTAACTGCCAAAATTTGTACGGCATACCATCAAAATATTTTAGTATTACTATGCACGATATCATGCCATATGCTATCCTATTTTTCTTTATTGTTGTTGCCTTTATTTATAATTATTTCTTCTATAAAAACAATAATTTAGGAAACAATCTATCAAGTAAGATTTTTTATTTAAGTGGCGCAATAGTTCCTGGTCTTGTTTTCTCTATAATTGAATTCACGCTTTTTTATATATTTTCATTAAAATTCAATTGGATTGAAAATTTTCTAACTCCTCTTTTTGTAACAGTAATTTACATTGTAATGCTTATCGTCAGCACATTCTCGTTTGTGAAAATTCCTGATAGTATATCAGGACACCTGAAACTCAAAAAAAGAATAAAAAAATCAACTGTATTCTTTTCTGTTATTATATATGCATCTGTAACAATAAGTTATATTTTTCTATTTTTCAATGCAACTCCAATTAGCAAATCATACGAAACGACTACAATAAGCAATAATAAATATGTTATTTTATCCGAATATGAAAGCGATTATTTAGTTGTAAAATATGATGATACAAATGAAACCACCATATTTTTTACGAGTGAATATCAACTTGTAAATAAAGAAAATCTAAATATAAAACCTTTAAGTTTCTCAAATATTGAGTATAAATAAGATCTTTTTTCGAACTACTAATGTATCCCCAATCCCTGCTTTTTATCATTAATCTTCTGCTGTAATTTTCTATCCGTCCTTTGCGCTTTCTGTTTTTCTTCAAAGCGGAGTTGATTTTGGATTATGTTGCAAAGGTAACGCAGGAGATAAAGAGAAGAAACTGCAACGCTGTTGCGGTTGGTTTTAATTGAATATCTGGGATACAGAACACCTCTGTCTGAATCAAAGACTAATTCGGCAGAGGTGTTTTCTTCATATTCAAAGGGATTTGAAACAGATTCTTCGTCTGTGTTCTCGCTTTCTTCTGCTTCATCTTCGGTGACATTTAATTTCAACGCTTCCTTGATTATTGCATTCTTGATTGACTTAAATTCCTTGTTTTGGGCAAGAGGAATCCTGTCAGGCACTTCATCCGTGTAGGTACGAATTGTATTTTCCTTTTGCTCATACCAAAGGTCATATAATTTTTTAATCCTGTCATCGTTTGAAAGCTCATCAACAATGGAATCCACAATCGCCTTTACATCAAGTTTAAGATAGCCGTAAACCTTTTTACCTTTCGTTTGTGAAAGTCTGTCAGCAAGTTCCAACAGCTTATGCTGAATTGATGCGCTGATATATATTTCAGAGTTTATTTTTGAAACCAAATCTTCTACAATATTCTTTGCCTCGGCTCGGAGCTTGTCCCTGTGTTCGGTTTGCTTTTCATAAATATATAATAAATCTTGCTGAAAAATATCTTTTGCAAATGACGAGCGCAGATTTTCAACTCCCTTTTGCGTGAGATAGCCTTCGTTCTCCACAGTTGAATATGCAATCAAATGTACATGAGGGTGGTACGATTCATTATGAAATGCTGCATACCAACGAAGATTTTCCATTGGTATTTTCAGATTTTTCGCAAGTGCTTCTGTCTGCGTTCGGAGCATATCTCTCCACCGAGCTCCGGTATTAAAGCCAAGCCGTTCCGCATCCTCTCTGCGAATAGAAATTATCGCAGTCCAGATATTTCCCTTATGACGGTCGAGTTCTTCGGTAACCTTACTCAACTGTACCTGCACACCGTCGTCGGTAAACAATCCGTGTGACCCGAATCTCTCGGCACGAGGTCGGGTAGCGATGTAGTTTGCGTAGGTTTTTCTTCCTGAAATTTCATAAGCGTAATCTTCCATAACTCTTGAAATGAAATCAGAAGCCGAGCCTTGATTTTGCTTTTCAAGGTAATCGACATATTCAAACATATCCTTGCTGTCGGGAAAATCTTTCAGGATTTTCTCAATTAAATTCTTTTGCAGTACAGTTGCAGGAGCAAATTTTTTAGTGTCATCGATCTTTTCCACTCCCTCACGAGTTGCAATATATTTTGCATAACCGCCCGCACTAACTTTTCGATTCGGCTTGAGATATTTAAACTTTGTAACTAACTTTGCCACAAATAATTATCCTTTCTGCCAATCGTATGCATCATCAAATGAGAACGAACCGTTGAGCCGTTTGACTTCCTTGACGCACTCACCACGAAGCTTTGTAAGTGTCAGTTTGTCTATATCCTGTGATGAAGCAATAATATTCATTGTCATTGCAAGTTCAACCGCCAACTTAAAAATCAATCTACTCATTCGGTTGTCGCTCTCAGCGACTATAGACTTCAATGTAGAGGTAACCACATTAGGAAGATACTGACTGTTGTCGTTTGAGGACAGGTAACCCACATAGAAAATTATTGCCTTTTCAATAAATTCACTTCGGCTGGAGCAATTATCTTCCTTGTAAATACCCTCAACCATATCAATTGTTGACTGCTTTATCCACAGTGCAAATTTCCGCTTAACTTCTTTTCTGTTATCCGTTTCATTCAAGTGCAAAACCTCCTGTTTTGTCACAACCCACAGTTGCAACTCCTTTATTTTTGGCATTTTATTCGGCTAATCGGGCAGTTAAACCCACAAGTACAACCCCAAGGCTGAAAATTAACCCCTATGGATTTTTGAGGCTGAAAAGTGCGAAAAACCGCATGGCAGTCGGCGTTGCCGTCTGCCGTAAACCGACACGAGGGAGCGACTGCAACCCCGTGTCTTTCTCCTGCTTAAAATTCCACCCTTGAAAAACTGCCCGAAATGCCGCAACTTCGATTTTTCACACCTTGCCACAAATCGTCCTGTTTCGATTTTCTTTGAATTCGGATACTTTCCCGACTTCTCCATTAAAAGCCGACACGGAGCGAATATGGCGAGAATACCGCCGTTATTCTGCTTTTATTGATTTACCGTTTATCACTTCAAAATTGCACTCTGTATAGGACAGTCCGTACTCCTTGACTTCACGGTTCATAATATGAAACATTGATTGCTCAATACTGCGAGGGGATAACTTGATTTCATCACCTAAAGTGTCGTAACAAATCCATTCCTCACTATCGGGAGTATCCTTAACGAGGATGTCAAAGCCGAGGAGCATCTTATCGGGAGTAGGAAATACAACAGCATTGATTTTCACACAGCCGACTGTAAGTGAAGCAAACAGAGTGTCGTGCTTGTTCTTTGGATTTTCGGAAAGTAAATTCTTGACTTCGTTTACAGACAAATACATTTTGAAAATATATTTATCAACGAGTTGCTTTTTCAATTTCTTTCTCTCATTCATAAAGCCATACCGCCCATTCCCATATTTTCATCTTCATCGGGTGAATCAAAAAGATTGTTCTTTTCAAGGTTTTCGTAAAATTTTTCGGCACTGTCATTCACGGCTTCGTTTAAAACATTCAAGTCAAAACCGCAGTCCTTGTAACCCTGCGATACTGTATCGTAGTAGCTTGCACCGGGCAAACCGAACTGCTGCTTAAGATTCATAATGTAAACCATTGCAGTAAGTTCCGAACCGTTATTCAATTTCACAGGCAAGTCTTGTTTAAAATAGTGGGAGGGATAACCCTCGTAGCGGTCAAGCAGTTTTTCATCTCTCGGCTGAAGCTCCCACAATGCAACGGGAACGGACTTGCCAATGCAAGGTGCGATTGTTGCATAGGAACAGTGAGGCATACCCTTGAACTGCAATCCGTAATTTTCGACTACACCCTTGCCGATAAGCTTTGCTGTGGGGCAACGATATTTCATCTGTTTAAGATTGAGGTTACTGCCGTAGGCAATGTATAATTTTTTACTCATAATAGATTTCTCTCCTTACATACTCATAACAAAACCCGAAGTATCTTCCTGTTCATCATTTGGAACAGGATTGACTTCGGGTTCGTTGATATTTATATTTTCACTTGTGTTATTGATTTCTTCGGCTCGCCTTTGTACAAGCCTTTCCTTTTGTTTGTCAGCCTGAGCAGGGTCTTTCCACGCAATGTTGCCCTCGAGATTTTTCAGCAGATGATGACGAGCTGTTTTGAATTCGTCACCGATTAAGCCAAGACGGAGCAACCAAGTACGAAAAGTGTACTTTTCATTATCCGATACAGTTTTAGCGTGTCGTGCAGACTTCTGAATTAAAGCCTGATGACTGATTGCAAGGCAAAGCTGAATCGCACTTTTGACCTCGCCTGCGTGTAAGGTGGAGTTGAAAAGACGAAATTCAATCGTACCCTTGTAGAACACGCTGTGAAGATTCAATGCATGGTAGCGTGTGTCATCATAGTGTCGGTAGCTGTAATCCTCTCCGTCATACCACATTGACTTGAATTGCTCCATAGACATCGGAGGACGGTTATTGATTTCATCAAGGAAACGTGTGTCCATCTTCTGACAGTAATGTTCCCTTGACACATTCACTTTCAATGCCTTGTAGAGCAAATCCTCTTTAGCCGCCATAATGTTTACTATGTTGCGAAGTGTTTTAGGAGTATGTCTTGACGCATCTATATGGCAATGGAGACCACAGCTTGAATTGACTCTCGCTCCTGCACCACGAAGCTTTCTGACAAGTTCCTGTATAGTTTCTATATCATCATAGTTACAAATGGGAGTGACAAACTCTACCGAGTACAGAGAGCTTGCATTCTGTCCTGAACGGTTTTCACAATGGACACTTGCGTCACGCATAATCTTCCACATCCTGCCGTCATTGTCACGGACAGAATACGCATCGTAGCAACCGCCGACATGAGTTGCGTCTGTATGAAAATAACCGGCAATCACTTTCGCCGCAGTACTGCGAGTGATGCCGGTCATTTCAATTTCTATTCCGAAGTTTTGATTTTTCAAGTTACCACCTCGGTATTTTCTTCCTGTGGCTTTGGCTTTTTAGGCTTGGGTGTTTTCACCTGTGAATCTTTCATATCAATGAACTCCCTGACATTTGCAGGGACATATTTTGCGTACAGAGCGTCCACAGATTTTTCAAGTTCTACCTTGAAATCCAAATCACGCTGTGACATATACAGCCTGATTGCATTCAGCTTTTCATCATCGTACATTATGTTTACGCTTGTTTTCTTCATTTTGATTTTACCTCCACATATTTGATATTTAATTAATTATTTGTAGGCAAAGAAAGTACGACTTATATAACAGCTCATACTCTAACACTTTCTTCCTTATTAGCTATTAGAAAACCACTTTGATTCAAATTATTTTTTATTTAACAATATCATTTTCATTCCTATTAGTAATTTTAGCAGTTTCTTTAATTCATTGCTGAGTTTTGCGTGCTTTTCGTTAGAAACAACATTAACATAATGAAGTTTGAAATATATTTTATTATTACTTTACAAAAAGTAATACAAGAGTTATAATAATTATCACAATTTAGTAATTTCAAATGAATATAATCAAAAATCTCAAGTAACAAGTAATTTTATATTGAAATATATAATAGGAGCATACAAATGAAATACAAAATCTTATCAGCAATAATATCCATCGTACTTATGATTTTGCTTGTAGGCTGTCAGCAGAACAATACAATTATTAAGCCTGATATAGAAACAAAAACTGTGACGGAAAACAGCGAAGGTGATTATATAACTTTTTCACTTGATATTCCTTCAAACTGGAAATTATACGCTCAGAATTATACATCTATTGCTTGTTTTAGTCCTGATGCAAACAAAACAAATGCCAGCGAAAATATTTCTCCCTACAAATTAAGTATAGATAACTATATCATTCCATCACTAATGCCAATAGATGACAAATATAAACAAGCTTATAAAGATTTATTTAGTGGCAAATATGATGGTATTAAAGATTTAATTTGCGATAACATTGAATATATAAATATAGGGAAGGTAATAGACAGTTTCCCGGACGTTACTTTTGAAACTCCTGAAAGCATTATGGATTACTTTAATATACTTGTTGACGGTATAAGTACACCGGATGTTACAATGCCAGAGTCATGGAATGATAAAAAATGGGCAACTGATTTTACTTTCAGTGAATATAACGGTAAGAACGGAAAGATTATTGCGGTAGAATATTCCTATGTAATTATAGATAAAACCTACAAAGCTATTAATTGCTACCGTGATGACGACTTTTCCGTATGCGGAGCTTTTGATGACGATGCAGATCTTTCTTCGGGCGATTTAGCACTATGGGTTGCCGATAATATGGAAATTACCAAACACTATAAAATTGAAGATAATATGATAAAGCAAGAGGGAGTAGATTATTAAATTTTATGTTTTTAAAATCTATATATTGTAATTACAGCCGAAGTATTTTCTACTTCGGCTGTTGTGAATATATTTATGCTTTTACAAATTCAAAAAATGCTGCTTTATCTTGAGGTAATTCACTTATCGGATTAATCATAGGTGTTATATTAAGCCTGCCGTACTGATTTCCGCTCCCTTGATTGACTGCATCAGCTTCTGAAACTCACTATACTCAATCTCCGTACCAAACTTTACATTAACTGTTTTAATCAAATCTTCGTCAGATTGATTCTTTTTTAAGCAGGAAACAAAGTTTTTTACAAAATCCTTATCCTTTGATTTATCAGACAGAGAAAACAGATATATCACCTCTGCCTGCGTATTGCAGTCGGACAATTCCTTTTTATCGAGCTGTTTTTCAACTTCGGTCATTGTGTCGTTGATTAGCTGAAAATTTGCCATTTGCTCGGCAGATATATTTTCCTGTATAGATTGACTTAACTTGTCCGTGTCAATATCCATACTGCCGTTAAAAATAGAAATAACAGCAATAATCGGCATAATCACAACTATGATTATGCCGATTATTATACCGCCTATTATTTTTATTACCTTTTTATCCGTGAGCAGAGAAACTGCTATTTTCTTCAGTGCCGCACCTATGGGTAGCACTCACAAAATCACCTCCTTAAATAAAAATCCGATTGAAATTCATTTAAGAAAATCAATCGGATTTTGAAAATATTAAATTCTATATTTTATCGTTGCTCAAGAAATTCCGGATATCCGCATTCAATACCTATTTGTTTGTGGTCGTTCTTAATCGTATACTCCTGAACATATTCGTTTCTCATTGCATCTATATATTGGATGGAAAAATTTATTCCTTTTACTAAGTCATTTGGGTTAATCATAAAGAAAAGGTTTTCGGATTCGCCAACAGTAATAACTTTATTATACGAAAATCCGCCAAAGTTAAATCCTGTGTGGATAACTAGCGTAGTTGTAAATCCATTACCAATGTTTCTAATTATAACTGGCAATTTCATTGTTTGATTCATTTTATCTGTTTCTTCACCTAAAGAAAAACCTCTTTTAGGATTTATATCTGTTGCAATAGTAACTTGTAGAAAAGGTTGTATAGATGCTTTTTCTTTTTGTTCATCAGATTCCCTGTAATATTTTATTGTAAAAAAGACACCAAGAAATGAAAAAATGCCAGAAATAATACCTCCTATTATTCCTCCCCAATATGATGCTAAAGAACTTATCCAAGTAGAATCAACACTTTCGTTAATAGCCATACAAGAAACATAATTTCTTATTGTAATCGAAAAAAACAGAGATAATGTTGAAACGATCAAAACAATTAAACACAAAATAATGATAATATGTTTTGTCAGTTTCTTCTTTTGTTTTTTCTCTTTTTGAGGATCATATGGCAAGCCGAATCTTTTTGTCTTTAACATCATAAATATCCTATTCTCCTAGTTAATACAATTTACTTAATTCATTATAATTATATCACAATAGAATCGCTTTGTAAAATATTTATCTACCGCCTGCGGATCCAAAAATCTCAGATTTGTATTTGGGAGCCTGAACAAGGAGCAAATACCTTTCGTTTCCGCACCTATACAGACAAGTGCCACGCTCACCAAATTTGATTAAGGCATACTCGTTTGGCTCTACCATTAGGGCATCTTCAAAGTCTTTTGGATTGATATTGCCGGGGAAAAATAAGAAGTGATGAGTCGGGATTGAGAACAAGGGTTTTGTGTATTCCTTAACGCTCGGAATCAAAAAATCGTCTATGTTCTGACTGGCTAAAATCACAGCTGAATCCTTTTTGCGGACACGCTTCATTGCGTTGCGTATATACTCAATTGCTGTGAGATTTGAAAGGAACAAATATAGCTCGTCTATTGATGCAACGGTGTTGCCCTCACCTAATAACTTGTTGGACATATAGGAAAGAATGTTGAACAGCATTGCATCTTTGAGTCTTTTATTAGTATCAAGCAATCCCTTAACCCCGAAACAGAGGAAACTGTCATCGGTAATGTTGGTGTGACCGTTGAAATACTTTGATTCTGAACCCACACACATACTATGAATACCCAGACAAACCTCCTGCAAGATTTCTTCTGTATAAAGATACTTTCGCTTGTGGTCGTAGGTCATATATTCTTCCTCACACAAGTCGTAAAAATCACTCATCACAGGAAAGTCGGACGGTTTCTTTGTGCTGTAATCAGTTGTGTCGGTTATGCCGAATCGTGCGTACAGCTTCATAATCAGAATTTCTATTGTATCAAGCTGTGCGTCCGTGAAATCCTTGTAGGTTCTGAAAAAGTCTTTCAAGAACGCAATGTGCTGTGATAATCGGGTAACACGCTTGAACGGTTCGGGTGTTTTGGAGTCAACTTCTTCATTTGCATTACCCCAATCCTTTGGTTCTAACGGATTGATTTTGTATTTGCCCGACATAAAATCAATGTAACAACCGCCGAGGGCATTTGTCAAATCTTCATACTCCGCTTCAGGATCAAGGCATACGATTTTCTTTCCGCTTTCTCGGATGTTTGTCAAAATCAATTTGAGCAGATAACTTTTGCCCTGACCGCTGTTTCCGAGAATAAGGATGTTACTCGTTGTCTTGTCCTCAGTCCTGCGGTCAAAATCAACGAGAATATTCGTGCCGTATTTATCTCGACCGATATACAAACCGTTAGGGTCTGTCTTACCACTGAAATTAAACGGAAACAGATTTGCAACAGATGAAGCAGGCAACACTCTTTCATACAAAAGTCCGAATTGATTTGAACCTATGGGGTTCACAGACAAGAAGCCTTCTTTCTGCCTTAGCGTTAATCTATCCACTTCAATCTTGGAGCGTGTCAGCTCCATTGCAATATCGGTTTGCAACTCCTTCAATTTCTGCTTACTCTTGGCTTTAAGCTCTATGAACACAGAACAATGCAATAACGGTTCTTTGTTTTTTCGTAAGTTCGCCATCAGCGTGACAACATCCTGCAAGTTGCCCTGTGCTTCAATGGTTTCGTTTACATCATTACCGCTTGATTTAAGCTTGTTTTTGCGTGTGGCATTCTGTATGATTTTACGCTGTTCCATGCTCTCAACAAGTCTGTGATATATGCGGAGAGTTACTCCGTTTCTGTCTGCAAGCTGTGAGAGAATCGCCTGTTCTTCAGTTGACGGCGGATATTCTCTGACTGCCCACACACTGCGGTATGAGTCGCCGACAATGTAATAATCGGTGAAGAACTTTATCGTTGACGGCAGAATCATATCAAAGAAATCTTTTGTGTATATTTCTTCTGCCTGTTCGGGTGTGAGCACCTTTGGTTTTCTATTGAATAGTCCCATAATTTTTACCCCCTTTAATTTCGGACTGCCAACACAAGTATGCGGTCATCTTGATTGTAGCCATAACAGGTTGAAAGCGTTAAAATTTGCTGACCGTAAACAGGTGTATTTCCTGTGCCATATATGGATTTATCTTTTGCATACGATATTTTCTTTTCATATGATTTTTCTGTTTCTGCTGTTATGAATCTGTACCAATCATCATCGGATTTTACTTTCATAACGGAAAAGACAGAGTAAGCAAATGCCTCGTCTTTCGTTTCAAGTACAACTGTCGGATGTTCAGTAAAGTACGAATAATCGGTATAGTTGCATAGGTCTGCAAACATTGTGCCGTTGTTCATATGGTGTCCGTATATGATTAAATTTGTACTGTCAGCTGAACATCTGCTGTCCAGAAACGGTGTACCGCTGTAGCTGTACTCTCCGTAAAAGTTTCTGTTCAGATATTTCTGCGGATTATTCGGTGTGTGCATAACAGGATAGTTTATGTTTGTTCCCGATATGCTTATCCAGCCGAAACACTCGGAATTCATTGAAATAAGTTCTGATATTGAATGAGGTTCGTAATAGGTCGTGTAATACACTGTTTGTTCAGCCTGAACTTCATTATCAAAATCACTGACTTTTAATAAATTTGGATTTATGAATTGTTCTTTTTCAGTATCATTACCTGTCGATTCCTCAGTAACAATTTCTGCAAGGTTTTTAAAACTTTCATTCTCTTTGTACTCTGTAAACACCTGCGAAAATATTGAAATCAAACAGGCAATTATGATTACAGAAAATATGCCTATCACAATTCCCGTTTGGATTTTCCTTTTATTCTTCTTCATTTTCCACCTCCGAAATATACTGTTCGCCGTCATAGTCGGGCATCAAATCGCCGTTCATACTTGCGTCAAAATATATTGCAAGAAAACGCTTGATGTCGGCTTTCTTCATTCTGGTTACTTCAAAGCCTTGGTCTGAAATAATTTTTTCAACTCTGTTTGCTTTCTGCAAAACATTTTCGGATTTTGAAGATTTACACCTTGCTATGAACAGAAACTGCCTTGCGGTTGAGGTTTCGGTCTGAATACTGTCGAGAAAGTCAAGATCTTTAGCAAGAATTTTTCTGACCTTATCATTCTGTTCAGCTTCAATTCTGCCTTTGATATAACTTTTATTTGTATCGAAACACTCGCAGAAATCGGTACAGGTGATTTCAATATCCGGCACAGCAGAAAGCACCATCATCAGGTGGCGCACCTTGATTTCGATATTCGTGTGGGAAAGCACAGAAATATTTGTAGGCTGAACCATATAGAAAATAAATTCTTCCTTGCCGACCTTTAAACCGTTTTTCGTAAAGGTTTTTATGCCCATCAAATCCTGAACAGATTTACCTTTTTGTTTTTGCTTTTTCACTTTTTCTCCCTCCAGTAAAAGATTTGTTGTGTTGAAATAAAATACTTCACAGCATAGCGGATAAAATCAAGAATTGTTGTATCTTCAAGCCTTATTGACAAAAACCCGAAGCAAAGTGTCACTGCAAGCGGTACTATTATCCTCGTCTGTGCAAGTATCAGGATTGATAACAAAAGTGCTATGCTCATAATTGCAAAATCCCGCAAGCTCCACAGCCACAGATTGGCGGTAGCTTTGAGATTTTGCGGATATAGATAAGTGGTCATAATTTTTAAATTCCTTTCGTTTTAAATCGGAGCAAAGTTCTAACAAGCTTGTTTGATTAGAACTTTGCGATAGATTGCAACTTGTGCCAAGGAGCATTGCGCCTCTGCTTTTTAGCGGAAATTTTACGCTAAAAAGCAGTAATGTTCTACGCAACATAAGTGGAGTAGAACATTGGCACTAAGTTATTTAGCCGCCCTCGCAACGCTTCTCGTCAGATTAACGGCAGTTGTAGTTGCGTGAACAATGCTCGTCATATTCACCTTAACTGATGAATCAAGTCCGAACTGCTGTGCAATTCTCGGCACTTCGTTTGATGCAAGCATTATTCCAAGTCCTAAAAGCATATTGCCGGGGAAGGTTAGCAACCCGAGGAACAGCAGAGTTGTCTGCATAAATGCTGTCAGGCATAGTGCCGCTATCTGTTTCATCCACTGATTAAAGCCGTCCTGATATCCTCTCGGAACGCTGAACATATACAACGCACCTACCGCCATCTGAATGAGCAGAATTCCTCCACGCTTGATGTTCGCAAAAAATATTTTTATTACGCAGTAGGCAAAAGCAATCATACATAACAGATTCAGCAAACCAAAATTCACTTGAACAGAAACTGCAAAACTACCCTCTAAAACGCTTGTGCTTTGTCCGGCTAAATCAAGGCTTTGCTGTCCTGCCATTATGGACGACAAATCCTTTGAAAATGTGTTTTGCAGGCTGATGCAGAACTTATACAACTCCACAGGTACTACGCCAAACAGCGAACAGGCAAAGAACCCTTTTAATACATTTATAGCGGTTGTTTTGATATTTGCTCTGCCGTTCTGATACTCTATTGCAACATCGAATACGGCAACGACCGTGCCTGCGACGAACAATGCCCAGCCAAAAAGAGTAAACAGATTTATTGTCGCCTGCACCCATTCAAGGTCAAACACATCTGCGCCCATATTTCCCATCATAGTGAAAAAGTCTGCGACAGCGTTGTAAATCGTTTCATAGAACCACTGTAACATCGTGTTCCATATAGCGTTTGAGATTTGCTCACCGAGGTAATCAAACACACCGCCTATGGCACTTCCGATTCCGCCGATGAAATCTCCTAACCAGTCAAAAATATAAATCACCTCGCAAAAGGCTGTTATGACTCAACACAACAGCCTTTGTTTTTATTGTTATTAGAGTACCGTCCAGATGTATAGCGGTGCAGTCAGAGAGAACACAAGACAGCCGAAAAGAATTGCAGGCGCGGTGAACTCAAACTGTCCGTGCTTGCGGTAATCCATATACGCCATAGCAAGTTTAACAAAGAAAAGTATGGCAAGAATCATATCTACCGCAGGAAAGACAACATTGTTTACAACATTTTTAATCTGTGTTTGAGCCGATGTCCATGTGCTTTCGATTGCTGATGATACATCTCCTGCGGCAAATACTGTTACTGCCGATATTCCGAGCATTAACAGTATTACTGATATTCCTGCCAACCACTTCAACAACTTAATTTTTCTTGACTTTATCATTTTTTACCTCCGATTTTCTTAAATCATTCTCCGATATATATCTGACTTTGATGTTCAGCTTTTCGGCAAAGCGAATCTCTGTTTTCATGCCCTCGGTTATTTCATCACCGAAAACCCAGACCGCATCGCAAACCCAAAGCATAGAAAGTCCGGCAAGCATTCCGAGATTTCTCTCTTCTTCATTGTCATCATTCAAAATCAGGGCGTAAAAATGCGGTATGAACGGAGCCATACCGCACTCTAACGCATATCGGGCATATCGTTTTGCATTTTCAATATTTGCAGATACATTTCCGCCCAAAGGCGAACAGATATACACCCTGCGCATTATTCATCGTCCTCATCTTTCTTCTTGAGTTTGATGATAACCACAGAAACAAGACCGCCAAGCGCAACTGCACCTAAACCAATCCAAAAACCGATATTTGAATTGTCACCTGTTTGCGGTTTTTCAGGTTCAGGCTGCGGATGAATAGTTACAGTCTGATCCTTGTCATCAATGTCATCGTGAACGGCAATTTCCTTTCCATCACGGTAGAGAGTTTCAAACACAACGATTTCTGTATCTTTAGTAATTGCAGAGCCGTCAAAGGTGAAAGATACTGTTACTTCGCCGTCTGCTGTTTCGGGTGTGAATGTTACTTCGGAACAAACTTCTTTGCCGTCAACAAGGAATTGCTTACCCGTGGATTTATCCATAAGGACGCCTTTAATTGTGTATTCTTTTCCTGCTGTGAGATGTTTGTAGGAAACAACATCGTCAATGGTAATATCACCGTTAACTGTGAATTCCTTTTTACCGTCAATAGTTGCAGTTGTTCCGAGTTCAGGTATTTTAACGTTTTCAATTGTGATTTCGATAATTTCCTTGTTTTCAGAAATTGTTACGGTATAGTTTTCTTCATTAGGCAGATAACCCTCGGCAGGCTTTAACTCACGGATAATGTATTCTCCGTATGGAACATTTTCAAAAGTGAAGATTCCTTCCTCATTTGATTCGGATGTTAGAATTGCAGTTTCTTCTGTAAATTCGGTTTCAGTAATACTGAACAATCCAAATAATGCGCCTGTGATATTTTCGCCTGTTTCACGGTCAATTTTCAAGCCTTGGATTGTGCCATAGATGATTTCATTTTCAATCGGTTCAACGTCATTTACAGAAATATGAACAGTTGCTGTATCCTGTCCTGCGTATTCAAACACAACAGGGTATTTTTTCTCAGATAGGATATAGTGGCTGTCAGTGCTGATTTCCTTAACATAGTAACTTCCAATCGGAAGGTCGGTTGTAAAGGTTGCCTTACCTTTTTCATTACAGGTGATGATTTCAAGAAGTCCGTCCTTTGGAATGACCGTTCCGTTTGCGGCTTTCAAATCTTCATCAGCGTAAAGTCCAAATGAAACATTGCGGATTTCGCCATTATTGCCGATATTGAATTTCTCGTTCTGTTCAAGCACTTTGGTAAGGTCGATTTCAACCTTTTGTCTGTCGTTTGTAAATGCTGTTGAGGTGTTAGTCACCTTTTCATTCTGTCCGGCATAGGTGAGCGCAATATGATTTACAGTCCTGTTCAGAACAAATCCGTTAGGAGCAGTTTTTTCTACAACACGGTATTTGCCGAGGTAAAGCTGTTTGCTTGTTGCTGTGCCTTTTTCACCTGTGGTAATGGCGTCAACAAGAGTATCTTTTGTATATCGAACTGTTCCGTCAGGCGTTGTGATATTCTCATCAGCATATATTTCAAACACAGCTCCTGACAAACCGCTTACAGAATATTCAGGCTGATAGATGGTCGGAAGTGCAACATCATTTCCGTTTTCATCAGTATATCCGCCGCCGACTGCAGTTACATTCGAGAAAATCTCGCCTGTTTTTTCTACGGTAATTGTGCCTTTCTGCGGAGTATTTTTCTTCTCGGCTTTTACGATTGTAACACCGTTTTCATCCGTTGTGTTTTCTGCTGTAATATCAAAGTAAATCGGTGTTGAATCAAGCACATATCCGTAAGGAGCCTGCACCTCAATGACTGAATAACCTTTGCCGTATGGCAGAGATTCGGGTGTGATGAGATAACCCTCGCTGTTCGTGCAGAAGGTGTCAATCTCTGTAACAATCGGATAGGTGTACTTCATTGTTACAAGCTCTCCCTTTGGACTGTAAATTTGAAAACCGGCACCGGAGTATGGAATCTGTTTGCCTGTTTCACTGTCAACCTTTACTATCTTTACATAGCTTTCAAGTGAAGCATTGTTAATGAGGTACTTGTAAGTCTTATTATTTTCAGAAATAAACACATCAAAATCGGCAATGAACTCTGTGCCATTCCAGCCTTTGGTCTGATGAACGGTATATGTGCCGTAAGGCAATTCCTTTGTTTCTGCAAAACCGTACTCGTCACATATAAGATTATCTCTTTCGGATTCTTTTGCTTTTGTATAGCTTCCCGATGATTTCAGATACACCTGAAATTCAGCACCTTTTTCGGGAGTTTCAATTTTTGTACTGCCGTCATCGGTGTGCTTTATGATTGCAATTTTTCCTTTCAGTATATCTTCGGTTACTCCAATTGAAACGCTGTTGTTTTCAAGTGCATATTTTTTCGCCTCTGCACCGATATGATATTCGGTTTCGTCAAGCAGATAACCCTCGCTCGGCTCAATTTCTTTCAAAGTCCAGTTATCTCCGCACACATAGTATGAAGTTGTAAAACTGCCGTTTTTATCGGTGGTGTACTTGTCAACCAACTTGCCGTTATTGTAGATGCCGTAAACTGCTCCTGTAAGTGTTGCATCACCCTGTGCAGATTTTGTTTCAGCGTCCGTTTTAGTAACAGTAAGATTCCACTTTTTAAGAACATTACTGAAAGATACAGTTGCCGTTTTCCCACTTTCAACATTTACGGTCTTTGATTTTTGTTCGGCATACTCTGTCGGAGTATGCTCAGTAACCGTGTATTTTCCGGGGACAAGGTCGGTTAATTCAAATTCGCCCTTTGAATTGGTTTTTGCAGTTTTGCTGTAACCATCGCCTTTGACAGTAAACTCAATATTTGCAACATTGCCGTCCTCTGCGGTTTTAACAAGCTTGAGATTGCCCGAGCTTGTCTTGACCTTGAAATATGCTCTTATCGGGTCTGCGTCGTTTTCAACACCTGTTATGACATCCTGCAAGCTTGCGTCACCATATGGCACAAGAACAGTTTTGCCGACATCAGGCATTGACTTTGCAGAGTTGAATGTTACTGCATCGTTGACGGTCGAAGTTGAAGTCAAGGTCAGCTTGTTGCCTGATACCGTTGCACTCACACCGCCTGTTGTCTTGAAACTGAAATACGAAAGAATACTATTGCTGTCAGTAAGAGTTAAAGTGTACTTTCCGTCAGAGTATTTCATCTCATAGGTTTCAGCCTTTGAGGCGATTGCAGATGCAAAGCTTGGAACAATTGAGTAATTGGCAAGGCTTTTTGAGATAGCATTGTAAACTGACTTAACTCCGGGATTTGCTCCGCCTGCACAGATACCGTCAATGAATTTTGTATTTGTGCATTTATATCCTTCGCCTGTAGAACGACAACCTGAAACAAACTCCCATACAATCAGCTGTGTTGCTACCCATTTCTGATCCTCTGTTCCGCTTAAGCTTTTTCCCGAACCGGGCTTGCCGTAGAGCAGAGCGAGATTAATTGCTTTCTGCTTTGCAGAGCCTAAATTCTTCCACACAGTTGAACCGTCCTCTGTCAGCGTATTGCCTGAATAGAGAGTATGACCGGGTTCAATGCAATAGGCTTCTTTGCCGTCTGCAAAAATCTTGCACAGCTCTTCGCCCACTGTACCTACAGTATAACCGTCGCTGACTGTGGTCTGCTGGAATTTGATTGTGTTCCCGGTGCTGTCATAACAGTAATCAAAGGTAATTGTAACCTTATCACCGCTTGCCGCGCTTACAGGGAGTGAGAACATTGTTCCGAATATTACGGCAACCACGAGTAAAAGTGCTGTTATTCTTGTGAATTCCTTATTTCTGATTAACTTAGTCATTTTAAAAATCCTTTCATAAAAAATATGGGGCAAGATTTTACCCTTGCCCCAATTGATGTCTTATTCTGTTTTAAATACAATCATAATTTCATCGCCTGCCCTTCATTGAAATCTTCATCTATATCATCAGACTGTTCACTGCCGTCTGTGATATTTACATACTCTCCTATAATGTTCAGCGCTTCACAGTAGTTTTCTGCATCCCTTATTCGAGTGCACATCATTTCTGCCTCGTCAGCCATACCGTTTTGTTTAAGGGTGTGGCTTGCAATGCCCATAAGATTGAATATGTTGGAATCACAGCCTATTAATGCACAGTCGGGTTTTACCTTTTTCTCTTTGTTCTGTTCAGGTTCAAAACCGCCGAGCCTGTTGTCTACATAATCGGACAGCCACATTCCTGCAAAGGCTGTATATGACTGCAATCGCCACATTGCCAGCTTGCCGATATCAAGGTGGACATCTTCAAAGGGATAGAGAATACAGGTTACGCCGTCACTCTTGAACACAGAAACATTCTCAAACTTTGTGTCGTCAAGAAGTATTCCTTTGTCCGTGAGCATTTTATTAATGCAGTCCACCCATTCCTGTGTTTCACCGCCGCATCCCTGCAATATGAGTCCTTCCTTGCCGTTCATACGGCGGAGATCCGAGAGTGTAATATTATTGATTTTCATTGTCATTTTCCTTTCATAAAAATAAGCACCCACAATGAAGTGAGTGCTTTGCTTAATCGTCTGTTCAACAATAGACTACATATATTTTGTTGTTTTCTGTGATTACATTGAATGATAAGTTGCTCGGAGCTATGCCACTGCTTTGGTAGTAGTAAGCTACATACTCAACATCACTTTTAAGGTTTGAAGTCAGTTCTGAAGTGCTGTCATAGTATGATGTGTTTGTGGGCGAGAACCAGCTTGCGTTGCCTGTGTTCAGTGAGGAATCGTATTTCATTCCAAGCTGCTGACCGTAGGCTATGCAGTCACTCACCGCATACTGAACATCAACCGTTTTTGCTTTGGTAGGCGGTTGCGTAGGCTTTTCCGTAGGTTTCTGCGTCGGCTTTTCTGTAGGCTTCTGCACAGGCTTTTGAGTAGGAGTTTCGGTTTCTTTTTTAGCAGTCGATTCTGATTCAGACTGATTACTATTCACTGTATTCTTGCTGTTGTTCCGAACCTCAGTTTGCGTTTTCTGAATCGGATCCGTTGCTGAAACAACCGCCGAATTTTTCCCACTGTCGGCTTTTTCTTCGGTTTTGGTATTCTGTCCCGAAGGCTCTGTTTCTTTTGAAACTGTGGCTTTTTCGGGGATTGTTGTTTCAGTTGTTGCCATTGCAGAAGTTTCCCCAGATACAGAAACACCCACGGAAGTTGAAACCGTGGGTGATAAAGAACTGTTATCCATTTTTTCTTCTGCCGTACAAGCTGTGAATGTTCCTGTTGCTAAAATCAATGTCAGCATTATTGCGATTTTCTTTTTCATATTCTCATCGCTCCTTTCAAGCAACAAGTATATCCAAAGAATTTCAAATGTCCAGAGATTTTTTTATTTGCTGTTACATACTCTGCGTAAAGCTTTCCGATTCATCTTCCGACATATTCTCGGATTTATCTTCGCTCTGCTGTTCATCAAGTGCCTGATGATACGCTTCCATAACCTTGCTGTTGAGTAAATCTCTGACTTCTTTGGAAATCGGGTGAGCAATCTTGCTGAACTTCGTTTCGCCGTTTTCGTCAACATAGTTACTTGCAGGCATTGCAACAAACAGTCCTTTTCTTGAGTTCATCACTTTGATTCCGTGAATTGCCACAGCACCGCCGACAGTAACGCTTGCAAACGCCTTTGTGTTGCAATCATCTACATCAACGAGCTTATCAATCCTTACCTTGATATACGGCAGTTTCCTTTTCTGATTGTTGTTTTTGTTTCCTTTGAAATTTGTATTCTGTGCCATATGAATTTACCTCCGATTTAGTGTTTCTGCTTTTCTGCCCACAACAGAGAAAGATGCAAAAGTGCGTTTCTCTGTTCTTCCTCTGACAGGCTGCCGAGGAAATCTTCAAGGGTGAAATTTTCCTCATATTCTTCTGCTAACTCCTTGCAGTTGTCGCATATTTTTTCTCGCCTGACAAGTACCGAGCCGTCATCCTGCTGGTTGAATGATAAAACATCGTTGTATCTGAATCCGATTTGCTGACGGATTTCATAGGGAATTGTAATTCTTCCTTTTTTACCGAGAACTCTGTAAATTTTAAGCACTACTCGTCCTCGCTTTCCGCAAGCTCTGCTCTGCACTCATCGCAGATACAGTTGCTACAATTACACTTGTCATCAAAATTTTCGCAATCATCATCGCACCTCTCAATCAGAATTGCTCCTTCCACAGCTGAAATCTGCACAGCACAGTCGGATGTGATTCCTGATACAATAAGTGCGTCAAGCGGTATGCTTACATAAATTCTATTTTCCATTGTTAATAATACACTCCTTCAAAATTTGTTCTAAATCAATTTGTTGTTCGGTTGTTAAGTCAAGCAAACTCAACTGCAACGGTTTATTTCTCTGCCTTTCATACATATCGTAGTTGCTGATTAGCAGTTCGGGAAATTGCTCGCCTGCGTTGATTCGCTGTTTCATATTGTGTAACCTTGTGAAATCAAAGAATGAATAACCGTCATATAAATTGCGGATTTCTTCACAATCGTTATATGATACAAGCCATTTGCCTTTTGCTTTTGCAAGTGCGTTTTTCAGCCTCAAGTGGTCATCCCAAGTGAAACCGCACTGATAAACATACTCGCTTGAATAGTAAGGCGGATCGCAGTAGAAAAAGGCATTATCTCGGTCGTAATGCTTTATCAGGACTTCAAAATCCTGATTTTCAATCACAGTATTTTCAAGTCTTTTGCCGACTTGCTCTATCAGTTGAAACAGGCTCACTACTGAAAAGGGCTGACAGGCAAATGACTTTCCACTGCTTGAATAGCTGTATCGTAGAAGTTTAAGAAACATTACTGCTCTGCGCAAGTCGTAGTCCTGTTTCATTTTTATATACAATTCAATAATTTCTTCTGCTTTCAAGTCAGGCAGGATAATCTTCGTCAGTTCCAATTCCTCATCAAGGTACTTATCGTCAAACTTTTCCTGTCTAAAGAAATCCCTGATTGCATTGAAATCATCCCTTGAATTAAGCGGATAAAATCCGAGCTCTTTTATGAATGCCATAGGTCTGTCACGCATACAGCGAAAGAGGTTTACAAGATTATGGTTATAGTCATTGTAAACTTCGAACTTATCAGGCTTTTTCTTGCCTAAAAGTACAGCTCCTGAGCCTCCGAACGGCTCAATATACCTTTCGTAATTCAGAGGAAACAGGGCGTACAAAATATGAAGGATGGAAGTTTTATTTCCCATCCAACTTACAGGGGTTTTGATATTCTCACTTCCTTTTCAGAATATCAACCGCCCCTGAAACGACAAAAGCCGTTGATTAAGCTTTTAACTTAACCAACGGCTTATATATAAAAACCAATATCAGTCGTTAGGAACGATTGATATTAGTTGTTGTTATTTAATTTTTATCGTTTACTTTTTTGATAATCTTCCCGATTTCAGAAATTACATTTACTGTCACCGCATTTCCTGCCATTTTGTATAGCCTGCTGTCAGATAGTCCTGTCGCTTTTGCCTTGTCGAACTGATCGTCCGTGAAGCCTTGTAATCTCCAGCACTCCCTCGGAGTAAGCTTTCTGATTCTGCCGATATGGACTTCGCCGTTTGGATCAACAAAAGCAACTGCGAATTTTTCATCATCTGTAAAATTCGTGCTTTCAACAAAAACTCCTGAATGTTCAGCCTTACGGTTACTGATTCCCGAATCGTGCCTTGCAGTTATGCACCTTGCAATTTCTGTCAGTTTCGGATCTGGGTTCAGGTCGATGAAATAATACGCCTGCGTTGCAGAAGTAGTAAGCGTATGTGCTACCTGACTTCCTACTCGACCTCGTCTTGAGTTCTGTCCAGAAAAAGCAGTATCTATGCTGTCACCGGGATATGCGATCTGATAACCGTCTTTGGTTTTAGATTTTATCGGCAAACCAAAATTTTCGGTATCTTCAATGAGATAAAGTCCGCTATGACCGCCGAATCCGCCTGAACCGCTTGTCAGCGTACAACTTACTCCTTTTGATGAGTAGATTCGCTCACCTTGCGTTGGGTTTTCTTTGTATAAGAGCTTTTCCGCTTGTTTGCGTGAAAGATAATACTTCTCCGGCACATTGTCCTCTAAAATATCCGATAATGAACACTCGATTTCGTGACTGGGGAACTCCGAAATTTTTGCTGTTAAGTACCTGCCAGCATACATCATACCCCAACTCATCCAATGTATGGATGATTGTTTCAAATGTCCTGCCTTTGTCGTGGTTAAGCAGACCGGGAACATTTTCGAGGAAGAGATACTTAGGTTTTTTAACGGCAGCAATTCGAGCAATCTCAAAAAACAGCGTTCCTCTTGTATCGTCAAATCCTTTTCTTGCTCCGGCGATTGAGAAGGACTGACAGGGAAATCCTCCCACAAGAAGGTCGAAATCGGGTAACTGTTCGAGTACAATTTTTCTTGCGTCATCAAAGTAAAGTTCATCTCCTGTATCGTACATTGCTTCATATGCCTGCTTTGCATACTTATCGATTTCACAGTATCCGACGCACTCAAAGCCGCCTATGGCTTCAAGTCCGGAACGGAAACCGCCAATACCTGCAAACATATCAAAATATCTGATGGTCATAAATCTTCAGCTCACCGAAGATTTATAGATTAAAAACACCTCACATTCCCATTGTCATTCCGTTATCCTCATAAGGAACTTCATCATCAACTTGTGATTCGGATTGGTTTTCCGTTTCGATTTCTTCCTGTGTGAGCTTTCTGAATGAGTCCTCACCGGGAACGATACCAATGGTTCGATTGTTATCCCACTCAGGGAATATCGTTCCCATTGAATCAACAAATTTAACTGTTCCTCTTGTGCCTGCCGGAACAGGTGCGTGTGGGTCATTCATATGGATAAGCTCAATTCTTGTTCCCGGCGGATACAATTTCTTTGTGCTTTCAGCTATTCTGCGCTGTCTTTCATATTCGTTCAAGTTATACATCACCTATTTTTTAGTTTTGATTCAAGCAATATCCATTAGTAGGACTCCTGATTTTTATAGTCATAAAATCAACCTCATTCTTTCTTTTTATTTGTGTTGAGATTTTTGTTATCAGAGAAATGTGCCTGATTATTTTCATCGCAGTCATCATTACGCCTGTCAAAATTAGGTTTCTGACGCATCTCTCTTTCAAACTTTCTGAGTTCGGGTGTGTCGGTAAAATACATTTAAAATCATTCCTTTCAAATTTTTTGCAAATAAAAAAGGCAATCGTTCTAATCAAAAAAATTAAAACGATTGCCAAATAAAAAAAGAGCCAATTACTATATCTCTAAAATAAGAAATATGATGATTGACTCATATATTTGATAATATTAAATTAAGCAGATTAGCGAAAGTAATCAGTTTTCTTTACCTTTAACTAAATTTTGTAGCTTTTCAACAGCTTCATCTTTAGTTTCAGAATCCTTCACTATTTGGATAATTGAGTTCATAAGAACATCAAATTGTTTGTCTGTCATATTTTCGAACTCCATATCTTTTCCTTTCCGATAAAACAATTATCACTTCTACCGGAAATAAATTTTATATATAAGTAATTGAGGCTCATAGAAAAACTATGAGCCTCTTTTGGCTCCCCCAACTGGGCTCGAACCAGTGACATCATGATTAACAGTCATGCGCTC
>OGDE01000056.1_pt1 | contig 90482 bp, 74 predicted proteins | sample 1570321 | NCBI WGS metagenome assembly OGDE01 (sample SAMEA2581976, study PRJEB24529) | metagenome | biome: Human gut stool | place: China | collected 2011 | reverse complement strand
ACCGCCCAAGAGTTCATATCGACGGCGGTGTTTGGCACCTCGATGTCGGCTCATCTCATCCTGGGGCTGTAGCCGGTCCCAAGGGTATGGCTGTTCGCCATTTAAAGAGGTACGTGAGCTGGGTTTAAAACGTCGTGAGACAGTTTTGTCCCTATCTGCCGTGGGCGCTGGAAGATTGACGGGGGCTGCTCCTAGTACGAGAGGACCGGAGTGGACTCACCTCTGGTGTACCGGTTGTCACGCCAGTGGCATCGCCGGGTAGCTATGTGGGGAAGAGATAACCGCTGAAAGCATCTAAGCGGGAAACTTGCCTGAAGATAAGTCTTCCTGGAGGCTAGACCTCCCTAAAGAGTCGTTCGAGACCAGGACGTTGATAGGATGGGTGTGTAAGTGCTGTGAGGCACTCAGCTAACCATTACTAATTGCTCGTGAAGCTTGATCCTATAACCGTGAAGCTTTTTTGACTGAATGTCGTCAAGAGAATTTCTGAGTCAATGAATCACAGCTCAGCTTTGTTTCTGACCAAGTGAAGAATTCGCTGCTCGCGCAGCAAAGCCTTTGCCTGATGACCATAGAGAGGTGGTCCCACTCCTTCCCATTCCGAACAGGACAGTGAAACACCTTATCGCCGATGATAGTTGGTTGTATTTCCAGTGAAAGTAGGACATCGTCAGGCTCACCATTCCAAAAACCCCGGTTTCGAAAGAGACCGGGGTTTTTGTTTTTCAACGCCTCAAGGATTTCGGCCCCGCGGATGCGCAACGGCCCGCAGACGGGGCCTGCGGGCCGGGACCTCAGGAAGTGTCTCAGACGCCTTCAGAGGCCCTTGGGGAGCCTCAGATGACTTCCCAGTGGTGGTGCACGCCTGCGGCCTGGCAGACGTTCAGAATGGCCGCCATTTCGCCGTCGGAGATCTCGACGCCGTTGGCAAGCCTGTCGGCCATGCGGAGGCGTTCGGGTTCGCCCGGCGTGAGCACGGGGTTGTTGACGGGGTCGGGAGCCGGAGAGCTCTTGACGTAGTCGACCATCGCATCGAATTCGGCCTTCATCCAGTCGAGGTTGCCGAGCACGGACGGATCGATCATGAAGGCCGTCATGTTGTTGACGATGCTGCCGTCGCGCTCGTGGCCCGGCTGGATGGTCTCGCCGTGCGCGAGGAGGCCTGCAAGCAGCTCGCAGGCCATGGCGAGGCCCGAGCCCTTGTGCTTGGCGAACGCCATCAGGGCACCCTTCTCGCCTTCCTGCCACATCGGTGTGGGGGCGTTGGTGGGATGACCGTCGACGTCGAGCACCACGGGTTCGTCGAACTTCTTGCCGGCGAGATAGGCGACGCGGGTCTTGCCCATCGCCACGATCGACGTGGCGAAGTCCAGGATGAACGGACCGTGCGCGTCGGTGCCGGGCATCGCCACGCACATGGGATTTGTGCCGAAGCGGGCCTTGGAGCCGTTGAACGGCGCGACGAGCGGAAAGAAGTGGTTGACGTTCACGAAGTGGATCGAGACCATGCCTGCGGCGGCAGCCTGCTCGCCGTAGGTGCCGATGCGGCCGAGATGGCAGCTGCGACCGATCGTGTACATGCAGATGCCGTGCTTCTTCGCGCGCTCGATGGCCATGTCGGTCGCCTCGCGGCCGATGCGCTGGCCGTAGCCTCGGCAACCGTCGAGCTGGAGCACGGGGCCCGTGTCCTTGATGACGTTGAGCGGGGCGTTGGGAATGAGCTTGCCTTCGTTGAGGTACTGGGCGTACATGGCGATCATGCCCACGCCGTGGCTGTCGTGGCCGCGAAGGTTCGCGCCGATCATGTGTTCGGCGACGACGCGGGCTTCGTCCTCGCTGCTGCCGGTGGCCTCGAGGAAGTCACGGGCAAGGCTCTCAAGTTTTGCTGCTGGGTAGCGCATGGCTGTTGTCCTTTATATGAAAGTCGGTTCGAAATCCGCAGGATTCCGATTCCTACATTCTAGGACGACGGGAGGGGGGCGGACATCAGGCTCATGACCTAGTCCTCGAGGCGCTTCGCAAGAAAGCGGGTTCAAAAAAGGGGGCCGCGGACGCATGCGAGCGTCGACGCGGCCCAAGACCCGGCTCTTTCGGTCCACCTGTACCGGAAGAGCCAAACCGGGGAGGGAAGACAGACAGAAAGGTTTCTCTCCACCGGGACGATCCGGATAACCCAATCCGATTCGCCGAAGTCAACGATACATGCCACAAGACGGTGCCTCAATGGGTAAAGTGCTTAGACGAGAAGGGGAAACGCGGGAATCGTGACACGCGGCAAAGTGGGCAGGGAAAAGTGCCTAGTGGTTCCGGACTAATGCGAAATCCAAGCCCGAAGGCGGAGGCGTGCGGCGCATTGCAGGGACGAAAAAAAGCGGCGCCTTCTTGCGAAAGCGCCGCTTTTCGAATTCGTGGCTCCCCGAGCTGGGCTCGAACCAGCGACCTGCGGATTAACAGTCCGTCGCTCTACCGACTGAGCTATCGGGGAATCAAGGACACGAAGTATATCGGAGACTTTGAGTCTTTGGCAAGAGAATTTCTTGAAAATACCATAAACACGGTATGCCTCGTGCCGATTTTTTTCTTCTTATCTTACTCCTGCAATCGCTTTGGCGACGTAGGTTACATTTTCAGTGTTGAGGCCGGCGATGCAAATGCGGCCGTTGGCCACGCCGTAGACGCCGTACTTCTCACGCAGTGCGAGCATCTGTTCGGCGTTGAGGCCTGTGAACGAGAACATGCCCGCCTGACGGACGGCGAAGGAGAGGTCGGCGCCGACGGCCTCGCCCGCGGCGACCAGGCTCTCGCGCATGGAGCGGATGCGGGTGCGCATGCCGGTCACCTCATCCTCCCAGACGGCGTAGAGCTCTTCGTCGTTGAGGACTTCGTTGACGATAGCGGCGCCGTGCGTGGCAGGGTTGGAGTATTCGGCGCGGACGATGGCCTTGATGATGGAGGTGACCACTGCGGCTTCGCCTGCGTTGGGAGTGACGACATGCAGACCGCCCGCACGTTCGCCGTAGAGGCCGAAGTTCTTCGAGCAGGAGGAACTGACCATGAAGGAGACGCCGGCGGCGCACAGGGCGCGGACGGCGGCTGCGTCGTCGTCAAGGCCGGAGCCGAAGCCCTGATAGGCGATGTCGAGGAAGGGAAGCAGGTTGCGTTCCTGAATGATCCTCGTGACCTCGGCCCACTGCTCGGCGTTGAGGTCGTAGCCGGTCGGGTTGTGGCAGCAGGCGTGCAGAAGCACGACCGTGCCGGCCTCGAGGCCCTCGAGACAGGCCTTCATGGCTTCGAAGTCGACGCCGTTCTTCTCCTTGTTGAGGTAGGGGTAGCGGTCGACCTTGAGGCCTGCGTGCTCAAAAAGCGTGATGTGGTTGCCCCAGGTGGGGTTGGAGACGACGGCCTTCGTGAGGCCGAGGTATTCGTGCGCGAACACTGCGCCCAGACGGAGCGCGCCCGTGCCGCCGAGAGACTGGATGGTGGCGATGCGGCCCGAGAGGACGGCTTCGTTCGTGGCGCCGAAGACGAGCTTCTGGATGGCGGCGCAGTAGGCGGGAAGGCCCGACATCGGGATGTAGCCGTGCGGAGCGCCGCGTTGGGCGAGGCGCTGTTCGGCCGCGCCGACGGCCTTCATGAGCGGAAGCCTGCCTTCGTTGTCGAGGTAGATGCCGACGCCGAGGTTGACCTTCGTGTCGCGGGGATCGTTCTTGTAGAGTTCAACGAGGCCGAGAATGGGATCGTCAGGACGGGGTTCAAGGGAAGCAAAGTATTCGCGAGTCATTTTGTGTGGAGCCCGTGTTGAAAAAGAAGCTCCATTCACTATAACCAACCGAGGGACCGCCCGTCGGCTCGGCGGGCGGCTCTCTGAGGGTATTTCGAGATTGGTCAGATGCCATAAGGACTATGAGGTACTGCGTGTTCGCTTCAAAACAGCATACAATCGACTGTCTAACCATCTCAGATCCCTGACCGAGGTTTCCAGTGGCACAGATCGTCCGATATCCCGACTCGCCCTTCATCCTTCACCAGCCCTTTCCGCCGGCGGGCGATCAGCCCTCGGCCATCGAGGCGCTCTCCGAGGGGCTTGAGGACGGCGTCATGTTCCAGACGCTGCTCGGCGTGACGGGTTCGGGCAAGACCTACACGATGGCGAACGTCATCGCGAGGCTCGGCGTCCCCGCCCTCATCATGGCGCCCAACAAGACGCTCGCCGCGCAGACCTACGCTGAAATGCGCGACTTCTTCCCTGAGAACGCCGTGGAGTACTTCGTCTCCTACTACGACTTCTACCAGCCCGAGGCCTACGTCCCCGCACGCGACCTCTTCATCGAGAAGGACGCGGCCGTCAACGAGCACATCGAGCAGATGCGTCTTGCCGCCACCAAGTCCATTCTCGAGCGCCGCGACACGATCATCGTCGCCACCGTCTCGGCGATCTACGGCATCGGCAAGCCCGAGAGCTACACCGAGATGAGGCTCATCCTTCGTGAGGGCGACAGGAAGGACCAGCGCCGGCTCATCACGCAGCTCGTCAAGATGCAGTACCGCCGCACCGACACGGACTTCGTGCGCGGCACATTCCGCGTTCGCGGCGACACGATCGACGTCTTCCCCGCAGAACATGCCGAGAGCGCCGTACGCATCGAGCTCTTCGACGACGAAGTCGAGGCCGTGCATCTCTTCGATCCGCTCACCGGCCGCATCGAGCAGAAGGTGCCCCGCTTCGTCGTGTACCCCGCAAGCCACTACGTCACGCCCCGCGAGGAGGTCATACGTGCCATGACGGGCATCAAGGCCGAGCTCAAGGAGCGTCTCGCCGAGCTCTATGCCGACGGGCGCATCGTAGAGGCGCAGCGTCTGCAGCAGCGCACGATGTTCGATCTGGAGATGCTCGATCAGGTGGGCTTCTGCAAGGGCATTGAAAACTACTCCCGCCACCTCACGGGCCTTGCGCCCGGCGAGGCGCCGCCCTGTCTCATCGACTACCTCCCGTCCGACAGCATCATGTTCTTCGACGAGAGCCACGTGATGATGGGACAGCTCGGCGGCATGTACCGCGGCGACCGCGCGCGCAAGGAGACGCTCGTCAACTACGGCTTCCGTCTTCCGTCCGCGCTCGACAACCGCCCGCTCCGTTTCGACGAGTTCGAGCGCAAGATGCGCCGCAGCGTCTTCGTCTCGGCGACGCCCGCAGCCTACGAGCTCGAGAAGAGTTCGGGCGAGGTGGTTGAGCAGGTCGTGCGTCCGACGGGCCTCGTCGACCCCAGGGTCGAGGTGCGTCCCGCCGTCACCCAGGTCGATGACCTGCTCTCCGAGATCACGCTCACCGTGAAGAAGGAGGAGCGCGTGCTCGTGACGACGCTCACAAAGCGCATGGCCGAGGACCTCACGGACTTCCTTTCCGAGCACGGCGTGCGCGTGAGGTACCTCCACTCTGACATCGATACCGTCGAGCGCGTCGAGATCATCCGCGACCTGCGCGCGGGCAGGTTCGACGTGCTCGTGGGCATCAACCTGCTTCGTGAGGGCCTCGACATTCCCGAGGTCTCGCTCGTCGCCATTCTCGACGCGGACAAGGAGGGCTTCCTGCGCAGCGAGCGCTCGCTCATCCAGACGATCGGCCGAGCCGCTCGAAACCTCAACGGCAGGGCGATCCTCTATGCCGACCGCATGACCGACTCGATGGAGCGCGCGCTTGCCGAGACGGGCCGCCGCCGCGAGAAACAGCTCGCCTACAACGCCGAGCACGGCATCGTGCCGCGCGGCGTCAAGAAGGAGATCCGCGACATCATCGACGGCGTCTACAGGGGTCCCGACGTCGCGAAGCCCGCCTCGAGGCGCGTCGAGGAGACCGACTTCGGAGCGCTCGACGAGAAGAGCCTCAGCGCAAGGCTCAAGGAGCTCGAAGCCCGCATGATGGACTTCGCGCGAAACCTCGACTTCGAGAAGGCCGCTCAGGTGCGCGAGGAGATCAAACACCTGAGGGAGCAGGCGTTCGGAGCATCCGCTGAAGCCTGAGCGAACGGCTCGGGAAGAGGCCTTAGCGGCTTTCCCCGCAAAATTTGTTCAGGTTGCATATGCCTCTGCGGCAATGAAGGCGGGATGACGGGTGAAATTGAGACTAGGCAGAACACGCCTTCTGCAGTAGCATATGCACGTTGGTTTGGAAAACCTGCCCCCTCCCGAGGACGGACGGGGCACTGCAGAATTTCGGAAAACTAGAAAGTGATTAAGGTTCTTTTTGTGTGCACGGGCAACATCTGCCGCAGTCCGACCGCCGAGGCGATCTTCCGCAAGAAGGTCGCGGAGGCCAAGCTTGATGACGTGATTTTTTCGGACAGCGCGGCCACGAGCGGACATCATGTCGGCGAAACGCCCGACGTGAGGGCTCAGCTTGCCTGCCGCAAGCGCGGTCTCGACATCAAGGAGCACCGTGCGCGTGAGATTGCGCCCGAGGATTTCGCGAAGTTCGACCTCATCCTCGTGATGGACTGGGAGAATCTCACCGATCTGCAGCACCGCTCTCCTCCGCAGTTCAAGCACAAGATCCATCTGCTGATGCGCTACGCCAACGACTATGACGCCGCCGTCGTGCCGGATCCGTACTACGGCCTCAACGAGGGCTTCAATCAGGTGCTCGACTACTGCACCGACGCCTGCGGCGGCCTGCTCGAGACGCTCGAGCGCAAGGCCCGCATGATGCAGAAGAGCCTTCAGGCCACGAAGGCCGCCGGCTGATCCTCAGGACGGCCCGTGCATTGAAAAGCCCGCTCCCGCGGGCTTTTCGCGTTGATGGGGGGCTTTCTGGCGTGTAAGTTTTGTCCTCCTTTTTGCGTAGACTCAATAATTGACTTGATTAGTCGGGTATTCTTCGCTAATATCCGACCAACTTGGTCGGGATTCGGTCACTCCCCCGTGATTTCCCGTCATTCAACCCCCGTCAAATTGGAGCTGCATCTTGAAGCTGACGACCAAAGGACGATTTGCCGTCACGGCCATGGTGGACCTGGCCCTGCATGAAGAGGAGGCCCCCATCTCCCTCACGCAGATTTCCGAACGCCAGCAGATCTCCGTGGCCTATCTCGAGCAGATCTTCTGCAAGCTCCGCCGTGCAGGGCTCGTTGCGAGCGTTCGCGGTCCGGGCGGCGGGTACCGTCTCGGCGCTCCGGCGGGCGACATTACCGCCGCCGCGATCATCGAGGCGATGGACGAGGACATCGACGCCACGCAGTGCCGCGGCGACGGCAGCTGCCTTGGCGGCGCCGCCTGCCTCACGCACCATCTGTGGGAGGACCTCAACCGGACCACGAGAAAATTTCTGGAGGGCGTGACGCTCGCCGGCATGGTCGAGGCTCACGCAGCCCGCCACGGCAAGCAGGTCGTGTCCGCCGTCATTCCGGTGCGAAAGCACGCCTGAGGCGCCGCCTTTCAGCCGAAGCACAAAAGAGCCCCCTCTAAACCTACAAGCATCGCCGGCACCGACGATCCGTTCCCAAAAAGGATTCATGATGAAGCTGCCCGTTTACCTTGACTACTCCGCGACGACGCCCTGCGACCCCCGCGTGGTCGACAAGATGGTTCCGTATCTCTACGAGAAGTTCGGCAATCCCGCCAGCCACAGCCACAGCTACGGCTGGGAGGCCGAGAAGGCCGTTGAAGAGGCCCGCGGTCACGTTGCTGCCCTCATTGGCGCCGATCCCCGCGAGATCGTCTGGACGTCCGGCGCAACGGAGAGCGACAATCTCGCCATCAAGGGCGCCGCGCACTTCTACAAGGACAAGGGCCGTCACCTCATCACGGTGAAGACCGAGCACAAGGCCGTGCTCGACTCTATGCGCCATCTTGAGGGCGAGGGCTACGAGGTGACCTACCTCGACGTCAAGGAGGACGGCCTCATCGACATGGACGCCTTCCGTGCGGCCATCCGTCCCGACACGATCCTCGTCTCCGTGATGGCGATCAACAACGAGATCGGCGTCATTCAGGACCTCGAGACGATCAGCGCGATCTGCCATGAGCACGGCATCATCTTCCACTGCGACGCCACGCAGGCCGCCGGCAAGATGGACCTCAACGTCGACCGCCTCAAGGTCGACCTGATGAGCCTCTCCGGCCACAAGGTCTACGGCCCGAAGGGCATCGGCGCCCTCTACGTGCGCCGCAAGCCCCGGGTGCGCATCGAATGCCAGATTCACGGCGGCGGCCATGAGCGCGGCATGCGCTCGGGCACTCTTGCCACCCACCAGATCGTCGGCATGGGCGAGGCCTATCGTCTTGCCAAGGAGGAGATGGAGACGGAGATGCCGCGTCTTGCGCGCCTTCGCGACCGCCTCTGGGACGGCATCCGCAACAACATTCCCGAGGTCTACCTCAACGGCAGCATGGAGCACCGCTCCCCGCACAACCTCAACGTGAGCTTCGCGTTCATTGAAGGCGAAAGCCTGATGATGGCCATGAAGGACATCGCCGTCTCGTCCGGCTCCGCCTGCACGTCCGCCTCGCTCGAGCCCTCCTACGTGCTCCGAGCGCTCGGCCGCGACGATGAGCTCGCTCACAGCTCGATCCGCTTCACGCTCGGCCGCTTCACGACCGAGGAGGAGATCGACTACGTGATCAAAACCCTCGTCGAAGGCGTCACCCGCCTGCGCGAGATGAGCCCGCTCTGGGAAATGCACCAGCAGGGCGTCGACCTCAATCAGGTTCAGTGGTCCGAACACTGATCCCACGGAACCCGCACAGAACACAACACTGACCGGAGAGGCGCGCGAGCGCCCTCCGACGGAGATACAAGACATGGCATACAGCGAAAAACTCATGGACCACTACGAGCATCCGCGCAACGTCGGCACGCTCGACGTCAAGGATGACAATGTCGGCACCGGCATGGTCGGCGCCCCCGCCTGCGGCGACGTGATGCGCCTTCAGATCAAGGTGAACGACGAGGGCGTGATTGAGGACGCCAAGTTCAAGACCTACGGCTGCGGCTCCGCCATCGCCTCCTCCTCTCTCGTGACAGAGTGGGTCAAGGGCAAGACGCTCGACGAGGCCGGCCAGCTCACCAACGCCGCCATCGCCGAAGAACTCGCGCTTCCGCCCGTGAAGATCCACTGCTCGATCCTCGCCGAGGACGCGATCAAGGCGGCCATCAACGACTACCGCAACAAGCAGTCCAAGGAGTGATGAATCATGGCAGTTACGCTGACTGAAGCCGCCGCGAAGCACGTCCAGAAGTTCCTCACCCGGCGCGGAAAGGGCGTCGGCCTGCGCCTCGGCGTCAAGACCTCGGGCTGCTCGGGCATGGCCTACAAGCTTGAGTTCGCCGATGAGGTCAACTCCGACGACCAGGTCTGGGAAAGCTTCGGCGTCAAGGTGATCGTCGACGAGAAGAGCCTTCCGTACCTTGACGGCACCGAGCTCGACTACACCCGCGAAGGACTCCAGGAGGGTTTCAAGTTCCACAACCCGAATGAAAAGAGCCGCTGCGGCTGCGGCGAGTCCTTCCACGTTTGATGGATCATCGGGGATACGCACGAAAGGCGGGTCCCCTTTTGGGCAGGAAAAGCAAGAAAAGGACAGGAAGAACCGACGATGGCGCAGATGAGTCCATTCCAGCTGTTCGGCATGAAGCCCGCCTTCATGATCGACGAAGCTAAGCTTGAGGCGGCCTATCAGGCCGCCATGATGAAGGTGCATCCCGACCGCTTTGCTGACAGGCCCGCCGCCGAAAGGCGCGTGGCCGAGCAGTGGAGCACTCGCATCAACGAAGCGTTCAAGCTCCTCAAGAACCCCGTGAAGCGCGCGGCCTGGCTCTGCGAGAACGCAGGCCGTCCGATCGAGGCTGAAACCAACACCCGTATGCCCGCCGACTTCCTCATGACGCAGATCATGTGGCGCGAAGCCCTCGAGTCGGGCGACGCAGGCGCGGCGGACGCCGTCCGCGCCGAGGCAGGCGGGGTGCGTGTGGACGTCGTTCGCGGGCTTGCCGAAGCCATTGACGAAAAGGCCGACTGGGCCGCCGCCGTTGATCTCACGCGCCGCCTGATGTTCATCGACCGTTTCCTTGAGGAAGCGGCGCGCGACTCCAAATAAAAAGAGAAGGTCCCCTCATGGCTTTATTTCAGATTGCAGAACCCGGCCTTTCCGCCGCCCCGCACGAACACCGCCTTGCGGTCGGCATCGACCTGGGCACCACGAACTCCTTGGTGGCAAGCGTCATCAGCGGCTCCACGGAGGTGATCCTCGATGAAGGGGGCGCTGCCATCCTGCCCTCCGTCGTTCACTACGCCGCCGACGGCACAGTGACGGTCGGCGCGGTCGCACTGCGCGACGCCAGCCGCGATCCCAAGAACACCATTTCCTCCGCCAAGCGCCTCATCGGCCGCACGATGAAGGATCTGGCCGACGTCCACAATCTGCCGTACGACCTCGTCGACGATCCGTCGATGGTCCGCATCGCCACGTCCGCAGGCGTCAAGTCTCCCGTCGAGGTGAGTGCCGAAATCCTCCGCTCTCTTGCAAAGCGCGCCGAGGACCGTCTCGGTGGCGATTTGACGGGCGCCGTGATCACGGTCCCCGCCTACTTCGACGATGCGCAGCGTCAGGCGACGAAGGACGCCGCCCGTCTTGCGAACCTCACGGTTCTGCGCCTTCTCAACGAGCCGACGGCGGCTGCGCTCGCCTACGGCCTCGACAATGGTGCCGAGGGTACCTACATGGTCTACGATCTCGGCGGCGGCACGTTCGACGTCTCGCTTCTCAAGCTCACGCGCGGAGTCTTCGAAGTTCTCGCCACGGGCGGCAATTCGGCGCTGGGCGGCGACGACTTCGACCACCGCGTCCTCTGTCACGTCACGGAGAGCTTCCGCGGCGGCAATCCCAAGGCCCGCTTCACGGTTGACGGCAAGCCTGCCGACACGCTTCCCGGCCACATCCTCTCCGCCGCCGAAAAGCGCCGTCTGATGGCGCTCTCGCGCGCCGCGAAGGAGGCCCTCACGAAGGACGAGTCGACCTGCATCCACTTTGCGTTCGACAACGGCGACGAGGTCGAGCTTGATCTCACGCGCGAGGAATTTGACGCAATGACCTGCCACCTCGTCAGGAAGACGATCGACACGGTCGAGGCCGTTCTGCGCGACGCTTCCGCCGGCGTTTCCGACGTCCGCGGCGTGGTGCTCGTCGGTGGCGCGACGCGCATGCCCTGCGTCCGCACGGCCGTCGAGAAGTTCTTCGGCTTCGCCCCGCTCGACGACATAGATCCTGACAAGGTCGTGGCGATCGGCGCCGCGATGCAAGCTAACAAGCTTGCAGGCAACACCTCGGGCGACGACGACTGGCTACTGCTCGACGTCACGCCGCTTTCGCTCGGTCTCGAGACCATGGGCGGCCTTGTTGAAAAGGTCATTCCGCGCAACAGTGCGATTCCCGTGGCGCTTGCCCAGGACTTCACGACCTTCCGCGACGGCCAGACGGCCATGGCGATCCACGTCGTTCAGGGCGAGCGCGAGCTCGTCGACGCCTGCCGTTCGCTCGCCCGCTTCGAGCTTCGCGGCATTCCGCCGATGGCTGCGGGCGCCGCCCGCATCCGCGTGACCTTCCAGGTCGACGCCGACGGCCTTCTCTCCGTCTCCGCACGCGAAATGACGACGGGCGTCGAGGCTTCGATCCAGGTCAAGCCGAGCTACGGTCTTTCCGACGACGACATTGTCCGCATGCTGCAGGACGGCAACGGCAGCGCCGAAGAGGACATGCGCGCCCGCGAGCTTCGCGAGCAGCAGGTCGAGGCCCGCCGGCTTCTCGAGTCCACGCATTCCGCACTCGCCTCCGACGGCGACCTGCTTGACGATGCCGAGCGCGCCGAGGTCGACGCGCTTGTCGAACGCCTCACCGCGCTCGTCATCTCCGATGACGTCGAGGCGGTCAAGGCGGGCATCGAGGCCCTTACGAAGGGCACCGAGACTCTGGCCGAGCGCCGCATGGACCGTTCGATCCGCGAAGCCCTCTCGGGCATGAGTGTCGACGACGAGATGTTCGACGAGAAGCCCGAAGACGAATCCAAGAACCATTGATGATTCACTAGAACATTCACTGTAAAGGGTGATGAAATGCCGAAAGTGACAGTGCTCCCCCACGAAACGCTTTGCCCGGAAGGCCTCGTCTTTGAGGCTGCTACGGGTGAGAACCTGGCCCGCGCGCTCCTTGCGCACGGCGTCAAGATCGAGCATGCGTGCGAATTTTCGTGCGCCTGCGCCACCTGCCACGTGATCATCCGCGAAGGCTTCGACTCCCTCGAGGAGCCCGACGACAACGAGCTTGATCATCTCGACACCGCTTGGGGCGCCAGCGTGCTCTCCCGTCTCTCCTGCCAGACGAAGGTTGGCGAGGGCGACATCACGGTCGAAATCCCGAAGTACAGCCGCAACCACGCACGCGAGGAGTAAGCCATGTCTCTCAAGTGGACGGACGCCCAGGCGATTGCCGAGGAACTCTATGACGCGGATCCCGATCTTGATCCGCTCACGCTCTCCTTTGTGAAGCTCCACGACATGATCTGCGCGCTGCCTGACTTCGACGACGATTCCGAAGCCTCCAATGAAAAGATCCTCGAGGGGATCCTCATAAAGTGGCTCGACGAGCGCGATTGAGCGCAGGCGGTGTTCTTGCAAAGCAAAACGGCGGTCTCCCGATGGGAGGACCGCCGTTTTTGTCCGTGCGGCAGGCGCGGCGTCCGTCTCAGAGGGCGCTGACCTTGACGAGCGAGTCCGCAAGCGCGCGGGCGTCTTCGGCCGTGCGGGTGAGCGGAACGTTGGGAAGGAATCCGAGTCCTTCAACCTTCTCGTGGAAGGTTTCGTGTCCCTCGTCCGTGCAGGCGGACTGGTTGATGCGCGCATCGGCCATGATGACGCCGATGCCTGCGGCGCGAAGGGCATCGCCCGTGTAAGGCTCGTCCCAGAGGACGAGCAGGGGGCGGTCGGCCTTGAGCGACTCGGCCTTCAGGTCGTCAGGGGCGCCTGCGAAGCTACAGGAGAGGCCTGCGGCCCTGAGGCCTTCGCCGAAGGCCGTCCAGCGGGCGGCCTCGGGCGTGACGATGAGAATCTGCATGAGGAGGCCTCTTTCAGTGATGACCGCCGCCGCAGGAGTGGTTCGGCGAGAAGCGCGGCAGTTCGCCCGCGATGTGGGCGGCCACGGCCTTTTCAACCGTTTCGATGCCGGCGGCGTAGTAGACGTCGACGCCTTCCTGCAGGAAGCCCATGAGCGGGCGCATGCCCATGCCGCCAGCAAGCAGGACGGTGACGCCGCGGTCGGCGAGGTAATTCACGGGGGCGAGGCAGCCGCCGTGCTCGTGGGCGCAGGACGGGATGACTTCGGACTTCACGACGGCACCGTCCTCAACGTCGACGAGCGTGTAGCAGTCGCAGTGGCCGAAATGGGCGCCGACCTGGGCTTCGAGGCCGCCGGGAAGAACGGACGGAATGGCGATTTTCATGATGCTTTCTCCTTGATGGGAATGATTCTGCTTCGGCGGCCTCCGCGCACGAGCGCGAGCAGGCGGTCGGCAAAGTTTTGGAAGTGGCCGTCGAGCTCCGACGGCGTCTCGCCGACGGCTTCGCCGCGGCTCATGGCCTCGGTGAAGACGGGCGTGAACGGAAGGGTGCCGAGGACTTCGGCGCCTGCGTCGCGGGCGGCCTGCATGGCGGCCTCCGTCGCTTCGGCGCTGAGGTCGGCCTTGTTGACGATGACGGCTATCGGCAGCCTGAAGCGGCGTGCAAGTTCGGCAAGTCGCTTGAAGTCGGCGATGCCCGAGGCGCCCGCCTCGATGACCGCGCAGACGAGGCCTGCGCCCGAGAGCGAGCTGATGACGGGGCAGCCGATGCCGGGCGTGCCGTCCGAGAGGATGATTTCGGCGCCGTCCGCCTGGGCCGCCTTGGCTGCCTCCTGCTTGAGGAGCAGGATGAGGCGGCCGGAGTTTTCGGCCCCGGGCGTCAGTTCGGCGTGGATCATCGTGCCGAAGCGCGTGCGGCTGCGGTAGTACTCGCCGCAGTGTCTGGGCACGAAGTCGAAGGCCAGCTCGGGGCAGAGCTTCACGCAGACGGCGCAGCCTTCGCAGAGCTGCTCGATGACAGGGTATTCGTAAGGAGCCGCCTGCTTGATCGCGTCGAACCTGCAGAAGGCAAGGCACTGGGTGCAGTCGATGCAGTTGTCGGAGTTGAAGACGGCGAGATGCCCGCTCACGAAGTCGGCGCGCATCTCGGTCTCGGGCTTGAGAAGAATGTGAAGGTCGGGGGCGTCGACGTCATAGTCGCAGACGACGATCTTCTCGCGGGCGCTCATGGCGCGCGCAAGCGCTGCGGTGACGCTGGTCTTGCCTGCGCCGCCCTTGCCGCTCAGTACGACGATCTCATGCATGACGGCCTCCCTCGAAAAGGGTGCTGAGGGTGCGAGCGGCTTCGGACAGGCACTCGCGCCAATCCTCGGAGTCGAGCATCGGATGGCGTCCTGCGGCAGCGCGTGCGGCGGCCTCGCGATCAAAGGGCAGGCGGGCCGCGACGGGCAGGCCTTTTTCCCCGCAGAAGGCGATGAGCTCCGCTTCACAAGCGGCGGAAGGCTGGCCGCTTCGGTTGATGACAGCGGCCATGGGCTTGCCCAGACTTTCGAAGGCGCGCAGCGCGAGCTTGAAGTCGTGTACGCCGAAAGGCGTCGGATCGATGACGAGCACGACGGCGTCCGCGGAGGCCGCCGCCGTCATGACGGGACAGGAGACGCCGGGCGGGGCGTCGATGAGGAGGTCGGCCTTCTCACGCGCGGCGCAGGCCGAGGCCTTGCGCAGAAGTGCCCTGATGAGGGGAGGCGTCATCGCCTCGCCCACGCGCGAGCGGCCCTCGAGGAAGATGCGTCCGTCCTCAAGCGCGCCGAAACCGATGCGGCCGAGCTCGCGTTCGCCCGTCACGATGGCGTGCGGGGCGCAGACGGCCGTGCAGCCGCCGCAGCCGTGGCACATATCGGAGAACGGCATGATGCGGCCGCCGAGCTTCTTGATGGCATTGAACTGGCAGATCGACGTGCATTCGCCGCAGAGGTCGCAGGCGTCCGTAACACGCACGGGTACCTCGAGCCCCACGGGCGTTTCCTCGGCGAACGCGTGCGGGAGGTAGAGCCCGAGGTCGGGCGCCTCGACGTCGGCGTCGGCGAGGACGGCGGGATTCGGCCAGAAGGCGGCGATGCCCGCAGTGACGGTGGTCTTGCCCGCACCGCCCTTGCCGCTGGCAAAGAGAATTCGCATCAGGCTTCCTTGTTCGAGGGAAGAATGACGGTGAGCTCGCCCGCCTCGAAGGCGCGGACGACTTCGCCCACCGTGCGGTTGTCGACGTCCTGGACGGTGCCGATGCCGATCGCCTGCAGCGCATCGAAGGCCTTGGGACCGATGTAGCCGCTCAGCGCGACCGTGGCGCCTGCGTTCGAGACGGTCTCGACGGCGATGAGGCCCGCGCCCTGTGCGGCGGTCTGGCCCGCACCATTTTCGATGTATTCGACGGCCTTCGTCTCCGTGTCGTAGATGATGAAGCCGGCGGCGCGGCCGAAGCGAGGGTCGACGTCGTCCTCAAGCGTGGGGCCTTCGGCGGAAATGGCGATCTTCATGGCGGGATGCTCCTTGAGCAGCTCGCCGGATTCGCAACGGCACGAGTTCGTGCCGCCCGTGACGACGAGCGGAATGTTGTTGACGAGACTCAGGGCCACCTTCTTCCTCGCAGAGGCGAGGACGCGGCCGAAAGTGTGGCGCGAGACGCCCATGCCCGAGCTTGCCTCGGATTGGGAGAGCCCTTCAAGGTCGGCCAGACGCAGCGCCTCAAGCTCCTCGAACTTGAGGCTGACGCGCTCGGCTGAGGCGGGAAGCTTCCCTGAGGGCTTGAAGTAGACGGTGCGCATCGGCATGTCGACGATGCGGCTGCGCGGAGGACGGCTCATGTTCAGGTCTCGCTAGTTAATGCTCAAATGAGCATAACTCCCAAAGGGGTTGATGTCAAGCAAAGACGACTGCAATCTTGACTTTATAAGTCGACATATTCAATTCGGGCGCGAAAGGGCGGCGTTCGGAAACGTCGGCGGAGGACGTGAAAGTCAGTCGGCGTGAAGGAGGTGCTCGAGGATGAGTCGGGCGGCCTCGGGCATGATGCGTCCTTCCTCGATCATGGAGAGGACTTCTTCGGTGTTGAAGACGGCGAAGCCCGCGGCCTCGCCGTCGAGGTTGACGGGGGCGTCGCAGGGGGAGAGCCTGAGGATGAAGCCTGCGGTGCTCTCCTGCATGCGGCCTTCGGGAACGTCGTGAAGGACCTGCCAGGAGAGGTGTGCGGGGGAGTGAAGGCGGGAGAATTCGGGGTCGAGCCCCGCCTCCTCATGGAGTTCGCGCAGCATGGCTTCGGCGGGCGTTTCGCCCGAGGAGACGAGGCCTGCGGCGAGATTGTCCCAGAGGCCGGGACCGATCGACTTGGAGAGGCTTCTCTGCTGAAGGAGCAGGCGGCCGTCGGGTGCGAGGGCGAGAAGCCTCACGACGACGGTGGCGAGTCCGAGTGCGCGGAAGACCGAGCGTTCGGCGCGGGCGACGATGCGGCCGCGGGCATCTCTCACGTCGAGGAGCTCGAAGGGGCGCTTCTGGGTGAGGCCGTGGTGTGCAAGTCCGGCCGTCAGGGTCGCAAACGCGGGCTCGAGGCCTTCGGGCGCGAAAAGCTCGAAGACGCGCGGGCGCACCTCGGGTGCGAGGGCCCGAAGTTCGGGATCCGTGCGCAGGGCGTGCATGACGTCTTCGCGCAGGCTTCCGAGCTCGAGTCCTCGAGCGACGAAAGCCCCGAGGGACTCGGGGCTTTCGGTCTGCATCCGGGTGCGAAGCTCCGCGAGGAGTTCCGCAGCCCGGCTGCGTCGGATCGAGTCGAGTCGATCCATGGGCTTCTTAGTTGCCCGATTCCGGACGCATGTGCGGGAAGAGCAGCACGTCGCGGATCGTCGGGGCGTCGGTGAGGAGCATGATGAAGCGGTCGATGCCGACGCCGCAGCCGGCGGTCGGGGGCAGGCCGTACTCGAGGGCGCGGATGTAGTCGGCGTCGTAGTACATGGCTTCGTCGTCACCGTGGCTCTTCGCATCGGCTTGGGCCTTGAAGCGGGCGGCCTGATCGTCCGGGTCGTTGAGCTCGGAGAAGCCGTTGCCGAGTTCTCGGCCGGCGATGAAGAGCTCGAAGCGTTCCGTCACGTCGTGGTTGGCGTCGGAGGCGCGGGCGAGCGGGGAGATCTCCGTCGGATAGTCGATGATGAAGGTCGGCTGGATGAGCTTGGCTTCGGTCGTCTCCTCGAAGAGGGCCATCTGCAGGGCGCCGAGGCCGACGTAGTCGGGCTGCGGCTCGCCGAGACGGACGAGTTCGGCGCGCAGGAAGGCTTCGTCGGCGAGCTGTTCGGCCGTGTAGTCGGGCGAGTACTTGAGGATGGCTTCAACCGGGGTGAGGCGGTCGAAGGGCTTCTCGAGGTCGATCTCATGCCCCTGGTAGGGCAGGATGGCGGAGCCGGTGGCTTCGCGGGCGGCCGTGCGGAGAAGGTCTTCCGTGAACTGCATCTGGTCGCGGTACGTCCAGTACGTGCAGTAGAACTCCATCATCGTGAACTCGGGGTTGTGACGGACGGAGACGCCTTCGTTGCGGAAGTTGCGGTTGATTTCGAAGACGCGCTCGAAGCCGCCCACGACGAGGCGCTTCAGATAGAGTTCCGGCGCGATGCGCAGGTACATGTCCATGTCGAGCGCATTGTGGTGCGTGATGAACGGCTTGGCGTTGGCGCCGCCCGGAATCGGGTGGAGCATCGGCGTCTCGACCTCGAGGAAGCGGTGCGCGAGCATGAAGCTGCGGATCGCGGCGATGGCCTTGGAGCGGACGAGGAAGCGGTTGCGGGAGTCCTCGTTCATGATGAGGTCGACGTAGCGCTGGCGGTAGCACATTTCGGTGTCGACGAGACCCTTGTGCTTGTCGGGCAGCGGACGGATGTTCTTCGTCATGAGGCGAAGCTCATGGGCACGGATGGAGAGTTCGCCGGTCTTCGTGCGGAAGAGCGTGCCCTTGACGGCGACGATGTCGCCGAGGTCGAACGTCTTCCAGGCGGCATAGGCTTCTTCGCCGATGTCGCCCTTCGTGATGAAGTACTGCATGTCGCCCGTGAAGTCGCGGACGGTCGCGAAGCTCGCCTTGCCCATGATGCGCTTGAGCATCATGCGGCCGGAGCAGGCCACTTCGGGCTTGAGCTCCTCGAGCTCTTCGGCGGTGGCGTCCTGGTACTTGGCGCGGATGTCGCCGAAGAGGTCCGTGCGAACGAAGTCGTTCGGATAGGCGACGCCGGCTTCGCGCAGGGCGGCGAGTTTGGCGCGGCGCTCGGCGATGATGTGGTTTTCTTCTTCCGCCAACTGCTGGGCGGTTTCCTGGTTCTGAGTCTGTTCGGACATTTTGTGTTCCTGTGGTGAGGCCGCGGCGGACGTGCCGTCGCGGCCTTCCTAGAAGCGGATCGTGTCTCAGGCGGCGGCGACGCCGTTCTTCAGAGACGCTTCGATGAACTGGTCGAGATCGCCGTCAAGCACGGCGCCCGTGTTGCCGGTTTCGACGTTCGTGCGGAGGTCCTTCACGCGGGACTGGTCGAGCACGTAGCTGCGGATCTGGTGACCCCAGCCGATGTCGGACTTGCTCTCCTCGAGCTTCGTCTGCTCTTCCATGCGCTTGCGCATCTCAAGCTCGTAGAGCTTGGCCTTGAGCTGCTGCATGGCCTTCTCGCGGTTGCGGTGCTGGGAGCGGTCGTCCTGACAGATCGTGATGATGCCCGTCGGAATATGGTGGATTCGGACGGCGGACTCCGTCTTCTGAATGTGCTGACCGCCGGCGCCCGATGCACGGAAGACGTCCACGGAGAGGTCGGCGGGGTTGATCTCGATTTCGATCGAGTCGTCGACTTCAGGGTAGACGTACACGGACGTGAAGGACGTGTGGCGGCGGGCGTTCGAGTCGAACGGGCTCTTGCGCACAAGGCGGTGGATGCCGGTTTCGGTGCGAAGCGTGCCGTAGGCCCATTCGCCCTCGATGTAGAGCGTGCAGGACTTGATGCCGGCGACTTCGCCCGGGCTTTCTTCTTCAAGGGTGACCTTGAAGCCCTTGCGTTCGGCGTAGCGCATGTACATGCGTTCGAGCATGCTCGCCCAGTCCTGGGCCTCGGTGCCGCCTGCGCCTGCCTGGATTTCCAGGTAGCAGTTGGCCGAGTCCATCGGCTGGTTGAACATGCGCTTGAATTCGAGCTGAGCAACCTCCTTCTCGATTTCCTCGACGTCCTGGCCCACGGCTTCAACCGTGTCCCAGTCTTCTTCGGCCATCGAGAGTTCGAAAAGCTCGGCAGCATCGTTGATGCCCGAGGTGAGCTTGTTGAAGCTGCCGACGATGTCGTCGAGGAGCTTCTTTTCCTTGCTCACTTCCTGAGCATGCTTGGGATCGTTCCAGAGATCCGGGTTCTCAACCTCGCGGTTGACTTCTTCGAGACGGCGCGCTTTGCGATCGACGTCAAAGATACCCCCGAAGTTCGGTCAGACGGCGCGTAAGGTCGTCCGTAAGGTTCTGGATCTGGTTGATGCGTTCGACTTCCATCATGTAACTCTGCTTTTTGTAGGGGTGGAAAAGGAATGGCCGCACCCGATCAGGGCGTTCGCTGGAGGCGAAGCGCGGAGTGCGGCTGAAAAATCAATCAATTATAAGGCGAAAGCGCCTGCGGTTTTTGCCGCAGGCGCCCTCAAAAGTGCACGAAAGCCTTGGAAAATCAAAGCTCTGCGGCCTTGATGACGAGCTGCACGCTCCTTCTGCCCATGAACTCGTTGATGTTCGGGCGATAGGCGAGGCGCACCATGCCGGGGAGCGTCTCCGTGTGGCGGAAGAAGATCGCGTCGAAGCGCTGGCCGCCGAGCTCGAGGATGAGCTTGGTGTGGGCGTCCTTCACGAGGCTCTGGCGCACGACGCGGAACTCGTTCGCAAAGACGGGCGCGTCGAAGCCCTGGCCCCAGATCTGGCTGTCGATCGCCTGCACGAGGCGCTCGGTGATCTCGTCGGGGGCGAGGCCGCCGTCCGTGTAGATCACGCGCTCGAAGACGGAGGCGTCGACCATGCTCCTGACGGCCTTCTCGAAGGCGTCGCGGAAGGCGGGCAGGTCGTCCTCGCTCCTGAGCGTGAGGCCTGCGGCCATGGCGTGGCCGCCGAAGCGGAGGACGGCGCCGGGCAGGGCCTTCGAGACGAGGTCGAGCGCGTCGCGCAGGTGTACGCCCGCGATCGAGCGGCCCGAACCCTTCAGCGCGCCGTCGTCCGTGGGCGCGAAGACGATCGTCGGACGGTTGACCTTTTCCTTGAGGCGGGAGGCGACGAGGCCCACGACGCCCTCGTTGAAGCGGCCGTCGTAGAGCGTGAGCGTCGCAAGGCTGTCGACGTTGCAGCACGAGAGCGCGGTCTCGGCCGCCTGCTGCATCTCCGTCTCGAGCTCCTGACGGGCGGCGTTGAAGTCGTTGAGGCTGCGTGCATAGTCGAGCGCGACGACGGGATCATCGGCAAGGAGGCACTCGATGCCGTTTTCCATCGTGTCGAGACGACCCGCCGCGTTGATGCGGGGCCCGAGCGCAAAGCCGAAGTCGCGCACGCCCGCGGCCTCGGGCTTCTTGCCCGCGACGGCGAAGAGCGCGCTGATGCCTGCGTGCGTGCGGCCGAGCCTGATGCGGTTGAGGCCCTGGGCGACGAGGATGCGGTTGTTCTTGTCGAGCTTCACGACGTCGGCGACGGTGCCGAGTGCGACGAGGTCGACGAGGGCGTCGAGCCTGGGCTGGGTCTGCTGCGTGTAGACGCCTCGCTCGCGAAGCAGCGCCCTGAGGGCGAGGAGCACGTAGTACATGACGCCCACGCCCGCAAGGGCTTTCGAGGGGAAGGCCGAGTCCGCGAGGTTCGGATTTACGATGCAGACGGCGGGCGGAAGCTCGGCGCCGGGCAGATGGTGGTCGGTGACGATGACGTCGATGCCGAGCTCCGCGGCATGGCGCACGGCTTCGGCGGAGGAGACACCGTTGTCGACGGTGAGGAGCACGTCGGGGCGCGGCGTGCGTGCGGCGAGCAGGTCGACCACGGCGCAGGAGAGGCCGTAGCCGTGATGGACGCGGTGCGGCACGAAGTAGTCGGCCTTCACGCCCATCATGCCGAGTCCTCGGATCGCCACGGCGCAGGCGGTGGCGCCGTCGCAGTCGTAGTCGGCGACGACGGTCACGCGTTCTCCGCGCTCACGCGCGAGCGCAAGGCGTTCGGCGGCCTCGCGGGTGCCCTCGAGCATGGCGGGCGGCAGCATCGACTTCCAGTCCTGGGCGAGCTCGGAGGCGTCCCTGATGCCGCGTGCGGAAAGCGCACGTGCGACGGGCGGCAGGTAGCCCTCTTCATGGAGGCGTCGCGCGGCCTCAAGATCGAATTCACGGTTGAGGATGCGGGTCATTGCACGGCTCCTTCATAGCGGTCGGGGCACCAGGCGGCGGGTTCGACGGAGGACTTCCTGCGGAAGAGCCTCTCCATGAGGCCGGCTTCGGCGGGGGCGAGCGTGGCGGCGCCCGTCTCGCCGAAGGCGACGAGGAGGACGTCGTCGGCTTCGAATCTCTTTGCGTCCTCCCTGTAGGAGGCGGCCTTGCGGGCGACCTCGGGCAACGCGCGGGCCCAGGCCTCCCAGTCGCGTGCGAGCCAGGCGGGGTAGAGGTCCTCGATCACGGCGACGACGTCGCCGTGGGGCGCCTCGGGCCAGCGGCCCGTGTCCCTGCCGATGCGTTCGATGAGGATGCCTGCGGCATTGGCCCAGCCGCGGACGGCGGCGTCGTCGGAGGCGACGCTGCGGATGAGCGTGGGCGGGAAGAAGAGCTCCTCGTGTCCGCCGCCCGAAATCCAGAGGGCGTCGACGGCGTGCCTGCCTGCGGCGCGGCGGGCGGCGTTGACGGGATGGTCGGCGAGAATGGCGCGGACCTCCCTGAGGAGCCCCTTCACCTCTTCGGCGGCTTCGCCCTCGACGGGCGCCTCGTCCAGCATGAGGCCCGGGAGCGCCATGGCGGGCGCCGTGGTGACGGCCCAGTCCTCGCGACGCGTCAGGAACCAGCTCGTGTCCCAGATCTGAACGCGAAGGCCCGCCTTCAGGAAGACGGGCTCGATGGCGAACGTGAGCTCCATGAATTCGCGCTCCTCGAGTTCGGGGCGTTCGGCGAGAACGTGGCCGTTTTCGAGCGAGAGCGGCGTGAGGCACCAGAGTTCGGGCGCCTGCTCGCGGCCTCCGAGGGAGAGCCAGCGCCAGGGCGCCTCATGGGGCGTGGAATTGCGGCGCGTGATCACGCGCCAGAGCCAGGAAAGGTGCGGGGCGCGGCGGTAGCAGCCTGCGTCGAGCACCTGTGCGACGACCTGTCCCGCGCCTTCGCCGAGGCTCGAGAGCGCACGTGCGGACGCCTCGGGGAGCGAGGACAGGATGCGCTGCGCCTCGCCTTCTGGCAGGCGGGCGCCGGGAATGAGAATGAAAGCTTTCGACATAGTTTGAGCATTGTAACGGGAGGAGGACAGGCTAGAATGGAAACCTTCCCAACTCCTCACCTTGTCAGCCCGTGAAAATTCCGTTTGAACTGACCATCGGCCTCACCTACACGCGAGCAGGACGCAGGGGACGCCGCAAGGACCGCTTCCTTTCGTTCATCTCCGGCATGTCCGTCGCATCGATCGCGCTCGGCGTGGCCGCGCTCATCATCGTGCTCTCCGTCATGAACGGCTTCCAGAAGGAGGTCCGCGACCGCATGCTCGGCGTCATCCCGCACATCGAGATCACAAACGGCATGGGTCCCATGACCGACTGGAGGAGCGTCGCCGCCGACGTCATGAAGAATCCCGAGGTGGTTGCGGCCGCGCCCTACGTGCAGGGACAGGGCCTGCTCAACTCGGGCAGCGTCGTTCGCGGCGCGATGGTCAAGGGCATCGATCCCGAGACGGAACCCGGCGTGAGCGACATCTCGCAGCACCTTGAGCGCGTCGAATCGCTCGACGTCCTCAAGCCCGGCAGCTTCGGCATCCTGCTCGGACGCGACCTCGCCCATGCGCTGCGCGTGCGTCCCGGCGACCGCGTCTCGATGATGGTGCCGCAGGGCAGCGTCACGCCCGCGGGCCTCGTGCCCCGCATGAAGCAGTTCACGGTGCTCGGCTACCTGTCTTCTGGCCACTATGAATATGACAGCACGATGGCGCTCGTCAACATGCAGGACGCCGCCGCGCTCTTCCGCACGGGCGGTCCCCAGGGCCTTCGCGTGCGCGTCACCGACATGGATCTTGCGCCCTCCGTCGCCCGCTCGCTCGCCAGGACGCTGCCGCCCGGCGCCTACGCCTCCGACTGGTCGAGGCAGAACCGCACCTGGTTCGCGGCCGTTCAGGTCGAGAAGCGCATGATGGGCATCATTCTCTTCCTGATCGTCCTCGTGGGCGCCTTCGGGCTCGTCTCCTCGCTCGTGATGACCGTCAAGGAGAAGCAGGCCGACATCGCCATCCTCAGGACGCTCGGTGCGAGCGAGGGCGCGATCATGCGCATCTTCGTCATCCAGGGCACGATCGTCGGCATCGTCGGCGTGGCCTTCGGCGTCGCATCGGGCCTGCTCGTCGCCGAGAACGTCGGCGCGATCGTGAGCACGATCGAGGGGATCTTCAATGTCGAGTTCCTCCCGAAGTCGATCTACTTCATCTCTGACATGCCGTCCGATCCGAGGATGTCCGACATCATTCCGATCGCGCTCTTCTCCTTCCTGCTGAGCCTCGCGGCCACGCTCTATCCGAGCTGGCGCGCGGCCCGCACCCAGCCTGCGGAGGCACTTCGCTATGAATAAGGAACTTGCCGTCGAGGTCTCGGGCCTCGTCAAGGTCTATCACGACGGCGACCATCCCGTCCCCGTCCTCTCCGACGTCACCTTCAGCGTGGCCCGCGGGGAGACCGTCGCGATCCTCGGCTCGTCGGGCTCGGGCAAGTCGACCCTGCTGCACGCCGTGGGCGGGCTCGACACGATCGATTCGGGAGAGGTTCGCGTGGCGGGCACGAGCCTCTCGGGGCTTTCCCAGAAGGCGCTCGGCGAGCTTCGCAACCGCTCGCTCGGCTTCGTCTACCAGTTTCACCACCTCCTGCCCGAGTTCACGGCGCTCGACAACGTCGCGATGCCGCTCTGGATCCGCAGGGAGGATCAGGAGGCCTCGAGAGAGGAGGCCCGCAGGATGCTCGAGGCCGTGGGTCTCGGCCACCGCCTGCAGCACCTGCCCTCGCAGCTCTCGGGCGGCGAGCGCCAGCGCGTCGCCATTGCACGCGCCATCGTCACGAAGCCCGTCTGCATTCTCGCCGACGAGCCGACGGGCAACCTCGACAAGGCGACCGCCCAGGGCGTCTTCGACATCTTCCTCAAGCTCGCGCGCGACGAGGGCACGGCCATCGTGATCGTCACGCACGACGAAGGACTTGCGGCCCGCTGCGACCGCATCCTCAGGCTCGACGCGGGCGTCATCAGGGAGGCCTGACCTTGCAGGGACTCGTCGACACGCACTGCCATCTGCAGGCGCCGGCCTTCGAGGCCGATCTTGCGGAGGTGGTCGCGCGCGCCCGCGCTGCAGGCGTTGCGGACATGGTGGTGTGTGCGGGCGGCTCCGACGACTGGGAGAGGACCGCCTGTGTCGCCCGTGAGCACGGGCTTGCTTACATGCTCGGCATTCATCCGCTCCTCGTTCCCAAGGCGCATGAGGAAGACCTCGAGAGGCTCTCGGCACTCGCCGAGGCATCGATGGCCGATCCGCACTTCATCGGGATCGGCGAGATCGGACTTGAGGGGCTCGTCATGACGATCGACGTACGTCAGGAGCACTTCTTCAGGGAGCAACTCAGGATTGCGGCCCGCCTCGACCTGCCGTGCTCCATTCACGTGCGAAAGAGCGCCTCGAGGCTTCTCTACCATCTGAGGCGCATCCGCGTCACGGGCGTCGTCCATGCGTTCAACGGCTCGGATGCCGAGCGGGACGCCTTCCTTGCGCTCGGCCTCAAGCTCGGGTTCGGCGGCGCCGCCACCTACGAGGGGAGCCTGAGGATCAGGCGGCATCTCGCCGAGGTGCCTGCGGACGCCTTCGTGCTCGAGAGCGATGCGCCCGACATGCCCTCGTCGGCCCGAAGGGACTCCGGAGACCTGAGGTCGGAGCCCGCCGACGTCGCCCAGACGGCTTCGCTTGCCGCCCGGCTTCGCGGCGTCACTAAGGATGAACTCTTATTTCAGTCAATCCAAACCACACAAGCCGCGTTTAAGCGGCTCAAGCTGCGCCAACTTCGTTAAGATGGATTCAGTACCCCAAAAATGGAGGCGAATCGCTCATGAAAACGAAGGACATACTCGTCTCGATCATCGGGCTCGACGAGCCCGGCATCGTGGCCGCGACGGCGGAGACGCTGACAAGACTCGGCTGCAACATCGAGCAGATGACTCAGACGACCCTCAGGGATCAGTTCACGGCCGTGTACCTCGTGAACAAGCCCGAGGACATTGAAAACAAGAACATCCGGCTGGAGATCCAGACCGCCTACGATGCGAAGAAATTTCATCTGACGGTTTCGATCCGCGACGTGGAGACGGCCGAAGGCAAGGCCGCCGCAGGCGAGCCCTTCATCGTCAGCATCTGGGGCCACGACCGCAACGACATCATCGCCACCTTCGCCCGCATCTTCGCGGAACAGCGCATCAACGTCGAGGGCCTCAAGGCCTTCCGCATCGAGGACGACCAGAGCCTTCAGGTCTTCGAGGTCGTCATCCCCGAGCAGGTCGACACCCGCTCCCTGCACCGCATCATGGGCGAGCGCGCCAAGCGCATGGGGCTGAGGCTCTCCATGCAGCACGCTGCCATCTTCGAAGCCATTCACCGCGTCCGTGTGGTTTGAGACGAAAGGAAAGCTAAAATATGTTGACTGATTCTGAAGTCCTTGCGACTTTGTCCATGCTTCGTTCTGAACACCTCGATGTCAGAACCGTCACGATGGGTATCTCGCTCTTCGACTGCGCGGCCCCCGACTTCGACACGTTCGCCTACAAGGTCCGCAGCAAGATCCTCAGGAACGCCGAGAAGCTCGTTGAAACCTGCGACATCGTCGGCGACCGCTACGGCATTCCCGTCGTCAACAAGCGAATTTCGGTGAGCCCGATGGCCACCGTCTGCGCGGGCTTCACGCGCGACCAGATGGTCGAGGCGTGCCGCGTGCTCGACGACTGCGCCAAGGACGTGGGCGTCGACTTCATCGGCGGCTTCGGTGCGCTCGTTGAAAAGGGCATGACGCCCGGAGAACGCAACCTCATCGACGCGCTTCCCGAGGCCCTTGCCACCACGGACCGCATCTGTTCCTCGATCAACGTGGGCTCGACCAAGGCCGGCATCAACATGGACGCCGTGAAGCTCATGGGCGAGCGCATCCTCGACGTGGCCGCGGCCACGGCCGACCGTGACGCCATCGGCTGCGCCAAGCTCGTCGTCTTCTGCAACATTCCGCAGGACGTGCCGTTCATGGCGGGCGCCTACCTCGGCGTGGGCGAGCCCGACGTCGTGATCAACGTGGGCGTCTCGGGTCCAGGCGTCGTCAAGAAGGCGCTTGACCGCGCCTTCGAGGCCAAGGGCGACTATCTCACGATCACGGACGCCGCCGAGGTCATCAAGCACACGGCCTACAAGGTCACCCGCGTGGGCGAGATCATCGGCAACGAGGTCGCCCAACGCCTGAACCTGCCGTTCGGCGTGGCCGACCTCTCCCTGGCGCCGACGCCCGCCGTGGGCGACAGCGTGGGCGAGATCTTCCAGACGATGGGCCTCTCCTCGATCGGCGCTCCCGGCACGACGGCCATTCTGGCCATGCTCAACGACGCCGTGAAGAAGGGCGGCGTCTTCGCCTCCTCGCATGTGGGCGGCCTTTCGGGCGCCTTCATCCCCGTCTCCGAGGACAGCGCCATCGAGGCCGCGGCCCGCAGCGGCGCCCTCACGATGGAGAAGCTTGAGGCGATGACGAGCGTCTGCTCCGTCGGTCTCGACATGATCGCCATCCCCGGCGACACGTCCGCGGCCACGATCTCCGGCATGATCGCCGACGAAATGGCCATCGGCATGATCAACTCCAAGACCACCGCCGTGCGCATCATTCCCGTGCCCGGCAAGGGCGTCGGCGAAAAGGCCGTCTTCGGCGGCCTGCTCGGCGAAGCTGCGATCATCCGCGTGCCCGGCGGCGACTCGATGGGCTTCGTGAAGCTCGGCGGCCGCATCCCCGCGCCGATCCACTCCCTCAAGAACTGATCGGCTGAACCTGTCCGGGTCGCGGCGGACGCTCCGTCCGCCTGTCGCGACGACCATTCACGGCGCCGTCCTCCTGTTTTGGAGGCGGCGCCTTTTTTTGCTAGCAGAGAGGGTAAATACTGGTTTTGGTGGAAATTGTGTAGGGAGTGCGATACGCTATGTGGTGAGTTTCGCATGAGTACCGATATGATAAGTGGTATTGATACTGCGTGTATGATGGAAACGCGTGTGCCACAATCGTTTCGGGAATGAAGCCTTGGGGTTTGCCGTTTGTTTTTCCTATATGTCCGTACGAGCGGAACGAAGCCCGACAACGCAACCTTAAGGATGCTCCCTCATGAAAGCCAGCGCCCCCATCGTCCCTTCTCTGGGCCTCAACGCCGTCCGCCTCTCACTTCTTTCCAGTGCCGTCACCGCTGCCCTTGGCGCCCCCGCAATGGCGCAGGAGAGCATGGAAATCGAGCTCGATCCCTTCGAGCATACCGTCTTCGTTCCGGGTGAGGACACGCGCGACGTTCTTGTGACGGGCGTGAAGACCGCAACGATCACGGCGGGCTTCAACAACGTCCTGATCGCCCCTCGTGTCGAGCAGGAAACGACCTTCAGGCTTCAGGGCTTCGGCGTCTCGAACGCCCTCACGGGCGTCTCGCTGGTCCTTCCCGCCGGCAAGGGTCCCGTGAACGTGCTGGCTTCGGGCGGCACAACGACCATCGTGATGGACACGTCGAACCTGCCTGAGGATGATGGTCAGGACGGCGGCTCTGGCAACGAAAATCCCGACGAAGACCTCGGTGATCTGGGTGGATTTCGTCTGCTTTCCGACGAGAATCAGGCTGATTATTCGGACGGTCAGTTCAAGGCGGGGGCGAAGCTTGTGCATGCGTTCGCAAACGGCGGGCGCGCCGCGCTTGAAACGGTGGGCAGGAACCCTCAGGACGTGCTTGTCATTGCAGGGCATCTCCACGTCACGCCAGATGTGCAGATGAGCTTCGGCGTCGAGGGCTCCGAAGAGACGAATGCCAACTTCCATCTGGGACCGTCGGCGGGCGTCGTGATCAACAAGTCGTGGTTCATGGGACTCGCCGAGGACAAGGGGGCGATCACGTTCGGCAAGGGGACGAAGGCCGTCTTTGAGAAGGGGGCCGTCTTCATCATCACGGACGGCATGGACGACCTGCGCGAACCTGAAGAGTTTGAGGCGGACGACGAGGCGCAGGAAGTGCCTGTGGAAGAGCGCCTCGTCTTTAAGGCGGTCGCGGGATCGGAGGTCACGGGCGTGGAGCACCTCGAGGGTTTTCTGACCAAGGATGGGCAGGTGTGCTCGATGAAGTTCGAGCAGACGGAGGACGGTTGGAGGGTCGTTGAGCGGGAGTGGCGCTACGAGGGGCCACTTGAGGAGGTCGTGAACGCACTGGGCGTCGAAGCCATGAAGGCCGATGCGCCCAAGGCGCTGCGCAAGGAGTTCCTCAGGAGGCAGAGCCCGAGTGAATTCGGCAAGACCATCAACTGGATGACCGAACTGATGGTGGGGGCGGGCACTTCGACGGAGATGATCAGGACGGCGGAGAACGTCGTCGAGCTCACGTCAAGGGCTGCAGTCGCCTTCGAGGACGACCAGGCCGTCAGGGTGTCCGCGAGAACAGGCTCGAGCAGGGGGCGCTTCAAGAGCGTCGATGGCAGTACAGGAGGATTCGCCGAGTGGTCGAGGGACGTGACGGGGCTTGACCTCGAGGTGCATCTCAGGCACCTCACCAGATTCGGCGGGCTGGTCGTCTCCTATGCCGACGCGGACGTCGGAAGCTCCTTCGATGTCTTCGACGTCAGTCAGGAGTCGAACATCGCTTCCCTGGCCGTCTACTACGGCGAATCAAGCGACAGGTTTGCGGTGACGGGCTACGGGATGTTCTCGGGCGCCAACGACAAGGTCCGCGTCATCTCGACGGGCGACATGCTCACCACGGGCGATCCGTCCCGCCGGGCCATGACGGCGGGCGTCGCGGGAAGCTTCTATCCCGACTGGGGCGGCTACAAGGACGTCAACTTCACGGGCGCCGTCTCCCTGACGAATTATCTTAAGTCGACATATGGGATCGCCTTTGACGGTGAGCGTGTCATGGACGTGGAGGAGGAGAGCAGGTGGGTGGGCACGCTGCAGCTGCAGGCGGGTTGGCACAGGCTCTTCCGTCCGGCGTCCTCGTCCTGGATCAAGGCCGACGTCACGCTCGGGGGACGCGTGCGCGCGGGCGACCTTGAGGTCAGGCAGACGGTGAGCGCGGGAGGCGCCTCCTCAAGCGTCGGGCACGACGACCTGACTCGAGGCGAGATCTTCGGCGACGCCGCCCTCAAGGTGCGTCTGCGCGACAGCGTGGCGGGGCTGCATGTCGGTGGCTCCACGGGGCCCGACGGCTCGCGCTCGTGGACGGGCGGCGTGTCGTTTGACTACCAGTTCTAGGCGGGGCCTGCGCCCGTCGTCGGAAGGCGTCGGGCGTCGCGGGTCTGCCTATCCGACAGATGATCCTCTAAAATGGAAGATGCAGGCGTGCGCTCTGCGGGAAGTCCGCGGGACGTCCGCCTGCATGACTGTTGAAGCCCTCCGCTGCTAGGAAAGAGGCCTGCGGAGGCGCCTGGAGGAGAAAAAACAGAAATGTCGGAAACGCCTGCCCTGGTCGTGGACGTCTCGCTTGCACGCAGCATGGTCGAGCCGCTCTATCGCGACCTTACCCTTCCGACCGGTGAGAACGTCATGCAGCATGCCGACGGCATCGCAAGCATTCTCAGAGAGGTCAGGGACGATCCGGAACTCATCAGCGCAGCCTATCTTTTCTGCGTGCCTTCCGTGATCCAGAATTCCGGCGAATGGATCGAAAAGAGCTTCGGTCCCGCCGTCAACGGGCTCGTGCAGGAGCTCGGACAAGTGAACGAACTTTCCCGCCGCGCCCGTTCCGAAAACGAGGAGGCGAACACGCGTCATCAGGTGGAGGCCATGCGCCGCATGTTCCTTTCGATGTGCAAGGACCTGCGCGTCGTCCTTCTCAAGCTTGCGAGCCGCCTGCAAACGTTGCGCTGGTTCGCCGCCTCGAAGCGCGAGGGCGCCGAGAAGTTCGGCACCGAGACGCTCGACCTTTACGCACCGCTGGCCAACCGCCTCGGCATCTGGCAGCTCAAGTGGGAGCTCGAGGACCTGTCGCTGCGTTTCACGCGCCCGTCCGAATACCGTGAGATCGCACAGCAACTCGACGAATCGCGCGAGCAGCGCATCGAGTTCATGCAGAGCGCCGTGCTGCGCATCCGCGGACTTCTTGAGGAGAACGGCATCAAGGCCGAAGTCTCGGGACGTCCGAAGCACATCTATTCGATCTGGAAGAAGATGCAGCGCAAGCACTTGCGCTTCGACCAACTCTTCGACGTGCGCGCCGTGCGCATCATCGTCGATACGGTCGAGCGCTGCTACCAGGTGCTCTCCATCGTCCACGAGAACTTCCCCGTGATTTCGAAGGAGTACGACGATTACATCGCCAAGCCCAAGCCCAACGGCTACCAGTCGCTTCACACGGTCGTGACCGACAAGGCGGGGCGTCCGCTCGAGATCCAGATCCGCACCCGCGCCATGCATGAGTTCGCAGAGCTCGGCGTGGCCGCGCACTGGCGCTACAAGGAGGCGGGCAACTCCAACGGCGCGACGAGCGCCGAGGAGCAGCGCGTCGCCTGGCTTCGCCAGCTGCTCGCCTGGGGCAGCGACATGCAGAACCAGGGCCAGCCCGAGGGCGAGGCCGTGCTCGACGACCACATCTATGCGCTCACGCCGCAGGGCCGCGTGGTCGAGCTGCCTCGCGGGGGCACGCCCGTCGACTTCGCCTATGCCGTGCACACGCAACTCGGCCACCGCACCAAGGGCGCGAAGGTCGACGGCGTGCTCGTGCCGCTCAACACCAAGCTCGAGACGGGCCAGACCGTCGAGATCATCGCCGCCAAGGTGGGACAGCCGTCCCGCGACTGGCTCTCCGCCGAGAAGGGCTTTGCGGCCAGTCCGCGCACCCGCAACAAGGTCCGCCAGTGGTTCAACGCCCAGCAGACTGCGGAGCTCACCGCCCAGGGCCGCGAGAAGATCGACAAGGAGCTTGCGCGCCTCGGCAAGACTGCGGTCAAGCTCGAGGATCTCGCCAAGCGCCTCGGCTATGAGGGCGTCGACGAACTCTGCCTTGCATACGGCAAGGAGGAGATCACGCAGACGGCGCTCGCCACCGCCGTGCAGCCGCCCAAGCCCGCCGCGCCCGAGCCCGACGAGGTCCTCATCCGCCAGTCCCGCAACACGGGCAAGAGCGACGTGCTCGTCGTGGGCGTCGACTCGCTCCTCACGCAGCTCGCTCGCTGCTGCCATCCCGTGCCGCCCGACGAGATCGTCGGCTACGTCACCCGCGGCCGCGGCGTGACGATCCACCGCGCCGACTGCCCGAACATCCGCAACATGTCCGAGCAGGACCACGGCCGTCTCATCGAAGTGAGCTGGGGCAGGGGAGGCGACGGCGTCTTCCCCGCCGAGGTCTTCGTCGTCGCGACCGACCGTCCCGGCCTCATCAGGGACATCTCGGAAATCTTCATGAAGGCCAAGCAGAACCTCGTGGGCATGAATTCCCAGAAGGTGAAGACCGACGTCCACATGCGCTTCACGGTCGAGATTCCCTCGGCTTCGAGCCTGACGTCCACGCTCACGACCATTCGCGAGCTCAAGGGCGTCCTGTCGGCACGCCGCTGCTGATTTTGCAGGCCTCCTGAGGCTAGGTTACAAATAAAATACCGTAAAAACGGTAGGCGAGAAATTTCGGCTTCTCGCCTTTTTCGTTGTGCGACAGGGGCTTTCGAGTTTTGAGGTGCGGAGCGTCGAAAAATTATTTTTCGATGGTCTTGCTTTTTCAAAAATCTCAGGCATAATTTCGTTCTCACACGGCAGGCACGTAGCTCAGTTGGTTAGAGCATCACCTTGACATGGTGGGGGTCGTTGGTTCGAATCCAATCGTGCCTACCAGAATTTTATTTGGGATTTTGTTGAACGATGTGTTCTTCGCAGACTTTTCGCACAACAACACCCTCTCTTTGAAAAAATTGAGGGCGTGAGCGAAACGTTGTCCAACAAAATGTCCAAGGCAAAGAAGTGCGGCTCATGTCCGCACTTTTTTTTCGCCTGTAGAAAACGAGGTTAAAAATGGTTGCAATTACCCTTCCGGACGGCTCCAAGCGCGAATTCGCCGCCGCCGTCACCGTTGCCGATGTCGCCGCCGACATCGGTGCCGGTCTGGCCAAGGCCGCTCTCGCCGGCCGCGTCGACGGCAAGCTCGTCGACCTCTCCCATGTGATCGACAAGGACGCTCAGGTCGCCATCATCACGGGCCGCGACGCCGAAGGTGTTGAAATCATCCGTCACTCGACCGCCCATCTGATGGCGCAGGCCGTGAAGGAGCTTTACCCGGAAGCCCAGGTCACGATCGGGCCGGCCATTGAAAACGGCTTCTACTACGACTTCTCCTACAGCCGTCCGTTCACCCCCGAGGACCTCAAGGCCATCGAGGAGCGCATGGACGAGATCGTCAAGCGCAACATCAAGATCGAACGCATCGAGATGTCCCGCGACGAAGCTGTGAAGTTCTTCACGGATCTCGGCGAAAAGTACAAGGCCGAACTCATTGAAGCCATCCCGCAGGGTGAAACGATCTCGCTCTACCGTCAGGGCGACTTCACCGACCTCTGCCGCGGCCCCCATGTGCCGTCCACGGGCGCCCTCAAGGTGCACCGTCTGATGAAGGTTGCCGGCGCCTACTGGCGCGGCGACTCCAAGAACGAGATGCTCCAGCGCATTTACGGCACCGCCTGGGCCACGAAGGACGACCTCAAGGCCTATCTGACGATGCTTGAGGAAGCCGAAAAGCGCGACCACCGTCGCCTCGGCCGCGAGCTCGACCTCTTCCACCTCCAGGACGAGGCCCCGGGCATGATCTTCTGGCATCCGAAGGGATGGGCCCTCTGGCAGGTGATCGAGCAGTACATGCGCCGCATCTACCAGGACAACGGCTACGGCGAAGTCAAGGCTCCGCAGCTTCTCGACCGCTCGCTCTGGGAACGTTCCGGTCACTGGGCCAAGTATCGTGACAACATGTTCACGACCGAGTCCGAGAACCGCTACTACGCCCTCAAGCCGATGAACTGCCCGGGCCACATCCAGATCTTCAACTGCGCGCTGCGCAGCTACCGTGATCTGCCGTTCCGCCTCGGCGAATTCGGCCAGTGCCACCGCAACGAACCCTCCGGCTCGCTCCATGGCATGATGCGTGTTCGCGGCTTCACCCAGGACGACGGCCACATCTTCTGCACGGAAGACCAGATTCTCGCCGAATGCGAAGCCTTCACGAAGCTCGTCAAGGACGTCTACCAGGACTTCGGCTTCACCGAGATCGCCTACAAGGTCGCCACGCGCCCCGAAATGCGCATCGGTGAGGACGCCGTCTGGGACAAGGCCGAGCATGCCCTGATGCAGAGTCTTGACGCTCTCGGCATCAAGTATGAAGTTCTTGAGGGTGAAGGCGCCTTCTACGGTCCCAAGATCGAATATCATCTTAAGGACTGCCTCGGTCGCTCTTGGCAGTGCGGCACCATCCAGGTGGACTTCCAGATGCCGGGCCGCCTCGGCGCCGAGTACGTCGCCGAAGACAACTCGCGCAAGGTTCCCGTCATGCTTCACCGCGCCATCCTCGGTTCTCTCGAACGCTGGATCGGCATGCTGATCGAAGAATACGCCGGCGCCTTCCCGACCTGGCTCGCCCCGGTCCAGTGCGCGGTCGCCTGCATCACGGACGCCCAGAAGGACTACGCCGACGAAGTCGCCGCCAAGCTTCACGCTGCCCGCATCCGCGTGCAGTCTGATTTGCGCAGCGAAAAGATTAACTATAAAATCCGCGAATTGAGCCTGCAGAAGATTCCGTACATTCTCGTCGTGGGCGAGAAGGAAAAGCAGGCCGGTTGCGTGGCGGTTCGCGCCCGCGGTGGCAAGGACCTCGGCTCGATCAAGCTCGATGACTTCATCGCGATGATCAAGCAGGAGGGCGAAGCCCGCTCGCCCTTTGCGCACTAACCGCAAAACTAACGATTTAGGAGATTGTCATAGCACAAGATCGCAAGCATCGGATCAACGGTGAGATCCGAGTTCCTGAGGTCCGACTGACCGGCGTCGATGGCGCCCAGATCGGCATTGTCCGCACTGCGGAAGCCCTGCGCATGGCTGAGGACGCCGACGTTGACCTCGTTGAGATCGCGCCGAACGCCCAGCCGCCGGTCTGCCGCCTGATGGACTACGGCAAGTTCCGTTATCAGGAACAGAAGAAGGCTCAGGAAGCCAAGGCCAAGCAGAAGGTGATTCAGGTCAAGGAAGTGAAGTTCCGCCCGGTGACGGACGAAAACGACTTCCAAACGAAGCTCCGCTCCCTGGTGCGATTCCTCAATGACGGCGACAAGGCCAAGGTCACGCTGCGCTACCGCGGCCGTGAAATGGCTCACCAGCAGTTCGGCATGGAGCTGATGGACCGCATCCGCACGGAGCTCGCCGAAGTGGCTCAGGTTGAACATCAGCCCAAGCTCGAAGGCCGCCAGATGATCATGGTGCTGGCTCCTAAAAAGAAAAAGTGATTTTTTCACACACTGCCTCAAAATTGAGGTAGAATTCTGTCTTTCCCAAAAAACGGACCGCAAGTCGGTCCGTTTTTTGGATAACAAGTGAGCCTCGGGCTTGAGAAAGTTCCCGTCGTCTGGATGGGGCGCCTGTGGTTCATCAAATAAAGAGGTAACGGCAAATGCCGAAGATGAAGACTAAGCGCGCTGCCGCCAAGCGTTTCAAGCCGCGCGCCAGTGGCTCGATCAAGCGTGCCCACGCTACGAAGCGTCATATCCTTACGAAGCGTACGACGAAGAACAAGCGCCAGCTCCGCGGCATGGTCGATATCCATGAATCCGATATCGCTTCCGTGCGTCGCATGCTGCCTTACGCCTAATTAAAGGAGATATAGAAGATGCCCCGAGTTAAGCGTGGTGTGACGGCTCGTGCCCGTCATAAGAAAGTTTTCGCCCTTTCCAAGGGCTTCAGCCTCCGCCGCAACAACGTCTACCGTGTTGCCAAGCAGGCTGTCATGCGCGCCGGTCAGTATGCCTATCGTGACCGCCGTGACAAGAAGGGTACGTTCCGCCGTCTGTGGATCGCCCGTATCAATGCCGGCGCTCGCGCCAACGGCATGACCTACTCCGTGTTCATGAACGGCCTCAAGAAGGCCGGCATCGGTCTCGACCGCAAGGTCCTTTCCGACATGGCCATCTTCGACAAGGAAGGCTTCGCCTCCCTCGTCAACCAGGTCAAGGGTGCCTAATTCGAAGCATGTCCGGACGGACGGTTTGCACTGAATCGTCTTGCTTTCATCCGGAAGCTTTGAGAAGAAGAGACTCGGTATTCGCTGGGTCTCTTTTTTTTCGCCCTTTTTTCCGTCCTTCGAGGACTCCGAGGCCGCAGCGCTTTCCCGTGAAAGCCTGCGGTCTGTCGCTTTTGAGCAAAAAAAATGGACATGATGACAAACCGTTCATCACCTATCTATGATGAAAAATAAGGAGCAGGTGCATCGCCAACCATTCAGATCAGCTCATGAAGAGATACGGGTGCGACGCAGATCTCGGTGTGGTGATGAGGGCTTGGTTCCTGCGAATCTTTCATGATGCGACTTCGGGCCGCAGGGGGGCGTGCTTTGCTCTCATCTTTTTCATGAAAAAAAGAGGCCGAAAGGCATCAGAATTTTCCCTAGGGCGTTGTGCCTAGACGTAGGGGTGTCTGTTCTCGTCAAAGTGACGAAAACGACTGCGCCTTCGGTGGGGTTCGTCGAAGCTCCTGCCGAAGTCTTGTCCGGGCGTCGGGGCGTCTAGTACAAACGCCCGAGGCAGTCCGAAAGTCGGCGCAGGTATACTGCGATGCGTGGTAAACCCCGACAACGGATCACCGCCGTCGCTGGGGCGCCTTTCGCAGAAGAACGATTCAATCGTCTTCACTTCAACCCTCCCTCCGAAAAAGGACAAGACTCATGGCGGATCCCAAGACTCAGACTGCCTGCGAGGAGAATCCGAAGGTGGGCTTCGGCGCGTACATCGCGCTCGCGCTTGCCATCATCATCTTCTCCGGCGTCTTCTACAAGATGCCCGACGCCTACAAGTGGCTCGGCGCCTTCGACTACACGACCCTCATCGGCAAGTACGGCACCATCGCCGGCACGGCCAGCAACTTTCAGGGCTCCGGCGGCTTCAGCGCCCGCGCGGGCTTCCTCTTCTCCCTCAATCTGTTCCCCGGTGTCATGCTCGCCATGGGCCTCATTGAGGTGCTCTCCTTCTACGGCGCTCTGCGTGCCGCTCAGGTCATCCTGACGCCGCTCCTCAAGCCGATCCTCGGCGTGCCGGGCTACACGGGCCTTGCCCTCATCACCGACCTTCAGTCCACCGACGGCGGCGCCGCCATCACGCGCGCCCTGCACGACGAAGGCCGCATCACGACGAAGAACCTCGTGACGATCTGCGCCTGGCAGTATACGGGCGCGGGCTGCGTGTCCAACTACTACTCCACCGTCTCCGGTCTCTTCACGCTCTTCACCGTGAAGGTCTGGATCCCGATGGCCCTCATTCTGGTCCTCAAGTTCGTGGGCGGCGCTCTGATCCGCACCATCCTCAGCACCGTTTATCGCAAGGACTTCGAAAATGACTAATCACTCCACCACCTCGAAGAATCCCTTCGACATCTTCATCGTCGGCCTGCGCAAGGGTCTCGACATCGGTCTCTACAGCCTGCTACCGAACGTGCTGATGGCCTTCGTGCTCACGTACATGCTGAATCTCTTCGGCGTCATGAAGTTCCTCGGCGACACCTGCGGCGGCGTGATGGGCGCCTTCGACCTTCCGGGCGAGGCCATCACGGTGCTTCTCGCCACGTGGCTCTCCTGCGGCGCCGGTGTCGGCGTTGCCGCCAGCCTGGCCGCTGCCGGCCAGCTCAACGCCCATGACGTGACGATTCTCGCGCCGGCCTTCATTCTGATGGCCTCCCAGATCCAGTACATGGGCCGTCTTCTCGGCGTGGCCAACTGCCCGAAGAAGTACTGGCCGCTGCTCATGTTCAACAGCGTCTTCATGGCCTGCCTTGGCATGATCGTGATGCGCTTCGTCGCCTGACCGCGTCCCTGAGCAATCACAACCCGAAAGCCGACGGCTTTAGCCGCCGGCTTTCGCGCTTTCCGGTTCTTCAAAATTTTGGGAATGCAGACAAGTCGTTGTAAAATAAGATTTTTCGTCGGTCCTCTCTTGCGATGGGAGCCTCTTGCGAAAAGAAGCCGGAGACCATTCGGGCCTTTTTTCGCAACAGGCTGTCGCAGCAGGCATCCTCCGCGTCAGGCGTTACCCTCGGATGAGGATGCGCGGCCGCCATGGACCGGACGGGTGATCCCGCCCGGTTTTACAACATCAAAGTCGAGATCAGTGAACATGCAGGATCTTTCCGAACTCATCGAGTCCGCGCGTCAGGACTTCGCTCAGGCAGAGCAGCCCGCTGCCCTGGAAGACGCCAAGGCCAAGTACATCGGCAAAAGCGGCGCCGTGACGGCTCTCATGAAGAGCCTCGGCCAGCTCGCGCCCGAAGAGCGCCGCGCCCGCGGTCAGGAAATCAACAAGGCCAAGGCCGCTATCGAAGCCGCGCTCAACGCCCGCCGCGAACAGCTCGCTCAGGCCGCCATGCAGGCCAAGCTCGCCAGCGAAGCGATCGACGTGACCCTTCCGGGCCGCGTCCGCACCGAAGGCGGCATCCACCCCGTCATGCGCACATGGATGCGCATCGAGGAGATCTTCCGCTCCATCGGCTTCGACGTTGCCGACGGTCCCGAAATCGAAAGCGACTGGTTCAGCTTCACGGCCCTCAACAACCCGCCCAACCATCCCGCCCGCTCCATGCAGGACACGTTCTACGTGGACCGCTGCGACGAGGAAGGCCGCCAGCTGCCGCTGCGTCCGCACACCTCTCCGATGCAGGTTCGCTACGCCCGCACGCATGAGGCTCCGATCAAGATCATCGCCCCGGGCCGCACCTACCGCGTCGACTCCGACGCTACGCACTCCCCGATGTTCCATCAGGTCGAAGGCTTGTGGATCGGTGACGACGTGAGCTTCACCGACCTCAAGGGCGTCTACAGCGACTTCCTGCGCCGCTTTTTCGAGACGGATGACCTCGTCGTTCGCTTCCGTCCGTCCTACTTCCCGTTCACCGAGCCGTCCGTTGAAGTTGACATGATGTTCACGAGCGGCCCGCGCAAGGGCAAGTGGCTCGAGATCTCGGGCGCCGGCGAAGTGCACCCGAACGTCGTGCGCAACTTCGGCCTCGATCCTGAAAAGCACATCGGCTTCGCGTTCGGCTCCGGCCTCGAGCGCCTCACGATGCTCCGCTACGGCATCGACGACCTGCGCCTCTTCTTCGAAGGCGACCTGCGCTTCCTGCGTCAGTTCAACTAACCGGGCCAACCATCGAAAGGAATTACTGAAATGCTGTTTACAGAAGAGTGGCTGCGTCAATATTGCAATCCGCAGCTCAGCACCGAAGAGCTTGCCGAAACGCTCACGATGGCCGGCCTTGAAGTCGAGGAGGTCACGAGCGTGGCTCCCGCCTTCACGGGCGTAGTCGTCGCCGAGGTCCTCACCTGCCGCGATCATGAGAACTCCGACCATCTGCACGTCTGCGAAGTGAATGCCGGCACGGGCGAAACGCTCCAGATCGTCTGCGGCGCCCCGAACGTGCGCGCCGGCATCAAGGTCGCCTGCGCCACGATCGGCGCCGTCCTGCCGGGCGACTTCAAGATCAAGAAGTCCAAGCTGCGCGGCGTCGTGTCCATGGGCATGCTCTGCTCCGCCCGCGAACTCGGCATCAGCGAAGAGCACAACGGCATCTGGATTCTTCCGGAAGACGCGCCGATCGGCACGGACATCCGCGAGTACGCCAGGCTCGACGACTCCAAGATCGAGATCAAGCTCACGCCGAACCGCGGCGACGCGCTCTCCGTTACGGGAGTCGCCCGCGATCTCCATGCCGTGACCGGCGCTCCGCTCGTCATGCCCGCCATGGATCCGGTGCCCGCCACGTGCGAATGCGTCAAGCCCGTCGTGATCGAAGCCCCCGACCTCTGCGGCCGCTTCACGGGCCGCGTGATCCGCAACCTCAATCCCGCCGCCGAGACGCCGCAGTGGATGCGCGACCGCCTCGAGCGCGCCGGCATGCGCCACATCTCCGCGCTCGTCGACATCTCGAACTACGTCATGCTCGAGCTCGGCCGTCCGACGCACTTCTTCGACCTCGCCAAGCTTGAAGGCGACCGCATCACCGTGCGCTGGGCCCGCGAAGGCGAAAGCCTGAAGCTGCTCAACGAGCAGACGGTCGAACTCACGCCCTACTACGGCGTGGTCTGCGACGGCGACACGCCGTCGTGCATCGCCGGCATCATGGGCGGCGAAAAGAGCTCCGTCTCCGAAACGACGACCGACCTCTTCATCGAGGCCGCCTTCTGGCAGCAGCTCGCCATCCAGGGCCGCTGCCGCAAGCTCAACTTCTCGACGGACGCCGCCTACCGCTTCGAGCGCGGCGTCGACTTCGGCACGAACGCCCAGCACATGGAATACGTCACGCGCCTCGTCCTCGAGATCTGCGGCACGTCCGAAACCCGCGTGGGCCCGGTCGACGACCAGATCGTCAACCTCCCCGAAAGGAAGCCCGTCACGATGCGTGTCGCCCGCTGCCTGAAGGTGGTCGGCATGGACATCCCCGTCGAGGCCATGCACAACACGTTCACGCGCCTCGGCTTCGAATACACGTTCGACGGCGAGGTCTTCACGGTTCAGGCTCCGTCGCACCGCTTCGACATCGAGATCGAGGAGGACCTCATCGAGGAGGTTGCCCGTCTCTACGGCTACGAAAAGCTTCCCGACCGTCCGCCGCTCGCCCGCATTGCGATGAAGTCTCCGAAGGAGGCCTCCCGCACGGGTCACGCGCTTCGCCGTGAAATGGCCGTCCTCGGCTATCAGGAGCTCATCAACTTCTCGTTCGTGCCCGAAGCCTGGGAAAAGGACTTCGCCGGCAACGACGCGCCGATCCGCCTGCTCAACCCGATCGCGAGCCAGCTTTCCGTCATGCGCACGCAGCTCGTGGGCGGTCTCGTCGACATCCTGAAGTACAACCTCAACCGCAAGGCCGAACGAGTCCGCGTCTTTGAGCTCGGCCGCGTGTTCTTCCCGGATCCCGCCGTGCTTGACGGTCCGTGGTCCGTCAAGGGCGTGCGCCAACCGTCCCACATCGCAGGCCTCGCCTACGGCACGGCCAGCGACGTTCAGTGGGGCGTCGAAGCCCGCCGCGTCGACTTCTACGACGTCAAGGGCGACGTCGAGCGCCTCGTCGCTCCGCTCAAGGCCCGCTTCGTGAAGGAGGTCTTCCCCGCCCTTCATCCGGGTCGCAGCGCCGCCATCTACGTCGGCGAAAAGCGCGTCGGCTTCATCGGCGAACTTCATCCGAAGCTCGTGCACGAATACGGCCTGCCCAATGCGCCGGTCGTCTTCGAGCTTGAGGTCGAGCCGCTTCTCACGCTCGAGCTGCCGCGCTACACGCCCGTGAGCAAGTTCCAGCCGATGCGCCGCGACGTCGCCGTCGTGGTACCTGCCGACTTTGAAGTGCAGGTTCTCATGGACGCCGTCAACGACGCCCGCGTCTCCGACGCCCGTCTCGGCGCGCTCGTCTCTTTCGGTCTCTTCGACCTCTATCGTCCGAAGACCGACGAGGGCGATGCCGAGAAGTCGCTTGCCTTTGCCGTCGAGCTCAACTCGACGGGCGAGGAGGCCCTTACGGACGCAGAGGCTGATGCAACGATGCAGGCCCTCGTCGAGGTGCTCGAACGTGCCGGTGCACGCCTTCGCGCTTGATCAACGTCTTCATCCTGCGATCTGCGCCCTCTCCGTGAGGGCGCAGGTCGAGAATCCTTATGAAATCCTTCACTGAATCTGGTGTCCTCTTCCCCGACGACTGGGAGAACGAGCCCGAAGAGCCCGCGGTTCCGCCGCCCGCCCCCGAGCCCAAGCCCGAGCGCAAGGTGCGTGACACGGCCGCAAGGCCCGCCCCGAAGCTCGCGTCCGAGGACGAAGACCTGGACTACGGCACGCCCTGCTTCAAGAGGGCGGACCTGGTCGATCTGCTCTGCGAGGAGCACGGGTTCGATGTCGCCGAGAGCCGCGCCTTCGTGGCGGAGTTCTTCGACATGATCTTCGACCATCTCGTGCAGGGACATATGGTCAAGCTCTCGGGACTGGGCAGGTTCTCCGTGCGCTACAAGGCGCCGAGACCCGCCCGGAACCCCTGGACGGGCGAAACGGTCATGCTCGAGGAGCGTACGGTGGTCTGCTACCAGTCCTCCGACACTCTCAACACTCGCGTCACTGCGAAGCTTCGTGAGAAGAAGAAGGGCTGAAAACGCCTGCAAAAAGGCAGGGCTATCACGTAAATATGGTATTTGAAGAAATGCTCTTGCTTTTTTCGGCAAGCTAGGATAAACTTCAAATCCTTCGGGGCGTAGCGCAGCCTGGTAGCGCACTTGCATGGGGTGCAAGGGGTCGCGAGTTCGAATCCCGCCGCCCCGACCAAATCCAGGAAAAGAGGTTGTTCAGAAATGAACAGCCTCTTTTTTTTCATCCGTACCTAGCGCCCGGGGGCCTCCGGTCGTTTCGAGCCGTAAGGTTCCCTTGAGGTTCGCGGTCTAACATTCATGATGCAGGCGTCCGCACGCGGCGGGCGCCTTTCGATTCCACGACCCAAGGAGAGACGTCATGACGCCGCAGGAAGCCGTCAGTGCATTTTTCAACACCATGAGGAGCGAGACCGATCAGGCGGGTCGCATGTACTCGCAGTTCGCCGTCGTTCAGGCGCTCGATTACGTCATCGACCGCTGGGAGGATCTCAACCCGCTCGCCCGCGACAAGGCGGGGAACCGCACTCGAGAATGGCTCGAGCACCTTGAGACGGTCTTCGGCGGCATGAGCACCGAGGAGCTCTGCGCGCACAAGTTCGACTTCTCCGCCGAGCTTCGCGACATCGCCGACCGCGGCTTCACCGAGGACCGCGTGATCCCCGACTACAGGGGCGACAACTTCCAGCGCGTCGCACAGGCCCGCGCCATTCTCGCCGACGGCATCTACGGCTCCGTCGACGGCATCGTCGCGCACATCAGGGACCAGGGCTGCCCCTACGCACTCCACGCCACGAGCCTTGAAATCGTCCGTCGCCTCGCTCGCATCGACGTCGAGCGCTTCGGTGAGGACAACTGCCCCGGCCAACTGAAGATGCTCGAGACGATCGAGTCGCTGCGCGGCTGATTTGCATAAGTCGACATATGCGCGTCCGAACTTCGGACGCGTACCCGAAGTCCCGTCCGGCGTCCGCCTGCGGGACTTTTGCGTTTGAGCCTTCATGCCCCTTCTTGCGCTTTCATCGGGCAGGCTTTGCTAAGATCGAAGGATGCCGCCTGCGCACGCCGTAGCCGGCGCTCAGAAAAAGAGGAGAGGATAGTGCGTACTGCATTCAAACTTCTGCCGGTCGTCGCCGGCATCTTCGCCGCGGCCTTTGCCGCTCCGTCCCACGCCGTCGGAGGCCCGAGCGGCCTCAAGGTGGGCTATGCCGTGCAGGGCACGCTCGGCGAGACGATCGTGAATCCCTACGGGCTTGCGCCCCTCACTGCCGTCATCAGGAACGGCGGCTACGTCCTCAAGCATGCGACCGTGCGCATCGTCCCGAAGGAGGGTGGCCAGGAGATCAAGTACGACGTTGGCCCGCAGACCCTGCGCACGCACGGCGGCATTCCCGTCTTCGGCCTCTACGCGGGCTGGCGCAATACGGTCGAGGTGACCTATACGCGCGTCTTTCAGGGCGAGGAGAAGACCGTGACGGAAAGCTACGTGATCAACACGCAGCCTGCCTGGCTTGAAACGACGGGAAATCCCGCGATTGCCCAGAACTTCATGACGGCCAAGGTGACGACGCCCGCGCCCAAGGAATTCTCAGATCGCCTCTACTTCATCAACAATCTCGGCGCAGCCGATGTGCGCGCGAGTCGCGCGGTCTGGAACAATCCCGTGGGCGGCGCCCTGCAGTGGAACAATCCGCCGCGAAACGCGATTCTCGACACGAAGGGCGAGATCCGCTGGTACATGAAGGCCGACCGCATCTATGATCCCGAGTCGCTCTACGACGCGGGCATCATGATGGGCTTCCATCAGAACGCCGACGGCGCGCTCTCCTGGGGCTACGGCCAGCACTATGCGAAGTACGATCTGCTCGGCCGCAAGGTCTTCAACCGCCGCCTGCCCGCCAACTACGCCGACTTCAGCCACGCGATGATGCCCGCTGAAAACGGCGGCTACTTCCTGCGCGTCGCTTCGCCCGACCTCAGGCGCGCCGACGACACGCGCGTGCGCACGGTCCGCGACGTGATCATCGAGGTCGACGCCTCGGGCGAGGTCGTCGACGAATGGCGCCTCTTCGAGATTCTTGATCCGAACCGCAACATCGTCCTCAAGTCGATTGACCAGGGCGCCGTCTGCCTCAACATCGACACGTCGCAGTCGGGCAAGACGCTTTCCGCCGAGCAGCTCGCCAAGCTCGAGGCCCAGCACGCCTTCGGTGACATTGCGGGCACGGGTGCGGGCCGCAACTGGGCCCACGTCAACTCAGTCGACCACGACCCCGTCGACGACTCGATCATCCTCTCCTCCCGCCACCAGTCCGCCGTCGTCAAGATCGGCCGTGACAAGCAGGTGAAGTGGATCCTCGCCGCCCCGAACGGCTGGCGCGACGGTCTGAAGGACAAGGTCCTCACGCCCGTCGGCAAGGACGGCAGGCCCCTCTCGTGCCGCATCGGCAAGTGCGAGGGCGGCTTCGACTGGACCTGGACGCAGCACACTGCCTGGAAGATCGATGAGCTGAGCAAGGGCGACATTGTCTACGTCTCCGTCTTTGACAACGGCGACGGCCGCGCCTTCGTGCAGCCCGAGGACCAGAACGAGAAGTACAGCCGTGCCGTCGTCTACAAGATCGACCAGAAGGCTATGACCGTCGAGCAGGTCTGGGAGTACGGCAAGGAACGCGGCCATGAGCTCTACTCGCCGATCACGTCCTCCGTCGAGTATCAGGCCGACAAGAATTCGGTCGTCGTCTACTGGGCGAGCATCGGCACGGGCAGCAAGACCGGCCCCGCGCCCGTCCTGACGGAATTCCGCTGGGGCGAAACGAAGCCTGCTTTCGAGATGCACCTCAAGGGCGGTATGGGCTATCGCGCACTGCCGATCGATGCGCAGAAGGCCTTCGTCCGCTGACGCTCCTGCAGCCTGACGGGCCGACAGGATGACAAGGGGAGGATTCCGCAGGGAGTCCTCCCTTTTTTATCTCGGGGGGCCTTAGCTCAGGCCATTTTGTCAGACAACGAACTAGCGGCTTCTTGTACAGGAGATTTGACGGGCAGAAGTTTCTGAAGGTGTGTCTTCGCCGCGCGGACCGCAAAAAAAAGCGCCCGACCAAATGCCGGTCGGGCGTTGAAGGGGCGCGGAACTACCAGATTCCGCTAAAGGACCGGAAGAGGAACAATCGCGCTGCCGGCCTCTGGCAGAGCGAAGGGGAGGAGATTGGAACCCCTGATGTCCCTTTCCATGTGACACATGCTAACCCGACTCGGACCGGGGGTGGTTAAGCCCCGAATAAGAATCCGACCAAATCACTCGGGATTTGATCTTGCTCAATAAATGAGAACGTTTCTTAAGTGCTTTTAAGCAAAAAAGGGCCCTGCGGCGAAGTCAATTACTAGTATAACGTTCTGTAAATAGAGCCATTAAATTGCCGATTCTGGTATAAGTGGAGGTCCTCATCTACTGGAGCCTCCTCATGCCTCGCGGCCGCCCCATCGTTACCCCTCTAACTCTCACTCCAGAACAAGTTACCTCACTGACTCAGATCGCCAATTCACGCACAGCGGAGCATCGCCAAGTGCAACGCGCCCGAATTCTGCTAGGTGCGGCCAGCGGAAAGCCACAAAAGAAGCTTGCGGAGGAAGCTAAGCTTTCAGTGAGCGCGGTCGCCCGTTTTCTCCGGAAGGCATTACAGATCGGTCCAATGATGGCCTTGGAGGATCTCAAGCGTAGCGGACGCTCGGCAACGATCAGTGATGATGCGCGTACTTGGGTACGTTCTCTGGCCTGCACGCCGCCGAAGGATTTGCCGGGTGGACCGACGCAAGCGCTTTGGTCGATGGAGACTCTTGCGGTCTATGTACGCAAGCATGCGGAGGAACACCACTTTGGGGACTCTCTTGGAAAAGCCTCCAAGTCTACGATCTGGACAATTCTCGAAGAAGGAGAGATCAAGCCGCACCGTATCCGCTATTACTTGGAGAAAAAGGACCCTGATTTTGAAGCTAAAGCGCAGGAAGTCCTTCTTCTCTACAAGCGCGTAGAGATTGACCTTCGCTTCATCGACACGCTTGAGGGGTCATCGCAACCGAACGGCACCGTCTATATTTCTTATGACGAGAAGCCGGGAATTCAAGCTATTGGGAACATTCATCCTGATCGGTCGCCGCAACCTGGAAAGGGCTTCACGCGTCGTGACTACGAATATCGCCGCCATGGAACGCTTTCTCTGCTTGCCGGCATCGATCTGATCACGGGCAAAGTACACAGTCTGATCCGCGAACGTCACAAGAGCTCAGACTTTGTCGACTTCCTCAAAATGATTGATGAAACGTATGCCAAAGAATGCAAGATCTTCATTGTGTTGGACAATCATTCGATCCACACGTCGAAAGAGACACGCGCTTACCTTGACACGAGGAAAGGCCGCTTTCAGTTCATCTTCACATCGAAGCATGCATCGTGGCTCAATCTCATTGAGGTCTTCTTCAGTAAGATGGCACGCCAAAGCTTGCGCGGTCTTCGTGTCAATTCGAAGGAGGAGCTGAGAGATCACATTGCAAAATGGATCGAAGAAACCAACGTAGACCCCGTACCTTTCCGTTGGCGATGGAAACTTGACGAGGTCCACGAGCTAATTAATAGTCTTATTTAGCAAACGTTATACTAGAAAGCAGTTAAGCGACGAAGGTGTTCGCCTTGAAAACGCCTACGCTTGGTTCGACGGATTCGTATTCAACGCCTTCGAAAGTTTTGAGTAGGGCTTCGAGAATGATCTGGGCTCCGTCACAGGGAACTGCCATGCCGATCTGCTTGCGGACAGATTCTTTGTTTCCGCGGAAGACGAAGTCGTCAGGAAAAGTTTGTAGCCTTGCTCTTTCGCGATTCGTAAGGGCGCGAGATTCCTTCCAATGGTATACGTGCGTACCGCCACCGCCCGAGCCAGTAATCGTATAGGCGGGCTTAGTGGAGTCGAGACGGCGATAAATCTGCGAAAGGCGTGCCCCTTTGACATTTAGGCAGAGTTCAGGCGGCAAAAGACCAGCTTCCTCAGCCTGCCAAACATTCATGCCTTCGGGGATGAGATCGAGTCGGGCCTTGACCGTCTTGCTCTGCGCAGTCATTTCCTGATTGGCCGCGTTAGCTGGAATGTTGGCAAGCGCCTCGGCGCATGATTTGATTTTGCCTGAAGGCTTCGGAACCTTGAATTCAAGGCCGAGGTCTCCGCGGATGCCGATCAGAATGTAGCGGTGGCGAGCCTGAGGTACGCCATACTCCTCAAATTTGTAGAGATTGGCCGTGATAGTGTAGCCGTACTTGCCAGCATGGTTGAGGGCGTCCATGATGACCTTGAAGGCTTTGCCGTCATTGGCCGAGGAAAGGCCGCTCACGTTTTCTGCAAGAAAGAAGAGAGGATTTGCGCGGTTGATGTACTTGACACCGTATGAGTAGAGGCCGCCGTAATTTCCATCGAGTCCCTTGGACTCACCTACAAGCGAAAAGTCATTACACGGGAAGCCATACAGGAAGCCGTCAACGGTAGGAAGATCGTCGATTTCAAGTTGGCGCACGTCGGCGCAGATAGATTGAGCGGACGGCGTGTCCTTTAAAACATTGTCGCGGTATGTGCGGCAGGTGTCCGGATCCCAGTCCGTGGCCCAACGGTGAACGAAGGAAAAATCCTTGGAGCGAGCGCGGTTCAGGGCAATGCCGATTCCGCCTGGACCGGAAAACATTTCGCCGACAGTGAGCGGGCGTCCAGGAATCAGGCTTGGAATGGGCGCAGGTTCACAATCTGGTGCGGGCTGGGACAGGAAGCCGAGGGTGCGCAGGGAAAAATCAGAAAGAAATTCACGGATCTTGGCGGAAGGGTTGACCTTTTCGAGGTCGCAGGCCTTGGAAAAGTCCTTGTATTCGTTTTCTGATAACCTTACTTTGAATTCTTTATCGCGCATGGTCTTTTCCCGTTGCAAGCTTTGCTGCCCTGAAGTTGGCAACCACGCGTGATTTTAGCGTATTAGCTGATTAAGAGGTAGGTCGTTCGTCATGAAAGAGTATCGAACAATGTGGATGATTCCGAGAAATATCCGACGGATAGATCCTTGGAAACTTGTTCAGACGGCCAAGATCGTAGATGCCGCTACGGGCGATCTGACCGATCAGAAGGTGCAGGACGCTCTGTATGCCGCCTTGAACAAGGCGAACGTGAAGTCGGCCGCCAACTCAAACGGAGTTAAGGACAGTGGAGGCTTTCGCACCTATCTTGCACAGCTTTCGTGTCTCGGGCTCTTCTGGAGGGACCCTGCGAGCAGGCAATTTTATACCACTCGGGCAGGCGAGCTCCTGATCAAGGGCGAGGCGCCCGGAAGCATTGTTCGGTGTCAGGTTCTGAGAATGCAGTATCCCTCCGTCTACGGACTTGGAAGTCAGGTGCGAATTGATCCCGGCATGAAGGTGAAGCCCTTTGTTTTCCTGGTTCGCCTTTTGCAGGACGAGAGACTTGGCGGCTATCTTGGTTCGGAGGATCTAGCCGTTCCCGTAGTTTACGGACGCCGCATGGATGACTTCGAGCTTTGCGTTCGGAAGATTCTTGAACTGAGAGCCGGCAAATCTCTGCGCGACGTCATTGATTCGGTCGAGGATCTTCGGACTCCCAAGCGTCATCATGAGGACAATGAGGAGCTGGATTGGGAAAAGGGACTCGAGGATGCCGTTCAGATTGGCAATACGGCTCGGAACTATCTGATTGCCTCTCAGCTTGCCGTATTGAGCCCGACCGTTAAGAGAGCCATCGAACTCACGGACAGTCAAGCCATTCTTGATGAGATCAAGCCGTGGATGGCTGAGGGCGACAAGATAGAATCGCTCGATGCGGATCATCAGGCAGCCTGGCAGCAGAGATACGGCAGGTACGATCGAACGAAGGCCGTCAGACGCGTTGATTCCATGAGGTGCGCGGACGGTCTGACCTCCTGCGTTCAGGCGGGGTTCATTCAGGGGCATGCCGATAATCCTTTCGGCTTTAATGCTGATGAATTCATCAAGAAGGAGGCAGCAAGATGGGGACGCTCGGAGACCGAGATTTCGCTTATGGTTGCGCCGATCCGTCCGTCTGTTTCCAGCATTGAGCGCGACGTGATTTATCAGGCTGCCGTCTCTGGCGGCAAGGAAGCTAGAGTTCTTGAGAAAGCAGTGACGGCGATCATGGTGCGCCTTGGTTTTGATCAGGCTGAACACATCGGTCAGAGGAAGGCTCCGAGAAAGGGCGGTTATCCGGACATCAGGATAAAGGCTTCGTCCATGGTTGCCTGCGGCTTTGCCGACACCAAGGCAACGGCCAGATACGGGATGGGGATCAGCGACACGCTCAAGCTTCAGACCTACTATAAGAATTGCTGGAACGAATTCGAGGACAAGAGCCCGTCAGAGTATTTCATCTACATTGCCGGTGGCTTTGACAAGTCTGTGGATACTGTCTGCAGAAATCTCAAGGAGTGTTCCGTCATGTATGGGCGTCCCGTTTCGGCGCTGACGGTTGATGCACTTGTTCATCTTGCACAGCTTGAGTGCCGGCCTACCCCCGAGCAGTTGGCTTCGGCATTTAAAAGAGGCCGATATTATGCATCTGCCGAGTCCATTATTAGTGCTACTGAGATGGAATGATTTGAGGAAGTCTGCAGGGAGGCTGAAAGGGCGGCCGCACATGGTGCAACTGCCTTTTTATTAGTTCCCGATCGAAATCGCAAATCTGCGGAATGATGAAATGTAAAAACGGCATATTAAAATCTGAATCTGTAAAATACCAAGATGGTATTGGCAGGCCTCGTTGCCCCCCTGTAGGTGATGGCGGCAGAAGGTCTCCAAACGACCGAAAAGGAGGGCACTTCGTAAATTTACGTGTTAATGTACCCCTAAAGAGGTATGTCTGATCAACGTATATTCTTGCGCTCGCCGCTTGGCAACCCGCCCACATGCTGTGGGTGGGCAAGCCCGCGATTATGGCGCAACAGATAGCGCGTCAAGGGTTCTTCGGCAATGAACGGGGAGCCCCGTCCGTTCTACGAACGGCCACCCCATTAAATGCCTCGCCCCCTTGACCCGTCAGGCGACGGTAGCCGGGCAGCGCTTAGGGAGCGCTTCGCGCGGGCGGGACGGGAGCGCAGCAGCTGGCTTTTCATCAGCTGTATGCGACGGTCCTCCTCGACCGCGTAAAAAGGGCCAAGCCAAGGAGACGACCGCTACCACTTAAGGGGTGCACTTAGCACGTAACAATGCGAAGAGGCAAAAGGAGTTCAAATGCCGCTAATCCATATCGACAGAAACATGATTGAAAAGTGTTGGCAGTTTTCGACGGACAGTGCCGGTACGCAGCAGGCCGTGGAGTACGGTCAGAAAAACAGCAGACCGAGAGATGTGGCTGAGATAGCCCGCGATAACATGATCGGCAAGCTCGGTGAGGCAGCGGTTCAGTTGTTTCTCCAGAAGCACGGCATCGACATCAAGCTTGACTTTGCAATTTATCCAAGAGGCCGTTGGGACGATTTTGACGTTGACTTCAAGGGATGGTCGTTCGATATCAAGACGACGAAGCATTTCGGCAAAAACTTTCTCATTGAGTGGTCGAAACTGCAGTTTAGAGCTGATGCGCATCAGGTTCCTCACTATTTCCTGATGACCAGACTCAAGGACGACTTCATGGATCCGGAGGCCGATGATTTGCCCATGGGCGTTGATGTCGAGCTTTGCGGTTTTATTGATTCCCGTCTTCTGGTGGAAGAGAATGCTTCCGTTAAAACGCTCGAGGCGGGAGATTTCATCCCTGGTACTCATACGGAGATGACGGCCAAAAGCTTCTGCGTTCCGTTCGACGATCTTGATGTTGACTGGAACGGTTTGGTTGACAGACTTCTGAACGATCAGCCGTTTAATATGGATTCATACAGGGCTCCTGGTGTCAAGACAGTTGATGTTCCATTCGGTCCGGTTCCGTCCAATGAGGCTGCTTCGGATCTGCCCCGCTATTCTCTGCTTTTGTCCGGAAGCGAAGTTGCTTCGATGAGTCCTGTCGAGGCGGAAAGACTTGTTTGCGCAGGCGTCCGCGTCATGGTGTTTGGAAAGGCGTCGACGCTTCCCGTCTGGCAGTCTCTTGAGAAGTACGGGCGCCGCCATTTTTCCTTTCACCCAGTATCCGGGGTGTCACCGTGCTTAAGAATTGTTGACGGCGTAATGACTGAAGATCAGAGAAGGTTGCTTCAGGACTTGGCCGTCAAGGCGCCTTCGTTCAATATTGAACAGTATTTTGTTGAGCACGCACCCATAGGTCCGGATACGGCAATTGTCGTCAAGGCGAGTGCCGGCACCGGAAAGACGACGGTCATGATAGACAGAATCATGCATTTGTTCGCCATGGTGCCGGATCTCATGCCGTCGGACGTGTGCATGGTCACCTTTACCAATAAGGCCGCGGCGAGCATGGCGGCTAAGATTCAGGAACAGTTGGTTGACACGGCTGGTCTTGTAAAGTCCCGACGTTGGCGCGAAGTATTGGAGAATTCCGGCGGGTTGACCGTGTCTACCATAGACAGCTTTTTCCACGGCATTCTGTCTTCGGAGGGAGGGGCGGTCGGCTATGGCGTGAATGCCAGGCTTCGCAGCTTCAGGCAGGAAAAGCTTCAGATCGTACGCGATGTCATTAACGAGTTCTTCCTGGAGTCGCCAGCCGACCACAATCCGGATCGAAGCCGACTGACGATCCATGAAGTTGTGGACGTCGTCATGTACGTGTGGGACAAGCTCCATTCATTGGGCTATTTCCGAGAAGACTTCAAGACCTTGGATTTCGGGTCGATTCTAAAGGAGAGGAACGAAGAATCTAGTGATGAATGGGGCGCGCAGATCATCGGCAGTTTTCAGAAAATTCTCGTTGAGGCTGAGGGTCGATATCAGGAGCTCAAGCATCGTGAGAATGCCTACGGTGTCGACGACATCAAGGGGGAGTTTGACGAGCTGAGCCGAGCTGAGGAATTGCCTCTGCACCGGAGGTCCTTCCGATATCTGTTTGTAGACGAGTTTCAGGATACGGACAACAGTCAGATTGCCGCCCTTGATTGGCTGAGACGTCGTTTTGGCTGTCAGCTTTTTGTGGTGGGGGATGTCAAGCAAAGCATTTATCGCTTCCGTGGGGCTGAAGAATCGGCTTTTGTGGAGTTGGTTGGTCGTCTCAAGAGCGGGCAGAAGAAGCTGCGGCCTGACGTCAAGGAGTATGTTCTGAAAAAGAACTACAGAACGTCTCCTGAACTGATAAGAGAGTTCAATAAGATCTTTTCTCGATGGGGAGCATCTTCTGACAAGCTCCTGATTTGGGATGCGGATGCGGAAGCCGGGATCAAGGGAAGAGGAACCTTCGAAATCCGAGCCTGCGGCTGGAAGGAATCCAAGCAGATGCTTGTTGACGCTTTGAAGGGGGATGGACACACCTGCGTTCTTACGAGAACGAACTCCGAGGCCGCCAGAGTTGCAGCGCTTTGCCGATCAAACGGATTGCCTTGTATTGCGAAGCTGGACGGCGGCTTTTATCAGAGTGCTCCTGTCAGGCATCTTCATGCCGTTTTGGGTGCGCTGCTTTATCCGGAAGATGCGCGCAGGCTTTTCAACGCATTGATGACGCCGTATTTCGGTGAAGTGCCGGACCTTCAAGCCGTCCTTTCTCTTCAGGGAAATGATGTTGAGATCAGCAATGTTTTGACGATGCAGTTGGCAAAATTCTCGTGGCTCGAGATGCAGGAGGAGTCGAAAAAATTCAGCTTCTTCCGTTTTTTGGAGACGGTTCTCAACCGGAGCCGTCCAGTTGAACAATACGCGGCACGCCGCAATGCAGGTTTCCGTCCGTATGTCGAGAATGAGGAACTGATTGACGTTGAGATGTACAGGGACAATCTGAATAAGCTTCTCGGCATCCTTTACGACAAGTTTACTGGGGACTATCCGACTCTCCTGAGCGTTTATTCATTCCTGAACATCAAGATGCAGACCGATAAGGGTGAGACTTTGGTGTATCCCGAAATCCAAAGTATCGACGGACGGTCGATCATTGAAACGATGACCGTGCACAAGGCGAAGGGACTTGAATTCGACAGCGTGATCATTCCCAATACCAACATGGATTTCTTTTATGAAAATCCCAAGGTGGGCAGGAAGGACTGCATTGTGGATTGCGGACCGGATGGAAGTTTCAGGTTGGGGTGGAGATTGGGTCGGTATATGAACGACCAGTACGAGAAGCAGCGTGATGATGAGTCCATGGCAATTCGTCGCGACGAAGCAAGGCTGTTGTATGTCGCCATGACTCGTGCGCGCCGGAGACTGCTTATCTTTGTGCCTGAATGTTCCAAGCGAGATACATGGGCTGAACTGTTGGATATTGGCGAGGGAGTTGCTTGATGGCTGATCCGATTTTCATTAGGTATGCAAGGCCTGAATCGATTGTCAACGGTACGATCGGCAATGAGGGGCTTCTGATTACGGCTCAACAGATGATGGCCAGGGTTTGCCGCAGAAACGGCAGGCCAGCTTGGGACATCAACAACATTGTTCAAGGGATGCTACCGGATTGGTTCTCGTCGCATCGAAAGTTGAGACAGACCGTTTGTGTTTCCAATTTTTTGCGGAATCACCCTTCTGAAGACGAAAGAGTTCAGCGCGCCTTTTCCTGCAATAGGAGCGGTCTTGTAAGTTGCTGTCGTTTGCTTGTTGAAATCGGAATTGAGCCTAAGGATCTGCCGGACAACGCTGGCGAAGAACTATCCTATTTCAAAAAACTCTACAAGGATTTTCTGAATTCACAGAATTCGGGGGTGCGCTCCTTGAAAAAGGAGTTTGCCGACTGGAATAAGCCGCAGACGTTCAAGAAAAAGCTCGAAGGTTGTAGCATCGGTCGAGACAAGATCAAAATTGGTGCGCATCGAGCGTTTTGTTTTCAAGGATTCTTCTACATTCGTCCGATGCAGAAGCGGTTCCTGGATGCTGCCTGCAACTGCGGCGTTCCCGTGTATTTCCTGGTCGCCTTTGATGAGGCGTCGCCGGATGAGTATGAAATCTGGCGGAAGAATCCGATGCTCGAAAAGGGAGTGCCGATGCGCGTCGTGTCCGAGCCGGCGGCTCCGGCGGCGAAGGCTCCTTCCTTTCTCAAGTTCAGGGACAACTTTTCCTTTGTCCGATATCTCAGAGAACTGTCGGAAGACGGTGAACTCAAGGAGGACGGTGAACTCAAGCTGTTTGCTCCGATGACCAAGCCCGTCAAGGACATTCTAGAGACCTTCTTTTCTCAAACTGATGAAAAGGAAAGCCTTCTGGCATATCCGCTTGGTCGCTATCTCATGAGTCTCTACGAAATGTGGGACGATAGAAAGGGATTGGTACTGAAGCCTGAGTCGGTTAGAACATGCCTTTCGACTGGATGGGCCGGACGGAAATGGAGCGGTAAAGCTGATCTTCTCGCCGCCTATGATGCGGCTAATGATTATTTCAAGGATTGCCGTGCGATTGATGAGTGGCGTGCTCGAGCACAACTTCTCAAGAGCGTCGTCGAGAATGTGGTTGATAAGTTTGAACCGGATGACGCAGATTTGCCGGGGGAGCGTTGGAGACGTGTCGTTGGTTCGCCCCTGCAGAGGTTAGGGGCCTTCAATCTCGCACCTGATCTGGTGGATCGTCTGGTCTCCGTTCTTGAATCGATGATGGACGATGCTGAAGCCATCTTCCCGAAGGGCAATGACGGCATAGACCTTAAAAGGCATTTCCAAAAAATTCAGAAATTGTTGAAGTGCAAGGCTGATGGCATTCAGATTCGCCATGAGGAAGAGCAAATCGTTGAAAAAATCAAGGCTAGGATGGCTGTGACAGATGATGAAGTCGTCAATTGTCATCGTGAGGACCTCGCTACGGCAATGTCCTATTATCTCGGCGGTTGCCGTGATGAGGAGGATCCGGGACTTGAGGGGCCTATCGGCTATGTCTGTGGGTTGACGGAGGTCGAGGCCGCCTATTTGTTTGAACCCGAAAAGCTTGCTCGCCTTTGTTTTTGCCATGAGGACTCCTTGCCGGGGCGCCCCATTTCTCCTCCGTGGCCGCTCAGCAGAGAGCTGCTTGATTACATTACGGTCGGACCGGAGGTTGCTGAACGTCTTCGCCATTATGTTTACTTTCTCGACAGCACGGCTCTCAGCGGTCGATATTTGTGGCATCTTGCTTTGAATCTGCCGAATCTTGAGGTGTCGTGGACCTCAATTCGTGGTGACAAGGAAGTCAATCCGTCCATTCTCCTGTTGACGGAAATGAAGAAATGGAATGTCAAGCCTGTTGAAAGGTACGACCTCCTTCAGGGCGCGGGAGGCGAGGAGACTTGGAAGACTGTTGAATGGGATTTGCCGAAGGCTTTGGAAAAACACCTGCCTTCTTCGGGATCTCCCATCGAGGTTTATGCCGACAGGAAGGCCTGTCCGGCCTCATGGCGTCTTCTGTACGACTATGGCTTGGGGGATCATCCGTCATTTACTAGTGAATATCACATTCAGTTCCTGCTGACGATGATGACTTTCGTTTTGGCGGATGGTGCTGAAAAGCCGTTGCATGTCTGCAAGGCGTGGTTGGATTCAATCTACCCGTCGTTCAGAGATGTCGAGAAGGCAGAGGTCTTGGCGTTTGCCTATAGGCACCTGAAGGCTAAGGACGGAAATATCGGGGTTCACGAAATGAGCGACGGAAGCCCGCTTCGTCGCTTGTATCTGCATTTCCTCGATCGTCGAGGGACAATGGCCATACTTCAGAAGGGAGGACGCATCAAATGCACCTATTGTCCTCACGTCGAATACTGCATTGCAAGAAATCATATTGAGGCGTTGGAAGATGAACGAAGCAAGGATTGATTCAGTAAAAATCGAGGATTTTTTCAACCGCTGCATTGTTTATTGGCGAGCCGGAGCGGTTCGTGAAGAGCCTGAGGCAACGTCGGCCCGAGATCTGGTAGGAAGTTCAACGGAATGGGCGACCATATCTTTAAATATGACCGAACAGGAAGTCGAAGAACAAAGTGGTTGCGATCTTGATGAAGATCTAGCCCTTTTATGAGCTGATTGAAAGAGAGAGAAACAGTAATGAAGCAAGTCACACTTACTCAACAGCAAGAAAACTGCGTGAATTTTTCTGAAGAAAAGGATCTTGTCGTGAGAGGCATCGCCGGTTCCGGCAAGAGCTTGGTTCTTGCCAATCGAGCCGTGCATTTGGTGCGAAAGGGAAGGGAGATGGGCAAGAATCCGACTGTTGCTTTTCTGACCTTTGCAAAGACGCTTGTTGGTTTTACCAATGAATTCATTGGGTCGTGCGGTGCAGATTATCAGGAGGCAATCAAGATTTCGAACATCGACAGCGTGATTTTCCAAATGCATAAGGCGATGTTTCGATACAAAAGCTTTACCTACAGCGATAAGATTCTTCTCCCTGAGTTGGAGGGTGCGATCGAGGCCTTGTTGAAGGAAAGGAAGGAAATTGATTCCGATTTCAGGTTTTTCGATCCGTCCAGGAGGGAATATCTGCTTGACGAGCTCAAGTGGATGAAGGAGCACTCCTTTAATGAACAGGAACAGTATGTGACCTGTGTTCGAAAAGGGCGAGGCACGGTTGTGATTCGACGAAACGAGCGACCGGCGATTTTTCAGACTTACGAGGCTTTTTATAAGAGACTTGATCAGAAGGGCATTCTGACGGTTGAATTGGCCGCGAATAAAATCCTTGCCAATAAGGAAAGGATCCCGGAGGATCTTCGTTATGACTTCGTCATGATTGACGAAGCTCAGGATCTTTCGCTCATCAAGTTGCTCGTTGCAAAGGCTCTTGCCAAACGTTCCATGACGATTGCCGCAGACTTTGCTCAGAAAATCTATTCGACCGGCTTTACGTGGAAGGAGCTGGGCTTGGAAATCCGAGGCAATGCGTCGCAGAAATTGGGAGAAACGTTCAGAAATACGCTACAGATCGCCAAGTTGGCAACCGGGCTCTCGAGCCGAAACACAGAGGAGAAGGACGAGGACTACATCACGCCTCCCAAGGTGTTCCCCACGAGAGAAGGGCCGAAGCCCATGCTCTTTTATAAGAGAAGCCATTTGATGCAGCGCAACGCCATCATTGATCTCATCCGGGCGATCAGAAGCAGGGCTCCTGAGGATACGGTGGCCGTACTTGGCAGAAACGGCAAGCAGATCGGTGATGTGAAAAAATGGTTGACCGATGCTGATATTGCTTTTGACGTTGTTGATCGTGAACAGAAAGGCCTGGTTACGACGCCCGGCGTCAAGGTTGTAACCTACCATTCATCCAAGGGACTCGAGTTTGACCGAGTTATTCTTCCGATGGTCGATGATGGTTTTTTCCCGAACAGAGATGTCTCTGAGGAGGATATGGAGGATGAAATGAACAAGGCCCGCAACCTTCTTTTCGTCGGGATGACGAGAGCCAGAACTTGGCTCTATATGTACACTACTGACGGTACGGATGGCGAACCGAGTCCGCTGTTCGACGAGATGGATAAGAGCCTGATGGATATTGAGGTTGCTTAATCTGTAACGTTCCTGTTGGGGCTTGCTTTGAATAAGGGGGAAGAAAAGCGGCGTTTCTCAACAGGCACAAGCAAAACCGAGGCGATCAATTGCCTCGGTTTTGTCATTATCGTAGTACCTAACGTGAATTTCCTCTAGAACGGTAACAACAGCTACAGCTTCAGAGGAAATATTCAGCCTTCATCCAGACCGTCTCGAGCCTTTTTCATAGCCTCTGCTGCTTCCTTGGCTTCGCGTTCCAAGGTCGCCTTGTTCTTGCTCCCTTTCGGTCTGCCGCGGCCTCGCTTTTGCCCAGCTTGTTCAAGCAGCGCGCGTTCACGCGCCTCCCGTTCCAGCGTCTTCTTGTTCTTGCTGCCTTTGGGACGACCGGGCTTGCGCTTTACTTTTTCAGGCGGCAGTACACCTTTTGCCGCAGCTTCCGCCGCCAGGCGTTCACGCTCGAGCGTTTTTTTATTTTTACTGCCCTTGGGTCGCCCCGGCTTGCGCCTTGGCTTGTCATCGTCCTCTGCCGACTTCTCTTTGCGAGGTCTGCCCCTGGGAGGCTTGGGAGCGTCGGCTCCCTGCGGGAGCCGACGAATTTGGCTCTGCATCGGATTGCTCAGGCGAGCATTCATTTCCTCGCTCAGGCGCTTCAGAATCTCGGGCGTCACTCCAAACTCTTCGAGGAAGCGCTTCAGTCGAGCCGACAGATTGTCCACAAAGGCATAGACGCCATCGGGCAGGAGCATGAGCTGACAGCGATCGCAATGCCGGATCATCTGGTTGACATCGAGTTCCAGCTTTCTGCAGGCAATCAGGATCTCAGTGCGGATGACGCTCGCAATGAAAGCCACGGCGAGCTTGCTTTCGATGCTCTGGCGACTTTGTACACGGGTAACGTGCGAGCCGAGCTGAGACTTTAGCATGGAGAACTGCTTTTCCGAGGCATCACGCAGGCCGTAAAGACTGTGGATCTCGGCAGCTGAAAGCTCATCGGAGGACGCAATGGCGTAGAAGCCCTTGCGGTCTGCCTCTTGCTGCCAGGCCTCGTAGCGAAAGAGTACTTCCTTCTTGCCGTTGATTTCTGCAATCTCAATGAATTTCTTCATTGCCACAGGGACATTAACTTTGGGCTTGCCGGCGGCAATCTCGGCGCGTAGCGCCATGGAGCAGTCGAGCACTTTGTTGATGAAACGCACGGCACGCGGCGCACTGCTCAAGCCGTCGAAGAAGAGCCCGATGCAGTTTTCCTTAGAACTGTTGGCAAAGATCTTGGCCTTGTCCGTCGTGCCGAAGATGCCGTTCTTGTTGAGAATATTGCGAACGTTCCAACGCACCTCTGCGCCGTGGCGCTCGAAGAGTGTCTGTGCTCCGTTGGTGGAGCCCTTAAGCATGATGATGTAGCGAAGTCCGCACTCCTCTGCCAGGTCGATGACATCCTGCGTGCAGAAGCCGCGATCAGAGATGAGGCCTTCGACACTAATGGACGAAGCAGCGAGGAACTGGGCGATGCCTCGAAAAGCCTTGGCATCGATCATGTTGCCAGGGTTAACGAACCAAGTGATGGGCCGTCCGGTAGTGGCATCGACAGCCCACATGTAGCTGACGATAGGCACGTCCTTGAGTGACTTGGCTTTCCCGAACTCATTGATTTCTCCTGCTTCCGACTCGCAGTTGTTATTCGAGCCATCAATGCAGAGCCAAACCTTGCTACAGCCTTGCTTGGCGCATTGTTTGATCCAGTCGATCTTGAACTGGTGCAGGGCATCAAGCGGGAGGTTCTTGCTGAAGAGCTCAGAGTACCAGGAGTCAGCGTGTCGATCCTTGGAGAAGCACACGCGCATGCGCATGGCGTCCTCAAAGAGATGCGCGCTGTTGGAACGATCGGCCGCGGAAAACATGGCGTAGTCCATGACGGCGTTGCCATAGAGCGGCCCGAAGTGTTTATGCAGCAAGTCATAAAGGCCGTTGCGTTCAGCGATTGCAAGGAAGGTTGCATACGGGCCAAGCGAGAGCATATGAGGCGGCAGGGACTGCTTCTCACCGTAGTGTTCCTTCCAAAGATTTGGGAACAAGAAGAGGAAGGTATCGTTGGGATGCATGTTCCCGTTACCGGTAGCGTGTCCGATGGACTTGCGGCGACGCACGTTTCGACTGTCACGTGACATAAGGAAGACGCGTCCGTCGTTCTTGTTGACGTATGCCTGCGGCGGGATCGGAATCTCAGGGAGTTCCCAGTAAATATAACCCATAAAAATTCAAAATTCCGGTGTTATCATTTTGGTTATTTGTAGTAGCATATTCTACACGATATTTCAACAAAACAATAAAAAGGCGATCTTCCTGAACCACAGGAGATCGCCAGAATTTTTATCGGTGCGAGATACGAATTTTTAAAGTTTGCGTGTTACCCTTCTACAGGAAGTTCACGTTTAAATGAACTTGGTGTATTTGTGTTGCTTTCAACCCGGCAAATTCGGGCCGATCTCATCTTGTCGCACTACTACGTTCGGCAGGACGTTGAGCAGGTGTTCGATATCTCGAAAAACTATGCTTCCCTTCTTCCGCTGAATGTAGAAAAGGAGGAGACGTTCCGCGGGCATCTGCTGATGACTTTCATTGCAACAGTCGTCTTGCAAATGCTGCAGAATAAGATTAAACAGTCAACGTTTAGCTTGGATCGGATTCTCGCTCGAATGAGAACTCAAAAGGCCAAGGTCTTTGAGCAGACGGTCATCCCGGCTGAGCCAGTGAAGGAGCACAATGACATCTACAAGCTTCTTGGCATCAAGCCGCCCAAGGAGCTCCCTATAAAAATGCGCTCAAACGTGTAGTAACAACATTTGGGCGGGAACTCAAGATAAAGACGCGGTTCTGCCGATACAGCGTAATGAGGTCTTCGAGTTCGGCTTTCACCGCCGCATTGGTTTCCGCATTGGCTTTGTCTGTGTCGATGAGACGGTTGGCTTTGGTGATGAGATCCTAAAAGCCGCTCCAGCTTTCATTCAGTGAGTCAGCGAGAAATGAGAGAAGGGCGGGTGTCATATATCCTCCGGGATGTAGGTTAATAATTCGAAGCCTAAGGGAGATTGCGACAACATTTGTCGCAATCGACGGCTGATCCGCTTTGGGTGCATTGAAGCTCCCCTGTTTGATAACAGGGGATTCACTATGACAATCTCAAGGCTTTTTCAGTGGGCGATGCCGCCTGAACGTCACCTATTGAACAAAGTGTTTGCGGCAGACCTCTTTCCCGTTCCTCCTTGCTTGCGGCGGGGTTTCGGGTGTCATGAAATCGTCATGAAATGTTCACGGGGGCGTCAAGCCGGGTGTTCATACTGCGCTCACGTACAGGAGAACAGCACCTGCACGACTTTTAAAACTGAATGGAACACTTATTCATCATGCAGAACACCATCTTTTCCCGCCGCCGCGTCGTGACCTTCGTCTGCGCCGCCTCCGCCCTTGCCGCCTGCGGTACGACGTTTGCCGCCGGCACGGTCAACCTCAACGGCTCCACGACGGTTCTTCCGGTCATGCAGCAGGTTTCCGAAGCCTTCATGCAGAAGAACCCCGGCGTTGTCGTGACGATCTCCGGCACGGGTTCCGGCAACGGCATCAAGGCGCTCCGCGACAAGATGACCGATGTGGCCATGTCGAGCCGCGACCTCAAGGACAAGGAAAAGAAGGACTTCGAAGCCCACGGCATCAATCCGGTCAAGATCCCTGTCGCCCTTGACGCCATCATCCCTGTCGTCTCCCCGAAGAACTCCGTCGCCTCCCTTACGATGGAGCAGTTGCGCGACCTCTTCGCCGGCAAGATCAAGAACTGGAAGGAACTCGGCGGTGCCGACGCTCCCGTGGTCGTGGTCGGCCGCGACTCCTCCTCCGGCACGTTCGAATCCTGGCAGGAACTCGTCATGGGCAAGACCCGCGTGTCCCAGCGCGCTCTCCTCCAGAGCTCCTCCGGCGGCGTCGTTCAGGCCGTTGCCGGCAATCCGAACGCCATTGGCTACATCGGCGTGGGCTACCTCGACAGCCAGATCAAGGGCCTCGTCGTGAACGGCGTCCAGCCCGGTGCCAAGACCGCTCAGGACGGCACGTGGCCGATCTCCCGCGAACTCTACCTCTTCACCTCCGGCCAGCCGCAGGGCGACGCCAAGAAGCTCGTCGACTACACGCTCTCCGCCGAAGGCCAGCAGTTCGTCTCCAAGTCCGGCTTCGTTCCGCTCAAGTAATCGCCTGACCGGCGAGATGCAAGCGGTCAGAAAAACCGATTGAAGCACGCCGGCCGATCGCCCTCGATTCGGCCGGCGTTTCTTTTGCTCCAGAAAAGATCCAGCCTTTCCAAGGATCCCTCATGCTCAACTACAGATCAGCAGACACGCTGTTCAGAAGGGCCTCGGGCACCGTGGCGTGCGTGAGCGTGCTTGCGCTCACGGCCATCGTGCTCTTCCTGCTCGCACAGGGCCTTCCGATCTTCAAGGACGTTCCCATCGGGGACTTCCTCTTCACGACCGACTGGTACCCGACGGACGAACCGCCGGTCTTCGGTCTCGGCGCCATGATCGTCGGCTCCTTTGCGGCCGCCGTACTCACCGCCGTCATCGCCGTGCCGCTCGGCGTGCTCACCGCCGCGGCCCTTCACTGCGCGGTCCCCGCCTGGGCCGCCCGAATCCTCAAGCCCGTCATCGAGCTGATGGCGGCGCTGCCCTCGGTGGTCATCGGCTTCATCGGCATGGTGATCGTCGCCCCGTGGCTTCAGGAGACGTTCAACCTCCCGACCGGCCTCAACCTCTTCAACGCGGGCCTGATGCTCGCCTTCATGTGCATCCCGACGATCGCCTCGATTTCCGAGGACGCGCTCAGGAACGTGCCGGGCGCGCTTCGCGAGGCCTCGCTCGCCCTTGGCGCCACTCGCTGGGAGACGCTCTGCCGCGTCGAGCTTCGCTGGGCCATGGGCGGCATCGGCACCTCCGTCATGCTCGGCCTCTCGCGCGCCATCGGCGAAACGATGGTCGTGCTGATGGTGGCGGGCGGCGCGGGCATCATCCCCGAAAGCATCTTCGATCCGGTCCGTCCGATGACGGCGGGCATTGCGGCCGAAATGGCTGAGGCCGCCGTGGGCGGAGAGCACTACCACGCGCTCTACGCCGCGGGTCTGCTCCTCTTCCTGATCACCTTCGCCTTCAACCTCGCCGCGTGGTACTTCACGCGCCGTCTCTCCCTCAGGAGCGCATGATGAAAGATCTCAAGATGCGCAATCTCTCCGGCCTCGCAGGCTTCACGGTGATGCGCGGCGCCGCCCTCGTGTGCGTGCTCTCGCTCGTCTCGATGCTCGGCGTCATCTTCTGGAACGCCATGCCCGCCATGACCTGGGAGTTCTTCACCGAAGCCCCGCGCAACATGATGAGCGAAGGCGGCATCTGGCCCTGCATCGTGGGCACGTTCCTCCTCGCCGCAGGCGCCCTCGTGATCGCGCTGCCGCTCGGCGTCATGAGCGCCGTGTTCCTCAACGAGTACAACCTCGACTCGCCCGTCATCACCGTGATCCGCCTCTCGATCGCGAACCTCGCGGGTGTTCCGTCGATCATATTCGGCCTCTTCGGCCTGACGTTCTTCGTGGTCTTCTGCGGCTTCGGCGTGAGCCTTCTCTCCGGCATCCTCACGCTTGCCGTGTTGAGCCTGCCGATCATCATCAATACGACGGAAACGGCCCTCAAGCAGATCCCGCAGGACTGGCGCGAAGCCTCGCTCGCCCTGGGCGCCACGCGCTTCGAGACGATCATGAAGGTGATCCTGCCGAACGCGCTCCCCGGCATCCTCACGGGTGCCATCCTCGCGCTCGCCCGAGCCGCAGGTGAAACCGCCGCCGTGATGTACACGGGCACGGTCTTCTTCACCCAGAAGGACGGCGTCTCGCTCTTCGAGCCCGTCATGGCGCTTCCCTACCACGTCTACGTGATGGCCACTTCCGGCACGAACATCGAGGGCACCCGCCACCTGCAGTACGGCACCTCGCTCGTCCTCGTCGCGCTCGTCTTCCTGATGAGCCTCGGCGCCATCATCCTGCGCGAACGCCGCCGCTCCCGCTGAGACGGATGCGGCCGACATTGAACCGAATTTGAAAAGACACGAACATGACCAGCATTGATCTGAACAGCATGACCGCGATGAACCTTGACGGTCTTTCCACGAAGATCGCGGTGAACGACCTCAACGTATGGTACGGCAAGTTCCATGCCCTCAAGCACATCACGCTCGCCATACCCGAGGGCCGAGTGACGGCCTTCATCGGCCCGTCGGGCTGCGGCAAGTCGACGCTCCTGCGCACCTTCAACCGCATGTACGCCCTCTATCCGGGCCAGCGCGCCGAAGGCGAGCTGATGCTCGACGGCGTCAACATCCTCTCGGGCACTATCGACGACTGCACGCTCAGGAGCCGCGTCGGCATGGTCTTCCAGCGCCCGACCCCGTTCCCGATGAGCATCTACGACAACATCGCCTACGGCATCCGCTTGCGCGAGAACGTCGCGAAGTCCGAGCTCGACGACCGCGTCGAGTGGGCCCTTAAGAAGGCCGCCCTCTGGAACGACGTCAAGGACAAGCTGCGCGAGCCCGGCACGAGCCTCTCGGGCGGCCAGCAGCAGCGCCTTTGCATCGCCCGCGGCGTTGCCGTCAAGCCCGAGGTCCTTCTGCTCGACGAGCCGTGCTCGGCCCTTGACCCGATCTCGACCGCCCGCATCGAGGAGCTCATTGAGGAGCTCAAGAACGACTACACGGTCGTCATCGTCACTCACTCCATGCAGCAGGCCGCCCGCGTCTCCGACTACACGGCCTTCCTCTACCTCGGCGAACTGATCGAGACCGGTCCCACGACCGACATCTTCACCCGTCCGCAGAAGAAGGCGACCGAGGACTACATCACCGGCCGCTTCGGCTAAAACGAAAGGAAACGACATCATGAACCACATCGTCAAAAGCTACGACCGCGACCTCGAGGAGGTCCTCGGCGAGGTGACCGCCATGGGCAGGCTCGTGCGCGAGCAGCTCGTCAATGCGCGACGGGCTCCCGAGAAGCTCATCGGAGACGAAGCCCGCTCCGTCATGACCCGCGACGCCGAGGTCAACGGCTACGAGGTCTCCGTCGACGCGAAGATCGAATCCGTCTTCGCCCGCCGCCAGCCTGCCGCCCGCGACCTGCGCACGCTCATCGGCATGAGCCGCGTCTCCGTCGACTTCGAGCGCATGGGTGACGAAATCCGCAACATGGCAGGCAGCGTCCTAGAGCTCAAGGGACTCGACGACTCTCTCCTTGAGAATCGCTCCGCCATCATCATGGCCGTCAACACGGTCGCCCACATGATCGACGACTCGATCCTCGCGCTCTCGCGACTCGACACGAACCTCGCTCGCGAGGTCATCGCACGCGACAGGCTCGTCGGCGACGTCTACCGCACGACGCTCAGGAGCCTGATCGTGCACATGATGCAGGATCCGTCCTCCACCGAGGGCGCCATCGCGCTCACTTGGATCGGCCGCTCGCTCGAACGAACGGGCGACCACGTGAAGAACGTCTGCGAGGCCGTCATCTACATTGAGGAAGGTGCGGACGTGCGTCACGAGTTCTATACTGGCAAAATGGAATCCTGCCGAAACGGCTCTGCCGAAGGCTGATCCGCCCATCAACAATTGTGACAAGGCATCTATGGCAAAACTGCTCACCGTCGAGGACGAAACCGCCATCCGCGAGCTCCTCGCCTTCATCTGCGAGACAGACGGCCACGAGGTCGTCAAGGCCGCCAGCCTGGCCGAGGCGCGCGAAGCGCTGCGCCGGGGCGGACTCGACCTCATTCTGCTTGACGTGATGCTCCCTGACGGCTCGGGGTTCGACTTCCTGCGCGAAGTCCGCACCGACGCCGCCAGCGCCTCGGTGCCCGTCGTGATGATCACCGCCCGCGGCGACGAGGCCGACAGGGTCGAGGGACTGGACGCAGGCGCCGACGACTACGTCGTCAAGCCCTTCATGCCCAGGGAGCTCACCGCCCGCATCCGCGCGGTCCTTCGCCGCGCGAGCGCCGAGGGCAGGGCGCGCGAGTCCGCAGTGCCTCCCGCCGACGACCGCCAGGAGGAGATCGTCCGCTGCGGTCCGCTCCTCATGAACGAGACGCGCTTCGAGGCGACGGCCGACGGCATGCCCCTCAAGCTCAGCGTCAAGGAGTTCAGGCTGCTCCTGATGTTCGCCTCCCGTCCGGGACGCGTCTTCACGCGCGGCCAGCTCCTTGAAAACATCTGGGGCAACTCCTTTGTCGACGAGCGCACGGTGGACGTGCACATGCTTCGTCTTCGCAAGGCGCTCGCTGGCACGGCCGCGGAAAACCTCATTGAAACCGTCAGGGGCGTCGGCTACCGCTGCCGTCCGCTTGACTGACCTCCCGCAGGCACGCATCCCGACCGCCCCGCACGATCGAGCACGCGCCCATGCACAGGATTGAGAAAGGAGACACCATGCCCGAAGCACTGTCGGCTCGTGGACGCCGCACGCAGTTCCTCGGCATTCTGATTGTCGGGGGCCTCATTCTGGTCGCGCTCGTCTCGGCCGTCCTGTGGCTGAGCGTCGCGGCAGGCACGGCCGCGATCTTCTTCTGCATGGGCGTCTCGTTCTTCGCGCTTCTCGCCGTGTACGCGGGCAAGCTCATCGTGGACGAGGAGCGCTACATGCAGGCAAGGCTCGAGGCGCGCGACGCGCGCTACCGCCAGACGCTCGAGCTCTTGCCCGAGGGCGTCGTCATCCTCAAGGGCGAGGACGGCGTCATCGAATGGGTCAATACCATGGCGGGCGTTCATCTGGGAATCACGTCCGAAGACGTCGGCAGCGTCTTCACCGACAGGCTCATCGCCTCGCAGCCCGCCTTCTGCGCGTGGCTGCGTTCGCGCGACTTCTCGCGCCATTATGCGCTTGAGACCGCGGGCGGCTCCGTGCTGCTCGATGCGGCCGTCGTCGCGCCCGACGAGCGCCACACCATCATCGTCACGCACGACGTCACCGAACGCCGCCGCGTCGACGACATGCGCCGAGACTTCGTCGCCAACGTCTCCCACGAGCTGCGCACGCCGCTCACCGTCATCGCGGGCTTTCTCGATCTGGCGGACATGGACGTGCCGCCCGAGCTCAGAAAGCGCCATCTCGCCCTCATGCGCGACCAGACGGCCCGCATGAAGCGCCTCACGGACGACCTGCTGATGCTCTCGAAGCTCGAGAACAGGGACGAGCGGGGGACAGACCAGCCCGAGCTCATCGACATGTCCGCGCTCATCGACGACGCCGTGCGCGAGGGCATGGCCTACTCGAAGATGCAGCACAAGTTCGAGGTCGCACACGAGCCCCTTTCGCTTCTCGGACATCCCGAGGAGATCCGAAGCGCGGTCCTCAACCTCATCACCAACGCCGTGCGCTACACGCCCAGAGGCGGCCGAATCAGGGTGGTCTGGAAGCGCACGGGCACGGGCGCCGTCCTCACGGTTGCCGACACGGGCATCGGCATTCCGCCCGAGCACCTGCCCCGCATCACCGAACGCTTCTACCGCGTCGACAAGGGGCGCTCGAGGGACACGGGCGGCACGGGCCTCGGTCTGGCCATCGTCAAGCACGTCATGCGGCGTGCGGGAGGCGAGCTCTCCATCGAGTCGACTCCGGGCGAAGGCTCGAAGTTCATGCTCAGGTTCCCCGAGGAGAGGATCTTCTCGGGCCGCTATCTGTAGAACGGACGCGGCATCCTGCGATCGGAGCCCGTTCGGGCGCGCCCTTGCTGGCGCGATGGGCTAAAATCAGACGATCCAATTCACCGAAGTCCGCAGGATTTCCATGCACATTCTTGTCTCCAACGATGACGGCTACCGCGCGCCCGGCATTCAGGCGCTCGCGCAGGCCATGCGCCGTTTCGGCCGCGTGACGGTCGTCGCGCCCGACCACAACCACTCCGGCGCCTCCAATTCGCTCACGCTCAACCGTCCGCTCACCGTCGAGCATCAGGACGGCGACAGCCTATACGTGCTTTCGGGCACGCCGTCCGACTGCGTGCACGTCGCGCTCACGGGTCTTCTGCCGAAGCCCGACCTCGTCGTCTCAGGCATCAACTGCGGCGCCAACATGGGCGACGACACGATGTACTCGGGCACGGTCGCGGCGGCCATCGAGGGCTACCTCTTCGGCGTTCCCTCCATCGCCTTCTCGCAGATCGACAAGGGCTGGGCCGAACTCGACTCCGCCGCGAAGATTGCGCAGCTCGTCGTCGAGCGTTATCTTGAAAGCCGCGAGGACGAAAGGGCCGTTCTGCTCAACGTCAACATGCCCAACATGCCCGTCGAGGCCCTCAAGGGCATCCGCGGCACCCGTCTGGGCAAGCGCAACTGCGCCGAGAGCGTCATCCGCGAGATGAGCCCGCGCGGCTTTCCGATCTACTGGCTCGGCGCTGCGGGCAAGCCCGCCGACGCAGAGGAGGGGACGGACTTCTGGGCGACCTCCCACGGCTATGTCTCCGTGACGCCGCTGCAGGTCGACCTCACGAACTACAAGCAGGTCCCGACGGTCCGAGGCTGGATGGACGGCCCCGCCGTCTGAGATCCGCAAGGCACATTCAAGGGATAGAACGGAAAGGAAAGAAGGTTCAAGGACATGAACAAAACCGTACGCATTCTGTCGATCTCCGTCGCGGCCGCCGCCGCGGCCTTCCTGTCGGGCTGCTCCTCCGTGGACATGGGCCCGGCTACGGTCGTCGACCACTCCACCTACAGCGACGGCGCCGCGACCGCGCCCGTCCAGACGCCGAGCCTGCTGCCGGGCGGCATCGTCGACTCCGGCCGCACCCACACGGTGGCCGTGGGCGACACCATCTACAACATCTCCGTGCGCTACGGCCTCTCCGCCGAACAGCTCCAGCAGCTCAACGCCATCACCGATCCGACGCAGCTGCGTCTGGGGCAGGTCCTGAGGCTTCCCGCCTCCGTCAACGCGCCCCGCGCCTACACGGGCAATCCGCAGGTCCGCGTCAACCGTGTGACGAACGACACCGTGCTTGAGACTGCGCCAATCCGCAATGCCGAGACGGTGCCCGCTGCGGGTGAAACGACCGCCACCTCGTCGGCTGCATCCGCTGACGCCGCCGAAGCCGCCCGCAAGAAGGCCGAGGCCGAAGCTGCCGCCGAGAAGGTCCGCACCCAGGCCGAAGCGGCCAAGTCCCAGGCCCAGCAGAAGCTCAACGCCGTCACGCCGGGCCAGCGCATGATCTGGCCCGTGAGGGGCAAGATCAAGAGCGACTTCGCGAAGAACACCTTCGGTCTTGAGATCGCGGGCACGCAGGGCGACGTGGTCGTCGCGGCCATGCAGGGAGAAGTCATCTGGGTGGGCACGCTCAAGGGCTACTCAGGCACGCTCGCCGTCGTCAAGCACAGCCCGACGCTCATCACCGCCTACGGCGGCCTTGAGAACGTGGCGGTCTCCCAGGGCTCGAAGATCAAGTCGGGCCAGAAGATCGCCGACCTCAAGGGCGACACGCTGAGGTTCGAGGTCCGCGAGACCGGCAAGTGCGTCGATCCGCTCAAGTACCTCAACAAGCGCTGATCCTCGGAGAGTCAGTCAAAAAAGAGCGCCGGCTTCACCGCCAGGCGCTCTTCTTTTTGGTAAAGTCTCCTACCTGAATTTTTGAGGACGGCCGGATGAAGTCGGCCGCCCAGGGATCCCCGTTTTACATAGAGAGTCAAGAGTCATGGCACGACGCAAAGAGAAAACCCCCGAATACTTCACCGTCGAGGTGGAGCGCCTCGACCAGGAAGGCCGCGGCGTGGGTCATCACGACGGCAAGGTCGTCTTCATCGAGGGCGCCCTTCCGGGCGAGCTCGTCACCTACGAGCGCATCCGCAACAAGACCAGCTTCGAGATCGGCCGCGTCGCCCAGGTTCACCGCGAGAGCGTTCAGCGCGTCGAGCCCCGTTGCCCCAAGTTCGGCCACGGTCCCGGCAGCTGCGGCGGCTGCGCCATGCAGCACCTTGAGCCACGCGCCCAGGTCGCTTACAAGGAGCGCACGCTCATCGACACGCTCTGGCACATCGGCCGCGTTCGTCCCGAACAGATCATCACGCCGATCTACGGTCCGTTCTGGAACTACCGTCACCGCGCCCGCCTGACGGTCCGCGACGTCGCCAAGAAGGGCGGCGTGCTCGTCGGCTTCCATGAGAAGTCCTCCTCCTACGTCGCCGAAATGACGGGCTGCCACATCCTCACGAAGAACGTCTCCGACATGATCATGCCGATGCGCGAGCTCGTTTCCAAGCTCTCTATCCGCCAGCGCATGCCGCAGATCGAGGTCGCCGTCGGCGGCAACGGACGCACGGCCCTCGTCTTCCGCACGCTCGAGGAGCCGACCGATGGGGACATGGCCCTGCTCAACGCCTTCGGCGCCGAGCACAAGGCCGACATCTGGCTCCAGCCCAAGGGTCCGGACTCCGCCCACCCGGTCGATCCCGCCAACATCAACGCGCTCGGCCTCCAGCTTCCCGAGTTCGGCGTTCGCATCAACTTCAAGCCGACCGACTTCACGCAGGTCAACCATGAGCTCAACGAGACCATGGTGAGCCGCGCCGTTCGCCTGCTCGGCGTGGAACCCGAGCACAAGGTCGCCGACTTCTTCTGCGGTCTGGGCAACTTCACGCTCCCGCTCGCCACGTGCGCTTCGCACGTGACCGGCATCGAGGGCTCCGACGCGCTCGTCGCCCGCGCCCGTCAGGGCGCCGCCGACAACGGCCTCGCCGAGAAGACCGACTTCGTGGCCCGCAACCTCTTCACGTGGTGCGACCAGGACTGGGAGGCCCTCTGGAAGAAGATGGGCGGCATCGACCGCGTCCTCATCGACCCGCCGCGCGAAGGCGCCCTGGCGCTCTCCCGCGTGCTCGCCGCCACCGACAAGCGTCCCGCCCGTATCGTCTATGTCTCCTGCAACCCCGCGACGCTCGCACGCGACTGCGCCATCCTTCATCATGAGGGCGGCTGGCACATCCGCGCCGCCGGCATCATGAACATGTTCCCGCACACGGGCCACGTCGAGTCCATCGCCGTGCTCGAGCCGGGTCCCAGGCCCGAGAAGAAGTCCGAGGAGGCCGAGGCCATCGAGCGCCGCATCGCCGCCTCGGGTGACGACGACGTCAAGATGAACCTGCCGCAGTAACCTCAGACGGCTCCGTCCCGTCCCGCTGATGCGGGCTCGGGGAACGAGACTATCCAAGAGTCGAAGGAGTCGAAAATGTCGAAAAAAGCGCCGGACGCCATCGCGTCGCGGCGTTTTTTTCGCATTCCGGCTCATCGAACACGATGTTTTCCTGAGGCCTTTCACGGCAGGATCAAAAAAACGCTCATGTTAAGTCGAAATATGCACAACGGGAGGGTTACAATGGGCGAACAAAGCCCGTCATGCAAGGAGGAACAATCATGACCAGAGCCGCAGTCAGAGAAAGGGCGCAGGCCCGCCGCGCAGCCGATGCGGCCTTCAGGGAGGCGTTCGACGCCTACATGTTCGAATGCTTCGCCAAGCCCGGATTCAAGCTTGAGAGCGAGGCGCAGCTTGCCGAGCGTTTCGGCGTCACCCGCTACAAGGTTCGCAAGGCGATCGAGGCCCTTAATCAGGCGGGCGTGCTCGAGCGCGTCAAGCACGGCGGCTCCACCGTGAGGAGCGTCACTCCCGAGGAGCTTGCCGACCGCGCCGATCGTCTTCTGAGCGTCGCGGGGCTGCCCGCCGAGGAGTTCGAGGACGGCGTCTCCGATCTTGTCTGCGGCCTCGTGCCCGTCATCATGGACAAGGTCGACCCCGAGAAGCTCGCGGGTCTTGAGACCCTCGTCGAGACCGTGGGCGCCGCACGCACGCCTGCCGAGCGCCGCAGCGCCGTCTTCGACTTCCTGACGGGACTCGTAGCTGTCGACGGCAACCGCTACACCGCGCTCTGCGTGAGCCTTGCCGTCAGGCAGGCCGCCCGCCGCGAGGCCTATGACCTGAGGCTCGATCCCGCCGAGCTCGCCGCCGTCTGTCGCGGTGTTCTCAAAGAGCTGATGAAGGGGCGCCGCAAGAAGGTCGTGGCCGAGCTCGAGGATCTCTTCGGACTCGTGTTCCCGAAGCGCGCCGAGCTGAAGAAGGCCGAAAAGACGGAAAAGTCCGAGAAGGCCGAGAAGGCTGAAAAGGGCGGCAAGTAGGACTCGTCCCGGAAAAGAAAGAGGGGCGCAGGCGGCATGGCGACGCCTGCGCCCCGTTTTTGGCGGGCGCAAAAAAGGCGGCTCGATCGAGCCGCCCGTCAGGCGCCTGGGCATTCACCTTGCGCGGGATGGCGTCACTTGGCGCGAACCCAGGAGTTCGGAGAGTTGAGCGAGATGTCGAGCAGGCGCTTGAAGAGGCCCATGGACATGCCGATGTGGCCGGCGGTGTCGCTCACGCGGGAATCGGGGACGGAGTCGGGCGCGGTGCCGTGAACGAGCGCGAGGAAGGTGCGGGCCATGGACTCCTTGTCGGCGCCGGGCGTGAGGGCCGCCTGCGTCATGCGCGAGCGGATCGTGCTGTAGCGGTCGAGATCCTCGGGGGAGAGCTTCGAGAAGAGCGGACGTCCGAGGGCTTGGTCGACGAAGGTCTGCATCTGGAAGAGCGTCTTCTTCAGAAGCTTCTCGTCGGCATAGGAGGGGAGGTTCTCGACGGCGGTCCTCATGGCGACGGCCTGAAGGTTGGCCGCCCAGAAGGCCTTGAAGCGGCGCTTCTCCTCGCCGCCTAGAAGCGGAATCGGGCACAGGCTCACGCCGGCGGCCTTGGCCACCTCCTTGTTGAAGAGCGAGCCGGAGAGGTCTCGCACGCAGCCGCCGAAGGTGTAGCCGAGGTTTTCCGCAAAGATCTTGTCGACGGGACGATTGACGGGCGTGTCGTTCTTTTCTTGGTTTTTGGAGGACATGAGCTGGAATCCGAAATGGGTGTGCCGGAAACCTCCGTGCAGGGGAGATTTCTCAACAGGTGCAATTCTGCCATGACTCGCACGCGGTGAGAAAGGGAAACTAACCCTGATCGGGTTGTAGCCAAAAGAAAAAGGCGTGTGCCCCGGGGAGTGATTGCGCGGCCTCGTGCTAAAATCATCAGTTCAGTACGAAAGGGAGCACAACCGCTCCCTTTTGTCGGTTTTTCCACGTCCCGGAGCCTTTTCCGGGCATTTTCTCTGAGAGAACAAAATGGCTATTGAACGCACCCTCTCCATCATCAAGCCGGACGCCGTTGCCAAGAACGTCATCGGCAAGATCTACTCCCGTTTCGAAACGAACGGCCTCAAGATCGTCGCCGCCCAGATGCGTCAGCTTTCCCAGGCTGAAGCCGAAGGCTTCTACGCTGTTCACAAGGAACGTCCCTTCTTCAAGGATCTCGTCTCCTTCATGACGTCCGGCCCGGTCATGATCCAGGTTCTCGAAGGCGAAGGCGCCATTCTCAAGAACCGTGAGCTCATGGGTGCCACGGACCCGAAGAAGGCCGCCGCCGGCACGATCCGCGCCGACTTCGCTGAAAGCATCGACGCCAACGCCGTTCACGGCTCCGACGCTCCGGAAACGGCCGCCGTCGAAATCGCCTACTTCTTCCCGGCTCTCTCCATTCACAGCCGCTAATCCGCTGCGAACACAGTGAGGAATAATTCGTGACCGACAACGTCAAAGAGTCTGCCGCCGCCTCTAAGGTGAACCTTCTCGACTTCGATCTGGAAGGGCTCACCGCTTGGTGCGCCGGCATCGGCGAAAAGGCCTTCCGTGCAACTCAGCTCTCGCGCTGGCTCCATCGTCATGTCGAAGGCGACTTCGACAACATGACGAACCTCGCGAAGGTGTTCCGAGCCAAGCTGAAGGACATGGCCGAAGTGCGTCCTCCCGTGCCCATCACCGAGAAGAAGTCGGCTGACGGCACGCGCAAGTGGCTCTTTGACGTCGGCAACGGAAACGCGGTCGAATCGGTGTTCATTCCAGAGGATGACCGCGGCACGCTCTGCATCTCCACGCAGGCGGGGTGCGCCATGGGCTGCCTCTTCTGCTCCACGGGCAAGCAGGGCTTCAACCGCAACCTCACGACCGCCGAGATCGTGGGCCAGCTCTGGTGGGCCGAACGCGAACTGCGCCGCGACGCAGGCGTGACGGACCCCAACGACCGAATCATCTCCAACGTCGTGCTCATGGGGATGGGCGAGCCGTTGCAGAACCTCGACAACGTTCTGCGCGCCCTGCACGTCTTCCTTGACGACAACGGCTACGGGCTCTCCCGCCGCCGCGTCACCGTCTCCACGTCGGGCCTCGTCCGCCAGATGGACAAGCTCGCCGAGGACAGCCCTGTTGCGCTCGCCGTGAGCCTGCATGCGGGCAACGACGCGCTGCGCGACAAGCTCATGCCCGTCAATCGCAAGCATCCGCTTGCCGACCTGATGGCCGCGTGCCGCCGCTACCTCAAGGTGGCCCCGCGCGACTTCATCACCTTCGAGTACGTCATGCTCGGCGGCATCAACGATCGCCTTGAGCAGGCCGACGAACTCGTCGAACTCGTGCGCCGTGAAAACGTGCCGTGCAAGTTCAACCTGATTCCCTTCAATCCCTTCACGCAGTCGGACCTGCGCAAGCCCGAGCGCGAGCAGGTTCTCGCGTTCTGCCGCCGCCTCAACGAGGCGGGCATCGTGACGACGGTCCGCAAGACGCGAGGGGACGACATCGACGCTGCGTGCGGCCAGCTCGCGGGCGAGGTGCGCGACCGCACCCGCCGCGCCGAGCGCCTTGCACAGCAGAAGGCCGAGGCCGCGCCTCTTCTGCAGGCGGCCCGCCGCAGCGAGTAGCCTCCCGCCGGGGCGTGCGCGAGTCCTGAGGGTCCGCGGCGCCCAAGACACCGAACATCAAAACACTCCTGGAAGGAAGCGCCATGGCCCAAGAAACGTCTGACATGAACGAGCCGGTCCTGCATCCGGCCCCCGCCGAAGGCTTCGGCGCCGCGCTCAAGCGCGCCCGCGAGGCCCAGGGCATCTCCATCGGCGACATGGCTGCCCGCTCCCGCCTTTCGGTCCAGCAGGTCCGTGCGCTTGAGAGCGAAAGAACTGCCGAGCTTCCCGAGCCCGTCTACGTGCGCGCCTTCATCCGCGGCGTCGCCTCGGTGCTCGGTCTCGAACCCGATCCGCTCGTCGCCGACTACACCGCCCGCTACGGCGCCGCAAGTGTCGGGGTCCTTCCCGACCATGATCCCGCCAAGGAGACCGTCGTGCGCGCCTCCGGCCGCCGCACGGGCCTCAAGGCCGCCGTCGTCGCCATCGCTGCGGTCCTCGTCTGCGCCGCAGGCTGGTACGCCTGGTCGAGCATGAGCGACGGCGCCGAGACGCAGCCCGCTGCGGAGACGCCCGTCGTCGATGCCCCCGAATCAGTTGAAGCGGCGCCCGCCCCTGAACAGGCGGCAGCCGATCAGACTGCTCAGGAGAAGACTGCGGCCGAACAGGCCGCCGCCGAGAAGGCCGCTGCGGAAAAGGCCGCTGCCGAGAAGGCCGCTGCCGAGAAGGCCGCTGCGGAGAAGGCCGCCGCTGAAAAGGCGGCCGCCGAAAAGGCCCGCGCCCAGTCGCAGGCCGCCGCGACGGGTGAGCGCCGCGTCACCCTCTCGACCTCGGGCGCCTGCTGGGTGCAGATCCTTCTGCCCAACGGCCGCAGCTTCTTCGCCAAGGAGATGGCCGAGGGCGGCAGCGAGACCCTGAACGTGCCCGTCGGGGCCCGAGTGACGGTCGGCAACGCCTCCGTCATGACGCTCACGGTCGACGGCAGGCCTTACGAACTCACCAAGTCCACCCGCAACGGCATCTGCCGCTTCGTGGTGAAGTAAGAAGATTCAACAGAGCAGCGGCCTTCGGGCCGCTCTTTTCACACCGGCCTCCGGCCGGTGCGTATTTCCCGGAGACTTAAGCCGTGTCGGAAAACACCCTTGAATTCCGTCGCAAGACCCACGCCGTCAAGGTCGCCTGGGGCGGCCGCGTCGTGACGATCGGCGGCATGAACCCGATCGTCGTGCAGTCGATGACGAACACCTCGACGGCCGACGTCGAGTCGAGCGTCGCCCAGGTGCTTGCGCTTGCGCGCGCGGGCAGCGAGCTCGTCCGACTCACCGTCAACACGCCCGACGCCGCTCGCGGCGTCGCCCGCATTCGCGAGGCGCTCGACCGCTCCGGCTGCGACGTCCCGCTCGTGGGCGACTTCCACTACAACGGCCACAAGCTGCTCGCAGATCATCCCGAATGCGCCGCCGCGCTCTCCAAGTACCGTATCAATCCCGGCAACGTCGGCAAGGGCGAGAAGGGCATGGAGAACTTCGCCTCCATGATTGAGTGCGCGAAGAAGTACGGCGCCGCCGTGCGCATCGGCGTCAACTGGGGCTCGCTTGATCAGGCGCTCCTCGCCCGCATGATGGACGAGAACAACGCGCTCTCCGATCCGCTTCCCCCCGACGCCGTCCTTCGCGCCGCTCTCGTCGAGAGCGCCGTGCAGAGCGCCGACATGGCCGTGAAGCTCGGCCTTCCCGCCGACCGCATCGTGCTGAGCGCCAAGGTCTCCGAAGTCCAGGGCCTCATTTCCGTCTACCGCATGCTCGCAAGGCGCGGCAGCTACGCGCTCCACCTCGGCCTTACCGAGGCGGGCATCGGCTCCAAGGGCATCGTCGCCTCGACGGCTGCGCTCGCCGTGCTCCTTCAGGAAGGCATCGGCGACACGATCCGCGTCTCGCTCACGCCGTCTCCCGGCGCGCCCCGCACCGAGGAGGTCGTGGTCGCCCAGGAGATCCTGCAGTGCATGGGCCTCAGGAGCTTCACCCCGATGGTGACGAGCTGCCCCGGCTGCGGTCGTACGACGTCGGACCTCTTCCAACGCCTTGCCGCGGGCACGCAGGACTACCTGCGCTCGCGCATGCCCGAGTGGCGCGTCTCGTGCCCCGGCGTCGAGAACATGACGGTGGCCGTCATGGGCTGCGTCGTCAACGGTCCCGGCGAGAGCCGTCAGGCCGACATCGGCATCAGCCTGCCGGGCTCCGGTGAGAGCCCCGTGGCTCCTGTCTACGTTCGCGGAGAGAAGGTCTGCGCCCTCAAGGGCGATGACATGCAGGCCCGCTTTCACGCTATGATTGAAGAATTCGTCCAAACGACCTACGGCGCATCGTCCCGTGGGCAATCCGATAATTGACAAGAATGAGCAAAGAAAAATTCGCCGGCGTCAAGGGCATGAACGACATGCTCCCCGCCGATGCCGCCGTCTGGCAGACCCTGCAGCAGACGGCCGTCGGCGTTCTCGAACGCTACGGCTATCAGGAAATCCGCACTCCGATCCTTGAAAACACGAAGGTGTTCACCCGCGGCGTCGGCGAAGTGACCGATATCGTGGAGAAGGAGATGTACTCCTTCACCGACAGCATGAACGGCGACCAGCTCACGCTGCGTCCCGAATGCACCTCCGCCGTCGTGCGCTCCGTCAACGAGCACAGCCTGCTCTATGGCGCCACGCAGCGCCTCTGGTACTGCGGCCCGATGTTCCGTCACGAGCGTCCGCAGCGCGGCCGCTACCGCCAGTTCCACCAGCTCGGCGCCGAGGCGCTCGGCATGGAGGGTCCGGACATTGACGCCGAGATGATCATGATGCTCGCCCGCATCTGGAAGGAACTCGGCGTGGGCGATGTCCGCCTCGAGCTCAACACGCTCGGCGCGCTGCCTGAACGCCAGGCCCACCGCGAGGCCCTGATCAAGTACTTCGAGGGCAATCAGGACGTGCTCGACGAGGACGCCCGCCGCCGTCTCTACACGAATCCGCTGCGCATTCTCGACACGAAGAACCCCGAGATGCAGGAGCTCGTCAACGCTGCTCCGCGTCTGCTCGACTTCCTCGGTGAGGAAAGCCGCGCCTTCCTCGCCCGCATGGAGCAGCTCGTCTCCGCCGCCGGCATCGAGTACGTGATCAATCCCCGCCTCGTGCGCGGCCTCGACTACTACAACCACACGGTCTTCGAGTGGATCACGGACAAGCTCGGCGCCCAGGGCACGATCTGCGGCGGCGGTCGCTACGACCCGCTCATTGAAATGCTCGGCGGTCGTCCCGCCCCCGGCGTGGGCTTCGCCATGGGCATGGAGCGCGTCATCGAACTCATGCGTGAATGCGGCCGCGTGCCGGTCCGCACCCAGACCGACGTCTACGTCATCCATTCGGGCGGCGACACGCAGGTCCAGGCGATGCTTCTCGCCGAAGCGCTTCGCGACGCGGGCGTGCGCGTGATGGTGCACCCCGGCAAGTCCGGCTTCAAGAGCCAGATGAAGAAGGCCGACGCGAGCGGCGCCCGCTTCGCTGTCTTCGCCGCCGAGGACGAGCTTGCCGCCGGCACGGTCTCCGTCAAGGCCCTTCGCGAGGGCGAGAAGTCCTACGCCGAGCAGACGGCCCTGCCGCTCGCCGGCGCCGCCGCGGCCATTGCCGCCGCGCTCGCCGCGTAATCATTCAATCGAGTTGACTTAAGGAGCGCAAGCGATGGCTTACGACTTGGAAGAACAAGAGAGCATTGACCAAATGAAGGCCTGGTGGGATCAGTGGGGCACCCCGATCACCGCCGCCGTCTGCGTCTGCTGCCTCGGCTTTGCCGGCTGGAACGGCTGGCAGTGGTACCAGCGCAATCAGGCCGCACAGGCGTCCGGCGCCTACGTGCAGCTGCAGAACGCGATCTATCAGAACGATACGAAGAACGTGAAGTCGATCGCCGACGGCCTCATCGAGGACTACGGCACGACGATCTACGCGCCCCTGGGCGCGCTCGCCTCCGCCGCGGCCGAAGTTCAGGAGGGCAATCTCGACCTCGCCCGAGACCGTCTCGTCTGGGTGATCGAGAAGTCGGGCCATCCCGAGTACGACACCATCGCGCGCGTTCGCCTCGCGGGCGTCGAGCTCTCGGCCAAGAAGCCCGAGGCCGCCCTCAAGGCGCTTGAGCCCGCCAAGCCCGTTCCCGACCAGACCGCTCTGGTCGAGGACCGCCGCGGCGACGTCTACTACGCCATGAACGACTTTGAAAAGGCCCGCGCCGCCTGGCAGAAGGCCGTTGAGGCCGCTGGCGAGCAGAGTCCGATCCGCGGCGTCCTCCATTACAAGCTCGCCTCGCTTCCGCCTGTTGCGGAATGACGGACTGCGCCGCCCGGCACGGCCGTGACCGGGCAGGAGGACCCTGCATGACGGCGGCGCAGGACGAATGAAAAATACGAGTCATTTGTCCCCGCTGCCGTTCTTTTTGCTAATACAATCATGGATTCAGCCGCGCGGCGGTTTGCCTGCGGCGAGAAGCCCAACACAACGAGATGAATACGATGTTTGCCAAGAAAGCTCTGCTCGGCGCCGCCGCAGCGTTGACGGTTCTCACCCTCGCCGGCTGCAGCACGCCCGACAGCCACGAACCTGCGGACCTGCAGGACTTCCGTGAAATGGTCAGCCCGAAGGTCTCCTGGACGGCTTCCGTCGGCGAAAGCGACGGCTATCTCACGCCTGCCGTGACGGAAAATGCCGTCTACGCCGCGGGCGGCAGCAGCCTCTACCGCCTTGACCGCCATACGGGCGACAAGGTCTGGGAAGCCGAAGCCGGCTCCCGCATCGTCGCAGGCGTCGGCACGGACGGCATGCATCAGGCCGTCGTAACGGACCGCGGCGAAGTCGAGGTCTACGACGCCGAGGGCAAGTTCATCTGGCGTGCCACGCTCTCCGCCGAGACGGACGTTCCGCCGCTCGTCGGCCAGGGCCTCGTCGTGGTGAAGACCTCCGACACGCGCATCACCGCCTTCGACATCGTCACCGGCGAACGCCGCTGGCACTATCAGGGCCAGGCTCCCGCGCTCACGCTCCAGGCCTTCAACCAGATGGCCTGGTCCCCCGCGGGCATCCTCGCCGGTCAGGCCAACGGCCGTCTTCTCGCCCTCGGCCTCAACGGCAAGCCCGTCTTTGACGCCGTCATCGGTCAGGCCGCCGGCATCACCGAGGTCGAGCGCCTCATCGACGTCGTCGGTCGTCCGTGGGTCGACAACCAGCTCATGTGCGCCGCCGCCTTCCAGGGCAACCTCGTGTGCATGAGCTCGACGAACGGTCAGCTCGTCTGGAATGCGAAGGTCGACAGCGTCACCGGTCCGGTCGCCGACGCCCGCATGGTCTACGTCGTCGACGACCAGAGCTACGTCCACGCCTACAACCGCGCCAACGGCCGCGAAGCCTGGGTCAACCGCGACCTCGAGTACCGCACGGTCTCCGCTCCGATCCGCATCGGTGCCACGGTGGCCGTTGCCGACTATGAGGGCTACGTCACGATGATGAACCCCGCCAACGGTGAGGTCGTCGGCCGCACCCGCCTTGACGGCGCCGTGCGCGCGCCCGCCGCCCAGTTCGGCTACGGCGCGGTCTTCCAGACCGTCGAAGGCGAGGTCGCCTACGTGCTTCAGGAGTCGCTCGGCGAATGACGCCGCGCGCCCGCGCTCTTTAAAACGCCTTGAATCCACGCCGGTCGATGCTCCTCTGGAGCGTCGTCCGGCCTCTCTTTTTCCAGAAACATGCTTCCTGTCATTGCTCTCGTGGGCCGTCCGAACGTCGGCAAGTCCACGCTTTTCAATCGCCTCACGCGCAGCCGCGACGCCATCGTCGCCGACTTCCCCGGGCTTACCCGCGACCGTCAGTACGGTCAGGGCCGTGTCGGCCGCATGCCCTACATCGTCGTCGACACGGGCGGCTTCGAGCCCGTCAAGTCCGAAGGCATCGTCAAGGCCATGGCCAGCCAGGCCGAGCTTGCGATCGACGAGGCCGACGTCGTCATCTTCGTCTGCGACGCCCGTTCCGGCCTCACTCCGCACGACCAGCGCATCGCTGTTCGCCTGCGCCAGTCCGGCCGCAAGGTGATCCTCGTCGTCAACAAGGCCGAAGGCCTTTCCGCTGTCGCCGCCGCCGAGTTCTACGAGCTCGGCTTCGGTGAGCCGTGGCTCATCTCGGCCGCCCACGGCCAGGGCGTCAACGCCGTCATGGACCTCGCCCTCGAGGGCTTCGAGGAGGAGCCCGAGGATGAGGAGGATGACGACCCCGATGCGCCCAAACGCCTCAAGGTGACGCTCGCCGGCCGTCCGAACGCCGGCAAGTCCACGCTCATCAACGCCCTGATCGGCGAAGAGCGCCTCATCGCCTTCGACATGCCGGGTACCACCCGCGACGCCATCCGCGTCGACTTCGAATACAACGGCCGTCCCTACGAGCTCGTCGACACGGCCGGCCTTCGCAAGAAGGGCAAGGTGTTCGAGGCCATCGAGAAGTTCTCCGTCGTCAAGACCCTGCAGGCCATCGAGGACGCCAACGTCGTCATTCTCGTCGTCGACGCCAAGAACGGCATCGCCGATCATGACGCCCACATTGCGGGCTACGTACTCGACTCAGGCCGCGCCCTCGTCGTCGCCGTCAACAAGTGGGACCTCATGTCCGACTACGACCGCGAGATGTTCAACCTCGAGCTCGAGCGCAAGCTGCACTTCCTGCGCTGGGCCCGCATGATCCGCATCTCGGCCCTCAAGCGCAACGGCCTCAATCACCTCATGAAGGCAGTTGACGAGGCCCACGCCGCGGCCTACCGCAAGATTCCGACGCCCAAGCTCACGCGAGCCCTCTTCGAGGCCGTCGAGCGCCAGCAGCCCCCGCGCGCCCGCGGCGGCCGTCCGAAGCCCCGCTTCGCGCACCAGGGCGGCTCGAATCCGCCGGTCATCGTGATTCACGGCAACGCCCTCGAGGACATCGGCGAAAGCTACCGCCGCTATCTCGAAGGCTTCTTCCGCGAGAAGTTCGACCTCGCCGGCACGCCGCTTCGCATCGAGTTCCGCACGAAGGAAAACCCCTTCGTCAAGGACGACAACAAGCGCTGATCCTCTCGGGATCCGGGGGCGGCCGTCGCCCCCGCGTGCACGAAAACGCTCCCCTCGAATCTGGCGGGAGCGTTTTTTTCGCCGCCGTCTTTTCTGATGCCCGTGAAAACGCGTTTTTCGGTTTCTTTTTCTCTTTGCGGACGATATTTACAATCGTCAGGTGATAAGATAGAAGGGAGTGCCGCAGTACGTGCGGCCGTGCGCGGGCGGTTGCCGGAACCGGTTCAGATCCACCCGCATCGAATAACAACAAAGACTGATGGGCTGCCGCAAGGAACAGGCCCAGACGGTCGGAGAACAACAAAATGACTCAGAAAGGTCAGCTTCTTCAGGATCCGTTCCTGAACATCCTTCGCAAGGATCGCATCCCCGTTTCCATTTATCTCGTCAACGGCATCAAGCTTCAGGGCCAGATCGAATCCTTTGACCAGTACGTCGTGCTTCTGCGCAACACGGTCACCCAGATGGTCTACAAGCATGCGATCAGCACCGTCGTTCCGACGCGTGCCGTGAACATGCCCTCCGTGCCGGAGAACTGAGATAAGCACGTTCCAGATCGATGAGACGCGCGCGGTGAAGGCCACGCGCGCCTTTCTCGTATGCGTCGTCGTCGGCCGCGTCGTCTACCAGGACTCGGCCGAAGAGCTTGCGCTTCTCGTCAAGTCCGACGGACTCGAACCCGTCGGACTTCTTGATGCCAAGCGCGACAAGCCCGATCCCGCCTTCTTCATCGGCTCGGGCAAGGTTGACGAGCTCGGAGAGCTCGCTCATGAGCTGCATGCCGACGTCGTCGTCTTCGACGTCCCCCTCTCGGCGGCCCAGCAGCGAAACATCGAGCGCGCCATCGAGCTTCCCGTTCTTGACCGCACCCAGCTGATTCTCGACATCTTCCGCGCCCGCGCGAAGTCCCGCGAAGGCCGCCTGCAGGTCGAACTCGCCCAGCTCGAGCATCTCTCCACGCGCCTCGTGCGCGGCTGGACTCATCTGGAGCGCCAGCGCGGCGGCCTCGGCAAGACCGGCGGCCCCGGCGAAAAGCAGATCGAGCTTGACCGCCGAATGATCGGCGTGCGCATGAAGCAGCTTCGCGACCAGCTCAAGCGTCTCGCGCGTCAGCGTGACACGCAGCGCCGCTCGCGCTCCCGCTCCGACACGCTCTCCGTTTCGCTCGTGGGCTACACGAACGCAGGTAAGTCGACGCTCTTCAACCGCCTCACGCGCGCCAAGAGCTACGCGGCCGACCAGCTGTTCGCAACGCTCGACACCACCGCCCGCCGCTGTTGGATCAGCGACGAGGAGACGGTCGTCGCGAGCGACACTGTGGGCTTCATCAGGGGCCTTCCGCATCAGCTCGTCGAGGCCTTCAAGTCCACCCTTGACGAAACGGTCCATGCGGATCTTCTGCTTCACGTGGTCGACGCCTCCTCGTCGGTCCGAGAGGACCAGATCAGCGAGGTTAACGCGGTGCTCGAGGAGATCAAGGCGGACGACGTCCCCGCGATCCTCGTCTACAACAAAATCGACAATACGGCTCTCGAACCCGAGATCGTGCGTCATCCCGACGGCCGGCCCAAGGCGGTCTTCGTTTCCGCCCTTACAGGTGAGGGGCTCGATCTTCTGCGTCAGGCGATCGGCGAGTTCGCGCACCAGTGGCGCGTTGACAATCCGAACGAACCGCGCGCGCCCGAACCCTGGGAGGAAGAGGTCGCACACGACCTTGTCGCCCTGGCGGACGACAACATCGAGGACTTCCTCGTTCGCAAGAAGAAGAGATAGCCGCTGACGCCCTTCTGCGCCTTCATGCAAGAAAGCCTGCATTCGCGATGAATGCAGGCTTTCTGTTCATCAGGCCTGAGAGCTGTGCCCTGACTTTCCGCCGAGCCTTTCGGAGATCGCCTCGAGCATGACGTCCGTCATTGCGTCGAGGTCGTACTCGGGTTTCCAGTCCCATTCCTCGCGCGCCGTCGTGTCGTCAAGTGCGTCAGGCCAGCTCTCGGCGATGCCCTGCAGCAGGGGATTCACCTCGTAGGTGAGCTCGAACCCGGGCATCCGCCTTCTGATGCTCGCCGCCACGTCCTCGGGCGCAAAGCTCATCGCGCCCACGTTGAAGCTGTTGAAGTGCCGGAGTCTTGAGGCATCGGCCTCCATCAGCTCGATGGCGGCGCGCAGCGCATCGGCCATGAACATCATCGGCAGCCTCGTCCCTTCGGCGAGCGGAGAGGCGTAGCGGCCGTGCTCGACTGCCTTCCAGTAGATGTCGACCGCATAGTCGGTCGTGCCGCCGCCGGGCGGCGTCACGTGGGAGATGAGGCCCGGATACCTGACGCTTCGGGCGTCGACGCCGTACTTCGCCCTGTAGTAGTCGGAGAGCAGCTCGCCTGCCACCTTCGTGATGCCGTACATCGTCCTCGGCCTGCAGACCGTGTCCTGAGGCGTCGGATCATGGGGCGTTTCGGGACCGAAGACCCCGATGGAGCTCGGTGTGAAGACGGAGAGGTTCTTGTCGCGTGCGAGCTCGAGAAGACCGATCACGCCATTGACGCCGATGTCCCATGCCGTCATGGGCTTCGACTCGCCCACGGCCGAGAGAATGGCCGCCATATTGAAGATCGTGTCGATGGCGTAGTGTTCGACGGTCCTGCGCAGGCCGTCCGCGTCGAGAAGGTTGACGACGGCCGTCGGACCGCCTTCGGAGAGCGCGGCGGTCAGCGGCGTGCGACCGCTGCCTGCGGCCACGGTCATGTAGCCGCGGCGCCTGAGTTCGGGGACGAGCTCGGAGCCGATCTGGCCTGCCGCGCCGATCACGAGGATGTTCTTCATGGGCCCTCCTTCCAGAGTGTTGTCCGAATCAGGATAGCACGGGTGCGCGGAGGCACAGGCTGTTCAGAACGTACAAGGAAAAAGGCCGCTCCTGCGCCTTGTGGCGCGGAAGCGGCCTTGTTGGAGCGGGCTCCGGGAGAGCTTAGCTCGCGAGAACGATCAGCTTCATCACGAAGAGCGAGACGAAGGCCGTGACGATCGGGAGAGCCATGATCTTGAAGAGGTTCGAGCCCTTGATGCCGATCACGCCGAGGCAGCGGCCCATGTACTGGACCTGGCTGCCCATGAGGTAGATCGACGGGGCGACGATGGCGACGTGCTCGCCGGTGAGAAGCCCCTGGTCAAAGAGCGAGACGGCAACACCCACGCCGCCGCCCATGGACATCCAACCGCCGAGGAGAACGGCGGCGGCTTCGCCGGGGAGGCCGAAGATGGCCATGATCGGGGCGAACAGTTCGCCGAAGATCGTGAGGAGGCCCGAGTGGTTGAGGACCTTGATGATCACGAACGCCATCAGGACGTTCGGAATCGTGGAGGTGACGGCGATGTTCCAGCCCTGGACGGCGCCCTTCACGAACACGTCGGTGACCATCGGATTAGCAGATTCATGTCCGGACATTTTTGTTCCTTCTTCTGTTTTTAACGTTCGTGGTTACTTGCGGGAGGCGCGGATCTGGAGGAGGCGCATCATGTTGGCGGAGAGAACCTTGCCGAGCAGGATGACGCCGAGGCACAGGCCCAGGCTGACCGGAACGGCGAGCGTGCCGTCGGCAGCGACGAGCGTGAAGAGTACGGCGCCGGAGGAGAAGAAGTTCGTGATCGGTGCGTCGGCCGTCATCTGGAACGCGGCGAACGTGTTGGTCTCGGATTCCGTGAGCTCGCCGGCGTCCTTGAGCTGGCGGGTGAGGGCGGCACCACCGTCGGTCGACTGCATCGAGGCGATGAGGGCGAGAGCGGCGGAACCGGGGATGCCGATGAGCGGACGCAGAACCGGGGTGAGGATCTTGCGGGCGGCCTTGAGGGCGCCGTAGTGCTCGAAGACGGTGATCATCGCAAGGGCGAACATCACCGTCGGAACGAGGGAAAGAGCGAACATGAAGCCGTCGATGGCGCCGGAGCCGCCCTTGCCTCGGAAGTTGGCCATGGCCGTCTTGATGGCGTCGCCCTGTTCGGTGACGCCGCTTACGAGTCGGCCGAAGCCGCCGTTGACGGTCGTGAAGTCGAAGACGCCCCACCACTGAGAGGAGGCGCAGAGGCCGGAGAAGAAGACGACGGCAAATGCGAGCGAGAGATACGCGCCGATGCCGACCTTTTCATTGACGGCCTGTTCGGTCGTTTTTTCGGGGGTCATGATACAAGTCCTTTGGTTGTTTTGGAGTAAGGGGGCGGTCTTGAGCCGCTTTTTTCCTTGCTGCGCGGGAAGGGAAAGCTTCGCGCTCGCCTGCAAATCATAATGGAGACGCCTTAAAACGTCGCTAAGCGTTTACCCTCTGCCACTGGGCATGCGGAGGAGATGCCGCTTTTGGTGATCCTTCGGACGTGTTCCGTGCGCGCGACTGCTTGAGGTGTTCCTGCCGGTTGCCGATTGGAAACGCCTATCTTACTGATGAAAAGGCGCTTTCGGATTGCTGTGTGCGAGGCCGGTAGTTGTAAAGAAGCTTGCCCGCGAGTCGGGCATGCAACAAAAGTCATTAAAATGAAAGATTCAGTTCGGGAGTCTTCAGCAGAGTCCTGCGCAGACCCGCCGACACGCCATTCAAAGACAAACATTGCTGACTGGAGCAACGCATATGCCGCTCAATGACCCCCGCTGGGGCCGCTCCTCCGACGAGGAGCCGCGCAGGGACGATCGTTCCGCCGACGAAGAGCCGCCCCGTCGTCCCGACGAGGACGATGACCGACGTGACGACAACCGCCGCGACGACCGCCGCCGCGGCGATCGACGCGATGACAACGACGGGATGGACGATCTCGACCGTCTCTGGAAGGAATTCTCCGAACTTCTGCACGGCGCAACGGGCCGCGACAGGAAGGAGGACCGCCGTCATCCCGACCTTCGCAGCCGAGACGACTTCTCCCGCGACGATGTGGATGAGCGTGATGACCGCTACGGTCGTGACGAGGATCGTGACGACGAGCGTGTCGAGCGTCCTCAGGCCCGCCGCTACGGCGACGACGACCGTCGTGACGACCGCGCCGACCGCCCGACGGGCGCCCGCGGCATCTTCGGCGGCCTCGGCGGCATGGGAGGCCTCGGCGGCTTCGGCGGCAAGCGTCCCAATCTGCCTGCGGGCCGCAAGGGGGCGGGCATCGGCATGTCCGTGATCGTGGGCCTGGCGGTTCTCGCCTGGGGCGCCACGGGCTTCTACATCGTGCCCGAAGGCCAGAGCGGCATCGTGACCACGTTCGGTCGCTATGCCGAGACGACCGCCGCCGGCTTCCGCTGGCATCTCCCGATGCCGATTCAGGACGTGCAGATCGTCGACGTCTCGAGCGTTCGCACGACCGAAATCGGCTTTGCCGGCCGCTCCGACCGTCTGCGCGAAGCCCTGATGCTCACCGACGACGAGAACATCGTCGACGTGCAGTTCACCGTCCAGTACCGCATCAAGCCGGGCGACGGCGCGCGCGACTACGTCTTCCGCATCCGCCAGCCCGACCTCACCGTGACGCAGGCCGCCGAGTCCGCCATGCGCGAGGTCGTCGGCCGCAAGGCAATGGACAGCGTCCTCTTCGAAAGCAAGGCCGAGATCGCCGAGGCCGTCAAGAAGTCGATGCAGGACATGCTCGATCGCTACTCCTCCGGCATTGAGGTCATGAGCGTCGCCATCCAGAACGCCCAGCCGCCCCAGCAGGTTCAGGCCGCCTTCAACGACGCCGTCAAGGCCGGTCAGGACCGCGAGCGCTCGATCAACCTCGGCGAGGCCTACCGCAACGCCGTCATCCCGAAGGCCGAAGGTACCGCCGCACGCCTCAAGGAAGAGGCGCTCGGCTATCAGGCCCGCATCGTCGAGACCGCCCGAGGCGATGCCGACCGCTTCTCCGCCCTGCAGTCCCAGTACGCCAGGGCTCCTGAAGTCACGCGCGACCGACTCTACGTCGACACCGTGCGCGACGTCATGAAGAACGTCACCAAGGTCTACGTCGACGCCAAGGGCGGCAACAACCTGCTGTACCTGCCGCTCGACAAGATCGTCAACAACACGAAGTCCGACGCCATGACTCAGGCCCAGAAGGAGGCCGCCGCGCTCGCCGACCACGGCGTCACGGCCGCCCAGAGCGCCGTCGAGACGACGGGCTCCGCCCAGCCGACGACTTCTTCCGCCGCTCCCGGCGACGAATATCAGCGCATGCTCCGCGACCGCCGCTAAAGGACGACAGCCATGAAGAAACTCTCCACGCTTTTGATCGCCGTCCTCGTGGCGGCCGGCCTGCTCCGCATGTGCGTCTACACCGTGAACGAGCGCGAGTACGCTCTTGTCTTCGCCCTCGGCGAACTCAAGACCGTGATTTCCGAGCCCGGCCTTCATGTGAAGCTCCCGCCGCCCCTGCAGAACATCGTCTACCTCGACAAGCGCATCCTCAACCTTGATGCGGCCGGCGCCGACCTCGTCCAGACGTCCGAAAAGAAGAACCTTCTGATCGATACGTTCGTCAAGTGGCGCATCGAGGATCCGCGCCTCTACTGGGTCTCCTTCCAGGGCTCCGAACCCGCTGCCGCGAACCGCGTCTCCGCACTTCTGCGCGACGTGCTCAACGTGGTCGTCAACAAGCGCACCGTCAACCAGATCACGTCCTCCGAGCGTGACAAGGCCATGGTCGAAATCTCGCAGCTCCTTCAGGAACGCGTGCGCGACGTCGGCATCGGCATCGTTGACGTGCGCATGAAGCGCGTTGACTTCACGCCCGAGATCTCCGAGTCTGTCTACCGCCGCATGGAGGCCGAGCGCAAGCGCGTCGCGAGCGAGGAACGCTCCAAGGGCGCCGCCCAGGCCGAGCGCATCCGCGCCTCCGCCGACCGCGAGAGCGAGGTGATCCTCGCCCAAGCCTATCGTGATGCGCAGAAGGTCAAGGGCGAAGGCGATGCTCAGGCCGCCGAGATCTACGCCGAGGCCTTCGGCCGCGATCCCGAGTTCGCCCGCTTCTACCGCAGCCTGCAGGCCTACCGCGACAGCTTCGCCGACAAGAACGACGTGATGGTCGTTGATCCGTCCGCCGACTTCTTCCGCTACTTCAAGTCGGAAAAGGCGCAATGAGCAGGCTCGACGTCATGATGCTCGCGCTCGGGTGGGTCCTCGTCATCGAGGGCTTCACGCCGATGGTGGCCCCGGGCTTCTGGAAGGAGTCGATAAGCCGATTCCTCGACGAGCCCGACCGCGCGCTGCGCATCACGGGCCTTCTGCTCGTCGCACTCGGACTGGCGATCATCTGGATCGTCTGATCCGCTGATTCAGGATCGGGTCCTCGGCTCTCAAAGCCGTTCGAGCCGAGTTGAATTGGGACACTGTCCTTCAGGGGGCGGATGCTTTGAGGTATCCGCCCCCTGAGTTTGTTGCGCTCGGCGAAGGCGTCTAAGTGGTTTTTCGGACCCTGATTCGGGAGCGGCGCGCGCATTTTGCTAAACTTACGATTCGTGTGAGAGACGACGCCCCGCCGGCGGGTACCAAGCCCTGTCGGCTTCCGCCGTGCCCGCAGACTTTGCGGTCGCCTGCAGCGGGCCTGCGTCGCCGCTCTCAATCCATTTCAAGCCCGCAGCTGCTTCCCTGCTTCTGCGGGCAGCCAATGGGCGGCTCGGATCCGCCGTCAATCTGTTCATTAAGGGTAATCTCATGGCCAAGAATGTAGTTGTGGTCGGCGCTCAGTGGGGCGACGAAGGCAAGGGCAAGATCGTTGACTGGCTGACCGAAAAGGTCGCCGGCGTCGTCCGCTTCAACGGCGGTCACAATGCCGGTCACACGCTCGTGATCAACGGCAAGAAGACCATTCTCCGTCTCATTCCGTCCGGCATCATGCATGCCACGTCCGTCTGCTACCTCGGCAACGGCGTCGTCCTCTCTCCGGAAGCCTTCTTCCGCGAAGTCGACGAACTCAACGCCATCGGCGTGCCCAACGTTGAGAAGCGTTTGCGCGTCTCCGCCAACGCCGCTCTCATCATGCCGTACCACGTCGCCCTTGACCATGCCCGCGAAGCCGCTGCCGGCGACAAGAAGATCGGCACGACGGGCCGTGGCATCGGCCCCGCCTACGAGGACAAGATTGCCCGCCGCACGCTGCGCGTCGCCGACCTCTTCGACAAGGAACGCTTCGTCGAGCAGGTTCGCTCCGTCCTGAAGTATCACAACTTCGTTCTCGAAAACTACCTTGGTGCCAAGCCGCTTGACGCCGACGAAGTCATCGACCACATGCTCTCCTACGCCGAGCGCCTCCGTCCGATGGTCTGCGACGTCTCCGCCGAACTCCATCAGCAGTGCGCCGAAGGCAAGCAGTTCCTCTTCGAAGGCGCCCAAGGCTCGATGCTCGACATCGACCACGGCACGTACCCGTACGTCACGAGCTCCAACACCGTCGCCGGCTCTGCCTGCGCCGGCGCCGGCGTCGGTCCGCACATGCTCAACTACGTCCTCGGCATCACCAAGGCCTACTGCACCCGCGTCGGCGAAGGTCCGTTCCCGACCGAACTTCACGACGAAGTCGGCCAGATGCTCCGTGAAAAGGGCTGCGAGTTCGGCGCCGTCACGGGCCGTCCCCGCCGCTGCGGCTGGTTCGACGGTGCCGCCCTGCGCCGCGCCGTTCAGATCAACGGCCTCACCGGCCTCGCCGTCATGAAGCTCGACGTCCTCGATGGCATGGAAACCGTCAAGCTCGGCGTGGGCTACAAGTACCGCGGCGAAGAGATCGCGATCATGCCCGCCGGCGCCGATGCCGTCGCCGAATGCGAACCGATCTACGAAGAATTCCCGGGCTGGAAGGAGAGCACCTTCGGCGTCACGAAGTGGGATGAACTCCCCGAGACCGCCCGTCAGTACCTGACGCGCCTCTCCGAAGTCGCCGGCGCCCCGATCGCTCTCGTGTCGACCGGTCCTGACCGCGAACAGACGATTCTTCACGTCGACCCGTTCGAAGCCTGAACTCCGTTAGACTGAAACCATGAGAAAAAAAACAGGAAAGATGTCGGAATGGTATTCCAACACTTTAACTT